>FSXU01000035.1_pt1 | contig 63178 bp, 53 predicted proteins | sample 1638421 | NCBI WGS metagenome assembly FSXU01 (sample SAMEA3914788, study PRJEB12502) | metagenome | biome: forest; material: soil | place: Canada | collected 2011-07-03 | depth 0.1 m
AATGACCCTCTCACAGATAGCATTCTTAAGGGCGCGTCCGAAGTGCTTCGTCGCGCGGGCAAAAGGGATGCTCTTGACGGCTATACAGGACAGTCGCGCACACGAACCTGGGAACTCGTCTCGGCCCTTTGGTCCAGCGTGTGCAACCTTGGCATCAGCTATGCCCTTCCGCCGGCGAGTTTCGAGACACAGGGGCAGAAGATTCGCACACCATCCGCTGTTGTGGGCGGAGGGCTCGGTACTTGCTTAGACACCGCGCTTCTGTTCGCGGCCGCATTGGAACAAGCCGGCCTCAACCCCCTACTGATTCTGACCAGGGGTCATGCTTTTGTGGGCGCGTGGCTTCAGCCACAGGAGTTTGCACAACTCATTACCGAAGACGCTTCTGCGCTACGCAAGCGCATCGAGCTTAAAGAGTTGGTGGTGTTTGAGACCACGCTGTCGACGCAGTCGCCTCCGCCGAGCTTCAGTCATGCGGTCGACTTTGCGCAACGTGAGGTGAATGATGATGCCTTTCTGATGGCGATTGATATACGTCGCGCTCGCATGCAACGCATTCGTCCATTGGCGTTGGGCGCCACAGCGTTGCATGCCGGCGCAGCCGGGGAGTCGATGAGCGCCACCGGACAAGAAGTGCTGGAGGAGCCGCCCCTCCTTCCGGGATTCGATGTCGAAGTGGTCGTGGAGCCCGAGACGCCAACCGGAAAGCTGCAGTTGTGGCAACGCAAGCTATTGGACCTGACGACTCGGAATCGATTGCTGCACGTCCCTGAGAGTGCCAAGGCGATACGGCTGCTCTGCCCTGACCCTGCCGCCCTTGAGGACCAATTGGCTGAAGGCAAACGCATCCGTATCGTCGCTCTACCCAACCTTGAGGCCGGCGGTCGCGATACCGCGCTCTATGAGCAGCAGAATCGGGAAAGTCTGCGCGAAACGTACGCACTGAACGCCCTCAAGCGTGGCGAAGTTCTCGTGGCGCAAGACCAGGCCAAATTAGGTGCGGCGCTGGTGGACATGTACCGCAAGGCTCGCAGCGACCTGGACGAAGGCGGAGCCAACACTCTCTTTCTCGCAGTCGGTTTCCTAAAGTGGAAGAAAGCGGCGGATGACCCGAAGTCGTACTCGGCCCCCCTGATCCTGCTGCCAGTGAAGCTCGAGAGGAAGAGCGCTGTGTCGGGCGTCACGATGGTCAAGCTTGATGAGGAGCCCCGATTCAACCTGACGCTGTTGGAGCTGCTTCGACACGACTTTGAACTGAGCATCTCCGGCCTTGATGGCGATCTCCCTTCGGACGACGCGGGAATTGATGTAACGGGCATCTGGAATACTGTGCGGCGCGCTGTACGAGATATGCCTGGTTTTGAGGTCACTCCCGAACTCGTATTGGGCACATTCTCGTTCTCCAAATACCTCATGTGGAAGGATCTGACGGATCGTTCCGATCAACTCATGCAAAGCGCCATGGTTCGCCACTTGCTTGAGCGCAAGGTCGGAGGGGAAGGCTTTCAGACTACTGGAGACTTTCCTCGCCCAGAGCAACTTGACGCATTGATCAAGCCTCGCGACCTTTTCACGCCGCTACCGGCCGATTCCTCGCAGCTGGCCGCTGTCGTGGCGTCAGCGAGCGGTCACAGCTTTGTGTTGGACGGCCCTCCGGGCACTGGCAAGTCGCAAACCATCGCGAACATGATTGCTCACAATCTAGCCTTGGGACGCCGTGTTCTGTTTGTCGCTGAGAAGATGGCAGCGCTCGACGTTGTGAAACGCCGTCTCGAAGAGAAAGGTATTGGCGAGTTCTGCCTGGAACTTCATTCGAGTAAGGCCTCCAAAATGGAGGTGCTCACACAATTGGAGCGCGCCTGGGACACGCGCGACGCTCTAACGGCAGAAGAATGGGACGCCGAGGCGGCGCGGGTTGGCGAGCTTCGCACCAGGCTCAATGGCGTGGTCAACGTACTGCATAAGCGCTGGCCCAACGGACTGACCGTGCATCAGGCGATGGGCCGGGTCATCCGGGACGCGTCGCCGACTACGCCCCGGCTCACCTGGGCTACCGCTACGTCGCATGACGCGGCACATATGGGCCGGTTGCGTGACGTTGCCAGGCGCCTCGAGCTCAACCGGCGCGCAGCTGAAACGGCACCGAGCCACTTCTTAACACTCAAGCAACCGGACTGGTCAAACAGCTGGCAAGCCGCGTTGGCCGCGAACGCGCGAGAGGTCAGCCGTACCATGGATGAGTGCCACGCGGCCTTTGTTCGTGTCCTGGATCTCACCAAGCTTCCGGTCGAGCGCGAGGACTACGCAGGCATTGCTGCTGTTTTGACATTCGCCCGATTGCTGCCAGACGCCCACGGGGTGGATCTGAGCTTTGCTTTTACGCCCGATGCGGCCGCTCGACAGGCGACTGCCAAAAAGGCGCTCGGATTGCTGCGGGACTACAGCGGTGTCGAAAGCGGGTTGTCGCTCCGCTACGAGAGGGCCGCCCTGCGCCGCATCGACCTCGACGGCCTCGATCGTCGATGGGGCGAAGCCGCGCAGAAGTTCTGGTTCCTTGCAACCATGGCCAAGAAGAAAGTGACCCAGGAACTCGCCATCGCGAGCGGCGCCCAAGGTTTACCTGACGTGGCCGCTGACCTTCCGAAGTTGCGCCAGTTGCGTGAGTTACTCGACCAGATCGATTCATTGGACAGCGACCTGAAAGTTATGCCCGGCTGGGCTGGGCTCGGAACAAACAGTGCGAAACTGTCGGTGACTTTGCGACTGGCGGACGAGCTTCGCGCTAGCCTATCAACCATGGCCAAGGCGCCTGAGCACTTGGTCCTTTTGCGTCGCGCTGCATCTCTTTTGCTCGTGGATGGAAACGATTTGCTGGCCGCGGATGGAAATGTGGCGGCTGCGACAGGTGCATTGGCAAGAGCCTACGAGGACATGCAGCGGACGGTTCGTGAGTTCGCGGAGTTATCGCGCGCAAAGGACGTGCCCACCTCGCTGACGGAGGTGAAACAGGCCGCGCAGGACATCCAGGCCCATGAGCCGCTGCTTAAGCCTTGGTGTGACTGGTGTAGGGTCAGGGATGAAGCCGTGGATTTGGGGCTCACGTCACTGGTGGAGGCGATCGCCGATGGCAGCGCAAAACACCATTCGGTGGACGATCTTTTCGAGGTTGCTTACGCACGCTGGTTCGCGATCAATGTGATCGATGAGGAGCCCATGCTGCGCGGCTTTGTGTCAGCCGAGCACATGAGCGATATCGAGGCCTATCGGCGCGTGGATGAGAAACTCGCTTCGCTTACGAGTCGGTATATTCGCGCCAAACTATGTGGCCTTATCCCGGACAAGAACGATGCCCCAAAGAGTGGTGGGTTTGGTGTACTCAAGCATGAGCTTCAGAAGTCGCGCCGCCACAAGCCGGTGAGGCAGCTTGCAGTGGAGATGGGCGACGCCATGCCCAAACTGGCGCCCTGCATGCTAATGAGCCCCCTTTCCATTGCTCAGTATCTCCCTGCCAACCAAGCCCCCTTCGATTTGGTGATCTTCGACGAAGCGTCGCAGATTGCACCATGGGATGCCATCGGTTCCATCGCGCGGGGAAGGCAGGTCGTGGTTGCGGGGGATCCGCGCCAAATGCCACCCACGAGCTTCTTCAACCGAGGGGCGGCCGCCGATGATGATACGGAAGAGGACCTGGAAAGCATCCTCGACGAGTGTTTGGGCGCAGGAGTTCCAAGCCACCGACTGACGTGGCATTACCGCAGCCGGCACGAGAGTCTCATTGCCTTCTCAAACCACAATTACTACGACAGTGAGCTCATTACGTTCCCGGCAGCTGAAACGCGCCCGAGTGCCGTGGAGTGGTGTCGGGTGGAGGGCGTGTACGCGCAGGGTAAAGGCAGGCACAACCAGATTGAGGCGAAGGCCATTGTCGATGCGACGGTGGCGCGTCTTCTGGATCCCGCCTTCATCGCTTCCGGCAAGTCCATTGGCATCATCACGCTTAACAGCGAGCAGCAAAAACTTGTAAGCGACCTGCTTGACCAAGCCCGAGCCGAACACCCCGAGATCGAACCGTTCTTCCAATTGGAGCGAACGGAGCCGGTGGTGGTGAAGAACCTCGAAACCGTTCAGGGCGACGAACGCGATGTGATCATCCTTGGGATTGGTTACGGCCCAACAGCACTTGGTGCGAAGGTCATGTCGATGAATTTCGGTCCGCTCAACCGTGAAGGTGGCTGGCGGCGACTCAATGTGGCGGTGACACGCGCTCGACAGGAGATGCTTGTATTTACATCGTTTGACCCGTCGATGATTGATCTCAACCGCACGTCGGCTCGCGCCGTTCGTGACTTACGCCATTTCATTGAATTTGCACAACGCGGACCGCGGGCATTGGGTGAGGCGATTCGTGGATCGGTTGGTTCGTACGACAGCCCATTTGAACAGTTCGTCGCAGACGGCCTTCGCGCAAAGGGCTGGGATGTCGTCCCACAAATTGGCGTTTCACGTTTTCGAATTGACCTTGGAGTCATCCACCCTGACCGTCCAGGCGACTACCTAGTAGGTGTCGAATGCGATGGCGCGAGCTATCACAGCGCCGCGACGGCGCGCGATCGCGACAAAGTGCGCAGCGCGATCCTGCAAGGGTTGGGCTGGAAATTAGTCAGGGTTTGGTCCACTGAGTGGTGGATCGATCGCCTTGGCGCTTTAGAGCGCCTGCATGAGCAAATTTCAACTTTGCTGCAGGCTTCAAGGGCTTTGACAGCAGCTTCGGAATCCAAGACGGGCGAAGCGCTTAGTGAAGCTTCGGCAAGCTCAAGCCTCGAGCAATCGATTTCCGGCGCTCCGGTTGCAGAGCTGATGGAGGTGACCTTAGGCGCAGCGCCGAACCATTCCGGTGCTCCTATTAATTCACCTGAAGAAAAGACCGCCCGTTTCGCGGGCTTTCCCGGTTCAGCGAAGGAGCCCGCCCCGCATTCACCCTATTGCGTAGCCTCTTACGCCGAACTCGAGAGCGGTTTGGATCCTGACAGCTTTCACGAACCCAGCTATGAAGTGAGGCTTGCCACCTTGATCCACTGCATTCTGCGCCAGGAGGCGCCAATTTTGGATGCGCTTCTGGTCCAGCGCGTGGCGCGCGCGCACGGATTTCAGAGGGCTGGCCGCCTCATTCGTGAACGCGTCTTGGCAATTGCCGAACGCAATCATTTTATTGAACCGGATCCTCTTCAGGGGTCGTTTGTTTGGGCTAATCCAGAAGATCTCAGGGGTTGGGATACTTACCGTATTCCTATGGTGGCCGAGGAACAGCGCTCGATTGAAGAGATCTCACTGCACGAGTTGCGAGCAGCCGCTCGCGCGATCTCAGCTGATGACAAAGCACAGGAAGTGGCGAGAATCTTTGGCATCAAGCGCGTCTCAGCTCAGGCCCGGGCACGCATTGAGCATGCAGTCCAAACGATGGCTATGTAGTGGAACATAGATCTCACCCTTCCAAGGGCCGGCCATGAGCTTTGATGTCAACGCGATCTACGATAAACCTCTCAGCTTTCTGATCGGGTCCGGCGCCTCTTTCGGGCTGCTGCCAACCCTTGCCCTGAAAGTCACACGGACCGACGGCACGGCACACACCATCGAAACTTTGGCGACGCATTACGAGCAGCAGGACGATAAGAAGCGCTACACCGCGCTTTTCATGCACTACTACGACCAGTGCATTCGCCCCGCTCAGCTGATGTCGTTCGAAGCCATTCGTAACGACCCCGCGCGAGCCCTAGTCCAAGCCAATTACGAGCGTTTCATCCGGGCGGTGCTCACGCTGCTCCAGCGCCGCCGCGGGGTCGACCGGCGCTGCAATGTGTTCACGACTAACTATGACGGGTGCCTGCCGGAAGCGGCCAATCGCATCACGCTCGACGGCGGGCAAGATTTCGTGGTCAACGACGGGAGCCGCGGCTTCTTCCATCGTGTGGTCGAAGCGCGCAACTACAACACCTACCTGACGCGCACAGGCATCTTCGAGCGGCACCGTCAGACCGTCCCCCAGATCAATATCATCAACCTGCATGGTTCGGTCTATTGGTCCCGGCACGCCGATCAAGTGCATGTGACGTACAACCACGATCACTTGGTGGACGCGCCGTTGGTCGATGAGCGGATGAGCGAAGCAGTGAAGGCGTATTGGGAGCAGTTGGACGCCGGCGGCCCCGATACAGCGCTGCCCGACGCTCCCCTCACTCAAGCTCAGATGGACGCGTTTTGGACGGCCTACCGCAAGCTCCCGATCGTGAACCCCACCAAATGGAAGTTCCACGAAACGGTGTTTGAGGAGCACTACTACCAGATGCTGCGGATGCTCAGCTTTGAGCTGGAGCGAGAGAATGCCGTCCTGATCACTTTCGGCTTCTCGTTCGCCGATGAGCACATCCTCAACCTGATCAAGCGCTCGCTGTCCAACCCGCAGCTGATGGTCTTCGTCACGTGCTTCAACGAGACCGAGCATGCCCGCCTGTCCGCCCAGTTTGCCGACTACACGAATGTGGCGTGCGTGATGGCTGCGGACGGCAACCTCACCTTCGACGCGTTCAACGCGCTGCTTTCCGCCGCCAACTCACCGGCCGCCGCAGGGCCCGTGGTCGGGGCGGCCTCATGATGCGGGTCGGCGAGGTCATTGCCGTGGCAGGCACCAAGGTGACGCTCCGCATCGATGAGGAATCCAGCAAGGAGGTCCTATTCCTCCGCGGCGAACGGCTTAAGGGCATTTCGATCCGCGAATACGTAGCCATCTCCCGCGGCTTTCGCGACATCATCTGCGTGGTCGAGGGCGAGTTCTTGGACGAGCGCCGGAGTGAGACGGACGGCGTTCGAACCGAATACGTGCGTCGCGTCGACGCGCGGCCCATCGGATACTTCGAGGATGGCCGGTTCATACATGGGATCAAGTTCTTGCCCATGATTTTGGATGAAGCGTACCTCTTGTCGGACCGGCGGATTGCGCAGATCTTTGACCGATCGGCACATGCTCCAGGGTTGCGCATTGGCGTGTTGCAGAAAGAAGGTCTGCCGGTCGCCCTGCCCTACACTCGCGTCTTCAACAGCCACGTCGGCATCTTTGGGAATACCGGCAGCGGCAAGTCCAACACCTTGGCCAAGCTGTACACGGCGTTGTTCGAGCGCAACCCGCCTGGCTTGGCCCAGCGCAGCCGCTTCGTCCTCATCGACTTCAACGGGGAGTACACCCAAGCGCAACTGGTCGACGCACCCCAGAAACTGGTGCTCGATGTGTCGACCGGACGCACCCTCGGCGACCGCATCACGATCGCGTTAGACGAATTCTGGGATGTCGAGACGCTTGCCCTGCTCTTCCAGGCTACCCAGCACACCCAGCGCCCCTTCCTGAGTCGGGTGGTGGAAGGCCGCAGGCGCTTTGGGCACTTGGCCGACTCGTTGCCCCGCTATTTTCGCAGCGTGGTCAAGAAAACCTTCACCTCGAGCCGCCCGCGTCCAGAACTCTTGGATCGAGCCCGCTTTTTGGCCCGCCAGTTGAGCCTGGACGACCTCATCGAAGCGCTCGACGAGATTCAATGGCACGGTGCCGGGGCGACCTTCCAGAACACCCGCAGTGGCACCTGGTTCAACGCAGACGGGATTGGCTACGCCAGCGCGCTAGCCCCGCTCGTTGACGCCGCAGCCCTGCCCGCAATGGACGCATTCGAAGAGTTGGATATTCGCTGCCAACTGGGCCTGATGAACGATATCGGAACCGGGCAAGTTCAACTCGACCACATCTTGCCGCTGATGAAGCGCATGGAAGGAGCGATCGCCATGCTGCGCAAAGCTGTTCAAGTGGCGGACGAGGACGCTGAGGTCCCGCCCATGGTAACGGTCGTATCGCTTAAGAGGTGCAGCACCGACGCAAAGAAGATCCTTCCCATCCTCATCGCCAAGCACGCGTATCACCATCATCGCGCCGCCGTGACCTCGCCGCCGGACCGCACGTTGCACCTGATCATCGACGAGGCCCACAACATCCTATCTGAGATGTCCGCCCGCGAAGCGGAAGCGTGGAAGGACTATCGTTTGGAATTGTTTGAGGAAATTATTAAGGAAGGACGCAAGTTCGGCGTTTTCTTGACTATCGCCAGCCAACGGCCGGCCGACATCTCTCCGACCATCGTGTCTCAGATCCACAATTTCTTGATCCATCGTCTGGTGAACGACCGCGACCTATTCCTGATCGATAACACCATCTCGACCCTTGACCCGATTTCGCGCGCGCTGATTCCAAACCTCACCCAAGGCTGCTGCGTAGTGACGGGGACCGCCTTCGACCTGCCGATGGTCGTGCAGGTCGACATGCTCAACCCCAACCGACGTCCGGACAGCGGCGACATCGACCTACAGGAGCTTTGGCATGCTTAGTGCCAAAGCTCCTGAGATATCTTGCAGTGTGATATGTGCCTGCCCAGCGCGGCTTGGCCACGCAGATGCGCGCTATTCAAGCTGGGTGGCCAGTGGTCAACCCGGCAAGCTCACGGCCGACACCGGCCTCGATTTCCCCAGCGCCGGCCGAAATGGTTTGGGTCGACAGCGGCCCTGCCTACCCCCGATAACAATCCCTAATCGCCCTACCCGCTTCTTAGGCTTTGGCGAGCGAACGCTCAATGCGTCGCATAAAGCCGTTGAAGGCGCGATCGCTTAGCCAACGACGCAAGAACAGAATCGTACGTGCGCCGCCGCCGGTGGCGTAACGGGTGCGCGGACGTCGTGCGCGCAGCGCACGTGCGATCGTGGCGGCCACCACTTCGGGCGAGGAACCATCGACGATGTTTCGGACGCCGCAAGCATGCGCGCGTGCGTAGTCACGATGTCACTGCTCCCGCACATAGGCAATGGGTGCCGGGATCGAAAGCGTCACTACCGTGCCCTGCCCCCCAATTGATTTAATGATCAGCCCCGCACCGATGGCCGCAGCACGCTCCTGCATCCCCACCAATCCCCAGCGCTTAGCTGTCCTAGGAACATCATCGACATCGGGTTTGATGCCCGAGCCGTTGTCGCTGACTTGAATCACCAGTTCCTTGACTCCGTAATCCAACTCGACGCTTATTTGGCGCGCATTCGCATGCCGAAATGCGTTGAGCACCGCTTCTCGAGCGATCAAGAACGCTTCGTCTCCGACAATCGGCACGATGACCTGATCGCCATCGTTGGATAGGAGGTTGAACTTGGCTGAATGGTCCTCGATGCACTGTTCCGCGAACTCAGCGATGCGCGTCGTGAGGTTATTGGCGGCGCCTACACCAAGACGCAGATCCAGCAATCGATTGCGCCCTTCAACAAGAATCTGCTCACCCCGTTCCAGCGCTTGGTCAATCGAAATGGAAACCGGATGGTCGGGTGGAAGTGGGGTCGTGGCGGCATGAACGCGAAGGATCAAGCCTTGAACGCCTTGCAATAACGTGTCGTGGAGATCGCGCGCAATCCGCTCCCGTTCGGCGTGACGGATCTGCAACCTTGCTCGTAAGCGTTCGTTGGACTGATGAATGTGGCGTCTCGTCAGCACCACAATGGCCGTTAATAAAATAAGCGCGCACAGAATGCTAAACCAGAGCGTTTGGTAGAAGGCGGGTTCAATGCGCACATCCAGGGAGATCGGCGAGGCAGTCCACGATTCGCCGTCATCGGACGCTTGGAGCTCAAAACGATAGTTACCGGGTGCCAATCCCGCGAAATTGGCCACACGATCGGTGCCCGCAAACTGCCAATCGCTCCCGCGCCCTGCCAATCGATAGCGGAACGTCACGCGCTCCGGCAGCGGTGCGCCAAGCGCGGTGTAAACAATGCGAAATCCATCCGTGCCCACGGGAAGGTCAACGCCATGATCGACGGCGAAGCTTCCTGTCCCCGTGTTCAATGTGAGAATCACCACCCGCAATAGGGTGGACGATATCGGTAACTGTTTAGGGTCCATCCATGCCAACCCGGACACTTGTGCAAACCACAGTCGACCGTCCGAACCTTGCGTCAAACTGGGTAGTGGTCGAATCCGTTGCGCACCACCCGGCATACCGCTCAGTGAATCAATGAGCTGGAATGGCATTTTAAAACTGGGGTCTTGTGTCGCCCGTCGCATGTCGTCTTCGCGAATCCGGACGGCACCCACCTCAGTGTTCAACCAATAGCACCCATCATCCGCTAGCACGATGCCCGTAATTCCCACCAAGGTATTGGGGACAATGGTTTGAAGCATCCGGAAATGATCGCCATCGAGTGCCGCCAACCCCATTTCGCCGCCGATCAAGATCGGACTTCCCGGCCGGATGGCCGTGACGCTTCCGATGTTCAAGCCATCCTTGCTTGAGTAGTGCGTGAGTGAATTGCCGTGCAAAGCGAAGGCTTCGCTTCCCGCGTAACCAAACCAAACTGTGCCATCCTGCCCCGCGGCGATGATGATGGGATGCCAGTTGTTTAAGGCATTGATGCCACCTTTGGTAATCCAGGTCGTTCCATCTAGTTGAAAAACAGGGGCGCCGCGAAACGCAATCCACAAGCGCCCGCTGCTGTCGCGCATGATCGATTGGATTTTGCGCCCCTTCATGGCGTCTGGAACTTGAAGGCTCTCTACGGACTTGCCATCAAATCGGCGTAGCCCTGAAGCGCCTCCCATCAAAATGCGTCCGTCCACATCACGAAATGCGGCGGTGAGATCTCCGCTGAGATCGCCCCACGTGCGCGGTGCCTCGATGCCATCGACATGCCACCATTTGTCACGAAATCCGTTTGACGCCGTGCCGACCCACACCGAGCCGTCAGGATTGGGCGTGACCGAAAAATAAATCAGCGGATCGGGAAAATGGACGATATTGACGAGTGGTTTGCTAAATCGGTCCAAGCCAGATTTTGTTCCCACCCAAAGATCGCCATTGCGATCTATCATCGCGGTCATAGATAAGCCCGACATGATGTGGTCATCGAAACCAATCGCATCCTTGTTGAACGTCGACTCGGGCAGCAGCCCTCGCGCTTCGCTTGCATGCGGATATCGACATAGATCCCCGGCCTGACAATCGGTCATCCACATGGTGCCATCGCGATCGATAACCCGCGCTAGCGAATCCGTTCGGAAGTTTTGGACGGGTTCGTCTTTTTCTTCGGGTAGATTTAATCGAGCCACACCATCCCGCTCTCTCAACCAAAGGCTGCCGTCATTGGCTTGCCGAGCCAAAGTCGGAGCATCACTGGATAGCGTTGCGGTGAAATTCTGAAAACGAAGCTGCCCTATTCTTAGCCCAAAGACGTCTTTGTCGGTGAACAACCAGACGGTGCCCGCGGTATCCACAATGAGATCATTAATCGCAACATCGGGAAGCCCGACGCTCGCTTTTGAGATACGCCGCCATCGATCGCTTTCGAGTTGGTACAAGTCGCCCGCGGCAACGACCCACAGGCGATGCGAAGCATCCTCCCCAAATGAATCGATCGGCGCATCGGTCGGCAGGCCTGGGCGATTGGAAGGTTCTGAGTGATCTTGACCGCCGAGTTCAATCGCGCCCCCATAGGTGAGTCCGATCCACAAGTCGCCCTCACGCGTCACAAATAAGGACTGAACACTCTGCGACTTGTCGTTTGAGGAAGGAAAGAGCGCTTGCTTCGTGAACGTGACCCCATCAAAGCGATAGACACCCGATGAGGTGCCCAGCCAATACCAACCATCCGGGGTTTGCGCTAACGCCCGAATATCGGCGGGCGCACCTTCGCGCTGCGTCCAGGACGTATGGACGTAATCCTTGATGGATGAAGGAACGTCGGACGCATGAGAAGGTCTCCCCCACAGCAAGGCAGCAACGAGCACAACCCATGGGAGGTTTCTAATCACCGTCAAACGACCACCGCGTCATCGATAACCGGCAACCAGATTAGCCGAACGCCCATTCCGCACAAACGGCCCTCCGTTCGGGCGCCATCCGTCAAACCGGAAGCCGAAAACACCCGGGAATCACCGCCGTTCAATGCTGCGGATTGTCCTGCCCGAACAAATGCGTTCTGACGGTGATTTTGACGACCACGGACATCCCGGGCGATAAGCTTTTGAGCTTCTCGGGCGGATCATCCAGCAGAATTTTGACTGGGACGCGTTGGACCACTTTGACGAAGTTACCCGTTGCATTTTCCGGCGGCAACAGGGCAAACGTGGAACCAGTACCACGTTGAACACTATCCACGTGACCGTGCAAGTCCCGCTCCGGGAGCGCATCGACTCGGACGGCAACGCTCTGTCCAGCGCGAACTTCGCCCAGACGGGTTTCCTTGATGTTGGCAACGATAAACACCTCGTCGGGAACCGCAGAAAAGAGGGCCTGACCGGGCTGCACGTAATTGCCGACTTGCACGCTACGATTGGCGACGGTGCCTGACACCGTGGCGTAGATTCGCGTATACGACAAATTTAGCTTGGCCAGGTCGAGGGCCGCTTGCTTGGCAGCGATCGCCGCCTCGGCCTGCGTCACTTGGCTTTCCAAAACGGTCACATGCGCTTTCGCCGCCGCCAACGTCGCGGTGTCGCGTTCCACGGCCGCGCGTCGCTGACCGACATCGCTGTTCGCAAGTTGCAGCCGCTCTTTGGTATCCGATCCACTTTGCGACAACGCGGTATATCGAACGAATTGCTGGTTCGCAAAGGTCAGTGTTACTTGGTCCCCATCCAGTGACGCCTGCGCCGCGGCAACCTGATGCCGTTGCTCGTCAATCTGAGCGGCGAGGTTCACCTTGAAGGCTTTCGCAGACACTAGGTCAGCTAGCGCATTGTTGACGGCGACCTGGTAGTCCCGCGGGTCCAGCTCCACGAGCAATTCCCCTTTCGTGAACGCCGTGTTGTCGTTGACATGCAAGGCCGCCACGTAGGCCGGCACCTTCGGCACGACCGTGATGGTGTCCGCTTCAACATACGCATCATCAGTGGTCACAGTGAACAGATTGGAGAGGTAGAAGAACAAAGCAACGATCAGAAGCAGAACGACCAAGGCGATCACCACCGTGCGCGTGACCGTTGTGGATTTGCTCGGCACAGGTGCCGGCGCGGTTGGTGGGGCCGGTGCCGCTTGGGGAACGTTCACAGGTTCGCTCATTTCTTGACTACCGGAGAAGGTGGCATGAGAGGCACCACGCACAGCGCCACCACACCGATGACAGCCATGAAATAAAAGACATCCGCATAAGCAAGCGTTTCAGCTTGCCGCGCGCCTACCTCGCTCAATAACTTCAAAGCCATGGTTTTAGCATCGATGGACGATTGCCCTGCATGCGCAACGATTTGTGCGGCGACGGTGTTCGTCCACGTCACCACTGGTCCTCCTGTTGCGTGAAGGTGCTCATACAGCCGTGAGGAGTGCACCGTTTCGCGCTGGTGCAACATGATGGATGCCAGCGTCACCCCCAAGGATGTTCCAAACTGGCGGAACGTCATGTAGATAGAGACCGCATCCAACTGATTTTCGGCTGCGACTTTGCCGACCGTGCCGCTGCCGATGGCCGAAAGCATGGGCGCCAAACAGAAGGCATACATCGCCAATGGCAGCGCGTAATAGAACTCCGGGGTGGCACTGGTGATCAGACGCGCAAAGGTCAACATCGACAACACCAGCATGGAGAACGCAAAAGCAATCGCTTTGCGCTGACCAAACCTGGCAATGGCGTTCACGACGAACGGGCGGATGGCTGCGGCCGTGAGCGCATACACGCAAATCAGCCGCCCGGCATCAGTGGCGCTCAACCGATTGGGATCGACGTCCCGAAGGAATTCAGGCAATGCATACAAGCTGCCTGAGAGGATGGCTCCCGCAAAGATCCCGAGCATGGTCGCCGACAGCACCGGCCGCGACCGTATCAGCTCCACGCGCAGCAACGGGAAATGGTTATGGCTGCTGGTCTGCCAATAGATGAAGAGGACGAGTGCGAGCACGCAGATCCACGCCAGTCCACGAATGAGCGGCGATCCGAACCAGTCGTCAATCTCGCCGCGCATCAACAGGGTTTGAAGGGAGATTACCGAAATGCCAATCAACCCGATACCGATTTTGTCGACGTTGGCGATGCGCGAGTCCGACGAGGGAGGCACGTCGGGATAATGGCGACGGAGCACGATGATCGCGGCGACCGCGAAGATGACATTGGGAATGAAGATGAGTCGCCATGTGACATGGTCCGTCACTAAGCCGCTGTAAAGGAGGCCCACGACAGTGGCCAAATACAGCATCACCGACACCCGCATCAGTGAAGCACTTCGGTATTGGCGATTCACCAGCATATAAATGCTCGCTCGCCACCACATCGTTAAGCCCGATCCCGCAAAGCCTTCGATGGCACGCCAAAACAACAAGCTCTCGAACGTCGAACTCATGGAGCTGCCGATGGAGGCGATGGCAAACAGCGCGACCGACCCGATGATGTAACGGCGGTGGCGCAAGTGCGCAGCCAACCAAATGGACAGCGGCACCCCAAAGAACAGCGCCGAGCTATAGGTGGTGAGGATCCAACTGGCTTGATCGCGGGAAATGCCAAACGATCCAGCCATGTCCGGCAAGACAAGGTTGACCGCATCGAACGTGTAAAACTCCACCGCGGTCGCCAGACCCAAGCCGACCAGCATCATTTTGGCGTCCGACAGCGTCAGCGGACGCAACGCGCGCTCTGCAGGCGGATCAGCAACGTGGGGCGTCGGTTCGGTCAAGTGATCACTCCGGGCACATTAACGAGCATCGTTTTCGTATCGCCAACTGAGTTAGGAAGCGCTTCCCTCAGCCTCCCCCCACCGCTCTGTAGAAAAAGACGGTTGAACGTAAGACATTCACCCGTGCGCTGACGGCTTCATCTTGCGCAGCGAGCAATTGCTGTTCGGTATCCAACACGTCCGTCAGCGAAATGGAGCCCGCCTCGTACGCGCGTTCCGATGAGGCGTTGGCGGCGCGCAGCGACACCACCTCGGCGTCGAGCGAATCGGATTGCTTGGCATATTGCGCTTGCGCCGTCAGCGAATCCTCTACTTCTTCGGTCGCGCGCAGCGCCGATTGCCGATAAAGCGCCAAGGCTTCGGCATAGGCCCCTTTGGCGTTGGCCACTTCGGCATCCACGCGACCAAAGTCAAAGAGGCGCCAATGCAGCCCTGCGATCAATTGCGGTTGAAACGACGCCGCCGAGATCAAGTCTTCGCGACCAAGGCTCTCGAACCCAAGCAGTGCACCTAAGGAAACGTTAGGGTAGTAGTCCGCGATGGCGACACCAATGCGCGCATTCGAGGCAGCGAGGTGACGCTCGGCAGCGACCACATCCGGTCGGTGGCGCAGCAGTTGCTCGGGCAGAACCCCCACGTCTAGCGGAGGTATGGCCGGGATCGGTGCGTGCGCTTCCAACTCCGACGCATAGGTGCCAGGTTGCGCACCCATCAAGACATCCAGTCGGCTCAATTGCGCCTGCAAGGCGATCTGGAGCGGAGGCACCGTGGCTTTGGCCTGATCCACCAGCGCTTGCGCACGATCAACTTCCCGATCCGACGAGGCACCAAATTGATTGCGCTGGCGAATCAGCGACAGTAGATGATTGTCGACATCAATCTGTTGCTGAGCCAAGCGCAAACGTTCCTGGTTTCCGCGGATTTGCATATATGCATCCACGGCATCGGCCGTCACCGTGACGCGGGTGCCCGCATGCATGGTGTCCGCGGCTTGCGCTTCGGCCTTGGCCGCTTCCTGGCCCCGGCGCAAGCCGCCGAACAGGTCAGCTTCCCAACTCGCGCCGATGCCCTCGTCATAGAGGTTCTCGTCGCGGTTGTAACCAGGCTGTTGGCTGGCAAGCTGTCCGATGGGGCTGCGCAGCGATTGGTGTTCCGCATCCGCCTGCACCCCCACTTCACCGGAGGGCAACCGCTTTGCTCCCGCGGCCTGAGCCGCCGCGTGTGCCTGCGTCACGCGCGCGAGGGCCGCCGCCAGATCGAGGTTTTCGTCGCGCACGCGCGCGACGATGCGATCCAATTCAGCGTCATTGAATCCTGTCCACCATGCGTCAAGCGATGCACTCTCGGCTGCGTTTTGCACATGACCGATGGGTTTCAACTCAAGCGTGGGCGCTTGGTAATTGGGACCCACCGTCATACAACCCGATGCCACTGCGGTTCCCGCCATCAGAGCGGCTCGCAACAGCACGGCACACATGGACTTAAGTGCCCTTACCGCCATACATCGCCTTCCTAGAAGATCGTGAGGCCATCCCCGACGGTAACGCCGGGGACGAAAAAGGGTCCCGATGCCCCATAGTAAACCGCGCTCCTACAGGTCATTCATATACCGCAGATGGTCGGGCGCGTAGGGCTCCATCTCGGCACTTGGCGCCTGTGCGGTGCTCAAAACCACCCACAACGTTTTCTTGATCATCGGCATGATGAGTGCCGCAATTTGACCTTTCAGCTCCTCATTCATCGCTTCTCTTGCCCTATCGACCCATGGATACTCAAAAAATTAGGCCGCTCAGTTTTGAGCGGCAACGATCAATTGCCAGCGAATAGGGCCGCTCCCTGCGTATGCTCATGGTGGGTTTGAGGAGGAAGCTTACGGCCTTTGGCGATGCCGATTTCATGACCACAAACCCGACATCTATAGATCCCCGCGTTGGGCGAGTCGACGCCAGGTTCCAGAAGGATATCGATGGCCTGATGCTGATTCGCCTCGCGACGTTGCTTGGCCTTATCGACATTCACCATGGCATGTCCCTCCTGGAGGTTGAGAAATTCTTGATCGTATCGTCCGTTAAGCCGTCATCACCATCCCCAGCTCATTTGAATTCCGAGGTAATCCGAATCGTGCCCGCCCGCGAGGCGAAGCGCGGGCGCCACAAAATAGCGATCCGCTTCAAGTGAAAAGGCGAGACTGCGTGTCGCGTTCCAATTGACCTGAAATTGTCCGTAGTTGGTGCTTCGCCGCCCGGGTTCACCCGCGGTGCCGGGAACCGGAATGTCGGGCTGCACATAAATGGCATCCTGCGTCGTTTGACGCCACAACATGCCAAAAGACGTAATCACCTTCACCTTGTCCCATGGCGTAATCGTTAGCGATGGTTTGAAGTGGATGAAGTTGGTGAAGCCCGTGTAGCCGGACAACGTGACGTAATAGCCGTTCGGAAAGAGCGGATTGAATGTGCCGACCGTGCCACCGTTCAAGTTGTGACTGCCGGAAGCGGCGTCCAACTGCACACCGAGGCGCGGTGACCAGCTGACATTGGTCAGCGTGAATCCAGACAGCGACCCGAACGCCCATGCATTCACATCCTTGCTGCCGATGCTGCCGCCCTGCTTCATGCCTTCCACGTCCCAGTCGAAAAACTGGGCCTTGCCGTTGTAGTGCACATCCACGCTTTGGCGCTCTTCGTTGCCCGAGGCGGCCAGAAAGTGCACGTCATCTTGGCGAAAGTCCGAAAAGCTCACGCTCAATTCGCTGTGCGCGGTCATGCGCCGCTGCGCACGTACGCCATCAAACCGCAAGTGGCTACTGCTGTAATCGTCAAAGTCAGTCTGATTGCGATATTGCACCGGTTGACTGGCAAAGCCGCTGATGCGCCAGTCGCCCCGTTCGTAATCGGCCCATATTGCGTCATACGCTTGACGAACGTTCGGTCCGTCTCTCACCGACACAAAGCGCTGCAAATCGAAGGCAATTTCTTGTCGACCCACGCGAATCTTCAATACGCCATTGCCTGCGTTCAACCAGGTGTCCAAGAACGCAAGCCGAAGATCGAGTTTGTTGGCGTCCACCGGACTGGGGTTCTTCAACCAGGGCGATAACGCGTTTTCCAGCTGGATGAAGACGCGTGTGTGATCGGTGAGTTGCGCATCCGCATGGACTTCAAGGCGATGCAGCAAATAGTCCTGCCGCTGCCCACCGACCGTGCCAAACAAGGGCGGATCTACATCCTCAAAGCGCTCGCGCAACGTAACCCCGAACGATAGGTATCGTTTCGGATCCGTCTTGGACAGCGGGATGTATTTGAGCACATCGCCGGGTTCGCGGGGCACGCGCGGGTCGGCCAAGACCGACCAATCCTCTTGCCACCGATAGAAGTCGATGGCCGGACGTTGCGGAATGGTTTGTGGGTCGGTGTCGTCAGCCTGCGCAAAACTGCCGTATGCCGCAAAGCAAGCGAGAGCCATCAGCAGCCTGTTACGCATTGGCAAAGACATCGTTACACCTTAGGCGTAATTCCAAGCTGGCGATCCACCGTCAGCTGGTCCCAATAAATGGAGACGTGAGTGATTTTGTGATCCGGCGTGTATTGAATGACCATGACGCCGGGATGATCGAAAACGCGCCCGTTGCCTGGTGTGACGTTTCCGGTCGCCGGATCCATAAACGGACCAGTCCATGTGCCCGTGACGCGCTCAACCGAAACCGCCGTTGCTCCTTCCACAATGGCTTGTGTCACATCGATATGAAAGTCCGGGTATGCATGGAAGATCATGTTAAAGAAACGACGAGTGCCCGCAAAATCCAGAGGCTTGGGATTTTCCGGCTGATCAATTTCCACGTTCGGTGCAAACAGATCCATCACTTGACGGATGTCGTGGCTGTTCCATGCACTCGCCCAATGATCGACATCAGCGTGACTTATCGGTGCATTCGCCGCACTCACCGGCGCCGAGCAAACGATCAGTAACCCTACCCATGCAAAGCGTTTCATTGGACGGTTCCTTGTGGGTCCACACTGAAGGGTTTGCAACAAACAATCCGAACGCCAACGAAGGCGTTCGGATGCACCTACGCGCTGCAGCCTGGTCAGGCGCGCAGCTTACGGATTGGTCGCGGCGTGAATCTCGGCGATGTAACCGCCGGGAAATTGCACGATCGCTGCATTCCGATGGTCCGACGTATAGGGCGCCACGAGCACAGACACGCCGGCCGCTTTGGCTTTGGTCAACGTCTCATCGAGATTCGCCACTTCATAGCCCGTCATTTCACGGCCATAGGGATACGCCAGTTGGCCGTTGGTGATCAACACCACCATCTTTCCATAGGCCGATTCGATGCGAATGCGGCGATAGGTGTTGTTCGGGCTGCCGATTTCGACGCCAGGCGCATGAGCATCATCCGACACGACTTTGCCGTGTGAGAACGTCAACCAGCTATGGATGAAAGCGGACGCCCCATCCGGCGACACGTAAACGCGGTTTTCGGGAATGGTGGTGACCGGTTTGTAGTCGGGTGCCTTGGTGTGCCAATAGAGCTGCATGTTGACGCCACCGGGCCATTGGATGACCACGTCGCGCCCAATCGGATCGGGGAACGTGCTCACGATGACCTGGGCGCCGGCTGCGCGTGCGGCCGCAACCGCCGCATCCATGTCGGTGACGAGATAGCCCGTTCGTTCCGCACCGAACGGCCAAGGGATCGGCGTCTTAAAGCCAAAGACAGACAGAGAACCGGCGGGCGTCAACACCAATTGCGACATCGTGCTGCTCGGCGTAGGCGTCACATCGAACACGCCCTGCTTCGTGGCCGTGCCGCCGAAGGTGGCTCCTAAGCTGGTGACGAAACGATCGAAGTCTTCCGGTGCCACGTAGACATGGGTCGTGTCGTATTGCGGACCCACCGCAAAGTTGCCGGGGGCTGCACTGGTTCGCGCATACGCCGGGGAAAGCGCGAGACCGCCACTCCCTACGGCAAGCAGAGCGGCGGCTAAAAGCAGTGATTTGATCGTGCGCATAACATGCTCCTTGGACTGAAACCGAACCATCCTGCTAGCAAGTAAGCGTCGTCGTTCGACGTATCGCTTACGCATGCGAGAGACGGCCTATTAATCACCTAGACAGGTCTATAGCGTCGCTTTCTGTGGGTTGTGCGATCGAAACGAACCCCGCTCGCGAATGTGATAACCGTGCAGCGCTGCAAACGCGAAGCCGGCCATCAGCGCAATGTGCTCCATGAAGTCATTCATTTCGGCGAAGCGTGCGGGTCCGCCCAGTTTCCAGAAGGCGTGCGCGAGGTAGGTCACGATGCCGGTGAACACGGCCAAGGCGCCTGCTCCAAGCCACGCGTACCGATTGACGATGATGGCCAGTGAACCACCGAGTTGCACGATCAACAGCAGCACATACAGCAGCCACGAGGACGGCAACCCCATGGAATGGATCTCATCCAACGCAGCAAGTGGATGGAAGAGCTTATCGATACCACTCCACCAGTAAGGAAGCGTCAAAGCGATGCGCGCGAGCACCGTCGTCGTTCGAGCGACCAAGATGGCGTGGATGATCGATGGGGTGTCGCTGTAGCGCCGTGATGTGCTCATACTTACACCGCCCAGCACGCGCAACCCAACGCGCCCCAGAATGATTTCAAGTCCGACTCTGAAATTGGCAATTTGGCGGACCACGCATTGATGTGCTCGTGACCGTGCACCGCGCAACCGTTGCAACTGCACGCATGCGCCTGCCGCGCGACGGCTTGCTTCGGATCACTCCATCCGGCATAGCCGCCAAAGGTGCGCACCGGCGACCAATCGGGCATGGCGGCCGGCACCGTGGTGTCGTCTAGATCCTTGAAGCTTCCGGCGCCGTAGACAATTTTTCCGCCGACCACGGTGAGATCGGAGGTCATGTCCGCAATGTCTTGCTCGGCACAGGCGAAGAAGTCGCGGCTCGGCACGATCACATCGGCCAGTTGGCCAACCTTGATCTGCCCCTTATTGCCTTCCTCGTTGGAGAACCACGTGACGTATTGGGTCCACATGCGCAACGCGGTTTCGCGATCCAAGCAGTTGCGCTGCGGATACAGACGCATGCCGCCCACCGTGCGCCCGGTCACCAACCAGGCCAAGGAGACCCACGGGTTGTAAGAGGCAACGCGTGTCGCATCGGTGCCCGCGGACACCTTGATGCCCTTCTCCAGCATGCGGGCCACGGGCGGCGTGGCTTCGGCCACCGCAGCACCGTAACGCTCAACAAAATACTCACCTTGGTAGGCCATGCGGTGTTGCACAGCAATACCACCGCCGAGCGCGGCGATGCGATCGATGGATCGGTCAGAAATGGTTTCTGCGTGATCGAAGAACCAATTGAGCCCCTTCAACGGAATGTCACGATTGACACGCTCGAACACGTTCAAGGCGCGGCTGATGGTTTCGTCATACGTCGCATGCATACGCCATGGCCAGCGGTTTTCCGCGAGGATGCGCACAACATCTTCCAGGTCACCTTCCATCGACGAAGGCATGTCGGGCCGCGGTTGGCGGAAGTCTTCGAAGTCGGCGGCCGAAAACACCAACATTTCGCCTGCGCCGTTGTGGCGGAAGTAATCATCACCCTGCTTGTATTTCGACGTCTTCGTCCAGTTGAGAAAGTCGTCTTTCTCGGCCTTGGGCTTCTGCGTAAACAAGTTGTAGGCCAAACGGATCGTCAACTGCCCGTCCTCGGACAGCTTGCGAATGACTTCGTAATCTTCCGGGTAATTCTGAAAGCCACCACCCGCATCGATCGCACCGGTGACACCCAGTCGATTGAGCTCGCGCATGAAGTGGCGCGTCGAATTGACCTGATAGTCAAAGGGCAGCTTGGGCCCCTTTGCTAACGTGGCATACAAGATGGCCGCGTTGGGTTTCGCCAACAACAAACCGGTGGGATTGCCCGCGCTGTCGCGTTCAATTTTTCCGCCCGGAGGTTCAGGCGTGTCTTTGGTGTAGCCAACGGCTTTGAGTGCCGCTGCATTGAGCAATGCACGGTCGTAGAGGTGCAACAGAAACACGGGCGTCTCAGGAGCGACCGCATTGAGCTCAGCGATGGTGGGTAATCGCTTCTCGGCGAATTGATGCTCAGTGAAGCCGCCTACCACGCGCACCCATTGGGGCGCGGGTGTAATCGCCACCTGGCGGCGAAGCATGTCCATCGCATCGGCGAGCGAACGCACGCCGTCCCAACGCAATTCCATGTTGAAGTTCAAACCACCGCGGATGATGTGCAGGTGGTTATCAATCAGCCCAGGCAGTACTGAACGACCTTGGAGATCGACAACACGCGTGCTACTACCCGCCAAAGGCAAGATTTCATTGTCGCTGCCGACCGCCGTGAAGCGGCCGGCAGCGATGGCTACTGCGCTGACTGTGGGGTTAGCGCCATCGAGTGTGGTAAAGCGACCACCATGCAGGATCAGGTCCGGTGTAGAGGAAGGCTGGCTCATGATTTCTCTCCGTTATCCAGACGCGCACCGCTCCGGGATGCGTCCTCCGGAACCTGCCCACAGGGCAGTTTGCCAAATACGTGCGGTTTGACCTGCTTATCGACCCAGGTCGTGGTCGTCGTCTGACGAACCCACACATGCTTCACCAAGGGTGGGATTTGCTCACCGATAAGCATGCCGAGCAGTCCAATCAGTGCGATCACCGGGGGCGCCGGTGATCGCACATTGAGCAGGCTATAGATGATGCCGACCAACAATCCGACGGCCAACGAAATCAGATAAGGCTTCATGATGCACTCCGTCACGCTGACAACAGATCGGGTTCGACAGATCGCTTAACGCCACTTACTTGTGGGTAGCGGCAGGAACGGTGTAATCGGGGAACTTGGTCGGCGGTGCGCCATGTACCATCGTGTAGGCGTATTCGACACCGATGCCGTATGCACCGCAGTGCGTCTTTACGATGTCCATCACCGCATCGTAGGTATCGCGCTGTGCCCAGTCGCGCTGCTATTCCAGCATCGTCGACAACGCCGTCACCGGCTTGGCACCGGCCTGAATCACGCGCTTCATGGCATTGTCGTGAGCCAGGGTGCTGACATCACCGCAGCAATCTTCCACGACGTAAACCTCGTAACCGTCATGGATTGCCTGCACCGTCGGGAGTGCAACGCAGGTTTCGGTCCAAAGACCCGAAAGCACGATCTTCTTCTTGCCGCTCTTCTGAATGGCTGCGACAAAGTTGGCGTCGTCCCAGGAGTTCATGCTCGAACGCTCAATCGGCTCTTGACCCGAAAGCGCGGCCACCATCTGCGGCCATGTGTTGCCGCTAAAGGATTTGCTCTCCACCGTCGACAAGATGACCGGGACGCCGAACACGCGGGCGGCTTTGGCGAGCATGACGTTGTTGTTGATGATGCTCTGGCGGTCATGGCTGCTGACGCCAAACAGCATTTGCGCTTGCAGGTCGATAAAAGCGACCACGCAATTGTCGGGGGTCAGAAGACCCTTTTCGCTTCGTTTCTGGACCATGGGGATCTCCTGGGTGGGAACGACGGTAAGGTGCGGGCTGCGACAGCGCACGCCGAATCAGGCGCGAATGAAATTCAACAGGTCCGCGTTGATGATGTCGGCATGAACGGTCATTAGCCCGTGCGGGAAGCCCGGATAAATTTTGAGCTTGGCGTTCTTAAGCAACTTGGCTTGAAGGATCGAGGCGTCCTTATACGGAACGACCTGGTCATCATCGCCCTGCATCACGAGGGTGGGCACGGTGATGGCTTTCAAGTCGTCCGTTTGATCGGTCTCGGAGAAGGCCTTTATGCCCTCGTAGTGAGCGAGTGCGCTGCCCATCATTCCCTGACGCCACCAGTTTTGGATGATGCCTTGCGAGATCTTGGCGCCGGCTCGGTTGAAGCCATAGAACGGGCCCGTAGGCACATCGAGGAAAAACTGCGCGCGATTGGCGGCCAGCGCTTTGCGAAAGCTATCGAACACGTCCAGAGGCGTGCCCTCAGGATTCTTGTCCGTTTTGAGCATGAGCGGTGGGACCGCTGCGATCAGCACCGCCTTGGCCACTCGTCCTTGCGGCTGACCGTATTTCGCGACGTAGCGCGCGACTTCGCCACCACCGGTCGAATGACCGACGTGAACAGCATTCTTGAGGTCGAGATGTTCAACGACGGCGGAGGCGTCTGCCGCGTAATGGTCCATGTCGTGGCCGGTGCCCACTTGCGACGAGCGACCATGACCACGTCGATCGTGCGCAACGACGCGATAACCGTTGGCCACAAAGAACAGCAACTGCGCGTCCCAGTCGTCCGACGATAGCGGCCAGCCGTGGTGGAACACGATGGGTTGCGCGTCCTTCGGACCCCAATCCTTGTAGAAGATCTCGACGCCGTCTTTGGTCTTGACACTTGCCATGTCACTGCTCCTGTTATCAAAGGGTGTTGCTGCGGGTGTGTGGTGCGCACTTGCAGCACGGATTGATGCCGGCAATGCCATTGCTGCGGCCGTGACGACGGCACCACAGAGCAACGCACGACGCTGTTCGTCGAATTCCTTTTCAGGGCGCTTGCTACTCACGATGCCTCCTAATGGAAAAATGGAAATACGCGACAAGAAGGAGTGCTCTCGATCTCTCGGCGCGCAAAATGCTTTGGTCGAGGGGATTCGTATCGATGGGCCGGACCGATACAGGCACAGTAATCCCCATCCCATACATCCGTAAGCCCTCATGAAGGCAACGATCAGTCACTCTAATGAGGGATTCGAATGGCCTTGACTGCAAGGCAAATTGAGCGTCGAAGGGGCATCCGGATAAATGCTGTCCTAAACCACAAACTGTTTCCTTCGATCACATGGACAAATGGATCGCCGTTATGCAAAACGCGCAGGACTACAGCACCTGCTCCGTGGGGCTTAGTTCACGACGAGTAGTTGCTGTCATCGGCTTACAACCTAAACGTCACGCTGTAGCGCATCGAAAGTCGTACCCAAAGCTGTCATTCCTAACCATGACTCCTAGGCTTTTCTAAGAGCACCCTCGCACCCGGCCTAAGTGAATTCTGATGATTACCATTCGAAAATCGAGCGAACGGGGCCACGCCGATCATGGCTGGCTGAACTCCTATCACAGCTTTTCGTTTGCAGACTACTACGACGAAAAGCACATCCATTTCGGTCCGTTGCGCGTCATCAACGAAGACCGTGTTGAAGGAGGCAGCGGTTTTGGCACGCATAGCCATCGAGATATGGAAATCATTAGCTACGTGCTGAAAGGTGCGCTCGCTCACAAGGATTCCATGGGCAATCATTCGGTCATTCGGCCCGGGGATGTTCAGAGGATGACTGCCGGCACCGGCGTCACCCATTCCGAGTTCAACAACGATAAGGGTGAGACCCATTTCCTACAGATATGGATTATCCCGCGAGAGACCGGGCTCACGCCTAGCTATGAGCAGAAGTTCTTCGCGAATAAAGACAAGCAAGGAACGTTGCGACTCGTGGCCAGCCCTGACGGCCGCGACGACTCCGTCGTCGTTCACCAGGACGTCTATCTCCACGCAGGGCGATTTGACGGCAGTCAAAGTGCCGAAGTTGCCATTGCACAAGGTCGCCTGGTCTACGTTCACGTTGTGTGCGGAGAGATCACCATCAACGGAAAGGCGCTCGAAGGCGGCGACGCCATGCTCTTCAAGGACGAGGCCGCCGTTCGGATCGAACACGGGAAAGCCGCCGAAGTTCTGGTGTTCGATTTGCCATCGTTTAAATAGCCGATGATCTATAGATCATCCTTCGCGCCGCACCTCATTCGGGAGACACTTCAATGACGGCCAACACACCTTTACTGACGCCTGACGAGTGCGCACTGGTAATGGTTGATCAGCAAGCAGGGCTTGCCTTTGGTGTCGGATCCTCCGACGTGCAAGCCATACGATCGCACAGCATGGCGGTTGCTCGAACGGCAAAGACGTTCAAGCTTCCCATCGTCGCTTCCACCTCCGCGTCCAAGGTTTACAGCGGCCCGCTGATGCCCGCCATCCAGACGATTCTTTCGGACGTAAAGGCCATTGAGCGCCGCAATATGAACCTCTGGGAGGATGACATCGCTCGTAGCGCGGTCATCGCGACCGGTCGGCGCACCTTGATTTTTTCCGGAATGCTGACCGAAGCCTGCGTTACGTTTCCGGTGTTGTCAGCGCTAGCGGATGGGTATCGCGTTTTTGTCGTCGCCGATGCCTGTGGCGGACTGACTCCGGTGAGCCATGACCTTGCTCTTCGCCGGCTAGAGTCCGCGGGTGCGACGCTGACGTCCTGGCTGCAACTCTTACTCGAATTGCAACGGGACTGGACCCGACATGAGACCTACGAAGAAGCGCGCTCCATCGTCGTGGATCACGGAGGCGGCTACGGCATTGGCTTGGCGTATGCGCGTGACATGATTCACCCCACCTAAGAAGGGAACACGGGGCATGCGTTCCGAGCTCAGGACGTGATGATGCCTCAAGACAGCACAATGCTCACCGCATGTGTCCGGTCGGACGCGTCGAGCTTGGAAAGGATCGCCTTCGCGTAGCTCTTCACCGGTTGTTCGGTGGTGGCGAGCTCGCGCGCGACCTGCTGATTGGAGTTGCCTAGGGCGACGGATTTCAGAACCGCAAATTCACCCAAGCTCAGCGGTTCATCCATGGTGTGAATGGCAAGCCCCAAAGCGATCTGGTTGGGAACATATTTCTTGCCCGATGTAACACTTCGTATCGCAGCCGCAAATTCATCCAAAGGGGTGCTTTTAAAGAGATAGCCACTGGCGCCCATCTTCGGTGTTCGCAATTGCTTCGCCCTGATAGGTCGTGACCACCAGGATGCGCGCAGTGCCATCCTCCGACACGATAATGGAGGTTGCGTCCACACCGTTGAGGCCGGCACACTTCGGCCCGGCACAGGATATGCTTACGACTCACTGATGCCGGACGTTCGTCCTGCGCCGACCAATAGACCTCAACGCAGATCGCCCATTCAATCCGGCCCTATGAAATTAGGCGGCGCTCACCCTTCTGAGGGAGTCCGATTGCCACCAAAGTGAGGTTGTGATTGACTAATCGGCGTTGTAGTCCACGTGTTCGAGACGCAACACCCGCTCCTGAGGGCAACGGTATGAGTGTCGAAGAACGCCGTATCCGCATCATGATGGTCGATGACCACCCGTTGTTTCGGGAAGGTGTGGCCGCCGTTATAGCTGCACAGCGCGACATGGAGCTTGTCGCTGAAATCATCGATGGCGAAACGGCCATCGCCCAACACCGTGTCTACCAACCCGACGTCACCCTCATGGACCTGCAGTTGCCGGGCATGAATGGGATTGATGCAATACGCAACATCTTGGCCGAATGCCCCCGTGCGCGGATCATTGTGCTGACCACCTACCAAGGTGATATGCAAGCCATGCGCGCCCTTCGGGCGGGGGCCGTGGGTTACCTGTTGAAAAGCACGTTGCGAACTGAACTTCTTTTCACCATACGTCAGGTTCACGACGGCCACCGGCACGTGCCAAGTGACGTCGCACGTGTCATGGCCGAACACCTCGCCGATGAACTGCTGAGCATGCGCGAGCTACAGGTGCTTGGTCACGTTGCGGGCGGCTATTCCAACAAGCGCATCGCGACGCACATGGGCATCTCGGTGGAAACCGTCAAAACACACATGAAGAGTATTTTGGCGAAGGTCAAAGCTAGGGATCGGACGGAGGCGGTGGTCATTGCCATGCGTCGCGGCATTATCGACGCCTGATTCACCTTACGCTTCACGGCCAAAACTCAGCATACGCTTGAGAGATTTCCATGACGCTATTCCCCGTCGTGCATAGGCCACCGAAGCAGGCACGATTAATTCGACGTCAGTGCCCGAACCCTGCCTGGCCCAAATAACCACCTGGCCACCGATGCAGTTGGCCCGCTCGCGCATGCCAACCAATCCCCAATGCCCCGGGCGATTGCCCGCTTCAAGTATGTACGGATCGATGCCGATGCCATCATCACGAACGCATAGCCGCAGTTGTTTGAGGCCGTAACTCAGCTCTACCTCAATCGCCTTCGCCTGTGCGTGCTGAAAGGCATTAAGCAGCGCCTCTCGACCGATGAGGTAAATTTCCTCACGAATGATCGGCTCAATCTCGGCGCGTGTTCCACTCGACACGACTCGGAAGGTCGCCACCGAGGTGCCCGTGAGCTCCTTGCCCAATGCGGCAAAGGTCACTTCCAGATCGGTGCTGCTGCTCTCGCTGAGGCGCAAATCGCGCACGCGGTCCCTTCCATCAACCAGCACCTCATCGGCGCGATCGAGTGCCTGATCGATCATCACGCGAATAGGATCGTTGGGGGGAACGTGTTCGGCTATGGCTTGAAAACGGAGAATCAATCCTTGGATGCTCTGCAACAACGTGTCATGCAGTTCGCGTGCGATGCGTTCACGCTCGGCGTGCCGCACCTCTAGACGATCTCGGAGCTTTGCCGCCATGTGTCGCATCTGTAACGCGATGAGGCCGATCACTGCCAGGGCCGCGGCGACGATAAAGAAGACCTCAAAGCGGGAACCCTGATCAAAGCTCTCCTTTGCGTCGCGGATCACGTCGCTGGTCATGCTTGACCACAAATCACCCTCCCCTAACCCGGTGAGCGCGTGGCGATGGTGCATCATCGTCGAGGTCGTGATGCGCGTGTTACACACGGTCTCATCCGTGGTCGTCCGTGCTGGGCGCCAAAACCCCAACAAAACTACCATCACGATGACCCATTGCGTGACGCTTCGATGCCTAAGGCCGTTCATCACGTTCCTCCCATGTCCCTGAGTGCCCCATCTAATACGTCCTCACCGATGCGTGCATCACCCATCGGAGGGGCGCGGCGACGGCTGGATGTAGGGATTAATACCCCGCACCGCTCTGTAGAGGCATCCCTTTATGCAGCGCTTATATTCCATGTTTCCCGTCGGCGCCCCAGGCGTTGGCCTCGTGTTACTGCGGGGGTCACTGGCAATTTCGTTATGGGCGCTTCGCCACGACGTCATGCGGTGGCTACCATCGGGAGCACAGGTTTGGTGTGCCGGGCTCATGTCAGGTGCGCTTCTTATGGGTGGTCTTACGCCGATTGCAACCGCGCTGACTTTGTTGCTCGTGTGCCTGATGCAGTGGGGGCCAGACGTGCCATCGTTTCAGACGTTATCGATGGCACTCCTTGCCGCTGCAACGCTGCTACTTGGCCCAGGCGCTTATTCGCTGGACGCTCGCCTTTATGGCCATCGCGTTCTGAGCTTTCATAACAACAAAAACAATTAGAGCTCATATTCAACGCACCACGTCCATGATCAACCCCACGTTGATGATACGCATCTGTCTGGGCTAATGGGCTGCGGACGGGTTGGCATCACCCATCAGAGGGGCGCGAGGGCCGCTCATTCGAGAGGATACTCATCCACTGATTTTCCGGAAGTTCGGAGAGCAATATGGGCCCCCTACCGCCACCGCCTGTTGTCACGCAAGAACTCCACATTGTTGATGGCCAGGGCCGTCTGCGAATTTTGCTGTCTGCCAAGTCGGGGACGCCAGTCATCGAGATACTGAAGAAGAACGGTAAGTCGAGCGCGGTGATCACGCTCGATAGCACCGATCACCCTTCGATCAAACTCAGTAACCCCGACGCCAGCGGCTCAACCGCGGCCATCGAAGTGGACGACAAAGGCGCGCACGTCAAGTTTGACCGTCCGGGCGGCGCCTCCGCGTATTTATTCCTCAACAATGCGGGAGGGTCGGGCGTGGTATTGCTGGATACATCGGGTGTGCGCCGTTTGGACGCCCTCGTCGCGCCCGACGGAACGCCCAAGATCGAGCGTTTCGACCCGGATGGCAAAGCGCTCCCCTAACAAGCACGAACGGAAGCTGGCTTAAGCGGATACTTCCACATAACGATACAGATGACGCCAATTTGGCAGACCAACGATCTTTCGCTTAATCATCTTCGCAACATCGCACTCGGCAAATCCGAGTTTTGCTAGCACTGTCCATGCATCACCACCAGGGCGCGGTGGATCACTCGAAGGCGCAAGCGACTTGCCGTCAATCTGGAACCATGTCGGCTCCAATACGCTTGCGGTGAGACCATCTTGACCTACGGTGCGGAAGCGAATCGTGGCACTTGGCCGCGTAAGATATCGCCGTCGTAGTGCCGCAATCGAACGCACGGGAACAGCGCGAATGCCGTGCTCACGCACTAAGCACAAAGCGTCGGCCACCGTCATTTTTGCGATAACGGATGAGATATCCGCGGCGGCCTCGGCGAAGATCCAGCCATCCGTAAGTTGATAGAGACGAGAGCCCTCGTTGGGTCCGGTGGCATTTGGTCCTGATGCACTCGGTGGGGCGGGACTGCGCTGGAAGTTGAATTGAACAAGCGTTGCGGCACTGGCGAGCGATGTCTCTGCCCAGTCGCCGTGGGAGTCGCCTCTGCGCTCACGTGCTTGCAGCGCAAGGACAGCAGCGAAAGCGCCGAGATAGCCGGTGAGGTAATCCACACATGAAGCGATGCCATGTAGCAGTGGCATGTCGGTCGTACCAAAGCGGGTCATGATGCCCGTTGCCCCCTGCAATAAGGGGTCATAGCCTGGATGATCGTCGTGGCTACCAGCCCGCTCACCTTTGAATGCGCTGATCTGCACGCCAATGGCACGTGGGTTGATCCTTACAAGTTCTTCTTGGGTCAAACCGAGACGCCGTATGCCGTCATCGGTCGCGTTCATTACGACGATATCGGCCTGTTCGATCAAGCGGCGCAGCACATCGCGACCCTCGACGGTATGTAGATCGATCAATAGGCTTTGCTTTCCTTGGTTTGCCTCCGCAGCCCAGATCACGGTAACGAGTGGTTGGTGATCGGGGGTGATGGTGTCGACTTTGACAACCTCAGCACCAAGCTCCCCAAGCAGCCTGCCGCAGGCAGGACCCGCAATGACATTTGCAAGATCAAGCACTCTGTAACGCGACAATGGTTTGCTCGATGGCCCGCGATTCGTGGGGTCGTCATGAGTGAGGTATGAGGAAATGCTTTTACTTGCTGGCTTGCCTCGCAATGGAGAATAGGGTTTTGCCGAATGCACGGTGACCGCCCGACCCAGCTGTCGCTGCCCATCCACCATCTCGACAAGGCCTGCTTCGTTTGCCCATGAGCAGCGCATCCATGCCTCGAAATCCTGTACAACGTCACAGGGAACCTGGGCTTGCGCGAGCAACGAAACCCATTCGGTAGCTGTGCGGGTGGCAAAAATCTCTTCCATCCATGTGGCAAGCTGCATATTGAGATCGCTGCGCAGGCCTTGCGGAAGCGCGATATTCCGATCTGCAACGACGGTATTCACCGGGTCGTATGGGCTGACGTCGACGATCCCGACGGACTGCACTCGCTCCCAAAGTCCGAGCACGTTCAGAAGACGCACCGCCAGTTTCTGATTCACCGTGCAAACAGGCATGAGCCATTGCCCATCTGCGCTACGGTAACAACCAGCGGTTGGATTTAACCGGTTGACCAGCCAGACCATGTGAGTCTCACTGGCTCGCGCCTTCGGTACTTCCGCCATCAGTTCGGCGGGAAGTGCGAGCAAACCCGGCGGCATAAGATGAGGTTCAATACCTTTCAGCTCCATGGCCAGCACGCCGATCGCGGAAAGACCAGCGGCAAGTCGAGGAATGACGATGGCGCGGCCCACGCCGGAACGTTGTCGGCCGGCAAGCGCTGCACACACCGCTGTCACACCTAGCACTGCCGCATAGACGGAGCACAAAGGCAGTGGCGTATAGGTGACATCGCGGCCCAGCAGTCGGCTAGTCACGCCAAGATCGGTGTAAAAGCCTACCAATGCGTTGAGCAGATCGTCGCTGGCATCCCACGGCAGATCCATATCCTCGTCGCCTGGTGCCACGGCAGTAAAACCAAGCGACAATTGCGACGGCCCTCGCATGGGCGTGATCGCTCCATCGTGAATAACGATGTCTGGGTTCTTGGGTATCGCCAACTTACCTTTACGAGGGAGTCGTTTTCCGCGACCTAGATAATTGTCGATGCGAGTGTCTGGATTCACGGGAGGCATGGCGTAGACCTCCGCGCCTTGATCAGCCAACAGCAAGCCAGCCAATCTGCCGGCCAATGTTTGGCTTTGCTCGTAAACACGAATGCCTTGTAAAGGAGGTGTTCCCGTCAACATCTTGTCCTCCTCGTGCCAGGTTTGCGTTGAGCACATACCGCTTCAGTTGCTTGCAATTCGGCGACGATGAACTTGCGCTCATTTCGCATGTATTTCGGTCCAAGCAAGCGCTTTCTCGGCGACTTCCTCCCAGCCGGGTTCGGCAATGAGCCAATGGCTACGCGCAGGAAACTCCATGATGCCGGTTCGGCTCGGCGCACGGCTGTGCTTGCGATACATCGCGCGAACCATGGACGTGGTGCTTGTGCGGTCTTCTTGGGCGGCGATCAACAGTAGCGGAGGACGTTTTGGGTTCTTGAATTTGACGCCATTGCCAATGCCGAGCGCCGCCTGGAAGTAAATGCGCCCAGGCGCTGGAACGATATGCTGATCGTAAGTCGCTCTCTGCATATTGGCAGGAAGCGTGTTGGCGAATGTCTTTGAGAAACTCTTAAACGACATTGACAGAATGCGATTCCAACCGCGCCAAGCCAGCAGGACCGGCAGTGCAGATGTGATCGCAGTGAAGCTAGGCAGCACACCTCGTGGAGGACCCGCGTCGATAGCTACACCAGCCGCCCCCAGCCCGCGATCAAGTAGCATTTGCACAATCAGTCCACCGAAGGAATGACCCATCAAGATGGGAGGGGTTGGAAGCGCACGGATTTGCGCTTCGAAGTAGTCCACGAGGCCTTTGATGGTCTGCTTGGCGAGACGCGGGTCCGGATTACGACGAAGCTCCGCCACCGATTTGTCCACATAGGGCCACGCTGGAACGATAACTTCGTGACCTTTTGCCTCAAGCAAATTTTTAAAGTTGTTCCAACAGCTCGTGGTGACCCATGCACCGTGCACCAAGAGAATAGTCTTTGACATCCGAGCCGCTCCGTGTAAACGATGCATCCATCGTAGTGACCACTTCGCGGTGCCGTATGACGGAAAAGCCGGAATTCTTTGCTGAAACGCCGACGGCACTGGACGCCGCGTCGGATCCCTTTACTTTCAAGCGCGATGCGTTTTCTGATGTGCTTGAGCTGATGCGTGTTCGCGGCAACACGGTATTCACCTGCGCGGCATCAGCACCTTTCGGCATCCGTTTTCCTGCTGGAAAACATCGATTACACATCATCAGAAGTGGCAATGTGGCAATCGAAGTGGAAGGTCTCGACGCGCAGTATCACGCCGCACAAGGAGACTTAATCATGCTGATGCATGGCCACGGTCACGTGATATCGGACCAGCCGGGACGCCCTGCAAATCTTCTCGCAGATCTGGCGCGACACGACTACGATCGGGAGCGCTTAACGTTAGGACGTGGAGATATCACGTGGCTATGCGGCGACTTCGGTTTTGACGGCATGTTGTCGCAACGCTTGCTGTCTGTACTTCCGCCGGTAGTGATCCTGAAGGGGTTGCGAGACAGGCCTTTCGAGTGGCTGGAGCTAAGCTGCCATTTCATTCTCGATGAAGCATTGAATCTGCGTGCGGGCGCCGCCGCTATGATTTCCCGATTGCTTGATGTCATCTTTGTCCAGCTACTGCGCACCTGGGCCACGGATGATGTGGCTGGGCATGGCTGGTTATCGGGCGCGATCGATGTGCGCATCAACCCTGCGATGTCAGCCATTCACGCCGACCCTGGTCGTGCCTGGACCGTCAACGATCTCGCGGAGTTATCAAATCTTTCGCGCTCGGCGTTTGCAGATCGCTTCCAACGTATCGTAGGCCAGGCACCTTTGAACTATCTCACAACCTGGCGTCTGGATCGCGCCGCTGAATTGCTACGTTACAGTCGCGCACCGATATCTGATATCGCTAACCGGGTCGGATATACATCCGAAGCAGCATTCAGTCGCGCTTTCAAAGGTAGGTATGAGGTATCTCCCACGCGTTGGCGGAGATTCGACACTAACTAATTGCTCCGTAAGATCCCCTTTCGACTCTTTGGAAGCCATTCGAGCAGTTGAGAGGCTAACCATGTCACTTCACCAGTTAATCGTGTCATACCGCTTGGTCGTGTCACCTTTTGGCCGAGCTGACGGACGTCCTTTTGCCTAATCATTGGCCAACTAACCGCATCACATACATAACCCCGTCGCCGATACGAACTTTCAGTGAAAAATCTCATGGACGGGTCATATCTACCCACTTTGCCTTAGATTGGGCTAGATATTTCTAGATTTGACGCGAATTAAGACCTTCTTCATCACGTGGACAACCTGCGCGGCTATTAGTACTTGTTGCGGGCGTAAGAGATGGCTGCGCAAGTGTTCGCGACGCACGCAGGCAGAAAAACCTCACCACTGAGGAAAGCGCGTGACATAAACCTCTTTGATCTGAGTTTCATTGCGGAGTTGTGATCTCGCGCGCGTCCTAGGGCTTTTCAATGCCCCTCAGGATCCGGTCTTTTTCCGATACAGGCAATTGATCAAAAGCCAGAATCATTCGAGCTAAGCGTTCGTCTTCGGCGAGAAGATAGGCTGTAGGTACCTTCAATGCAGCCGCTAAGCGGGCCACAGTAGCCATATCGGGCTCGTGCACGCCCTTCTCGTACCGATTGATGCGCGTAACGCTGAGTTAAGCGGTGCCGGAGGCGTCCGCTTTGATGAATTGTAGGCAGCGAGAACCTGTCTATGAAACTATATTGAGTAGCGCGTAGGAAAAGCCGAGCCGCGCGTCAGAGAAATTTGGGTATGGGACCCCATTGGGGCGTTTGATTGGGTAGGTCGACTTGCACCTTATGCACGTAACACCAACCCCACCCTTCAGGCGGATCGTACCCTTCAATGATCGGATGTCTCGTTGCGTGAAAGTGTGCCGTCGCATGCCGATGGATAGACTGGTCGCAGCAACCAACATGTCCGCAAATCCGGCATATCCGCAAATGCACCTAAGGACTCCCTATCTTCAAGCAGTCCTCGCAACCCTTCGCGCTCGGCGTAACGGTGGTAACCGAGTTGATGTGTTTGCAGGTGCTCATACGTGCTCCTTGGCAAATCGCGCGGCAAGCATCGTATGAATTTGTGCGACGACAGCAGCACCTTCGCCCACAGCTGCGGCGACTCGTTTTGTGGAACCAGCCCGGACATCCCCAATGGCAAATACGCCAGGCACGCTTGTTTCCAAAGGCAATGAATTTTGTCCGGTCAAAATGAAGCCATGTGAATCCGTTGTCACACAGTCAGCAGCCCAATCCGATTTTGGATCCGCGCCGATGAAGAGGAATAGATGACGTAATGTGAGCTCGTAAACTGAACCATCACTACGATGGCGAAAGGTCGCGGCGCTTAACCCGGTCCTTGGGTGTCCTTGCAAGCCTACGAGTTCCACGCCAACGTGGATTTCGACGTTGGGCAGATTCGAGATACGCTCGATCAAATAGCTCGACATCGTGTGAGTCAGGTCACGGCGCACAAATACGTGAAGCTTTTTTACCTGAGGCGCCAGAAACACAATGGCTTGGCCTGCCGAATTACCGCCGCCGACGAGTGCAATCTCTTCCCCCGAGCACAAGCGTGCTTCGATGGGTGATGCCCAATAGAAAACGCCGGCCCTCTCAAAGGCTTCAAGATCGGGAACCAGGGGGCGACGGTACCGCGCGCCGGAGGCGATAACGACTGCTTTTGCTCGTATTTGACGGTGACATGCAAGCGTTAGTGTTAATACTTCTTCAGAACACTTTAGGTGCTTAACCTCTAGCGGAATCGCGATTTCTGCGCCAAATTTTAGGGCCTGATTGAAGGCGCGTCCTGCAAGCGCTTGGCCTGAGATGCCCGTGGGAAAGCCAAGATAGTTTTCAATTCGAGCGGACGTGCCCGCTTGACCACCCACTGCGTGACAATCAACCACAATGACCGAGAGACCTTCTGAAGCAGCGTAAACAGCTGCGGCGAGACCTGACGGTCCTGCGCCCACGATAGCTACATCATAGATAATTTCAGGATTAATCTCAGGTGTGATGCCGAGATAGGCAGCAAGCTCTTCGTTGGTGGGACATTTAAGGATTGGACCATTTGGGCAAACAACTAATGGCAGCTCATCGGGCAGTACACCACTTCGCTCTACAAATGCACGACCCTCTTCATCGGTGCGCGCATCTAGTTCAACATTGGGGCAACCATTTCGAGTAAGAAACTCTTGCAGTCGAACGATGTCTGGGCTTCCGGGAATACCAATCAGAATCGTACCGCCGCTGGCCACCTCGATCAGTGCAACGCGCCGCAATATTAGCGCGCGCATGACGATCTCACCGACATCCACGGACCCAATCATCAAAGCTCGCAAATGAGATGAATCAAAAGGAAGTGCAATGCAGCCTTCAGGCCCGGCGCGCCCAGCTGCTATAGCGGGTCGCCCAGACAATTGATTCAATTCCCCGGTGAATTGGCCAGCACGGTACGTCGTGATCGGGGCTTCATGAGTAAGGCCATCACGGCGCACGACTTCAATCGCACCCTGAAGCACAAGCCATGCGGGCACGTTTCGTGCGCCTATTTCATACACGCGCTCGCCAGCGGCAAAGTGTGTTTCCACACCGCTCGCAAATCGTCTAGCCGTATCCACTTGTACCGCGTCTAGGACCGGAAAGACTTGCTGTTCTCGGGTATCGAAGGTACTCATAAACTTTTCCCACGCTTGCATCGCCGAAACGCAAGCTTCCCGCCGCTTGCGTCCAAGCGCTGAGCGCCGGGAAGCCGGGACTTAAACCGAGCGCCTTGAAGCGACTCGTCGTTTTGGCGGTTTACGGGGTCGTTCATGGGCATGTCGCAAGGGCAAGAATGAAAGCACTCTGTTCCCGTTAAAATTCAGCGTAAACGCGCGATCGAGTCTACGCCGAATCAGTTGAATCGAATACCCGTTGGTCCTACGAGTACCGCTTGCGTCGTACCGACGGCACCTATGCTTGGGTCGCCGATCACATCCACGCTGTCCGCGACGAAGATAGAAACCTCATCGAGGTCATCGGCAGCCTGAGCAATGTCAGCGATCGGTATGCTGCAGAAGCAGCCAATCGAGATAGCGAGGCGCGCGTGCAAGCGGCATTCGAGCAGGCCGCCGTCGACATGGCACAACTCGCCGACGGCATAGTGGTGCGTCCCAATCGGCGGCTACTGGACATGCTTGGCTTATCGATGGCCAATACATTGCCGACGCTCGACTGGGCAGAGCTCACTCACCCTGAGGATAAGAAACGCGATCTGGCGTTGCTGCGCTCGTTGCGCAAGGGCCTGAGCAGTGCCGGCTCGCTCGACAAGCGCCTTGTCGATCGGCAAGACTGCTCGACGTGGGTTTACGTGACGTATTCGAGCGCGGCAAGCGCCGACGATGGAAAGCACTCCGTATTCGCGGTCGTGGAGGACATCTCGGAACGCCGCCGCATCCAGGGCGCTGCAAACCAGGCGCTTAGCACGCTCGATGCAATCGCTGAAGTGACCTTTAGTTTCGCACCGAAGGACATCACCTTCTTCTACGTCAACGAGGGAGCCATCAAGCAAACCGGCTACTCGCGGGCCGAACTGATAACCATGTCCTTGCTGGATCTCCAGTCGTCCAATGACGGCGATCGGTTTGCCGAACTGCTAGCGGCGGCCATGTCTCGGCCTCGCAGTTCGTACCGCTTTGAGACCACGCTGCATTGCAAGGATGGCTCCGCCTTGCCGGTTGAAGTCGCACTGCGCTACATCAGCGATACCGGTGAGCCGCCCTATTTCGTGGCTGTGGCACGTGACGTTACTGAGCGGCTCCAATGCCGATCCGAGAAGGCTATGTCCATGTGACGTGTGTACTGGGAGCCGCAGAGGCTCTAGTGCAACTGCACCGCGCTGATCGGCAGCCGGACATTATCCTGTGCGATCTCAATATGCCGGATGTCGATGGCATTCAGTTCATCGAGGCCCTAGGTAAGACGACGTGGGAAGGAAGTCTAGTGTTATTCACTGGCGAAAATTCTCGGTTGTTGGATGCCGCAACCCAGCTGGCGCGTACTCTCGGTATCCAAGTTGCAGGCACGTTGGGCAAACCGATCGCGCCGCAAATTCTGCGCGGGCTCCTGTACGACTATGAGCCACGTTCCTATCCTTACGTGGACTCATCACGCAACGACGATAGCTACACAGTCGGAGAACTGGCGGATGCTATCGAGGAAGGGCGGCTGATCCTGCACTATCAGCCCCAAGTGCGTTTATGCCACCCCACGGCGACGCTGGATCGAGTCGGAAGTGATCGTTGATCCAGACAATACCCGCCTTCACCGAAGCGGCGACGCGATGAGCGCGCGACAGATCGCGCGTCCGCACTGCCGTAGCGAGCCCATACGGGCTGTCGTTCGCCAATGCGAGCGCCTCGCCTTCGGTCTCGAAGCGTGTGACGCTTGTAAACGGGCCGAAAACCTCTTCCCTAAAGATGCGCATGTCTTTCGACACGTCAGCGAACACCCTGGGTTCGACGAAGTACCCGCCGGGTAGACCAGCGACCAACGCGGCCGTGCCGGCGGCAATCCCCAAGGCGCCTTCTGCTCGCCCGATCTCCGAATAGGTCAGAACACGCGTCCTCTGCTTTTCGGAGATGACAGGTCCAAGTTGGACCCTGGAATCGAAGGGATCGCCAATGCGGATCGACTTTGCCTTTCGGGCCAACTTCTCGACAAACTCGTCATACACCGAGGCCTGGGCGAGGTGCCTGCTGCCGCATACGCATGTCTGGCCCGCACCGATGAATGCGCTGAAAGCAGCGTAGTTGACAGCTTGGTCGACGTCAAAATCGTCGAAGACAATCACGGGCGCCTTGCCGCCGAGTTCGAACGTTTGGTGGGCAAAGACCCGAGCTGCCGCGGCACCAGCGATCCGTCCCGCCTCTGTTCCACCGGTCAGCACCAGCTTATTTATGTCTGGATGCTCTGCGAGATAGCGTCCGGCCTCGGGCCAATAGCCCATGACGAGATTGAACACACCTGGCGGCAAACCCTCATTCGTAAAGATCTCAGCGAGTCTAAGCGCCGTCGGTGGCGTGTATTCCGATGGTTTGACAACTGTTGTGCATCCCGTCGCCAGTACGGCCGCGAGAGATTTGCACATGATGTGCAAAGGGTGATTGAACGGCGCGCAATTGGCGACCACGCCAATCGGTGTTCTGAGCGTATAGTTGAGATAAGGCCCCTCAACGGGGATGACATCGTCGCGGCGGCCGAGTGCGAGGCCAGCGTTGTACCGAAAGTAATCGGGAATGCGCGAAAGCTGGGCGCGGGTTTCGCTGATCGGCCGTCCATTGTTGAGCGTTTCGAGCCGATAAAGCTCCTCAAGGTGATTCTCGAAGGCGTCCGCCAAGCGGTTGACGAGACGTGCACGGCTCCGTGTGTCCATACCTCCCCAGGCGCGGCCCTCAAACGCGGCCCGCGCGCTTTTCATCGCCCGGTCGACATTGGCCTCGGTGGAATTGGGGATCCGGACAATAACTTCACCCGTCGCGGGGTTTCGCACATCGATCAAGGCGCCGGAGCCCGCCCCGACTTGAGCGCCATCGATGAAGTTTCCATATTCTTTCGCGTGATCAAATTTAACGGCATTGATATTCACAAGTGTCGGCTCCTTTCGATTGGCCCCGACATACCTTCTCATTCTTTGTGAATTGGTGGAATTGCGCGTATGTCAGAACAATATTGACTGATACGCCGAGATGATCTTTGGCGGACGCGTTCTATCGGAAGCAACGATCACGCGAGTGTCACGAGTTGAGTATCTCGCGCCGATCGAGGGATGTAAGGGGCGCATGTTCCCCTGCATCAGACAAAGGGTGAATCATGAGCTAGTCGCTTATAACGCGGCGCCGATTCCCAGCCACGCGTACTTTGAAATTCGACCGCGAGACTGATACGGCTGAGCTTGAGCGCATACACAAGCGCTACGGTTTAAAGTGCTCGGCAATGGCCTTCGCGCTGATGTCGACGAAAAACTCCCTGATCGACTCCACAGCGAGAGAAACCCGCGACTTACTCGCGACGATCTTCATCTCTTCCCACACCACCGGGTCATGCATGTGCGCTAATAGCTCGTGTCCTGCCCAGGTTAAGCGGACACATCGATACGTGGTATGGCTCCCCTTGATGAGTCTGTTGTACATTCCCCCAGATCAAGCCGCCATCCAAAAGCAGTTGCGCGTGATATGCCAGTGTCTCGTTGCTAACGCCTGGGAGAGCGTGAAGCCCATACGCAGCATCCTGCTTTTCCTCAAGCGCCAAGAGCATTTGGCGAACTAGATCCCAATCTCGTTTCATCGGTTGCCCTCGATAATCCCATCTAATCGCTTTACCCTAACGTCTGCTTTGGGTGGCGGCCTAAGCCGGTCAATACAACACACTAACGACTACTTACCAGAGCGAATTTGAGCGCTTCGTAATCAGGCGATTTAAGCGACCAGCGTTGAAGATGATCTGAGCGGCACCGAATACGTCCGCTTCTGACCTATAACGGAAATTCGGAAATATGCAGTAGATATCTGGCTTTGCCCCAGATTGCTGATTAGGTGTGGTTAGGCAAAGTGCGGAGCGCGCTCGCTTTCAGTAATGAAGCCACTTATCTGAGCAAGACGGGTCGTGTGACCTGATGCATACTTTAAGATGTCAGATGGGCTGGTCGGCCCTGTAAGAACTGTGACATCACTATCGAGCACGGTGACCCAGGAAAAAGCCACCGTTAAACAGGGGAAATCCAGTGAATCGCATCTATCGCCTGGTATGGAACCGGGTTCGCCGGTTGTGGGTCGTGGCCGCTGAAATTGCGCGGGCACATGGCAAGTCGGGTCGCACGCGAACACCGATCGTTTCCAACGGCAGGCGGCGGTCGCGACATGCCCTGCCGTTTGCGGTTGTGCTTGGTGCATTGGGTGCTTGCCTGTGCAGCGCTTCCACATGGGCGACCACACTGCCCGGTCAGGGTGGTGTATCAGTGACTAGTAATAATGGTGGCAATAACGGTAATGGCGGCACCGATGGCGCTGGCTCTGCCGGTAATGCTAGCAGCGACGGCAATGGCGGCGCGGGCGGCGCCACGGCTTCGCAGACCGTCGGCGGCAGCGGTGGCAGTGTTGGCCTTACCGCGACCGAGACTGCGTCCGTCGGTCCAGGGGTGATTGTCACGGGTGGCGCAGGCGGTACAGGGAGTGCAATTAGCGGTAGCGCGAACAGTGGTGGCGGTGGCGGCGGCGGTGCCGGGGGCTATGTGTCGGCGGCAAATACTGCGGTAACCAACTCGGGCACGATTCAGGGTGGCTCCGGCGGCGACGGTGGCGGCTCCACGGCAGTCGCTGGCGGGGGTGGTGGCGGGGGCGACGGCATCATTTTTTCCAGTGGCGGCGTGTTGAACAATACTAGCGGTGGTCTTATTGCCGGCGGCAGTGGCGGCAATGGCGGTATCGGCCTCTCTGGTCTTGGTGACGGTGGCGGTGGTGGTGGTGGCGCAGGCGTCGTCGGCGCAAACCTCACCATCGACAACAGCGGCACCATCTCTGGCGGCAGCGGTGGCAGCGGCAACACCTATTACAGCCCGAGCACGAATGGTGCCGCCATTCAATTTACCGGCGGCACCAATACGCTGGTACTGAACAGCGGCTCGGTCATCAACGGCGCGGTCTGGAACATGTCCGGCGCCGCGCTAACGGTGCAAGCGGACGCGGGTGGGCTCGTACTAACAACAGGCGGCCTTATTCTCGATGGCAACGCCACGGTCGATACGCAGACCTACACGTTGACGATGCCGGGAGTCATTTCCGATGCTGGCACACTGACCATAACGGGCAATGGCGCACTGGTGCTCAGTGATACGAACACCTACACCGGCGCTACTACAATCAACTCAGGCACACTCGCCCTTTCAGGGACCGGCAGTATTGCTGCGTCGAGAGGCGTACTGGTCACTGGCACGCTGGATATTTCCGCCACCACGGCGGGTACATCGATCGTCAGCCTTTCCGGTAATGGCACCGTCATTCTGGGCGCGCAGACGCTGACGCTGACGCAGGCGAACGACACGTTTTCGGGCGAGATCAACGGTAGCGGCGGCCTGACTCTCGCCACAGGCACGGAAACATTCACCGGAGCCAATACCTATAGCGGTGTCACAACTATCGAGGCGGGCACGCTGGTGATCGGTGCCGGCGGCAGCCTCTCGCCCAGCGGTGTGGTGAGCCTGCTTACTGCGGGTGACGGTTTCGATATTTCCGCTGGAGGCAATCAGACGATCGGTGGCTTGAATGGCGTCGCGGGCAGCAGTGTCGCGCTCGGTGCCAACACGCTCACGCTCGGCGGTGTCAGCAGTGCGAGTTTCAACGGCGCGATCGGCGGCACCGGCAGCCTGGTTCAGAACGGAACAGGCGTACAGACGCTGGGCAGTACCAACACCTTCACTGGTGGTGTAACGCTGAATGCCGGTGGCTTGGTACTGGGCAACAACGCTGCACTCGGTACAGGAGCGCTGATAGTCAACGGTGCGACCACGCTGGATTCCAACTTGCCAGTCAGCGTGGCCAACAACATCGAGCTTAATTCCGGTGCCGGACTAAACATTCTCGGCTCCAATGCGATGACGCTCGATGGCGTGATCTCCGGTGCCGGCGCGCTGACTAAGAGCGGCGCATCGACGCTGACCTTGACCGGCACCAACACCTTCACCGGCGGCACCACGATCGCGGCCGGTACGCTGGCCATCGGTGCCGGGGGCAGTCTGGCCGCGACGGGTGCAGTGACTCTGCAGGCAACCGGCACGTTCGATATTTCCGCTGGCGGCAATCAGACCATCGGTTCGCTGGCCGGCACATCCGGCAACGTCAATCTTGGCGGCAACACGCTGACTTTGAGCGGCGTGGGCAACACCAGTTACGGCGGCGTCATCGACGGAGCCGCCGGATTGATCAAGGAAGGCGCGGGTGTGCAAACACTGAACGGCGTCAACATCTTCAGCGGTGGCGTGACGCTCAATGCCGGCGGATTGATCGTTGGCAACAACAGCGCGCTCGGCACCGGTGCATTCACTGTCGGCGGCAACGCCACCCTGGATTCCAGCACTCCGGTCACGTTGAACAACAACATCAATCTCAACGCGGGATTGACAGTCGAAGGTAGCAATGCGCTGACGCTCAATGGCGTGATCTCGGGTACCGGCAGTTTGATCAAGGACGGTGCGGCAACGCTGACCCTGAACGGTGCCAACACTTACACCGGCGGCACCTTTATCGATGCTGGCACGCTGGCACTTGGTGCGGGCGCAAGCCTGGCAAGTACCGGCACAGTGGATCTGGCTGCCGGTGCCACGCTCGATCTTTCTGCCGGCAATGGCACGCAGAGTTTTGGCACGTTGATCGGTGATGGCACGGTGGATCTCGGTGCCAATACCTTGGTTGTCGGCGGTGCCACTAATGGCGTCTTCAGCGGCTCGATCGCCGGTACCGGCGGATTGATCAAGCAAGGGGCCGGCACCGAAACCCTGACCGGCAACAGCACGTTTACCGGCGAAACAGTCATTGATGCTGGCACGCTGGCGATCGGTGTCGGCGGTAGCTTGTCGCCCAGCAGTACGATGAATCTAGCTGACGCCGGTACTAGTTTCGATATTTCCGCCGGCGGCAACCAGTCGATCGGCGCTTTGAATGGTGTCGCGGGTAGTAGCGTGTCGCTTGGTACCAACACGCTAACGCTCGATGGTGTAGGCAACGCGAGTTTTAGCGGCACGCTTAGTGGCAGCGGCGGTCTTGTCGTGCAAGGAGCGGGCATCCAAACGTTGAGCGGGGCGAATACCTTTAGTGGTGGCGTGATGCTCAATGCCGGCAATTTGGTACTGGGCAACAACGGTGCACTCGGTACGGGATCATTGACGGTCGAGGGAGCCTCCACGCTGGATTCCAACTTACCGGTCAGCGTCACCAACAACATCGTGCTTAGCGCCAATGCTGGACTGAACATCCTCGGTTCCAATGCATCGACGCTCAGTGGCGTGATCTCCGGGACCGGCGCGCTAACCAAGAGCGGAGCATCGACGCTGGCCTTAACCGGTGCCGACACGTTTACTGGCGGCACCACCATCACAGCCGGCACGCTCGCCATTGGCGCGAGTGGCAGCTTGTCCGCAACCGGTGCGGTGACATTCAACGGGAACGGCACGTTCGATATTTCCGCAGGCGGCAATCAGAGCATCGGCTCGCTGGCCGGTGCGACCGGCAGCGTCAATCTCGGCAGCAACACGCTGATACTCGGTGGTGTAGGTAATGCCAGCTTCGGCGGTGTAATCAGCGGTGCGGGTGGATTGCTCGTCATCGGTAACGGCATACAGACGCTCAGTGGTACCAATACGTTTACGGGAGGCGTCACGCTACAGGGTGGCAACTTACAACTAGGCAACAGCAATGCACTCGGCACGGGTGCATTGACGGTGTCGAGCGCTGCCACACTGAGCACAAGCGCGGCGATCACGCTGAGCAACGGTATCGTGCTCAATGCGACTCTTACAGAGAATGGTGGCCAATCGCTCAACGTGGGTGGAGAGGTTTCCGGTGCCGGCGGGCTGATCAAGAGCGGAAGCGGCACCGTCATCCTCGATGGCGTCAACACCTATACGGGTAGCACCAACGTTACAGGCGGCACACTGGAGGTCGGCGATAGCACGCACACCAGTGCATCGATACAAAGCGATGTCACCGTCGATACCGATGGCACGCTGCGAGGTCACGGCAGCATTGATGGCGATGTCACCAATGACGGCATTGTGTGGCCAGGTGGTTCCGTCGGCGAGCTCACGATCAACGGTAATTACACCCAGAGCGCGAACGGCACGCTGCAGATCGATGTCACGCCAACACAAGCCTCGGAGCTGCTGGTTAACGGCAATGCGAGTCTCGCCGGTTCATTGGACCTCATCTACGCACCTGGTACGTACACCGCGACCACTTACACGTTGGTCCAGGCCAAGGCGCTGAGCGGTACGTTCGCAACCGTTAGCAATACGGGATCAGTGCCTACCGCACTTAATCCGCAAGTGAATTACACGGGCACACAGGCTGATTTGGTACTGGCTGCAACTCCCTCTCCCACCCCGACGCCGACGCCCACGCCTACACCGACGCCGGTCCGTGTCGCCCCACTCGACGGTGCGCTCTACGCCAACTTGATGCACAGTGTCAATCTGGCTGACCAACAAACACTGGACACCGTGCTAGATACGCCGGTGACGAATGCAGATGCAGGTTGCACCGAGGGCGAATCCACGCATCCGCAGAGCGCGGCACCACCCGCATGCCACATCGACGTCTGGGTGCAGACCACGGGATCGAATCTGTCGTTCAGTGGTTCGAATGGATTGAATGCCACAGGCTTCGGTCTTCTCAGTGGCGCTGATCATGCATTTGATGTGGCACATGTGGGTATAGAAGCGGGTGTTGATCGCACCAATGCCAATGGTCCGCTGAGTGGATTCGGCAATGCGCAAACCGCCCATGCGGGTCTTTACAGCTTTGCGCCGGTGGGGCCGCTTTGGCTTTCCGCGACGGCGGACGGGGCCTACAACGACTACCGAATCAATCGCGTTACGGGCATTGGCGATGCGGTGGCCACTCCGGACGGCCATACGATTTCCGCCGGGCTACAAGCGGCGTGGCCGCTGCAGCTCGCCGCGTGGCAGCTGACGCCCAAGCTCGGTGCGCTCTATCAACATCAAACTATGGATGGTTTCAACGAAAGTCTGCCCAGCGGCAATCCCTTGGCTTCCGCGTTTGTCATCCGCGGCGCGCGCACGAACTACACGTCACTGCAACCCTATGGAGCCGTAGCGGTGACGCGCCGCTTTGTTTATCAAGGCATCAACTACGTGCCGGAACTCAATGTGGGTTATCGCTACGACACACGTGGGCCTACACCACCCGCGGTACAAACCTTCACACAAGATGGCTCACTGTTTGCGCTACCCGGCACGGCGCTGGGTCGTGGATTAGGCACTGCCGGAGCACGCATCACTGCCGAAGCCGGCGCGTCATGGAACCTTTACTTGGATTACCAGGGGCTTTTCGCCAGCCGGCTGCACGACAGCGCATTCACCCTCGGTTTTGTGAAACATTTTTAAATATGGCTCATTTGCATTTGTGGGTGGCAATTGGGAGCAAAACAGTAAGGAACGCTCCTGGAAAACTATGTCTTTCCATGGTCCGCTTTCGACCCGAGGCAGACATTTAAACTATTCGCGTGTTGTATCTGGAGACTGATATGCGCTGATGGGCATGTGCTTTTTTCCTGGTCGAGCTGTTCGTCGTACCACTCTCGCATGCATCCGACAGCCATCCTCTTCAGACAACTATTTGTGAAGTCGTCGCAAACCCTTCCAGATTCGACGGCGTGGAAATATCAGTTCGAGGATATGTTTTCGCCGGCGTCGACGTTACGAATATCAGTGACGCCGCGTGTCACGGTGGGTTCCAATTGATGGTTAGCGAGGCGTATTACCAGCATAAGGACATCCAGTTCTTCGAAAGAGGTATACGTACTCACGGGATGCAAGCGGTAGCGACTGTGGTCGGCCGCTTCCAGAAGAAAGCGAACGTCTGCCCATTTCCGATGCCTGCTATAGATATGCATTCGATACGGAAGGTGGTCTACCTGCCTAAACCTTAGTGTCCGCTTCCAATAGCTGCACTGCCGCTATCTTCGGGCGGTCAGCACCAGCGCCGTGTTCAGGCCTGACTGGACTCGCCCACGCTCGGAACATCGCCCGGCCCAAGCAAGCACGAATGCCACAAGCACATGAAGTCATCCAGCCATACCAACTGGAGCTTGGCTTCTACCTGGTTTCCACGTGCTCACTGGCAAGACCAGCGATCAAAATATCAATAAGCCGATACGCACGCGGAACCCAATCAATTTGATCGTTGGTTTTGGAAAATCCGAACACGGCGTAGAGAAGATCGAGCGCGCGAACGTCTTTCTGGACGTCACCGTTTTCGATAGCCCGAGCGATCAATTGATTCGCAGCTTCGATGATCTTCGTTGAAGAATATTCGAGCAATACCGCGTTGTCGCTCGTCGCCGCGTCGAGTGCAGAGACAATGATCTTTTTCGTTCCAATGTAGTCGACGAATAGACGCAACCATGCGCGCAACGCGTCCAGCGGTCTCGTCGACTTGAGCAAGCGAGTGCCTGCTTCAGCAATCTGCTCCACCTCATGACGGTAGACCGCCTGGAGCATGGCATCGCGAGTTGGGAAGTGCCGATAAAGCGTGCCAATCCCCATGCCAGCACGCTTGGCAATTTCATCCAACGTGACGTCGCCACCACGTTCTGCGAACGCCTGCTTGGCCACTTCCGTCAATCGTTGACGGTTGCGTTCGGCATCTGCCCGTGGCTTGCGGGGGGCTATCGGCTTTTTTTTCGCGGTGGTCACGGGCGCCTCTTGAAAAACGGAGGAATCCTCCATATAACTATCCGGAGCCATCCTCCGGCTAGCCAAGCATACCGGCTTCCACCGCGGAAGGTCACCGACGACGGCCAATCCCCTGCACTTTCAGTAAAGAGGCGAGACAATCATGACCAGGCTATTTGGCGCAACATCAACAACGGACCAGGTGCTGGAAGACATCGACCTGAGCGGTAAACGTGTGCTGGTGACCGGCGTTTCGGCCGGCATTGGCGTAGAGACGGCGCGATCTTTGGCTGCCCATGGAGCCCATGTTGTAGGCGCGGCGCGCGACCTGACCAAAGCAGAGGCGGCCACAGCACAGGTGCGCGTTGCCGCGGCGGCCAGCGGCGGTGGCTTCGAATTGATCGCGCTCGATCTCGCCGATCTGAAGAGTGTTCGGGCCTGTGCCGATGACCTGCTAGCGATGGGCAACGGCTTTGACCTTGTCATTGCCAATGCCGGTGTCATGGCGACGCCGTTCGGCCATACATCCGAGGGCTTTGAGACACAGTTTGGCACTAATCATCTCGGGCACTTCGTGCTGGTGAATCGCCTTGCGCCACTGATGGGCACTGGAGCGCGACTGATCAATTTGGCTTCCTCAGGGCATCGCTTTTCGAACGTCGACCTGGACGACCCGAATTTTGCGCACACGCCTTATGACCCCTTCGTTGCTTATGGTCGCTCCAAGACCGCCAACATCCTCTTTGCGGTTGCATTCGACCAACGTCATCGGCATCGCGGCGTGCGCGCTACGGCGGTTCATCCGGGCGGCATTCAGACGGAGCTTGGGCGGCACATGGACCATAGCCAAGTGGATAGCATGATCGAACAGATGAACAAGCAACTGGCTGCTGAAGGCAAAGCCCCTTTTCAATGGAAGACCATCCCGCAAGGCGCAGCGACTTCGGTCTGGGCTGGCGTGGTTGCTCCGGCAGAAGCGGTTGGCGGACGGTATTGCGAAAACTGTCATGTGGGTGAAACCGTAGCTGATGATGTCACGATCAGCGCAATTAGCGAGGGAGTTCGAGGGTATGCACTCGATGACGCCAACGCCGTTGCTCTTTGGAGAAAGAGCGAAGAAATGGTTGGCGAATACTTCCCCGCGTGACGACAACAAAGCTTTGATTTGTTGAATGAAGCTTTATATGTTGCCTAGCGAATCCATTTAGCCTTCGCCCACGTCTCAGATGGTGAGGAATAGTCCTCGCCGTCTGGAGTGTGCCCATGTCTTCCTCGAAGACCGCTTTCTTTGTAGAGCCTCTCCCAGGCTGGAAGCATCCCTGAAGGCGGCCGACAAGGCATTAGGCGGTAAGCATCAGCGGCGTGTTCTGGAGGAACAGTGGTCAGTCACTACCGAATCCACACGCTGTGGACGCACTTGTCGCTCCGCGACAGGGTTAGCTGACACGGGCTAATCGACTGAGCGCAACGCCGTCGCCCATCCTGCTCAATCGCTTCGGGCAGGCGGTGCCGAAAGCCGTTGTTGACGCGCACATATCCAACCAGGCCACATGGGCTTCTGTGATATGGAAGATGCGGGGCTGGTCGCCTGTCTCGGCCGATACGCGCATTCACTGGTTCGGCAACCACGTCAGCGTGGAGACAGCTTTTGATCATTTAGCGACGATGAAAAATTACCGAGCATGCGTCCGTCGCACGCAAGTTCTTACTCGTTGCGGAAGCCTCCTCACGCAGTGCTAGCATGCCTCGTCGATCACAGCTGTGACGGCTATGTGGTAACACCGTATACCGGAGCGTGCCATGGGGAAAAAGGATGATGACCGCGTGCCAGCGATTGTGTTGGGCCGCGGTCCGACCGCGCTGGGCATTTTGCGTTGTCTAGCGATGGCCGGCATCCCGGCCTATGTCGCCTGCCCCGCTTCCGATCACGTCACCCACTCGCGCTGGTATCACCCCACACCTGGGCCAAATGCGTGGGATGGATCACTTGGGTCACAGGCATACGAACTCCTGCGCCATATGCCGCTGCAGAAAGCCGTGTTGATTGCCGGTGCCGACGATGCCGCACTGTGGCTTACGGATCTCCCAAATACCGAACTTGCGTCGCGTTATTTCCTCAGCACAAGCTCGCGTGAAACGCAGGAAATTCTTCAGGACAAGTCGCGTTTTTCCGCGTTTCTGGAAAGCGTGCATATCCCACACCCTCGCACCTTTCGTATCGAATGCGATGCCGATATTGAGGCAATACCTTTCGACGAGCTTGATCGCGTTTTCATCAAACCGGTGAACTCGCAAAAATTCAGTGATGTCACCGGCGTCAAAGGAGTTTGGGTCACGCACAAGACCGAACTGCATGCTGCATGGCGACTCCTACACGATCAGGGCTTTCGCCTAATGGCGCAGGAATACGTACCCGGCGCGGCGTCGGATCATTATTTTGTTGACGGCTTTCGCGATGGAAGCGGCGAAATGAGCGGCTTGTTTGCGCGCCAACGCATTCGTATTTCGCCACCGGATTTTGGCAACAGTTCATATTGCCGCAGCATCCCGCTCGAACAACTACAAATGCCAGTCGATGATGTCAAGCGGCTGTTAGCGAAGTTGAACTATCGCGGCATCTTCAGCGCGGAGTTCAAACGCGATAAGCGCGATGGCGTTTACCGCATTCTTGAGATCAATACGCGCGCTTGGACATACGTGGAGTTTGCGGCACGTTGCGGCGTCAACGTTTGCGAAATGGCGTATCAGGATGCGCGCGGCTTACCGGTGCATCGGGCGACGTTTGATTACAAGGTAGGCGCCGGCTGTGTCGACTTCTATCGAGACATCAACACCGTTCGCGCGCAAAGCGCGCAAGCACGCGGACCGCTGACGAACATTCTGCTGCAGTGGGCTGGTGCGCATTTTCACTCTTTCCGTTTAGACGACCCGAAACCGGGTCTGCACTTTGCAGCGCAGGTTTTGACACGGCGATGGAGCGGCCGCGCGGCCGGCTAAGTCGCTGCCCTTGCGGGGCGTTCCCTTCAAACTGCAAACGGCGCTAGGAGTCGTTTTTTCACTCTGTTCGCTATTCCGAAGATTGGCGCGCTCGGCTACCTTCGATAACAGCGGCTAATCATGTGCTGCCCCGCGTTCGAGGGCAGAGGCGGCCACTCGCCAAAGCCGGACGGAACCGGCATGGAATAATCCTTCCAGCCGCATTCTGCCCTTTCTTGCCAGCACCGGCGATCTCCACTAGCTTGCGCCGATTGTGGTTCGCAGGCCGACACGCTTGAAGGTTTCCATTGGCCACCGCTTGTTCTTTGCCGTACTGCTGTCCTTCTTGGCGGTGGCCGCGGTTGGCGTGGAACTGGTTCGCTGGCGGCTGTCCGACAATTTTTCGCAGAGCGTACCCAACACCGAACTGGAGCATGTGGGCGGCTTGGTCAGCATGGTATCGACGCAATATAGGCAGCATCATGATTGGTCGTTCCTGCCCGTAGATGCCACAGCGCGTAAGGCGTGGCTGCGGGAAGCGCTGCTGCGTTCCCAGCAGGATCAGCAGGCAACCCCTGGCGCTTTGTCACCTTCGCCAAACCTAGCTTACCGGATCGGTTTGCTGGACCCGGACCGGCGCTATCTGGCGGGTGCGGTTGCAAGTCCGGCTCTGATCGCGGCGGCGTCCATCGATACAATTCAGCGGCCACTCGTTGTGGACGGCAGGACGGTCGGATACCTCGTTCTCGCCAAATCACAAAATCCCGACGATGAGCTGGCGGTGGCCTTTCTGGTCGAGCAGCAACGAAACCTTTTCGTCATTGCGTCCATCGGCGTTTTATTGAGCGCGCTGGCGGCGGTGTTGCTGGCGGCGCACTTCCGCAGGCCGGTCAGGCAACTGGTCGAGGGTGCACGGCACCTCGGCAAGGCACGATTCGATACCCGCCTGAACATCAGCCGCAGCGACGAGCTGGGCGAGCTGGCCGATACCTTCAATCAACTCGCCGCGAAGCTCGAGGACACGGAGCGTTCGCGCCAGCAATGGGTTGCCGATACGTCGCACGAATTACGCTCGCCACTGGCCGTGCTGCGCGGGCAACTGGAAGCCCTGCAGGATGGCATCCGCACGGCCACACCCGAGAACATCGCATTGATGCTGCGGCAAGTGCTGTCGCTGACGAAACTTGTCGACGAGCTGCATGAACTCGCGCGTGCCGACGTCGGGCAGTTGCCGTACCAGATGGCCGCCAGCGACGCATGGCAACTCGTGCAGCACGTATGGGACGGTTTTTCGGAGAAATTCCGCGTTGCCGGGCTAGCCGCAACGATCGGCGCGCGCCCCGCCCGGTCGATCGTGCACTGCGATGTCGACCGGATCGGCCAGGTCGTGACCAACTTACTTGAAAACAGCGTGCGCTACACCGCTGCGGGCGGTCGCATCGGGGTCGCCGGCGCAGTCATCGGCGATGAGTTGCACATCGTGATCGAGGATTCCGCGCCGGGCGTACCCGCGCCGTCGCTCGATCGTCTGGGCGAACGGTTCTTTCGCGTCGAATCGTCGCGCAACCGACAGCTTGGCGGTGCCGGGCTGGGGCTTGCGCTCAGCCGTCAGATTCTCGAAACGCATGCAGGCCGCCTGGAGTTCGGCCCGTCGCCGCTAGGTGGCCTGCGCGCCGCCATCATCCTGAAGCTCGAAGGCTGAGATGGCCACAACCATACTCATCGTGGAAGATGAAAGCGATCTATCAGCCATCGTTGCCGATTACGTCACGGCAGCAGGCTACCAGGCCGAGGTCGTCGCGGATGGCCGCGAAGCGCTTGCCGGCATTCGACGCAAGCCGCCGGATCTGATCGTGCTGGACATCATGCTTCCCGGCCTGGACGGTGTGGCATTGTGCAAGACGGTGCGCGAATTTTCCGAGGTGCCGATCATCATGGTCACCGCCAAGGTGCAGGAGATCGACCGACTGCTGGGCCTGGAAGTCGGCGCCGACGACTATCTGTGCAAGCCCTTCAGCCCGCGTGAACTGGTCGCACGCATCAAGGCCGTTCTGCGCCGCTCGCGCAAGCCGCACGACGATGCGCGGCTGGTCGAGATCGACGAAGCCGCACGCAGCGTCCGCATCCGCTCGCAGCTGCTGGACCTCACGCCAACGGAATATAGCCTGCTCGCCGCGATGGCGAAGCGCCCGGGCGCCATCTTTTCGCGAGCGCAGCTGCTGGATCTGGCCAGCCGTGACAATCTTGACGTTGCCGACCGCGCGATCGACAGCCACATCAAGAACCTGCGCCGGAAACTCGCTGCGGCGATGCCCGATGTCGAGATCATCCATTCTGTCTACGGGCTCGGCTACCGGTTCGAGCTGTAAGTCATCGCTGCATCCCCACAATATCTCCACATTCCTTTGTGACGCTGGACTCGTCGGTTACCGATGAAGATCCCAACGAGGAGTGCGCAGATGGATACAAAGCGAAAGACCAAGACGGCAAGCATCGCCATGCTGGCCGGTGGAGGTGTGCTGGGGGCGGCAGGGTTTGCGCTGTTCGGGATGCCCGGCCATGCCCAGTCGGGGCCGCCGCAGAAAGACATGGCCGTGGACAACTCCATCCGCAGCGAAGTGATCGACGGCATCATTGCCAATCTCGATCGCGCCTACGTCTTTCCTGACAAGGCCGCGGTGATGGGGCAGCACCTGCGCGGACAACAGCAGCATGGTGATTTCGACTCGGTGACCAGCGCCGAGAAATTCGCGGACACGCTCACCGATGCATTGCAACGCGACAGCCACGACCAGCACCTAGTGGTCCGTTACTTCGAAGACGCGATACCACTGAAGCAAGATCCGGACGACTCACCCGTCGACAAGGCCGCGGAACTGGCCGACGAGAGCCACTTCAATTTCGGTTTCAACGCTGTCGACCGTCTCAAAGGCGATATCGGCTATATCGACCTGCATCAGTTCGGTCGACCCGAAGGGGTCGCTACGCGGATCGCCGCAGCCATGACCTTGCTCGGTGATACCAAGGCTTTGGTCATTGACCTGCGCCACTGCGGTGGCGGCGATCCAGAGTCCGTGATGTTGTTTGCCAGCTATCTGTACGACAAGCCAACCCATCTCAACGACGTCTACTGGCGCGACGAGAACCGCACCGAACAGCGCTGGACCCAGGCCGACGTGGCGGGTACGAAGTATGGCGAGGCGCGCAAGCTCTATCTTCTGACCAGCAGCGATACGTTTTCCGGCTGCGAAGATTTTGCCTATGCGTTGAAAAACAACAAACGTGCGACCTTGATTGGCGAGACGACTGGTGGCGGCGCGCATGCGGGCAGCCCGCATCGCCTGGATGCGCACTTCATGATGTTTGTTCCCTCCGGCCGGCCGATCAACCCGATCACGCATACGGATTGGGAAGGGAGAGGCGTCGTGCCGGATATCAAGGCTTCAGCGAAGAATGCACTCGACGTGGCGCAGATAGCCGCCTTGAAAGCACTGATTCCCGTCGAGACGGATCCCGAGTGGAAAAAGAAACTGCAGGAGCGGCTGCACGAGCTGGATTGAAGCGCAGGGCAGTGCTCAAGGGACCTCTTACGAAACTCTGATCCTACGCAAGCACGGGTCAGAGCTTCGCAGGATGGTTGAGTTCACTGATCGGGATACATTTCAATTCAATCGCGCGACCACCATGCAATGGCAACACTACCCCCATGATAGGCATGGATACATCATGGCCAAGCGACGGCCGAAGCTCGCTGTCCAACAAGACATGCTCTCCTATCTGTCATCGAGTCAAGCTCGGTCTAGGACTGATCAGCGAACGAACGGTTGGTTCGGGTGATCAAGTATTGCTCGGGTATTTGTCCGACACATCTCATGCTGGCTCGTGTGGACCTTTACAGGTTCGCGCGACCATCGATTAAGGATCGATAGTCCCCTACCCCCGATAACCCTTTCTAATCGCCCTGCTTAACCGCCGTACCGCTCCGCGGTGCGGCGGTCATGCGTCGGCTCCCAATCGCCTTGGCGTGCTTTACGCACACGGACATTTCAGGGTTTTGCCGACGCCGGTTCAATTGGTTCGCCATCATGCAGGTTGCTTAGCAATCGTGGATAAAGATTCTTGCGGACATCTACTCGCTCATCCAGTTCAATCACCTTGGCAACTCGCAGCGCTAGAGCCTCCTAGAAGGTAGGAGTATGCAGGCGCCGATATCGGTAGCTGAGTCACAATTGTTCTCAGCTGCGGACATTGAATCCTTCAAATCACTGTGCTTGTGAAGACAAGTCCTCGCGATTGATTTGTTAGAGCGGAGCGACTTACTGAATTGCCTAAAAAAATTGTGGCGACTTCTGAATTCGGCCACTAAGCTCCTTGACATTCATTTCAGTGTAATCGCCTGAAGCGCTGCAACGATCTCCTCAGGTTCCGCACGGTCCATCATGTAGTCCACCTCGACGCGTGCGAAACGAATGGCTCCTGTCGTGTCCACGACATATGTCGCTGGAACGGGAAGCTCGCGTGAATCTTGTCCATTACGAAGACTGATGTCGTTTTTGAAAGCGTTCCTTGCAAACTCACTCAATTCTTTGCCGACTTGGAACACAATCCCAAACTGCCGCGCCACCTTGTTGTCAAAGTCACTCAGTACCGGGAAAGTCAGTTTGTTCTTCTCGGTCATAACGATGCCATGATCCGGCTTCTCAGGGGATATCGCGACCAGGGTTGCGCCAAGCTCCTGCATTTGCGGCAGCACTTTCTGCATGGCGTTCATTTCGATGTTGCAGAAAGGGCACCATTCGCCGCGATAAAACATAATCACTACCGGGCCCTTCGCCAGCAAAGCCTTGAGCGAGATCTGGGCGCCAAATGCATCGGGTAAGGTGAAGTCAGGTACGGACTGCCCTACCTTCAGTGCATCATCAATCGTGCCTGCCTTTCGGACGCGCTCAATATCACCGGTGAATAGACCGAAATTGTCCCCCACGATGGATTGGATCTTTGCTTTGTACTCGGCTGTTGCCTGGCGCATGGTCATTGCGTGCTCCTGATGTTCACTACAAAAAATGGATGACGAGTTGATTTACTGTAGCGGCTGCTACAGAATAAGCACGCCCTTTAGCTTCCGTCAAGGGTTTTGTAGCGATCACTACATTTAGAGGTAGTACAACGTGGCGCGCACTCTGGAGTTCGATTACGCGGGGGCTCTCGAAAGGGCAACCCAAGTGTTTTGGGAAACCGGCTATGCCGGCACTCCCCTGCGCGATCTGTTGAGGCAGATGAGGATCGGTGAAGGGTCTTTTTACAACACGCTCAAGAGCAAAAAGAATGCATTCCTGGAGTGTTTAAAGCATTACAACGCTACCGTTAACCGTCAGCGCGGAGAAGCACTGCTTGGTGCACCGACCGCTGCGATAGGAGTCCGAGCCCTCTTCAAAATCGTGCTCGACTGCCTAGACGACCCGGAAACGCCGTCGCGAATTTGCCTGATGGCAGGCAGCATCACCCCCGAGGTACTAGCTGATCCTGACCTGCGCGAATACGTGCAGCAGCAGATGTTGATGTTCACCGAACTAATGGCTACGCGAATGACCGCCGACAAGGAAGCGGGGCTCTTATCCAAGGCATTCCAACCTCAACTCGTTGCACAGGTCATCGTCACCTATCTGCAAGGACTGTGGCGAATGGCCTTGGTCTCTTACGATCGCCCGCAATACGAAGTGCAGATCGAGACATTGCTGACCGGATTAGGGCTTTAGTGTTTTTAAATGCGTATACCGGCCTGCTCTTACATATTTTCCAACTGCGAGACAGTAGCGATTTCGGCAATGGCGGAAAGATGCCTGATCGAAGCCTGATGTTGTTGCTCGTCGCGCGCGGCACTGGCGTCTTCCAGCACGACGACCCGGTAGTCGCGATCGTGCGCGTCGCGGGCCGCCGCTTCCACCGCCCATGTCGTACTCACACCAAGCAGAACCACACGTTCGATGCCTTGAGCACGCAGCAACGGTTCAAGTGACGTATTATAGAACGCACTCACACGCGATTTGGTAACGACGAAATCCGACTTAGCGATGCGAAGCTCGGGGTGGAACTCGGTACCCCATTGTTCCAGCTCCAGCGCCCTGAATTCGTGCGCCGTGCCGAAAAACGGCGAATGCTTGGGCTGTTCATGGTAGTTGGACGCGAAGCCCACTTTCACGAGAACAACCAGCCAACCTTTTCGGCGCGCAATTTCCATCGCCACACTCGCCTTGTCGATGATGTTGCGCGATCTCGCTTCAATAGCGACGGTCGTTCCGCCGACCTTGCCATTGACATCGACGATGTCGTTGATTAGATCGAGAACGATAAGAGCAGTTTTCACAATTGTATTCCTGTAGAAAACGATTTGAATTAATCAAGCTGGATGATTTGATTGAGGCGACGGAGCATATGCGTGGAGCAGATAAATGCCGGGTCGAGCCGTGTTGCGCAGGGACGTCGCCCGTACGCCGCTACTGCTCACACAGCACGGCCGCTCAGGGTTTGGCGTGCGTCGCCGCTTCTTCGATCAGCGTGGCTACTTCTTTTGGATGCGACTCATAAATGGAGTGGCTTGCGCCTTGGACTTCAATGGTTGTGCTATGCGCACGTTTGGCATACATCCGCTCAAGATCCGGATTGATCATATGATCAGCCGTCGCCACGGCGTACCAGCTCGGCTTGGTTTTCCATGCAGGTTGAGCAGCCGGTGAATTGAACACAGATGCCGCTGTCAATTCCTGAGCATTTGCCTCGAACTTGGCTTGCTGCGGTGGCAGATCCGCCGCGAAGTCCGCTGGAAAGCGTGCGGGATCAATATAGAGAAAGCCGTCGGCCGTCTCCTTGGTGTCCTTGGTTAGGCTGATGGCACTTGGGAAGCGCTTGCCATTGCTCGTTTCGGTTTCACCCTTATCGAGTGCATGCGCTGCGATATAAACAAGCCCTACTACTTTCGGATTGTTGCCAACGTCAGTAATGATCGCACCGCCATAGCTGTGGCCAACGAGAATCGTCGGACCATCCTGCATGTCGACAATTCGCTTTACCGCGGTCACGTCGGCGCTATATGACGTCAGCGGATGTTCCGCAACGGAAACGTGATAACCGTCTTTGACCAGGATGTCATAAACCGGTTTCCAACCGCTGCCATTAACCCATGCACCATGCACGAGCACGATGTTGTGCACAGGTGTCGCGGCCACAGCCGAACTCTGCGCAACCATGCCTCCAAAGATAAGTGCGATAGATAACAATATACGATTGTTCGTTTTAAACTTCATGAGAGATAGATCCTTGAGGAAACGGGGATGACCTACTCGACGCAGTGACTCAGATCATCCCCGAGGCGGCCGCGTGACCGCCGCAAGAGAGTTAATTGATGGGATTTTGTTCGAAAAGGCGAGCGACCATCGCGGAATCAAGATAAGCGCGCACACGCACAATAGTCTTTCCCTTGAACGAAACGACCCAGCAATAGCGGTTGTCGAACCGCATGCCGTTTTTCGCAGTCGCCATGGAATGGAGTTCCACCACGGCTTGGTCATCCTTGACGATCAGATTCTCCACCTGAAGCTGCGCTCCCTCCGGCAGAACTTTACCGAGCTTGGCAAATGTTCCTGCGACAAATGCTTCCTTGCTGGGGTAGTGGCCAGCAAGCGGATGGGTTCCCATCACGGTCCAATCGACATCATCGTCGACGTGCGAGAAGAATGCTGCACCGTCTCCGCGCTCCAGGCCTTTGAAAACCTCACGAACAAATTCTGATGTAATTGTCATGGTTATTACTCCTATGCGTTAGGTTGTTTATTCAATCTCTGCTTTATTTACGTACAGCAATCCATCCTTGACGTGCCACCTTTATGCGACAAGGGCGTTTCCTAGAATCAGTGGCGACACGATATGAGCCACGCGCCGATCCGGCCATTGGCGAGCAGTGTCATTCTCGATATGTTTTACAAATACCTGCAAAAAGACGGGATTTTTTCTACCGTCTTACAGTCTCATTTACCCGGCAATGCTGATCTCACGCTAAGACGAGTCCAGAAATCTTCACTCGTCGTCGGTACACATAAACGGCAATTTGATGCTGCGTTTTTGCGTAATCGAGTGAGTTGCGTTACCTACTCGACTACCACCGTGCCCTGGTTACGCAGGGTCCGCGCCCTACACTTCGATGAGACACGTCGTCCACTAACGAGCATTAGGTATTTGTGGAACATATGACGATCGCCAGTGGCACCTAATGGACCATTCGTTAGGTCACTACTAACTTGAGCAGCATCGAGAGACGACAACCCGCGCGACTCTCATAGCAACTCAGGAGTAGCAAAATGTCGATCAAATTGCGCAGTGGCCTGTTCACACCGGCAACACGGGCAGAACGATTCTCAAAAGCAGCGGAAACAGGGGCTGACCTGCTCTTCATTGACCTCGAGGATTCGGTCGCACAGGCTGACAAAGAACATGCGCGAGACCAGGCAATCGCGGCGCTCTTGATGCCCCGATCGACGCACACGGCGCAGGCTCTCCGAATCAATTCCATTAAAACGCGGGCGGGTCTGACGGACCTCATCGCACTAATTGAAAGCGGCGCGTATCCGGACGTTCTGCTGCTTCCAAAAACTGAATCGGCAGCCGAAGTGTCCCTTGTCGATGACATTCTTCGTCAGTCGAAGGCAGACACGCGTCTCATCCCACTTGTCGAAAGTGCAAAAGGACTTCGGGCTCTCGACGAAATCGCCGGCGCAACTGATCGCATGATTGCCCTCATGCTGGGCGCGGCTGACCTTGCTGCCGACTTAGGTTGCAGTCCTGACGCGTCGAACTTAAATATTGCCCGAGCAAGCCTCGTCAGCGCATGTGCGATCGCCGGCATAGCGGCGATGGACTCGCCCTACTTTGACGTACGAGACGCAGAGGGGCTGATCAGGGAGGCGGAGAAAGCCAGAAACATGGGCTTTATAGGCAAAGCCGCCATCCATCCCAATCAAGTCGCCGCGATCAACACGATTTTTTCTCCGTCGCCCGAAGCAATCGCTCGAGCTCACAAGGTTCTCGAGATAAACGAAAAAGGCGTCGGCACCTTGGATGGGCAAATGATCGACGAAGCGATAGCGCGTCAAGCACGCCGAATTGTCGCCTCGGCCGAGTAGATGTAATCACTTCTTGGAGATACTACCGTGGAAAATGTTATTCCTGCTTATAAAGCTATTGGTGATAGACGCTTCCGTGAGACATCCGGTCTTTACTGGGAGGACTTCGTACCCGGTGATGTATTCGAACATAGGCCAGGTCGAACCGTCCTCGATACGGACAATGTGTATTTCACCCTTTTGACCCTCAATGTCCAGCAAGTTCACTTCGATGCGGCATACGCCGAAAAAACGGAATGGAAGCGACTTTTAGTCGACTCCACATTCACCTTGGCGCTTCTGACCGGCATGAGTGTGAGGACGGTGAGTGCCAAGGTTGTCGCCAACTTAGGATGGGACAAGGTCAAAGCGACGCATCCCGTTTTCGCTGGCGACACGCTGTACGCGGAAAGCACGATCTTGAGCAAGCGCGTATCGAAGAGCAGACCCACACAAGGAATCGTGACGGTAGCGACACGCGGAATCAATCAATCAGGCATCGAAGTAATGAGCTTTGAACGCACGATGCTTGTTTACCGACGCGGCCATTCTCCAGAAGAAGCAGCGAATTACTGAGGAGATAGGCCATGAATATTAACGACATGTATAAGCAAAAGCTCGCGACCCCTGACGAGGCAGCCGCGCGAATTCAGAGCGGCTGCAAGCTCGCCATTGGCATGGCCATGGCGGAACCACCAGCGCTCCTTGCAGCCCTGGCCCAACGGGCCGAGCGCGGAGAGGTGGAGAATGTGCGGGCGTACTACTACGAATCCACGAAGATCCTTGGCGACACCATATTGCGCTATGAGCTCAATGACCGTATCCGCCCTTATTGCATGTTTGTCACGCCCGTGGAACGCGCACTGATCAAGCGAGGGGAGAAGGATGGTCGCAAGGTCATCAACTACGTACCGAGCACCTTTCATCAGGCTCCGCGCTTTCTCGCTGAGCATATTGGAATTGATACATTGGTTATGACTGTGTCTCCCATGGATGCTCATGGCTATTTCAGCCTGGGTACCGGGAATGACTATTCGAGCAAAGTCGCAAGGACCGCTCGCCAAGTCATCGTCGAGGTGAACAGCCAGATGCCAGAGGTCCAAGGTGCAGGGGCACAGCTTCATGTATCAGAAGTCGATGCGATCGTTGAAAATCACGTTCCCCTGTTGGAGTTACCCGTAAAGATTGCTTCAAAAGAAGATGAAATCATCGGACGACTCATTGCTGATATGGTCCCGGACGGAGCGTGTTTGCAAATGGGTGTGGGGGCGCTGCCCAATTTCGTTTGTGGTCAACTAAGCGGACACAATGACCTGGGCATCCATACCGAAGCGCTCTGCCCTGGGATGATCGATCTCATGAAGGCGGGAGTGGTCACTAATCGACGCAAGGCGATTGACACCGGCAAAACCGTCTTTACTTTTGCGATTGGGCAGAAGGCCATGTACGACTTCATTCACGAAAACCCGGCGATCTATAGTCAGCCCGTCGACTACGTGAACGATCCTGCCATTATCGCCCGTAACGATCATGTCGTATCGGTGAATGCCACCTTGCAAATTGACCTGACCGGCGCATGCAATTCCGAACACATGTTAGGTCATCAGTACAGCGCATCTGGAGGCCAGCTTGACTTCGTTCGGGGCGCTTACGCGTCAAACGGTGGAAAATCGATCATTGCGTGCCGTTCGACGGCTGCCAAAGGCGTTGTCTCAAGAATCGTCCCACGATTGGATGGCCCGGTTACGACACCGCGGATCGACACCCATATCGTCGTAACGGAATACGGCTCGGTGGATTTAAAAGGAAAATCATCTACCGAACGCGCCCTCGCACTGATCGAATTGGCAGCCCCGACGTTTAGGGAAGAACTGCGCAGCCAAGCGAAAGCGCTTCATTTGATCTAGGCACTCAAGGATTGGCGAATCGTCGGCCATATCCACACAGTAGTTGTACCAGCCATCCTGATGTGAGCCATAACGGGAACGGCGTGATGAACATTGCAACAGTAATGGCGAATAAATTTAACCGTATCGTCGATGTCGACGCGATAACACGATCCTCGCTCGTGTTGGCACCTCTTGTTCTTGCGGCAGCCGTTTCGGGAAAGGAAGTCTGGCTTCAAGCCTCGCTAGTCACGATTTCCGCTTACATCGCGGAAAGGCGGTCCGGTTTAGCCCCGCTTGGAGTCCTGCTGCATGGATTTGCCATCGCAGCGGGATACCTCAGCTTATTGCTTTCATTGGCAGTCCCGGTGTTATTCGTGCTTTTCGCGGCATTCTTGGCCATGACATCAATCTGGGTTACAGCCCACGGGAAAGAGCTTCGCACCGTAGGCAACTTCATATTTATTCCCGCCTTGTATTTGGCATGTGAAAACGCCGAAGGCGCGGCCACCTTTAACGAACTCTTGCGACGTGGACTTATATTTCTGCCGTACTTGGCTATGGCCATGATGCCGGTGCTATTGATGTCCTATGTTCCTCATAAACTTGCTCAGGACGCAAACACTTCGTATCGGCGTCATTTTTTTAGAGTCCTGCACCGCAAGGGACCGCCCAAATTGCTCCCATATAGGGAGTCCATGATTGCTGTCACACTCTCGGTGGCTATTGCGGCAGCGGTCGTGGAGTTATTTCACATGCACCATGGGCAATGGGTGATCTGGTCGTCAGCAAGCGTGGTGACGGGTGACGCAATCAGTGCGCGCACAAAACTCCGCGATCGGCTAATTGGTGCTAGCGTGGGCGTACCGATCGGAATCCTGCTTGGCATCGCACTGCCGCACGACCGACTCATCCTGGAACTCGTCGCGGTAGTGGCAGTGTTGACTCTCGTCGCCTTCCATAATTATCCGGTTGGTTTCGCTGCGCGTTGTGCCTGTGCAGCAGCCTTATTCATTATTGCCGGGCAGTCTGCTGTCGCAGCGACGCAGCGGCTTGAAAATGTGGTGCTTGGCTGCACCATTGGCATTGTGCTTGTCTTCGCGATTCATGCGATCACGACTATGTTTAAAGCCCGACAAGAGCCCAAAAAATCTTAATGCCCATGTACAAGAAATTGCCTGGTTCAAGCCAATGCACTATTGAGGAAGTTTTTTAGGAAGACTGACGTATCACCCCGTCGCCAGGCAAGCGAAAGGCGAACCGTCGTAGTGGAGACATCGACGAGGTCGCGAAAAACGACACCCTTAACCTGCAGCTGCTTGAGCGATGCCGGCACCAGGGACACGCCGACCTCCACAGCAACGAGATTGATGATGGAAGCAAACTGCGGTGCCACTTGTCCGAGTTGTATCTCAAATCCTGCCTCGCGGCCGGCCATCATGACGGTATCAAACAGAGCTGAGCCGATTGAACGGGGAAATAGCACGAACGGTTCCGCGGCAAGTTCCCTTAGACTCAGATCTGCTTTGTTTGCCAGCGGATGTTTGGCAGGCAGCACAGCCAGAAACGGCTCTTCGGACAATAACCGCAATTGAAGCCCGTCTATGTCTTGGAACCCCGGGTGTATGAATGCTACGTCCATCGCGTTGTTTTGGAGCGCGGCCACTAAGCGCGTGGTATTGGACTCTTCCATTGTGAGTTCAACGCCGCTGCAGGCACGCCTGAATCGCTGTATCGCGTCGGTCACCACGGGATTGAACGCTGCCGAGGCAGTGAACCCGATGCGCAAGGAACCAAGTTCGCCGCGAGCAGCTCGCTGCGCCGCAAGAGTGGCTCGTTCGACC
>FSXU01000063.1_pt1 | contig 62949 bp, 46 predicted proteins | sample 1638421 | NCBI WGS metagenome assembly FSXU01 (sample SAMEA3914788, study PRJEB12502) | metagenome | biome: forest; material: soil | place: Canada | collected 2011-07-03 | depth 0.1 m
GGATTTCCGGATATCGGTCCGCCGACCAATCTCTACGACGTGTATGCAGGCCAGCTGCAACTGAGCTACAACTTCGATCTGTTCGGCGCAACGCGTCATGGCATCGAACAGTCGGCGGCGCAAGTCGATCAGCAATCCTACGAATTCGATGCGGCGAAACGCGCGCTGGCCGCCAATATCGTGATCGCTGCGATCAATGCTGCATCGTTGGGCGAGCAGGTGAGTACCAGCGAACATTTGTCCGTACTGGCGCACGCGCAGGCTGACATCACCGAACGTTCCTATCGCCTCGGCGCTGCATCGCATGACGATGTGCTGACGGCACGACAGGAGGCTGCGAGCATCGATGCTTCGATTCCAGCACTGCGAGCGCAGGCGCTGCGTGCGCGTCACGCATTAGCGGTACTGATGGGGCGTACGCCGGATCAGGCGCCGTCGTCTCTCACGCTGTCGCAACTGCAGCTGCCGACGGATGTGCCCGTCAGCGTGCCTTCCGATTTGTTGCAGCAGCGACCGGATGTGCTGGCGGCGGAGGCTGGCGTGCACGCTGCTTCCGCGCAAGTCGGTGTGGCTACCGCGAACCTATTCCCGCATATCTCCCTATCCGCCTCGATCGGTTCGGCCGCGTTCAAGCCGGCGAATCTGTTCACCGCCGCTGGCTCGATCTGGAGTGCGGGTCTATCGCTCACTCAACCGATTTTCCACGGTGGCGCTTTGCTGGCGCAACGCAAAGCCGCTATCGCGAGTTACAACGCCGCGCTGGCGAACTATCAGCAGGCTGTGCTCAACGCTTTCCAGAACGTCGCGGACACGCTCACGGCATTGAACCAGGATGCGCTGGCGTTGCAATCGGCCCAGGACGCTGCGACCGCTGCGGGGCAGTCATTTACGGATACCGACGCGCGTTATCGCCTTGGCGCAATTGCCTATCCCACCGCACTGCTCAGCGAGCAGCATTGGCAAAGTGCGAGGCTGACGGAGATCCAAGCCAGGGCAGCTCGCCTTTCCGACACAGCGGCGTTGTATCAGGCGATGGGCGTGCCGCCGGCAATCACTCTTGCCAAGAAATAGGCGAATCCGGGGTTGATTCAGTACCCGAAGCCTTGCCGGGCCCCGTAATGGGGCCGGCTCCAGCCCATTGCCGACACCATTTCAAATTCGAGGCCCTGAAACGTCTTTGAGAGAACTGTGACCGTCTCTTGGGGCGAATGCCTTGAACAAACCCAATCATCCACCCGCCGGCGTCTTGGGTGTCGACTTCGATGCTTTTCTGACTTCGGGCGCGTCTGCGCCGGAACGTTATCGTCGATTCGCTCCAATGCCACCGACGTTTCTCGCCAAGTGCCGTGCTGTTGCAGCGAGATTCTCCGCGGCCTTTTTTGAAACGGCGCGTAGTGGCACGTCTGCGAATATGTTGCGTTCGCTGCGTGGACGCAAGGATTGGCGCGGTGCGTGGTACAAACGCGGCGCGTCGGCGCTCAAATACGTCTTGCGCAGCGGCTGCATGCCGGTCCAACACGCCAGCTTTCTGGATTTTGTCTACGCCAGTCCGCGGATGAGGGCTTATCGGCAGCGTGATCCGCGATTACTTGAAAGGCATATGCATCGCTACGTCAACGCCAACTGGAAACGGTCGCAGCGCCTGGAAAGCCTGTATCAGCACTACCGTTTTGTGCTGACGCATTTGCCGAATGGATTGTTCGATTTGGTTTATGCCTTGGGGCATGCAAGTTTAGGAAGCATGAAGGCCAAGGACGGCACTTTGTTGACGCTATGCATGAGGCCACCGATTTTCATGGGCTGCGAAGGTGAGATTTGCCTGCAGCTTTGCGACGCCAGCGAAGATCCGCTCTATAGCATTGTGTTCTCGATTATTGGCGAGCGCCCCCGCATCGTCATCGGATGTCTGCAGGGCCCGAGGGGCGACAATGCCAAGGATGTCGTTCGCGCGCTGACGCGCAACCTATATGGCATGCGTCCGAAGCATCTGATGCTGTCGTTGGTCTATGCATTTGCTCGGTACTATGGGATCACTGAGATCAGCGCGATCAGCAATGACGCGCATCCGCTCCGGCGCACGGGTCGTCCGGTGCTTTCCGATTACGACGCGTTCTGGGAAGAACAGCAGGCCGTGGCGGCCGGCGGCGGTTGGTATATCTTGCCGTCGTCGCAGAGTCATAAATCGGAAGCGGATGTGCCGAGCAATCATCGCTCCGCCTTTCGTCGGCGAGAGGCACTTCGGCAAGAGACGGAGCAATTGCTAGCCAATGCGCTTACGAGGCCGGTGCCGGGGCAGGTCGCCCCTCTTGTGCAAGACCGGCAGGCGGCATACAAGCGATTGCAGAGCTTTAGTGAAACATCGTGGGCAAGCTGAACACATCGATTTACGGGGGTATGACGACCGTGACGCTGTCGGTGCACGTGAGCGACATCGAAAAGCTTTTCCGCGAGCACAATCGTGCCCTGATCGCGTTCCTGCAGTGTCGGCTCAATTCGCACTCGGATGCGCAGGAAGTCGCGCAGGAAGCGTATCTACGCATGCTTACCCTGGATAACCGGGAGGAGGTCGAATCCCTGCGCGGTTATCTGTTCAAGATAGCGGGGAACCTCGCTATCGATCGATTGCGCAAACGAAAGGTGCGCGGCGATTTTGCCGCTGCACAGATGCACGACGAAGCCGTGGTGGAAGCATCACCCGATCATCACGCCATGGCGGTCGAGCAGGTGGCTGGTATCCGCAGCGCTTTGCGTGAACTGCCGCCCAAGGCAAGCCAGGCTTTTGTGATGCATGTGATCGAGGGCCGCGATTTCGGAACCGTCGCGCAAACCATGAAACTCAGCGAGCGCATGGTGCGCTACCACGTTGCCAACGCGCTGGCGCATTGCCGCGTGTGGGTGGACGGAAAGGAGATGTCGTGATGGCTAAGAACAAGCAAGATCCTATCGTGTATGCCGCCGCCGATTGGTGGGTGCGGCTGCGCGCGCCGGATGACGAGGGTCAGACTGTCGAGCAGTGGTTGGCATGGACGAGCGAAGACGCGCGCCACCTCGAAGCCTTCGAGCGCGTGAACGATCTCGCCAGCCGGCTCGGTTCGCTCGATACGCTATCGCGCCAGGGACTGATCAATGCTTTCACGCGCCAGACCGCGCCGCCACGGCGTTGGTTGCCGCTGGCTGCCGCCGCGGCGCTTGCCGCGGTGGTGCTGTCGGGTGGTTATCTTGGTTGGAGTCGCTTCGCATCCGGCGTCAGCTCGCAGGTCTACGCAAGCGCAGTGGCGCAAAATCGAGACATCACCTTGCCAGATGGAACGCAGGTTGCCCTTGGTGCTGCATCTACGCTCACCACGCACTTCAGTCGAGGTCAGCGCCGGGTCGAATTGAGCGGTGGGGAAGCGTTCTTCCAGGTGATTCACGACAACAGACGTCCGTTTGTTGTGGCTGCGGGCGACGTGTCTATCCACGATATTGGTACCGCTTTCGACGTGCGTCGCACTGGTCAGCGTGTGACGATCGCGGTGACGCAAGGCCGCGTGCAAATTGCCGATACCACGCTAGCACCCGGTGGTGGCCAACGCGGCACGTTGGAAGTTTCCGCCGGTCAGTTGGTTTCCTACGATCCAAATACATCCAACATGACGATCGGCAGCGTTTCATCGGATCAGGCCACCGCATGGCGCAATGATCGGCTCGAATTTATCGATGAACCGCTGAGCGTGGTGATCGCCAATCTGAATCGCTATAGCCCACGGCCGTTGCACATTGCGGATGCCGATCTGAACAAGCTCAGCTATACCGGCACCATCCGCACGGATGCCATCGATAGTTGGTTGGGAGCATTGCCGCAGGTGTTTCCGTTGCGTGTAAGCACGGGGAGTAATCAGGTCATTCTTTCTGACGCGGAGCATTCGCCGCACCGATGAAAACGCTCATTGATATGTGCGTCGTTGCGCCGTAGGTGCCAACTGGCGCACTGCATGTCAGACTCATGATTTAGCCCCGGAACACGCCTTTCATGAGCCGTTTTGCCTGGCTGCCAGCTTACGGCTGCCTGACATGTTTACTTGCCGCAGCGAGCGCTGGAATCGCGCCGTCGTACGCGGCGGAGCAACCGGTTGGCACGCGTTTTCTCATTCCCGCCCAATCGCTTTCCACCGCATTGATCGCTTTCGGCAAGCAGGCCAATGTGCAGGTGCTTACGGCCGGCCAAACGATCGAGGCGTTGCGCTCGCGCGGCGTCGCCGGAACGTTCACGAACGAAGCGGCGATGGCCAGGTTGCTCGAAGGCACCGGTCTCATCTACGCGTTCATCGATTCCAAGACGGTAGTCGTGAAACCCGGCGCGACAACATCCGGTGAAGCGAATAGTGGCAAATCCGCTGCGGGAACCTTACCCACAACGGCTACGTTATTGCCGCCGATCCAGGCCATCGGTCTGGTAGGACAGGACGTGGGCTTTATGGCGGATGTGAGCAACGGCCCGACGCGTACCGTATCGGATCCCATCGACGTGCCGCAGTCGGTAGGCATTGTGACGCAAGGGTTGCTGCAGTCCGAACAGATCCAAACCATTGCCGAAGCCATCCAGAACATAGCCGGCGCGCAATATGTCGATGGATCGAGCGGCTTGCCGATTTTCGATGTCCGCGGTTTCACGACAGGCAACGGCATGACCGATGGGATGCCCAACAACATCCTCGGCATCGGTGATTTTCCGCCGCTGTTCGGAGTGGAGCGGGTGGAAGTGCTGAAAGGGCCCGAAGCGATTCTTGGCGACACGTCGGCCTACAACAATTTTGGCGGCTTGATCGATGTAGTGCTGAAGAAGCCGCAAGCCGAGCCGATCGATCAGCTTACGTTTTCCATCGGCCAGTACGGTGAGAAACAATTGGGCCTGGATTTCGCCGGCGCCTTGAACGACAGCAAGTCGTTGAGTTATCGCCTGGTCGTGAATGGCGATTTTTCCGATCGTAGTCCACAGGGTATGCGCGGGCAGCGCGATCGTTACGTCGCGCCGTCGATCGGTTGGTCAACATCCAATACGACCTTGATCGCAGGCGTCTCGTGGATGATGAATCACACGCCGATTCCGGATCACACCATTCTGCTCAACAACACGGTGTCGTCGTCATCGCCGCCGGGCATTCTGCTCGATAATCCGAACGACCATACATCCATCGAAACGCGTCGGCTCTACTACTTGTTTGAGCATCGCTTCAACGACATTTGGTCGTTCCGCAGTCGCGCGCAGTACGTGCGGGAGGCGATCGATACGCAATACTGGTTGTTGGATGGCATCGTGCCTGCTGGAGATACTGCGGCGACGGCTTTGGACTATCGAACGTCCGACGCGTATTACGTGCTGCAGAACGATCTCACGGCTACGTTTGGCAATAGCTGGATGCAACACACCGCGGTACTTGGTTTCGATTATTCGCGTATCCAGCTTGGCGGTGGCGACTATGCGTTCAGCGATGGCATGACGTACAACATCTTCACCGGAGGGTCCTTGCTTCGGGCGGCCTCGGCGTTATCCGCGGATGACTATGCCGAGGGATATTTTTCTGGCAGTCCATGGACCACGGAAACAGGCCTGTTTCTACAGGATCAAATAGCTCTCGGAACGCACTGGGATGTGTTGGTGGCGTGGCGGCGCACGGGCTATGAACTGCAAACCTACTATCCCGACGGTACGCCATGGAATCCGCATAAAGTGCAGTGGGTGCCGAACTACGGCATCGTGTACAAGCTCACGCCGGATATGTCGATCTACGCCAATACGTCCAACGGTTTTCAGCCGGACACGGGATTGGGTAAGAACGAACATCCGTTGCCGCCGGCACTGTCGCGGCAAATCGAAGTGGGAGCGAAGTTCGATTTGTTCGAGAACAAAGCGCGGCTGACAGTGGCCGCTTATCGCATCATGCTCAACAACAGTTCGGACCTTTTTTCGCTGCAGCCTCCGTATTACTACATCAGCGGTCCCGGGCAGTCGAACAAGGGGCTTGAGCTTGAATTCAACGGACAGATCGCGCCAGGCTGGGATGTCAGTGCGGCGTTTACCAACGCGTTGATCCACAACGACGACGGTACGCCCGCATTGGGTGCATCGAGGCAACGCTTCAATCTGTGGAGCAGCTACACCTTCCAGAATGGTTTGTGGCGAGGCTTTGGTGTGGCCGGCGGTGTATTGGCGCGAAGCCGAAGCCTGGGCGAGTTGTCCGATTACAGCGCTTATATTCCGATCCCAGGGCAAGCCACCGTCGCAGCGGACATTTTCTACAGAGCGCCTCGGTGGAGCGTCACATTGGGCGTGAAGAATCTGCTCGACCGCAATTTGTATGGCCCTCAATTCGATGAAACCTTCGTGCCTTTGAATAATCGACGCACCTACCTGCTGACAGGAACGTTCGATCTGTAGTGAGTGGCGGAGCGCATAAAAAATGCCGCCCAGTCAACCTGGGCGGCATGGAGTGCATGAGGTACGTTGGTGTTCTGTCGGATTAGAAGTGATACGTACCGGTCAAGCTCAGCACATCGCCCGAATCGGCGAAGTAACCATTGATCGAGCCTGCGCCGAGGATCGGTGAATTGGTGAGGTGCACGGGCGTATTGCTGACGAACTGATGCTCGTAGCCGAGATCGACGCTGATATGGCTGGTGGCCTTGTAGCCCACACCGAAGCCCAGCAACTTGCGGGCTCCGTCCGGCACACGCGGATCGCGGCTGACAATGCTGGTGGGCGTTTCGTCGTAACCGATACCCGCATGTAACGTCCACTGGTCGGTCAGTTTGTAGTCGCCGCCGACCGAATACAGGAAGCTGTCTTTGAAATCCTCGTTCAGTGCGACCAGTTGCTGGCCCTTCGAGGTCAGCACCAGCTCATTGAAGCTGGACCAGTCCGTCCATTTGATCGTTGCTGCGATCGAAAGCTTATCGGTAAACGCATGCAGCCAGTCGGCGCTGGCGAATGCCGGCGTATTGAACTCGGCGCTGGCCGGGCCGCCGTTCGGATTGATGTTCGGCAGACTCGGATTGAGCACGGGCGCCAGCGAGAGCAGTTGTTTGCCGGTCGAACTTCCATAGAGGGCGTAGCTGCCGCTCAGCGTGTTCTCCACGCGCGAGTGATAGCTCATGCCGAAGGTGTCTTGATCGGTCGGCTTGAACACGAAGCCGCCGAAGTAGCCGAACGAGAATTTCCGTTTCACGTTGACGTTGAGCTGCACGTCATCCTGTTGTGGCGGAAGCGGAAGGCCGAACAATGCTTTTGCCGCCCCGTTCGGATCGAGCATCGTATTGAGTTCGGCCTTGGTGCGCTGACCGAGTACACCCACGCCCATCGAGAACCGATCATTGAGCTTGAACGCCGCCGACAGGCTTGCCGCGATCGATTCGAGGTCAGTTTCTGTACCGAAGTAGCGTCCGCGCCACCCCGAGTTGTAATCGCTTTCCAGACCGAATGGCACGGTAAGGGCGCCGCCCAGGGTGAGCCAGCTATTCACTGGAGCTACCCAGGCCATGTTCGGGAATGGGACGAATTTGCCAAAGCCGTTCGGATTTCCGCCAGTCGTCGGGTTGCCGTCGACATCGAGGGTCTGGCCATGGAACTGAGCCTGGGGGCGGATCTCGGTGGCAGTAGCCTGCAACATGGGGCCGTCAATGAAGGACATGGCCGCCGGGTTGTTATAGGCCGCCGAGGGATCATCAAAGAACAGCGAGCCACCCGCGTTCGCGCGGGCCCAGCCGGCTGCGTTGTCAGTGGGTAGCTGGAAGGCACCGGCGTACGCCGCCATCGGAAGCGCGCAAGCCGTTACCACGGCCAGCGCGAGGGCGGCCTGGGTGCCTAAGCGGCCTACACGGGACTTGGAATGATGATTCACGTTTATTCTCCTGGCGGCGGTAGTCGGGCACGACGCAAAGTTTCTGTAAAGGGCGTGATAGAAATGTCGACGCTATTACCTGTAAATCGTAAAAACGGCTTAACGATAGCATCACAAGCGCCGTGTGCACCTCCCGCGCTTTAGCTGCGGTTTAATGCGCTCATTTTTGCTGCGCCACAACAAAATCCAGCGTGCAGCGCAACATCCGCAACCGGCAAAGTAAGTGGGACGTTTGCCGACTACGCCACCTTGTTTGTTGCGCACAGATCGAAAGTTCCATTTTAGACAGCGATGCATCACTGCATGCGCCCGCACGGCGTGTGATCGGCATCTGTTTCCACATGCAGTTGTTGCACGCACATTGAAAAATAGCTGTGCAGAGATGAGTCGCATGCATTTGATCGATGCAAATGCATGCGCAGACGACGTGCGCAAAATTTAGATCGAATTTACTTCGATGATTTGAGCAATGTCTTTTGTTTGCATCGCGTCGCGCGATGCAAGCGCATAAAGATGCGTGCATGCGGAACATTTTGCGCCTACATCAGAATGTGACCGGCATCATGCAACTGTCATATATCGATCACAGAAGTCACATGTTAGAAATATTGACGGGGGAAAAGAGCGACCCACGACATAGCAGAGTCGCAACAGCTTCATCAGCTGTGAAATACAGGGGATAGTCAGTCGCAATCGAAGATGTCATGTGTGGATTTACGTTTGGTGCATCGTGGCTTTGCCATGTCGCCGCCGTAACGGGACGCGTTGCACGTTCACGAGCACCCTTTCTTACTTGCCAAACTCCTTGGGGAGAAATAAACGTGAGATTTGGATCCGTACGTTCTGGTGGCCATGGTGCTGCCAAGTTGGTGTTGACTCTTTTGGCCGTGAGCCTTGCATCGGCCTATGCAACGAACAGCCATGCGGCCGCTACGATCGGGCTGCTTTCGAAGCCGCAGATCACGCAAGCACCGAACAATAACGACCGCGTGGCTATTCCCGGCAACGTATCGCCCTATGCCATCGCCGCCAATGATCAAGGTCGGGTCAATGATTCGACTGCACTGGATCATATGCAGCTGCAGCTCAAGCGTCCCGCTGATCGCGAGCAGGCGCTGCAGACTCTTATGCAGCAACAGCTGACCAAAGGTTCGCCGAACTATCACCAGTGGCTGACCAACGTGCAGCTTGGCGAGCAATACGGCCCATCGCAGATCGACGTCGACACGGTCGCCAGCTGGCTGAAGTCGCAAGGGTTCACTGTCAACAAGGTGTATCAGAACGGCATGACGATCGACTTCTCCGGTAATGCGGGGCAGGTACATCAAGCGTTCGCAACCGAAATCCATCACTTGAACGTCAAGGGCGAGAGCCATATCGGCAACATGAGCGAGCCGCAGATTCCGGCGGCATTTGCAGGTGTAGTCGAAGGCGTGGTGTCGTTGAATGACTTCCGTCCGCATGTGAACTACAAGCAGCACGTGGACTACACCTTCACTGAAAGTGGTTCCACTTATCAGGCCGTTACGCCGGCCGACCTCGCCAAGATCTACAACCTCAATCCGCTGTTTAGCGCTGGTGTCAATGGTGCTGGCGAAACGATTGCGTTGATCGAAGACACCAACGTGTATTCGACCGCCGACATCACCACTTTCCGTTCGACCTTTGGGCTGCCCACTGCCACCTTCAGCCAGGTTCATCCGGAAAGCTGCACCAACCCGGGTGACGTGGTCGGCGCCGACGGCGAAGCCGAGTTGGACGTGGAGTACTCCGGTGCCGCGGCGCCGGGCGCAACGCTCGAACTCGTATCGTGCAAAGACAGCTCGACCACGTTCGGTGGCCTGATCGCGATGGAAGATCTGCTTGAGGCGGGTTCTGCGCCGACGATCTGGAGCGTGAGCTACGGCCTATGCGAAGCGGAAAACGGAGCGACTCAGAATGCTGCCTACAGCTCCACGTACCAGAGTGCAGCGGCTGAAGGTATTTCGGTGTTCGTTTCTTCTGGCGACGAAGGCGCTGCCAGCTGTGACGCCGACGAGGCCAATGCCACCCACGGCATCGGCGTAAGCGGTTTCGCCTCCACACCGTACAATGTGGCGGTGGGCGGTACCGACTTTGGCGATACCTATGCAGGTACCAATAGCACGTACTGGAGCTCGACCAACAGCTCGACCTATGAGTCGGCACTGTCGTATATCAATGAAATCCCGTGGAACGATTCGTGCGCCGGCTCGTTGCTCGCCACGAAAAATGGCTACAGCAATACGTATGGCACAAGCGGTTTCTGCAACAGCACTACCGGTAAAGAGTACTACCTGACTACGGGTTCCGGCAGCGGTGGCCCAAGTGGTTGCGCCACCGGCAAAGCGAGCACCAGTGGTGTCGTCGGTGGCACGTGTGCGGGCTGGGCCAAGCCATCATGGCAGTCTGGCCTGGTCGGTAATCCCGCGGACGGTGTGCGCGATATCCCGGACGTCTCGCTGTTCGCGGCGAATGGTGTGTGGGGTCATTACTACGTCTACTGCTACAGCAACTCCAGCACGGCCGGAAAAAACGACGGATCGGAACCTTGTACGGGTGCTCCCAGTGGCTGGTCTGGCGCAGGTGGTACGTCGTTCGCTTCGCCGATCATGGCCGGTATCCAGGCGCTGGTGGACCAGCACAACGGCTTCACCACGGGCGCTGGCAACCCGGACCCGGTGTACTACTCGCTCGCCAACACAGAGTACGGCGCGTCGGGCAGCAGCACCTGCAATTCCAGCAATGGCAACGCCGTGGGTAGCTCGTGCATCTTCTACGACATCACCCAAGGCGATATGGACGTGAACTGCACTGGCACGCACAGCTGCTACAAGCCCTCGGGCACGTACGGCGTGCTGTCGACCTCGACGTCTGCCTATGACAAGGCGTATGGCACAAACACGGGTTGGGATTTCGCCACGGGCATCGGCTCGGTGAATGCCTACAACCTGGTCTACGCTACCGCGTGGTAATAAGCGCTTAGTCTTTACTAGGTCTTGATGGACAACGCCCCCTGGCATGCCAGGGGGCGTTTTTTATCGCATGAACGTCACGGCATCGCTTACTTCGATGATGCGGGATGTGCCGTGAAAACATCGCTGCCCAAGGTGTGCAACGAATTGTCGCCCGCGTAGCCAAGGTGCGACAGGCCAAAGAAATTTTCGATGCTGCGTAGCAGACTGTAGTGGTTGTACTCCACCGTCGATGTCGTACCAGGTGCGATGAATGGCGACAGCATGACTGCGCCGATCTGCCCGCCACCCGGGCCGGATTGTCCCGGTTGCGGGCCGCCCGGCAGGCCCTTCTCATTGCAGCAAGAGGTGCTGTCGGTGCCTTCGTCGAAGGTGATCACCAGCAGACCATCTTTCTTGAATGCCGGCGAGTTGAGGATGCGCGGCACCCATGTGCGTAGGAAGACATCGGCGGAAATCAGGCCACCCGGATCACCGTTTTTGCAGGGCGCATCGTGGCCGTCGTTGCAAAGATTCGGCGTGATGTAGACGTAGTTCGGCGTGCTACTGATGTGTGCAAGATCGTTCGTCAGGTGCTGCAGATTGACGACGTGAGTGTCGCAGTACTTCGTATCGTCGATGATCGAGTGAAAGTACATGAACGGATTGTGCTTGGCTGCGTATTGATCTTTCGGCGTGGCATGGCGCGTCGGGTCATCGGCGCCGATGGCTACATGTCCACAGGTCGCCGATTCGCGTGACGGATCCGCACCCATGTCTTCCATATAGGCCTTCCAGCTCAAGCGCGCATCCGTCAATTGGTTGGCGAGGCTGCGCACACTCTTGGGATACACGCAGCCTGTGCCGGGCACCTGGCCGTTCGCATCGAGCTTCGCTGTGGCTACGAATTCGCTATACGTGGTGCAGTCGTCCTGCGTCGCCGGATTGGGTGCCTGACCGCTGATCATCGCGATGTAGTTGTCCAGGCTGTAGTGACCGATGCCATAGTAATTGGGCAACAGCGCACCTTGCTTGGGCAACTCATGCGCGAGGTAGGGCGCGAGCGAGTTCTGACCGAACGTCACCGCGTAGGATTCGTTCTCCAGCATGATGACGAAGACATGGCGTACCGGAGCGGTGCCGGGCTTTGCTGACGGTGCCGCGAGGCATGCGGCCGATCCGCACAGCATGGCGAGCAAGGCGACAAGACGGGGAACGATCCGCGTCAACGCATGACGCGAACCGGTATCGGTTGATACGTGAGAAAACATCCGCAGGTTCCTTTAGACGATGCTGCCGCGCGAGATGCACGGCAGCGTTCGGCTATTGCAACCTTATGGCGCGACAGGATCAAGTCGCGCAGATGTCAGTGGCGTAGGTTAGGCGCGACCGTAGACGTCGTCGAAGCGGACGATGTCGTCCTCGCCCAGGTAGCTGCCCGATTGCACCTCGATCAGCTCCAGCGGCACCTTGCCCGGGTTGCGCAGGCGATGCACGCTGCCCAGCGGGATATAGGTGCTTTGGTTTTCGGCCAGCAGGAATACGTTCTCATCGCAGGTGACTTCCGCCGTGCCGGACACCACGATCCAGTGCTCGGCACGATGGTGATGTTTCTGCAGGCTGAGGCTGGCGCCCGGCTTCACCACAATGCGCTTGACCTGGAAGCGGCCACCTGCCTCGATCGAGTCGTAGCTGCCCCACGGGCGATGCACGACGCGATGGAAGGAGTGCTCGGTGCGACCAGAAGCCTTCAGCTGGTCGACTACTTTCTTGACGTCTTGGGCAGCATCGCGATGCACCACCAAGGTGGCGTCCGGCGTGCTGACCACGATCAGGTCGTCCACGCCGACCGTGGCGATCATGTGGCGATCGTGCGAGCGCAACAGCGAGTTTCGCGTGTTGATCGCCATCGTGTCGCCTTCGCGCTGGTTGCCCTGCTCATCGTGCTGGCCCGACAACCACAAGGCCGACCACGAGCCGATGTCGCTCCACGCGCAGCTGACCGGAATCACCGCGGCGCGCGAGGTTTTCTCCATCACTGCGTAGTCGATCGAGTTGTCCGGCACCTTGGCGAAGGCTGCGCTGTCAACGCGCACGAAATCCAGGTCGCTGCGGCCGGTAGCGTAGGCTTCGCGCACCGCGGCGAGCATGTCGGGTGCGTGTTGGCCGAGTTCTTCCAGATAGCGCGAGGCCTTGAACAGGAACATGCCCGAGTTCCAGTCGTAACTGCCGTTCGACAGATAGGTCTGGGCGGTGGGCTGGTCCGGCTTCTCAACGAACTGAGCCACGCGGAAAGCATCGCCGCCGATCGACTCGCCGCGACGGATGTAGCCGAACCCCGTCTCCGGGCGATCCGGGCGGATGCCGAATGTGACCAGCCAGCCCTCGCGAGCGGCGGGTAAGGCTTGTTGCACTGCGGTGGTGAAACTTTCGGTGTCACCGATCAGGTGGTCGGCGGGCAGCACCAGTAGCAACGCCTCGGCGTCGCGTTCCAAGGCTTTGAGTGCACCGAGGGCAATCGCAGGTGCCGTATTGCGGGCCAGCGGCTCCAGCACGATAGTGGCGCCTTCGACACCCGCTTCGAGCAATTGGTCCGCGGCAAGAAAGCGGTGGTCTTCGCTGGCAACCACGATGGGTGCAACCGCATCGGGCAGCTGGCGTGTACGAGCCACGGTTTGCTGAAAAAGGGTGCCGTCCCCGGTAAGCGATAGGAACTGTTTGGGCATGTTCCGGCGCGAGACGGGCCATAGGCGCGTGCCGCTGCCGCCACTGAGGATCAAGGGAATCAACATGATTCAACGAGCCTGGGTAGAGAGTGTATCGACGACTTCATGCAGACCTGCCTGCCAGTTCGGTAAAGCATAGCCGAACCGTCGCTCAAACCCGGTGTTATCCAAGACAGACCAGGCCGGTCGTCTAGCTGGCGTGGGAAATTCCGCGGTTGTGATGGGAATGACGCGTGGTACATGGCCGATCAAGCCGCGGGCGTGTGCAGCCTCAAAAATGGCGCTGGCAAAGCCATGCCAGCTGGTATGGCCGCTAGCGACCAGATGGGAGGTGCCTTGTAGGGAGTCGCGTTGGGAATTACTCCCCTTTTTCCATGCTTCCAGCGCGGCCAATGTGCCCCGCACGATCGTATTCGTATTGGTCGGAGCGCCATGTTGATCGGCCACTACTCGAAGCTCCTCGCGTTCGCTGCCCAATCTCAGCATGGTTCGCAAAAAATTGTGGCCATGTGGCGCATAAACCCATGCTGTTCGGAACAACAGATGCGCTGCACCGCTGGCCTGAAGCGCGCGCTCGCCAGCCAATTTGCTCCGGCCATAGGCCCCTAGCGGAGCTGTCAAGGCGTCTACGGCATAAGGCGTTGTGGCATTGCCATCGAAAACATAGTCAGTGGAGTAATGCACGATCAATGCGTCGTTGGCGGCGGCCCATTGACCCAGCACGCCCACGGCTTCGCCATTGATGCGTGTGGCGAGGCCTTCTTCCTGTTCGGCGCGGTCTACAGCAGTGAAGGCAGCCGCATTCACGATGACGGCTGGGCGCAACCTATCGAGCAAAGCCGGCAACGTATTGGGCGCAGACAGATCGGCTATCTCCATCGACTCACCATCGATGCGTTTGCCGTCGCGACTGGCGGCCGTCACGTGGCCGAGTTTGGATAGTCCATCACGATCAAGGAAGCTACGGCCCAACTGACCGTTTGCACCTAGCAACAAAATGTTCATGGCGTAAACGTAGGCAGTCGCTCGGGCGGTACATCGGATAGCAGCGGAGCCTTGAGGTCTTTTTCTGAGAGCTGTGGTTCGCTGATTGGCCAGTCGATACCGAGGCTGGCGTCATCCCAAAGAACGCTGGCATCGGCTTTCGCGTCGTAAACAGCGGTGCATTGATAGGTGAATGTAGCGAACTCCGACAACACGCAGAAACCGTGTGCGAAACCTTCGGGTATCCAGAAATGGCGGTGATTGTCGGCAGTAAGCATGACGCCCGCCCACTGGCCGAAAGTGGGCGAACCGCGACGGATATCCACCGCGACATCGTACACTTCGCCCTCCAGGACGCTGACTAGCTTGCCTTGCGGATTGGGCCACTGGTAATGCAATCCGCGCAGCACGCCTTTGCTTGAGCGCGACACGTTGCTTTGCACAAAATTGACGCGGATACCGGCAGCAACGTACTTCGCTTCGTTGTAGCTTTCGTAGAAGAACCCGCGCACGTCGCCGAACACTTGTGGTTCGATCACCAGGGCGCCAGGCAGCGACGTCTCGATGATCTTCATTCCACATGTCCTTGTTCGATCAGGTGCTGCAGGTACTGCCCATAACCGGTTTTTGCCAGAGGTGCAGCAAGACGTTTGACTTGCTCGACGTCGATCCAGCCATTGAAGTACGCAACTTCCTCGGGGCAGCACACTTTCAGGCCCTGCCTGTTCTCGATTGTTTCGATGTAGTTGCCGGCCTCCATCAGCGATTCATGCGTACCGGTATCGAGCCATGCATAACCGCGACCTAACTGCTCCAGATGAAGCGAGCCGTCTTCCAAGTAACGACGGTTGAGGTCGGTGATTTCCAACTCGCCGCGAGGGGAGGGCTTTAGCTCGGCGGCATAGTCGCAGACGCGGTTATCGTAGAAATAGAGGCCCGTCACAGCGTAATGAGACTTGGGTTTGGATGGCTTTTCTTCGAGGCCAATCACGCGGCCGCTGGCGTCAAATTCCGCTACGCCGTAACGTTCTGGATCTCTTACCCAATAGCCGAACACGGTAGAGCCCTGTTCGCGCGAGCTCGCACGTTTCAAACGTTCTGTAAGGCCTACGCCGTAGAAGATGTTATCGCCGAGCACGAGGCAACTCGGATTGTTGCCGATGAAATCCCGTCCGATCAGGAATGCCTGAGCAAGGCCATCCGGAGAGGGTTGCACGGCGTAGTGAATATCGATGCCCCACTGGGAGCCGTCGCCGAGAAGCCGCTGAAAAAGGGACTGCTCATGTGGCGTATTGATGATCAGGATTTCCCGGATGCCCGATAGCATCAGCGTCGCAAGCGGGTAGTAAATCATCGGCTTGTCGTACACCGGAAGGAGCTGCTTGCTCACTGCCTGGGTTATCGGATAGAGCCGTGTACCGGACCCACCGGCCAGAATAATGCCCTTGCGTGCGTTCATGCGCCAAGACGCTCCATGCGGTAGCTGCCGTCGAGTACGCGCTGTACCCATGGCTGGTTAGAGAGATACCAGTTCACCGTCTGTTCGATACCGGTTTCAAACGTTTGTGAAGGTTGCCAACCGAGTTCGCGCTGCAGTTTGCCGGCATCGATCGCATAGCGGCGATCATGGCCAGGACGATCTTTGACGTAGGTGATCAGCGACTCCCGATGGCGACCATCCGCGAGCGGCTGATGTGCGTCAAGCAGGGCGCAGATGCTCTTCACTACGGCGATGTTGGTTCGTTCGGCATTCCCACCAACATTGTAGGTTTCGCCCACCCGGCCAGCATCCAACACACGGCGGATGGCGGAGCAATGATCGCCCACGAAGAGCCAATCGCGAATATTAAGGCCGTCGCCATAAACGGGAAGGGCTTGACCGGTAAGGGCTTTTTGGATCACCAGTGGTATCAATTTCTCGGGAAACTGATAGGGGCCGTAGTTATTCGAACAATTGGTGGTGACAGTGGGCAGCCCATACGTATGGTGAAACGCCCGCACCAAATGGTCGGACGCTGCCTTCGAAGCCGAATATGGCGAGTTAGGTGCATAGGGAGTCGTCTCGGTGAACTTTCCTTCGGCCCCTAGCGTCCCGTACACCTCGTCGGTGGAGACGTGCAGGAAACGGAAATCCTCTCGAGATTTGCCTTCCAGTGCGCGCCAGTAATCGCGAGCAGACTCCAGCAGCCCCAGTGTGCCCACTACGTTGGTCTCGACGAAAGCAGCAGGTCCGTCAATCGACCGGTCGACATGAGACTCGGCGGCAAAATTTACAATGGCGTCCGGTTGATATTCGGTCAAAAGACGCGCGACCAATGCGCGATCATTTATGTCGCCCTGCACAAAAACATGCAGGTCGTTACCTGTCAGGGATTCAAGTGTATCGAGGTTGCCGGCATAGGTAAGCTTGTCGAGGTTCACTACGCGCAGCCCGTCAGCGACGGCCTGCAACACAAAATTGGCCCCTATGAAGCCAGCTCCGCCGGTTACGAGCAATGCTTTCATGTATATCTCCAAAATGATCGGGTATTCTGTCATACAGAAAGCTAAAAGAGGTCGGGCGATCCCTGCTGGGGGGTGGCGGTTGTTCATGCAGGGTCTATTGGGGAGCGGGCAACGGATTCCGGCGGAAACAAGCAACCACGCGATATTTGTTCATGCGATGCCGGACCGACCTGGCGGCGCCTGCAGGTATTGCCGATGAAAAGGCCGTCCGAGGTACCTGTGTCGACTTATTTTCAATTCGCACCGCGCCTGATTCCGTGGCGCTTCATTAACGGCCTGTTGAATCACCGTTTCTGGGCGCTAGCACGCCGCTGGATACCATTCTCGTTGCGGCATCGCATCCGCACGATGCTGGCAACGTCAGCGCACCGCGACTTCCGTTTTCTCCGTACATCCGCTTGGCTCGATGGCACTCCAACGACGCCCCCAAAGCCAGATGCGCGCCTTTTATCGGTGACGCATGGGCGCGTGCATGGACTTAACTTGTACGGGTATTTTTCCCGATGGCTCGGGTTGGGCGAGTGCGCGAGGCTTCATGCGAGGGCGTTGCTCGACGCTGGATTTCCGGTGTCCTTGCACGATGTGGAAATTGACATACCGCATGCACGCAATGACCGCACTTTGGCGGAACATTTTCGGACACTCCCCGCTTATGAGCGTGACCTGATTTTTATAAATCCCGATCATTGGGCCGATGCGTTACATAGCATCTATGGGCACACCAGTAAGCGTGATCGCTATGTCATCGGGTACTGGTTTTGGGAGTTGGAGGAATTTCCCAAAGCGTGGTTGCCAACATTGGAGCTAGTCGACGAGATCATGGTTTCCTCGCATTTCGTTGAGCTTGCTTTGCGTCGGGTGACGGACAAACCCATTACGCGTGTGCCACTGCCAGTGCTGATTGGTCATGACAGCGGTTTGCAGCGGCATCATTTCGGCCTGAACGATCAAGACTACGTTTTCTTTTGCTCGTTCGACTTCAATTCGATGCTGGCCAGGAAAAACCCGATGGCCGTGATCGAAGCGTTTTGCAAGGCGTTTCCGCGCGGTGACGAAAAGGTCAGCCTGCTGATCAAGTCGTTCAATGGTCATCGAGACCTCATGTTGCTGATGCGGCTCGCTTCGGCTGTAGCGCGCGATCGACGCATCATCTTGCGAGACGACTTGCTTGAGCGGGAAGACCTGCAAGCGCTGCATCGTTGCGTTGACGTGCATGTTTCGCTACATCGCTCCGAGGGCTTTGGGCTAGGTATGGCTGAGGCGATGAGCATGGGCAAGCCAGTGATCGCAACGGGCTATTCCGGCAACATGGAATACATGAATGCGAACAACAGTTGCCTGGTGAAATACGACCTAGTCCCGGTAGGAGAGGGCGAATATCAACATGGTCAAGGCCAGCATTGGGCTAATCCCGATCCTCTACACGCCGCGCAATACATGCGAGCGCTTTATTTGGACCGCACGCTAGGGGCGCGACTAGGCATGAGGGCGTCGCTCGATATGGCACGTGGTTTTTCCGTGAATGCATTTGTACGGGTGCTCGAAGACAGGTTGCGTCAGATTGAGGTTGAGCGATGTTCGGTCGCGATCGGCTCATGAGCAAGACATGGCGATTGGGGGAATATGCCTCCGCGACAACCGTACGGTGGGCGACAAGGGGTCGGTGTCAAGGGTGGTTCAAATGACGAAAGAATGTGCGGAAGGCCTCGCGGGGATGGACGCAGAAAAGTCCGCGGACTACGGCCCGCAAAGCGGCAGGTCCACGGGCTCAGATTGGCATGAACTGGCAGAGCGTCGCCTTGCGCGGCTGGTGGACGCTGAACATGATGCGTCCGTATCGCGTGATCGTTTGGAATTACTCCAGGCCGAATCGCGCGAATTTCTCGTATTAAGTGTGACCCGATTGCATCGCATTAATGAGCTTGAGCGCGAGTTGAGGGTTATTCTTGCAAGCAAATCCTGGCGCTGGACTGCTGGGCTACGACTTCTCATCACGCGGTTATCAAACGCGAAGGTTGCGGTCAGGCGGATCGTGCGGAAGTTGGTCAAGCTGCCTTTGCTGCGACCTGTCGTCAGAGTGGCTGTGCGCCTGCTACCTGGGCTCAGTACACGACTGCATGCGAGGTTGCATGCGACGAGGCGATAGCGCACGTGGCCGCGATGAATGCGCGACGTATTTACGTCGTTTGAGCGCCCAGTAATGCGAAAGGAGACCTGATGAAGATCGTCCTGGATCTACAAGGGGCGCAGTCAAATAGTCGTCATCGGGGCATAGGGCGCTACACGCTTTCCGCGGCAAAAGCGTTTGCCGAGGTGGCTGCCGGGCACGAACTTTGGCTCGCGTTAAATGGCCTTCATGCCAGTGCAGCTATTGATCTTGCTGAACAGTTCGATGCTCTTGTTCCGCGCGAACGCATTCTGGTGAACGAACTTTCACCGCATATAGCAGGCTGCTTTCCCGACAACCGTCAGCGAATACGAGTGGCAGAGGCGGCGCAAGCGACTTTTTTTGAGCAACTTCATGCTGATTGCATTTGGCATAGCAGCATGTTTGAAGGCTGGGGTGACGATTCAGTCGTGACGCTCGGCACGGGGGTGAATGATCGCAGTCACGCAGCGACGCTGTACGACCTCATCCCTTTGTTACATCCAGAGCGTTATCTGACTGATGCGCTGTACAGGTCGTGGTACTACCGCAGGCTTGGATTGCTCAAGCGTTGTGGCTTGCTGTTGGCTATATCGGATTCTTCGCGTCAAGAGGCGATCGAACGCCTGGATATGGATCCAAGCCACGTTGCTGTTGTTCCTGCGGCGGCTGATGCGGTATTCAAGCGGATCCCCGCAAATGAAATGGATTGGGCTCGTTGGCAGAACAGCTTTGGAATACGCCCGGGCTTTCTTCTATACGCAGGTGGGTACGACGCGCACAAGAATGTCGACGGTCTGCTGCTCGCGTATGCCGACTTGCCGGTGGCGCTCAAACAGCGACATCTTTTGGTGCTTGCCGGCCGTTGCGAGACGGAAACGGAACGACAGTTGCGTATGCAGGCACGTCAATATGGACTAAGTGAAGGTAGTTTGGTTTTCACTGGCAGCGTTGATGATACGGAGCTCGCTAAGCTTTATTCGAGTTGCGAGCTATTCGTCACGGCTTCGTTGCACGAGGGTTTTGGCTTACCAGTGCTGGAGGCGATGACATGCGGCGCGGCCGTGGTGGCCTCCAATACCGCGAGTTTGCCAGAGGTCATCGATCATTCGGATTCGCTATTCGATCCACGCAGCCGTAGCTCGATTACCGAAAAATTGCAGCAGGTGCTCAGTGATCCGGCTATGCGCAGTCGACTTCGCGAGCATGGATCGGCGCGCGCGCGTCAATTTTCCTGGAGGGCAAGTGCACAAAAGGCTTTGAGCGCGATTGAGCAGCACGTATCGCAAACAGAAAAAGCGAACTCGCGCGCCGTACGTCATCGCTTGGTGTACGTGTCGCCCCTGCCGCCAGCACGTTCTGGGGTTGCCGATTACAGCGCGCGACTATTGCGAGATCTGGCCTCCCATTACGACATTGATGTTGTTGCTGATCAGCCAGAAGTGATTGATGCCTGGATACAGGCCAATTTCCCGATTTACCCGGTCGACTGGCTGCGCTCGGCGGACAACACGGATGTGCGGGTGCTCTACCACATGGGGAACTCTCCCCTGCACGCGAGCATGTTTGAGTTGTTGGAGCAGCGTCCTGGTGTAGTCGTGCTCCATGATTCATTTTTAGGCGCGGTGCGCAATTGGATGGCTGGCGAGGAGTGTGACGATCGTATTTTTAAGCGGGTGCTTTACGCCAGTCATGGTTATGCGGCCCTGTCGCATGATCTGCGCCAGGGGCGCGTGTCGACAATGGATACCTACCCCGTAAATCTGGATGTGATCGATCACGCGCTCGGTGTGCTTGTGCATTCTCGCCATGCCGTTGATTTGGCTCGTGATAATTACGGGACGCATGCTGCGGCCAAGTTCGCCGTGGCCCCATTTTCGAAAGCCCTGACTCACGGGGATAAGCGCATGGCGAGGCGTTTCCTAGGCCTCGGTTCGGATGATTTTGTAATTTGCAGTTTCGGGATGCTTGCGCCAACCAAGCTCAATCACCGGTTGCTGGCGGCTTGGTTGCAGTCATCGTTAGCAAGTGATCCACGTTGTCATCTTGTATTTGTTGGCGAGAATCACGGCGGCGATTACGGTGCGGCACTTCTCGCAGCTATACGAACTTCATCTTGTCGTAACCGCATTCATATCACCGGTTTTGTCGATACAAAGCATTATGCCGAATATCTCGCTGCAGCCGATGCAGCTGTTCAGTTGCGCGCGGCTTCGCGCGGTGAAACGTCTGCGGCGATCTTCGATGTGCTTGCGCAAGGGCTTCCGCTGATCGTGAATGCGCACGGTTCCGCCGCAGAGCTTCCGCCGGACACGGTTATCAGGATTGATGATCAATTCAGCGACGAAGCCCTCTCGACTGCCTTGCAACAATTGAGAGGTGACGAGTCGACGAGGCAACGGCTGCACCAGGCATGCGCTGATTGGGTCCAGCGAAACCACCGCCCCAGCAAAGCGGCGGCACGTTACAGAGATATCATTGAGGATTTCACTGGGCAGTCGATCGAGAATGGAAAGTCTCGGTTGCTATCGAAGTTACAGGTTCATGCAACATCGCTTGAGGACGGTGCCCGATTGCGCGGGCAGGCGCGCAAAATGATGGCCATCAATAGTCGTCGGCTTGATCGTCCGCGACTGTTTGTGGATGTCACCGCCACGTCGGCTAGCTCGTTGCACACGGGGATCGAGCGGGTGGTACGTGGGGTCCTCACGCAGCTCCTCCGTGCGGACTCAATGCCCTGGCGTGTCGAGCCGGTCAAGCTAATTGGTGGCCGCTTCGTGCATGCCGTTTCTTATGCATTGCATTTGATTGATCATCCTGACATGGGTCTGGTGGAAGAGGAGGCCCATCCGCAGCCAGGGGACGTTTTACTTGGCCTTGATTGGGTGGCCGATGCACTTCCAGCCAACACGGACGTGCTCGAGGCATGGCGGCTTCGGGGTGTGCGTATGCTGTTCGTGGTATACGACCTGTTGCCGGTGCGAAGGCCCGAGTGGTTCCCTGATGGAATTGCGTCGATGCATGCACGCTGGCTGCAATGCATTGGCACCTATGCAGATGGATTGATTGGGATCTCAAGGTCGGTGGTGAAGGATCTTCACAACTGGTTCGATCAACATCCACCCAATCGCCGCGCAGGACTGCCGTTGGGATATTTCTACCCCGGCAGTGACCTTGCTTCGACGCGTCCTACGGTCGGCGTGCCCGCTGATGCCGCACGGGTACTGTCCGGAATGCGCGATGTCCCCTCATTCTTAATGGTCGGGACAGTTGAGCCGCGCAAGGGGCATGCCTTTGTGCTTGATGCATTCGAGCGCCTGTGGGCGGCTGGCGCATCGGTGCGCCTCATCGTCGTCGGCAGGCAGGGCTGGATGTCCGAGTCGTTAGCCGCGCGCATGCGCGCCATGGCTAAGCAGGAATCCAGGCTGATTTGGCTCGAGCAGGTCAGTGATGAATATCTAGAGCAGCTATATGGTGCTGCACATGCGCTGGTGGCGGCTTCCGAAGCGGAGGGTTTCGGCTTGCCGCTCGTCGAGGCGACGCAGCGCGGGCTACCAGTAATCGCACGCGATATACCTGTATTTCGCGAAGTCTCGTCCGAGTTTGCCCTCTATTTCGACGGACGCCGCGTGGAAAGTTTGATTGATGCCGTGCGCGCGGTATTGTCTGACAAAGAAGTCGTTTCACCACAAATTTCAGAGGCTTGGTTGACCTGGCAGGCAACAACAATGCGATTGCGCGAAATGCTGGAAAGCACCGATCACCGGCAATGGCTCACTGTATGGTCGGGAAAATGAGGGCAAACTACCCTATACGTGTGATCACGGCGCATTGACAGGATTCGCCATGAACGTAACATCGCCTAGATAAATATACGGGATTCACGCATGAAGGCTGCATTCATCACAGGCATCACCGGTCAGGATGGTGCTTATCTGGCAGAGTTATTGCTGCAAAAAGGGTATCGAGTCGTCGGTGGTTACCGGCGCACAAGCTCGACCAACTTCTGGCGCATCGAGGAGCTCGGAATTACCGAGCATCCCCAACTTGAACTGGCAGAGTTCGACCTTAGCGACATGGGTGCGGCCATTCGTTTGCTCGACAACTATGGCATCGAGGAGATCTATAACCTCGCCGCGCAAAGTTTTGTGGGCGTCTCGTTCGACCAGCCAGTTACTACGACACAGATCACCGGCGTGGGTGCGCTAAACCTGCTAGAAGCGATTCGCACGGTCAACTCGAGCATTCGCTACTACCAGGCCTCGACCTCCGAGATGTTTGGGAAGGCTCAGGCTGTTCCCCAGTGTGAAGACACGCCTTTTCATCCGCGTAGTCCCTATGGTGTAGCGAAACTTTACGCACACTGGATCACCGTGAACTATCGCGAGTCGTACGGGCTATTCGGTGCAAGTGGCATTCTTTTCAATCACGAATCCCCATTGCGCGGCCGGGAGTTTGTAACTCGCAAGATTACCGACGCGGTAGTGAAGATTCGCCTTGGCAAACTCAATGTGCTCGAGTTGGGCAATCTCGATGCGCGACGCGACTGGGGATACGCCAAAGAATATGTCGACGGCATGTGGCGCATGCTGCAGGCAGATGTCCCGGATACTTACGTGCTCGCCACGCAACGGACTGAGACAGTGCGCGACTTCGCGACACTGGCTTTTGCGGCCGCGGACTTCGAGCTGGTCTGGCAGGGCACGGGGTTGGAGGAGCGCGGAATCGACATGCGTACCGGCAAGACCCTTGTGCGTATAAATCCACGTTATTACCGACCGGCAGAGGTTGACCTACTGATTGGCGATGCGAGCAAGGCGCGGGAAAAGTTGGGCTGGGCCGCTGAGACCTCCCTGGAATCCTTATGCCGGATGATGGTTGAGGCTGACATGCGCAGGAACGAACATGGCTTCTCCTTCTGAAGGCACGTCACGACGTGTCCTGGTGACGGGGCTAAGTGGATTCACCGGCAGATATGTTGCCGCTGAGCTGCAATCGGCAGGACATTCCGTTTTCGGGCTGACACGAACACAAGTGGCCGGTGCGACCGATCACATCGACCTGCTTGACACTGCAGCCCTCCGGGATGCCGTGGCGCAATTTCAGCCGCACGCTGTGATCCACCTGGCGGGAGTCGCTTTCGCTGCTCATGGCGATATAGACGCAATCTATCGCACAAACATCGTGGGGACGCGCAATCTGCTCGCCGCACTTGCTGCTTTGCCCAATAAACCCGATGCGGTTGTACTGGCAAGTAGCGCCCACGTTTATGGCAACGCGCCGGGTGGGGAGACTCGCCTGGACGAAAGGGCGCCGCTAAGACCCGCTAATGATTACGCTGTGAGCAAGCTTGCGATGGAGTACATGGCTCATACATGGTCTGAGCGCTTGCCGCTGATGCTCGTGCGTCCGTTCAATTACACCGGCGTCGGTCAGGATTCTCGCTTCCTGGTGCCGAAGATTGTCGACCACTTTCGTCGACGCGAGCGCTGCATCGAATTGGGCAACCTCGATGTGTGGCGAGAATTCATGGATGTGCGGGCAGTCGCTTGGGCTTATCGCCGCCTGATCGAAACACAAGGCGCCGGTACGTTCAACATCTGTGCGGGTAAGGCGCATTCCCTGCGTGAAGTGCTCGGCATGATGGCTGACATTGCAGGTTATGCCATTGAGGTAAGCGTGAACCCAGCCTTTGTCCGCGACAATGAGATACGTCACCTCGAAGGCGATCCAAGGCTGCTCGAGTCTTACATTGGGCCCATGCCAAGCTATGCGCTTGCTGATACGTTGCGCTGGATGTATCAAGCATCCGACTGAACGCTGCTGTCTGTGATCGCGCGACGGACGACACCTACCTTGGCATCGAGCCAGCTGCTGCCCACGAAGTCTTCCTGTTTAGTGTTGAAGACATGGAACATCAGGGCGTTGTCGCGCCATTCGTAGTTCTTGTCCAAGTGAGAATCGAAGCGGGATAGCGACAGCGAAAGGGAATAACTGCCTTTGCCCAGCCTTGCCTGGAATTGAAAGCAATAAGTGGCCTCTTCGCCCGCAACCATATTTTCCAGGGGCTGTTCAAGGCGATGGGTATTAATGCCATAGATGCACTGGCCAAGGCGATCGGTAATCATGAAGCCGAGCACCACGCGAGGCAGGTCAGTGCGCGATTTGATCGACACGACCAGACTTAAGACTTGCCCAACCTTCACGGAATTGACGGGTTGACCGTCCTCGTCAAGCAATTGCACATCGGTGATATAGACTTCGCCGGTGCCAGAGATCGTCGCAACGCGTCCATCGGCCAGGGCTAGCTGTCTGACTTTATGGTGGTCACGTTCGGCCATCATCGCGTGGTAATAGTCGAGAACGTCAATCGGCGAGCCTTCCAATCTGACGCGACCAGCGTCGAGCAATATCGCGCGATCGCAGATTGTCTGAATCGCATATCGGTCGTGCGAGACAATCAGCAACGTCGTGCCCTCTTTCCTGAAAGTACGTATCCGGTCGAAGCTTTTGTGCTGGAAGTAAGTGTCGCCTACCGATAAGGCTTCATCGACGATGAGAATGTCGGGTCTTTGCACGGTCGCCACGCTGAAAGCCAGGCGCATTTGCATACCGCTTGAATAGGTGCGGACAGGTTGGTCGATATAGTCGCCAATCTCTGCAAAAGCCTCGATCTCGGGCATCAGGCGATTAATTGTTTCAAGCGGCAGGCCTAATAGCTGACCACCCATGATCGCATTCTGGCGCCCCGTGAAGTCGGGGTGGAAACCCATGCCGAGCTCAAGCATGGCAGCCACGCGGCCGCCCAGTATTACTTCGCCCGTGGTAGGGCGTACCGTGCCGGTGATGATCTTGAGGAGAGTACTCTTGCCGGCGCCATTGCTGCCGACAATGCCTACTGCTTCACCCGCGTTGACCTCAAAAGTGATGTCTTGAAGAACCCAATGTTTCTGGTGGCGCGGACTTGCGAACGGCACGATCCATTCCGCAAGACGCGCCCATTGACTGGAGTATTGCTTATAGGCCTTGCCTAGCCCCTTGACCTGAATCACACCCATCAGAGCTCATCCACCATGTCGCCGGCATGTCGGCGGAACAAGAAGAGGCCCAGTGCACACAACGCAAGGGCGAGTAGGGCTACGGGCCAAATGGTGTGCCAGATCGGTACTTGTTTGTATACGAAAATGCCTTGATAGGCAGCCGCCAGAGGCGTCATGGGATTGAACCGGATCAGCGTGCGTGCTGATGCAGGCAGTGTTGCCGTCGAATAGACGATAGGCGTGAACCAAAACCAGAATTGCAGCAGGATCCCAACGAATTGTCCCACGTCGCGAAAAAATACATTCAACACACCCGCAATCACGCTCAGGCCGATCGCAAAGGCGACCTGGACTATCAGTATCGGCACCGTATAAAGCACGACCCAGCCAGGAAGATTGTCGGTTATCAGCAGAAAAGCAAGGAAAATGGAAAAAGTGATACAGAAATTGACCAGCGCGTTCAATACCGTAATGGCAGGTAGGCAAATGCGCGGAAAATTGAGCTTCTTAATGATATTGCCATTCTCAATAAAAACACTTTGCCCGCGCTGAAGGATTTCAGCGAACAATCCCCATGTAAGCAGCCCAGCACAAAGAAACGTGCTGTATGCATACGGGCTATCCAGGCCCGGAAGGCGGGCGCGCATGAGTTCGGAGAATACGACGGTGTAGACGGTAATCATCGCCAGTGGTTGCAGCATGGTCCATGCGGCCCCGAGCAATGAGTTGCGATAACGTGCTTCGAATTCGCGTTTGACACTGCCAAGAATAAAGCCCCGGTAACCCCAGATGGCGCGGGCGATGTTTGGACTCATGCAGATATGGCTCTAATCATTTGTTGATGGTGCATGCAATATCGAAAGAATTGACGCGAACGGTTCACGGCTTGCGCGCCACGATAACTTGGGTTCTCGGCAAGAACGCATCCAGCTGCTTCTTCAGTTCGGGCCCCGAGCGTGTGCCCAATATGGCTCTCCACGACTCCGTCCAATGATGAAGCGCAGGGTGATCGGGGTGGTTGATGTCGACCTCGCATGCCCAGAACAACGCCAGCCAAATCGAATGATAAAAGCCATATTTAACCTGATCCTCGATGATCAGTCCGCTACCGGCGACAAGGTCGATAAATTGTTGCTCCGTGAAAATGCGAACGTGGTTGGGCTTTTGGAAATAAATCGGGGGCGCGATGTCCTTTTGCAGGTTCTCCTGCACGCCACCGGGAACGGAGAGCAAGTATTGCGCACCGGGCTTACCGATGCGGAACAATTCGCCAAGAATACGACCTGGATCATCGACGTGTTCAAGCACCTCGGTGCATATAACGCGCGTGGCGAATCCATCGGGAAGTGGCAGTTGATGCGCGTCGGCAACCAGGGTCGCGTGAGAGTGCGGTGCCAGTTCGCTGAGTTTCGACTTTACTTGGCGAGCTACTTGCAGATCCTGATCGATCGCCGTCACATAGGCGCCTCGTTTTGCGCAAAAAAAGCTACTGCCTCCTCCTCCGCAACCCACGTCTGCGACAATATCTTGTGGCCCGATCGGAATGCCGCGAAACACTTCGTTCGTAGCGTTCTGGTACCAGCCGCTTAAGACGTCATCGTATAAGCCGAGATCGTCTGATGCTTCAGCGTCATGGGTCATATTTTGGGTAGCGATATTTACCCGTGTCGCAGGCAGAAACCTGGTAAGCACTTTGGCGAGATTAGGCATATCGGCTACTTCCAGTCTGCAGGCAACGAGCAGTTATATGGATACGCGATGCCTTCGTTGCTCGGCAGACGGCCAGACTCGAAAAGCCAATGTTTCGGTACCCGGACCACATAATACTGTTGCAGGCTCGACTTGGGAGCATTAGCGTTGTGTTCGACCCCGCCGGTGTGCTGCCGGGCCGTATGGCGCATCCGTACCGAGCCCGGACCGAGAAGCTCCGACATCCGTCAATGGGCATGTTGCGGCGCAACTTCGGCACTTAATTGTGGATTTCGTCGTTGAATGGGCGGTGCGGTTGGCGACGAGTTAGGGAGGGGGCGAAAGAAATACAGCCCATTGTGAAGGGGTTGCCGTTCGGCCTAATGTGACAAGGGCAATGCTGGTGCCGAACCACTTTAACTTTGACAGGTGTCTATAGGTGTTTTTCCGGCGCCCAGATGGCATCGAGATTCAGTAAAACGTGAGACAAATGAAAACCCTCTCTACGACACTCGAACGTGATAACAACAATTTTGATCTGATCCGTTTGGGCGCGGCGCTGGCGGTCATGCTGGGTCACTCCTTCGGGATTCGAGGCGGTAGCAATGTTGAATTGATGCTTCGTTTTACGCATAGGGAGTCGTTCGGCAGTTTTGCCGTATATGGTTTTTTTCTTATCAGCGGGTTGCTTGTTTCCGCCAGCTATGAAAAACAGTCTTCACCGCTGCGCTTCACGGCTTTGCGCGCGTTGCGCATATGGCCTGGTGCAATAGTTTGTGCGCTATTCATAGGTTTGGTCATTGGGCCACTATTTACCTCGCTTTCGCTCGGCAGCTATTTTTCCGATCCGCAGACACTTCACTGGCTCGTGCACAACACATCGCTGATCGGTGGGGTTGGCGGTCCGCTTCCCGGCATGTTCGAAAAAAATCACTTCCCATTGTTTGTGAATGCGACGGTGTGGACGCTGCCCATCGAATTGGAATGCTATGTGATCGTTCTGGTTGTGGGGCTTATGGGGGTGACGGGTTCCAAACGCGGAATGGCTATCGCTATAGCTGTTGCCGCTTTAGCCTTTGCTTATGTCGCAAAACACCCGCCTGCGCATATGACGCTGAGTTACTTTTTTAAGATACCTATTGCATATTCGTTCTATCCAGTTCCCTTCTTTTTGCTCGGCATGCTTCTCTATGCGTTTCGCGATCAGGTGAGGTTGCACTGGTTACCGTCTGTGCTTGTGCTGGTCATCTACGTCCCATTGCGTGACACGACTGTAGGAGCGGTGGTGCTCTATCCCGGATTTGCATATGGACTGCTCTGGATTGCGTCGATGCGAAGCTTGCGCCGATTCCAGCCGAAGCATGACTATTCATACGGCATCTATCTCTATGGTTTCGTCGTCCAGCAAGCTGTGACAGCTCTGTTGCCGAGCCTCAACAATTACCTGAGCGTGGCGATCGCGATGCCTATTGCTATCGCTTTAGCTGCCTTGTCGTGGCATCTCGTCGAGCGCCCGTGTCTGGCAATGATGCGGAACAAGTCTCGCGCAAGATTCGCGGCGAGTGCTGCCCCGATGGATGTCAGCGTCTAATGCCCAGAGTATGTGCCGAAATGGCACGTGTTGGGCTCAGCTATGGGTTTTCGGTCAATGTGCCGGCTTGCGTTACGGAGCTGGACGGCGAGTGTGCCGGGGTAACGATATGGCCCTTGAGCTGGAGGAATCGGTCGGCGATATAGCGGCCGTGACGTCGCAGCGGGCGCTCAACATACCGATAGTTGAGTTCGGCGAACGAGGCGATCAAGCAGGCCGCCAAGACAATTAGTAGTGGGACTTGAGGCCCTGTGTTGTTGATAGATATGCCAAGTCTGTAGCAGGTTTCCCGCAACAGGAAAAAGACCGGGATATGGATCAGGTATATCGCATAGGAGCGCGCGCCTATCCAAGCGAGAGCGTCTTTAATCCTGGTTTGGGGGAGCAAGTAGTCCCGATCATACGAAGCTATCCAAACGAGCATCGTCGAAATCAGTGCGATCATGCCGACGTGGAAGCGCCAGGTTTGCAGATAGGGCGATGCCAGTGCGGAGAGTAGGGTCAACAGCAGGCATGGCACGATCCATCGCATTGGGCCCAGGGTAAGCAGGTATTGGGGCGAGATTCGCGTATAGGTTTTGCTAGAAGATGCGATCGCTAGTAAAACGCCCCATGCAAGTGCGTCCGTGCGCAGTGACATCAGCAATGGCGTGCGAACGAGACTTAGTTGGGCCACGATTAAAACAATCATTAGAAGATCGATGCGCCGACGTAAGCAAAGCGCGAAAAGAGGCAGTAAAAAATAGAACTGCTCTTCGAGAGATAAGCTCCAGTACACAAAGCTCGCACCGTATTCATGATGGAAGAGGGCGTTTGCAAAGCGGAAGTTGGCGTAGTCGAGGATCCCGGCGAGGGTGGCCATAAGATTGGCGTGAACGCTTCCGAAGGCCCCACTGTGGTTGAAAGCGACGACGGCCAGCAGCGTAAGCCCGAGCCAAAGCCACGCTGACGGAAGCAGACGCCACGCGCGGCGAATCCAGAACGCAGTAGTTATGACGATTTGTTGTCGAAGCGTGCCGTCAAATGCTGCCAGTTGCGGCAAGAGGGTCCGGGCTATTACGTAGCCCGAAATACTAAAGAACAGGTCGACGCCGAACCAGAAGTTGAAATAGTTTGGCATGGAGCCGAGTACTGGCAAACCATGCTGAAACAGATTGCCCAGCATGTGATGGAAGATAACGCCCAGCACGGCCACCGCGCGCAGGCATTCGATCTCACTGTTGCGGCGAAGGGCGCTCAAGGTTTGCCAGCTGTCCCGGATATGGGTCTGTCATGTTGAGCGTAGTGTCGCGAAACACGTTCTTCTAGGAAGCGCTTGAATCGCGGTCCTACGACACGCATGGAGCAATATCGTTCCAGCGATTGTCTTGCCGCCATACCCATTCTTGCGTAGACATCGGGCTCATTGCGTGCGACGTAATAGCTTCGCCGATATGCATTTACCAGAGACTGGTAATGCACGCGTTGGCGCATCGTGCGGAAGGCTTGCCGCTGATCATGTGGCCATGCACCCATTTCGAGGCTGGAGTCGATCACAAACGCGCATTCGCTGTCGATGTAATCCAGCATCGAGGTGTGCCGGCAAGCCACGGCGGGCACACCAGCGGACATGTACTCCATCAATGGCAAACATTGCCCCTCGCCGTTGGATACGTTGATGGCATATGTCGTGTTGAGCAGCAGTGCGTTGTAATCGGGCTCTTGCAAGTAGGCATGAACTAGCAGGACGCGACAAGACGCAGGACCCATTGTATAGATGGCTTCCAGCATGTCAGGAACGATGTTGGCTGGATCGTGATGAGTGAGCTTGATCAGCAGCGTTGCGTCGGATCTATCACGTAGTGCTTCGCAGAACGCGTTAATCATCTGCAACCAGTTTTTGCGAGCATCGTAGGGGTTGAATACAGCGGTATAAGTCACGCCACTTAAATCGATACTGCCCTGGTATTCGTCCATATTCGAGGGCATCGGCAGCGCCCCGGGGGCGGCGGCTAGTAGTTCGCTCTTGCGATATGGGTAAAGGTCGGTGCGTGTGCTGTCGATCACCCATCCGTCGATCGCTAGCGTTCGCGATGACGAGAGTGCGTCGCCTAGACTCTGCATGCGATCCCACAATGGTGCAGGGAGGCAAGCGATAGGAAAACTCTCGCCTAGCGCCGCGTGCGTGCGTGCGACGGTAAAGCTTGAGTGCGTGATGGCACTTCCGAAATGCGCCAATACACGACGCCAATCATTGCGTGGTTTGCCGGCGAATGCTTCATTCGGCAATATCTCAAATTCCCACGCGAATACAGGGATAGTCGGACAGTTCAATCCGATGGGTGTCTTATTGGGCGGCAGGAAGCTAAGGAAGACGCAGGGCTCGCCTCGTTCCGCGCACGTGGCATAGATCGAGTCCACTTCTTGCTCGGGCCGGGTGATTTCAACGACCGCGCCAAGCTGTTCCAGCAAGGGCATGAATTCGCGCAAAACGAAGCGATAGCTGTATTCGGGGCGTCCCAATTGTTGCGGGACGTCGTCGGCCGCAGTGCTGGTGTGAACAAGCAGGATCATGTCGTAACCGCGAAAGGCGAGGATTCGGCGGCAATGACATCTTGCGAGGATGCGTTGATGGTTGTTGGAAGCTCGGGGCAGAGAAACCTATGTAAGGCTTCCCTAACCGTGTCATTACCACAGTAGCTTTGGATCGTTCGTCGAGCGCATTGCGCCATGTGCTCGTAACGTCCGGGGTTGTGATGCGCCACCGCATAGCTGCGCCGGTACGCTTCGGCCAGCGATTCCCAATCCAGCTGACTATAAGAGGTGCGATTGATCTCATTGTCGCCATGCGGCCACATGGTCGGTACACCCGGATAGCTTTTCACGACGAACGCCACGTCGTCGATGATGTAGTCGGCCATTGCAGTATTGTTGGGCGCTATAGCCGGCACTCCCTCATTAAGGAATTCCACCAGTGGTAAGCACTGTCCTTCGCATAGAGAGGTGTTGACGTAATAGGTGCTCGCGGCAACGAGGGATGCGTATTCGTCATCTGAAAGGTAACCGTAGAGAGCGATGACACGGCATTTAAATGGCGAGAGTTTGGTTAGCATCATCAGCAGTTGCAGATGATTGTGCTCCAGGCTCTTGCCGGTCAGCTTCAGCACGAGTGTTGCATCTTCTGTATTGCGGAAAGCCCAGCAGAATGCAGTGACCAGATCTTCCCAATTCTTGCGTCCGGCAGAGGGCGTCAGTACGGACGTGTATACCACGCCGCGTAACCTTATCCGAACCGGTATGGCCGGAGGGATTTCCCAGCCGCAAGGAAGCGGGGACGAATAGTGATCATCGATGGAGTGTTCGGTCGAATCGTCCTCACGCCGAATGGAGTGGCTTGATGGGCGATCAGCGGAGCCATAGAGCGCTTCGGGCAAGATCTCGGCATCCGAGGTGCTGAATGGCGTTCCGTCCTCTGCCTCGGGGTGCACCATCGCATTGATGTCCAGCCCCATCCGGTAGCTGTCTACTACGGCAGTATTCAACCGCAAAACGACGCCTTCATCGGGTGGCGGTATGTGATGGGTGCGCAAGGGTGTCGGTGAAGGTGCAATCGGCGAGGGAATGGGCGCAATGGGATAAGTACGTCCCATGCTGCGCCGAACCGCTTCTGCCGTATGGCTAGAGAGGCAAATGGCCCGCCCCGTGGAGGACAGCACCAGGCGCCAATCGTGACGAGGGTCGCCTTGCCAGCACTTTTCCTCGATACGCTCGGGGATTTCCGGGTATTCCCAAGCAAACACGGGGACGGTGGGGCAGGCCAGACCGAGCGGGGTCTTGTGCGGTGGTGCAAATGAAAGCAGGACGCATCGCTCTCCGCGGCGGGCACATTCCTTGTAAATGCCATCCACATGATTGCTATCACTCAGCTCGACGACATCACCCAATTGGGCCAGAACGGGAGCAAAGGCCCGCAGCAAAAAGAAATAGCTGTAGTCGGCCGCGCCTAGGTGCTTGCCGATGCTATGGCGGTCAACTTGTGCGTAAAGAAGGAATTTCATGGCGCTTCGTTAAGCCCCGCGGGCCGCTCAGGGGCGATTACCGTAACCGTTCATTATGTCTCAGGGTCGCCCCTTTAGAATCCCGACTTGGGGCTATAACCTTTTTTGAATCACCGGCCTGTTCCTTACGAGAGTTCGGGCTGAACAGGTAAGATGACAGGTTTGTAGCAAGCCGTCATCTGAATCCCAGGGTCATCGATCAGCATGAAAACAGCCAGCAAACACCGCCAGAATGGCCTTGGAACCCGCGCCATCCACGCCGGCCAACAGCCCGACCCCAGTACCGGCGCGATCATGACGCCGATTTACGCGACCTCGACCTACGTACAGCAGAGCCCTGGAAAGCACAAGGGTTATGAGTACTCCAGAACGCAAAATCCTACGCGCATGGCTTATGAGCGATGCGTGGCGGACCTAGAGGGGGGCGTGGGCGGGTATGCATTCGGTTCCGGCCTGGCCGCTGCAGCCACGGTATTGGATTTGCTCGACTCCGGCAGCCATGTCATCGCCATGGACGATCTCTACGGCGGCAGCTATCGCCTATTTGAGCGCGTGCGTAGGCGCTCGGCTGGGTTGGATTTCACCTTCATCGACCTCAACGACGGAGAGGCCCTCAAGGCCGCTCTGAAGCCGAATACCCGCATGATCTGGGCCGAAACGCCCACCAACCCAATGCTCAAGCTGGTGGATCTTTCCAAAGTCGCCCGTTTCGCGAATAAGCACGGGCTGATCCTGGTCGTGGACAACACCTTTTGCTCACCCATGCTGCAGCGTCCGCTAGAGCATGGCGCCGATCTCGTCCTGCACTCGGCCACCAAATACCTCAATGGTCACTCGGACATGGTTGGTGGCATCGTCGTGGCGGGCAACCCGGAGTTGGCCGAGCAGATGGCCTTCCTGCAAAATTCCGTCGGGGCCGTTGCAGGTCCGTTCGATGCCTTTCTCGCCATGCGCGGATTAAAAACCTTGCATCTGCGAATGAAAGCCCATTGTGAAAGTGCCCTTGAGCTGGCGCGCTGGCTGGAAAAGCATCAGGCCATTGAAAAAGTCATCTATCCCGGCCTCAAGAGCCATTCGCAGCACGCGCTGGCAAAGCGTCAAATGGACGGTTTCGGCGGCATCATCAGCGTTGAGGTCAAGGGTGGTCTGAAGGCGGCGCGCCGTATGCTGGAGCGTTGCGAGTTGTTTGCACTGGCCGAATCGTTGGGTGGCGTTGAGAGCCTGATCGAGCATCCAGCGATCATGACTCACGCCTCCGTACCGGCGGCGAATCGCAAGCGATTGGGGATCAGCGATGGACTGATTCGGCTGTCAGTAGGTGTCGAGGATGTGCAAGATCTGCGCGCTGAACTACAAGAGGCGTTGAAGTGAGCGTTCCAGCCCGTACCGGTCGTAGTGATGTCACGGATCTGCAAGAGCGCCGACGCTGGGAGTCGCCGTTCAGCGCACTTGCACGGCACAAATCGCTGATCTGGGAATTAAGCAAGCGTGAGGTCTTGGGGCGATATCGTGGCGCCAGTTTTGGTCTTGCTTGGTCGGTCATCAGCCCCTTCCTGATGTTAGGCGTTTACGCCTTCGCATTCGGAGGCGTATTGAAAAGCCGTTGGCCGCATGAAGCTGGTGGTGACCACCCTTACGCCGTCATTTTATTTGTGGGCCTCATCGTCCACGGCTTTTTCGCCGAGTGCATAACACGTGCGCCGACGTTGATCGTCGGCAATCCGAATTTCGTCAAAAGGGTGGTGTTCCCGCTCGACGTTCTTCCATGGCCGATGGTGCTGTCCGCGCTATTCCATGCGTTGGTGAATACGGTAGTACTCGCTTTGCTGATGCTGGGAGTCGAGCATCAGTTGCATGCAACCTTTATCTTGATGCCACTCATCTTCGTGCCGCTCATGTTGCTTACCGTGGGAATTGCATGGTTCCTCGCATCATTTGGCGTCTTTTTCCGTGACATAAGCCAGATCATGCCGGTCGTAGCGACCGCACTCCTGTTTCTGTCGTCTGCGATCGTGCCCGTCAGTATCTTGCCGCCAAAATTGCAGACGCTTTTCCACCTCAATCCGCTTACCTTTTTTATCGATCAGGCGCGCACTGTGGCGTTGATCGGCAACATGCCTGATTGGGTGGCACTTGCTTTGGCCAGTGCAGGCGGCCTCTTGGTTGCCTGGCTGGGACACGCCTGGTTCATGGCCACCCAGAGGGGGTTTGCGGATGTCCTCTGAAGCCATCATCGAAGTGCATGGATTAGCCAAGACCTTCCCGATCTATGACAAGCCGCACCACCGTCTCATGCAGATGCTCGTTGGCGGGGGCGCGCGTTGGTATCGGGAGTTCAATGCGCTGCGCGATGTGAATTTTTCCATCAACCCTGGCGAAACCGTTGGCATCGTCGGCCGCAACGGATCGGGAAAGTCCACATTGCTACAGGTCATCTGCGGCACGCTTGCGCCATCGTCGGGCGACGTGCACGTTCGAGGCCGCGTCGCCGCACTTTTGGAACTAGGTGCTGGTTTCAATCCCGAGTTTACGGGTCGGGAAAACGTTTATCTAAACGGCACGGTGCTGGGTCTAACGCGGGCTCAGATCGAAGAAAAGCTCGCGGATATCCTCGCATTTGCGGAAATCGGCGAATTCATCGACCGTCCGGTAAAGACGTATTCGAGCGGTATGTATATACGTCTTGCCTTTGCCGTCGCCATCCACGTCGAACCAGATTTGTTGGTCGTCGACGAGGCATTATCAGTCGGAGACGAAGCATTTCAGCGCAAATGCTTCGCACGCATCGAACGTTTGCGGGAAGGTGGCTGCACCATACTTTTCGTTTCACATGCCGCCAGCACCGTCATCGAGCTTTGCGATCGCGCGATACTTCTGGATCGCGGCGAAGTATTAGCCGATGGCGCGCCCAAAGCGGTGATCTCGCGATATCAGAGAATGCTCTACGCACCGGCAGATCGTGTCCCCGAGCTTCGCGAAGCGATGAAATTGGAGCGCAAGAGTGGTGAAGTAAAGGACGCCACACAGTCACCGCCGGAGTTAACGCAGGCAAACGGGATCGCAAAAGTCAAACACGATAGCGATGCTTATTTTGATGACGGCCTTCGCTCGCAAAGCGAAGTGGTTTATCCAAACCAAGGAGCTGTTATCGAAGATCCGCATATAGAAACCACGGATGGCAAACGCATCAATGTGGTCAATCCCGGCGAGAGATATATATACACATACCGTGCGCACTTTGAGCGTGGCGCTACCGCCGTGCGTTTCGGAATGCTAATCAAGTCCCTCACGGGCGTGGAAATCGCAGGTGCGGTGAGCTCCACTTTGGAAGATGCGATCGAATGGGTCGAGCCAGGCTCGAGTTTTATCGTCCGCTTCGAGTTCAATAGCGATCTCGCGAGTGGCGTTTATTTCATGAATGCGGGTGTGACGGGGCGCCTGGCTGAAGAAGAGGTCTACTTAGGCCGTCGCGTGGATGCCTTCATGTTTCGAGTCATGTTTCAGGCGCAGCGGCTGTCCACCGGTTTTGTGGATCTTGTGGATGTAGTCACCGTCACGCCAAGTCAAGTGGATGCTGAATTGACATGAGTTGGATGGACCAACATTCAAAGCAACTTTGCGTGCTTGTTCTTGGCATGCACCGCAGTGGCACGTCTGCACTGACTCGCTGCCTTAACCTGCTTGGTATGGATCTCGGCTCACATCTTCTGGGCCCCGAGCGCGCTAACGCCAAAGGTTATTGGGAGCACGCCGATGCGGTGCGCATCAACGATGCGCTACTGCGATCCTTTGGCATGTACTGGCATAGCGTTGATCCATTGCCGGAAAACTGGCTTCAAAGCGAGGCAGCGGAAACGGCGAGGGAGGAAATACGCGTACTGATTCGCCGCGATTTCAGCGGCGTTCCTCTGTGGGGATTGAAAGATCCGCGCATGTGCCGCCTAGTGCCGTTATGGCTAGAAGTCCTACAAGAAATGGGGATTACCGCAGTTGCTGTCCTTGCCGTGCGATCGCCGGTCGAGGTGGCATCTTCCATCCAGCGTGCGGAAGGTTTGAGCACCTCTCTGGGCGTCATTTCGTGGATGCAGCATCTGGCAGAGTCCGAAGTTGCTACTCGCGGTATCGCCAGGACAATGATTGATTACGATCATTTGTTGGCTAACCCCTTTGGCGTGTTGCCTGGGATCGGCGATGCGCTCGGCGTGGCATGGCCGATAGCAGTTGATGAGCGTCGAGAAGCTATCGCCGCCTTCCTCGATGTTGGGTTGCGTACGCATCGTCAACAAATATCAGATGAGGAAGTGCCGCTTCTTGTTCGCCGTATGGTCGAAGCCTGCGAGCCGATCGTTGCTGCAAAAGGAAGTAGTGATTGGTCGGAGCTTTCGAGGCTGTCGGATGAGGCTGTCCAGTTCACACGGGAATTACCACATATAGAAGAGTCGCAGGTGTTGTCCACTCATAGTGGCGGCGCTGAAACGTCTCAGGTGCAACGGCAAATAGGTCCAGCGCACGCGGCCCTCTATTACGCTCACGGGAATGAGTCGTTCTCCGAGCAATGCGTCGTTAGGCAGGGTATATCGGCTAATAGATGCAGCGTGGAACTCAAATTACCGCGCGCAGATCGACAGCCCATTCGCTATCGTCTTGATCCAACGAATCGCCGTGGCTGCTACATCATTCATTCGTTGCTGTTGCTTGGCAGCGATGGCGGTGTTATTTGGGATTGGTCGAAATCCACGGATCAAGTTCAATGGGTCGGATTCGAGCGTGTCGCGAGCTTGTCCAGGAAAGGGCAAGAGCTGCTTCTTACCAATGACGATCCGCACATGTTTCTGGAATTTCCGGATGCCCTATCGTCACACGGGGCTATGCTTCGGCTTGACATCGAACATCTTGCCGATTCAGACATCTGCGATGAGGTAGAGGCGTTGCTCGACCGGTCTCGACAAGAGCACACGTTGATGACCAACCAGCTTGATGAGGCCGACAAAAAGTACGCTCTCGCGGTTTCAGCGCATGAGCGCGACGTGGCCGATTACCGGCGGCAGATGAGGGAGTTGGCCTCTGAGCGCAATGAGGTAGCCTCGGCCCGCGACGAGTTAGCCGCGAAGCACAGGGATACGCTAGCAGTTCTCGATTCAAGTCGGGGGGAAATTGCACGGCTCGGCGCCTTGCATGCAGTTCAAATGCAAGAATTGCATTCGATTCACACCAGCACTATATGGCGCATGTTCTTGATTGTGAGGTCGATACTGTTGCGGATTCCGGTCGGTCCGCGAAAGCAACTGCGCCGTATGTTGAAGGCGGCATGGTGGGTGGTGACGCCTTGGCGTATGCCGGCACGCGTTCGTCTTCGGCAACATAAGGCTGTCTTGCAGCCATATCCCGCAAATCAGCTCGAGAAAAAAGCTCATGCCGTTGACTCGACCGTGTGGGACGCAACGGGTGATGATCCATTTTTCTATCTCGCGCCCGCGAATGATCTTTCAGTCGATCTACCGGGTGGCTGGTATTTCCTGGATATCCCAGTAAAGCAACGATCAGGTTCATTGAACTGTCCCAAACTCTATCCCGATTACGGGGTTGGAATTTCCGAGATATTTTCACTTCCCTTGGAGCAGGTGTTTACGTCCGGTGGGATTAGTGGACTTGTTCGCTTCGACAATCGCGTTCTGCGGCTACGCTTCGATCCAAGTACAGAGCCGTGTGAATTCTCATTGGGATACATTTCGTTGCGTCGCCTTTCCAAATTTGGAGCGGCGCTCTACATGTATCGGGCCTTGATCCGGCGCGGACATCGACCATTGGAACGTACTAAGCAGGTAATCCGCGAGTTTCGCGCTGGTGGTATGCGCCGTGTCGGAGATTGGCTTTATGGGGAATACATGCTGCGCGGCAAGGTCGCATCAGCCGACTATGGGGAGTGGATCAAACGAAATGACACAATTGGCATCCACGACTGGAAGGCAATGCGCCGGGCGTCGAAGTCCTTGGAGCCTCATCCACTGATATCGATTGTAATGCCGGTTTACAACACCCCGGAGGTATGGCTTCGTCGTTGCATCGACAGCGTGTTGAGACAGGCCTATCCCCACTGGGAGCTATGCATTGCCGATGACGCATCGCCTTTGCCGCACGTTAGGAAAGTGCTTAAGCATTACACGGATCGTGATTCACGTATCAAGGTCATTCATCGCACATCCAATGGTCATATCTCGCACGCATCGAACTCGGCACTTGAGCTGGCTAAAGGTGAATGGGTTGCGCTTCTCGATCATGACGATGAATTGCCGAGTCATGCTCTTTATTTAGTTGCCAAGGCAATGAGCGAGAAGCCGAATGCGCAGCTAATCTACTCTGACGAGGATAAGATCGACGAGAATGGGCGTAGATTCGATCCATATTTCAAGCCCGACTGGAATCAGGATCTGTTCTATGGCCAGAATATGATCTCGCATCTAGGCGTATATCAAACTGAGCTCGTAAGAAGCGTCGGTGGATTTCGCGCAGGATATGAGGGAAGCCAGGATTACGATCTTGCGCTGCGTTGCATTGAACGACTGAGCCCTGACCAAGTAGTGCATATACCGTGGGTGCTTTACCACTGGCGTGCAATTGCTGGCTCAACTGCTTTAAAGAAAAGCGAGAAAAGCTACGCGTCAGTTGCTGGCGAGCGGGCCCTAAGGGATCACTTTTCGCGCATCGGGGCCTCGGAAGTGACTGTGCAGACGACGATTCACGGCTATAGGGTGCGACGTTCAATCGTTTCCGACCGCCAGCCTAAAGTAAGTCTCATCATTCCAACGCGGGATCGCGTAGAGCTATTGCGCATGTGCGTAAATAGCATCTTGCAGAAGACAAAGTATTCCAATTACGAAATTATCGTTGTCGACAACCAATCTGTTGAGCCGGCAACTCACGCGTATTTTGAGCAACTGCGTGATGAATCGAGAGTGCGCATCTTTTCTTACGATGCACCATTCAACTATTCTGCTATGAACAACGCAGCCGTTGAATCGTCTGACGGAAAGATCGTTGGGTTAGTCAACAACGACATCGAGGTCATCAACGAGGATTGGCTATGTGAAATGGTCAGCCAGGTAGCTCGTCCTGAAGTTGGCGTGGTTGGGGCGATGCTTTATTACCCCGACGACACAATTCAACACGCCGGGGTCATTCTAGGCGTGGGCGGGGTGGCAAATCACGCTTATGTTGGGATGCCCAAACATTACGCGGGACAAATGGCACGTGCTGCGCTAGTGCAAAATCTCTCAGCAGTAACGGCTGCATGTTTGCTCATACGCCGTGAAACTTATGACGCTGTCAAAGGCCTCGATCCTCTTCTGCAAGTGGCATTTAATGACGTGGACCTTTGTTTGCGCGTACGTGAGCTTGGTCTACGTAACGTATGGACGCCATTTGCTGAACTTTATCACCACGAGTCTGCAAGTCGCGGCATAGAGGACACTCCGGAAAAAAAGGAGCGCTTTATGCGCGAGGTCATGTTCATGACCGAGCGTTGGGGTGCCCAGCTTCTAAAAGATCCGGCTTACAACCCGAACCTAACGGTGGACGATACAAGTTTTGCCTTGGCGGCCTACCCGCGCGTGGCGCCATTGGTGGACATTGCTTTGGGCAAAGCCTCATTGCTGGATAAATAAAGCTGAACTAATGATTTTGTTTTAGGCTGATTTTTGTGCATGGGAACACCACAGCTGCCGTTTTCTGGGTTTTTCTCGATGACACTGCGCTCCACTAACATGCATGCCTGGCAGCGTTATTCAATCCGTGCAAGCAATACGGGAATGCTGAGTGCTCGATTTCAAGCAAGAGGAAATGCTTCAGGTCGACCGTAGCCGGAAGCGGCTGTGCATGGTCAGGACTCCGGAATTTGGCGAGCAAACGCTGTTCAACTAGGTCAAGGCGGGACGGTAGTCACACTTTGTTTGGTATCACCCGGGGATTTTGCGTGTTCCAGCCATGAAATTTGTGAGGTACTTGAGTAATGGATCGTCGTGAGAGACTCATTGCCGGCCTTGATTTAGAGCATGCCTGCGGGTTGGAAATTGGCCCATTAGCCAACCCGGTCGTCAAAAAATCGGATGGCACCATTCTGTATGTCGACTACGCGGATGCGGATAGGCTGCGTAAGCGCTACTTCAATGATCCGCATGTCGATATTTCAAAAATTGTTACGGTCGATGCCTTATGGGGGGAGAAGAGCCTCTATGAAGCCCTTGACGGAAAAGGGGTTGACTACATCATTGCATCGCACGTCATTGAGCACGTCCCTGACTTGGTGACCTGGTTTGGTGAACTTCACTCTGTGCTTTTAAGTGGTGGCGTGGTCCGTTTGGCTATACCTGACAAGCGCTACGAATTTGACTATCTCAGAAGCGAAACCCGACTTTGTGATGTTTTGAGCGCTTATTTGGTTCGCGCGCGAGTTCCCCAGCCGCATGAGATTATCGACTTTTGCGTGAATAAAGTTGAAGTCGATACAGCGTCCATTTGGCGCGAAGAAATAGACCCAGATCACCTGCCGAAAAGCTATACATACGAGGGTGCGATGTGGCTCGCACGGGATGTCATGAGCAACGGCACCTATCACGATGTGCATTGCTGGGTATTTACCCCGTATTCTTTTGCATTCCTATGTATGCAGCTTGCTGAAGCCGGGCTGCTCAATTTTTCATGCGAAAGTTTTCACGATACTGAGTACGGGCAACTCGAGTTTTTTGTCGCGCTTGTTAAGTCCGCTGATCAGCGAGAGATTGTCGAAAGTTGGCGCCGGATGATGCGAGTCACTAGGGTGGATACGCTCAGCCAAATGGCTAACCTGTTTGATGCGGCCTCCAGTGAGGTTGCCGAGAATGACTTGGCCGAATGCCGGCTCGTGATCCAGCGTCTACGCTTGAGTTTGGATGAATCCGTCAAGATATCTGAAGCCTATCGAAATTCCACCTCATGGAAAATTACGTCGCCACTTCGCTGGATTAAATCAAGGCTGAAAAAGTTAAGCTAATTTTTATTTTTTTAGCGCGTCCAACGAAACAGGGGGCGTGTCATCCTGCGGTGCGTTCGCTTCGGCGTGTATGCAGCGGCAAAGGGCGGAAATCTTCATGAACAGGACGATCGATTCGTTTACGAGTTACGGGAATGGCAACGCGATTAAATGAGTCGGACAGATGAAAAGCTGACCAGCGTCAAGCCAACAGTTCCTTACTTCAAATTCGCATGACCCAAAACGACCAACTTCGTAGTGTCGCAGGTTTCTACGCCGCCATTGTTGGTCAAGCTGATGACAACTCGGTAAGTGCCCGGGGACATATCGTTCGACTGGGCTTCGATACTAAAACCCGCAGTGCTCGCGGCATTAAAATGCAGCGCCTTCGCCACATCGGGCCTGGAGAGACCGCTACGTGCCTTAACGCTATAAATATCGGACCCATTGACTAAGAGCAGGTCAAATTGCCTTGGAACTTGGGTGTCGCTGTTGACAATCCATCCCTGGATTGAAAGTGAGTTATGAAGCGGCACAAATGCGTTGGTGCTGACCAATTTGTCATTCACGATATCCAGAGAACAGTTCGTATGTCTTGCGGGGTTGTAGACGTTGAGCGCCGAGGTCTCGCTTACTGTTGTGAAGGTAGCTTCTGCGGATGACTCAAGGTGGCGAAATGATGGTGGCGACGCGTATTCGGTAAGCCCTATGAAATTTCGGACCGCATCTTGGAGCCGATGGGCATACATGCTCAGACGACCGGATTCGACAGGAGCACTAAAGGCAAGCCAGTTCGCATTGCTCGTAGTAATTGCCTTAAGTTGGAAGCTGGTTGCCGGTGCAGCTATATATCTATCGTTCCAATTCGGATACACGGAACGATCAAGCGATACGTGCTCTCCGAGTTCAATCGGATCACCGGCTTTGACCAAATTAAGTTGTGAGCCGTGGGTATCTGTTGATCCAGTAGTAATCGACATCCTAATGTAAGGAAATGCCGTATGAAGTATTGGGCTTTCGTACCGGGAAATTGTTGTGGCGTGTGCCTCTTTCGAGTAAGAGCCATAGGTGGTCAGTCCGTCGGGATCAGAGATTAAGCCGGGTGTGCTTCCTAGATAGAGCCCTCGCTCGTGCAGGTCACTAGTGAGTGGCAGCCGCGCTCGCACGGAAATGGGCAGCATTGCGGCAATAGTGGGGTTGTCCAGAAACAGGCGCAGTTTGTCTGGTTTGGGATAAGGGATATGGAGAAGTGGCTGATCGAGGTAACTGAAGTCCTTGGTACGAAGATAGTCACGGACATTGGCTGTTTGAATGAGCACAAGTTCATGTCTTCCCGCCATGCCGCTCCAGTCAGGTTTAAAGCGAATCATCAGCCCATAGCTAGCAGTCAAAAGGAATGCAGCGGCCGCAGCATAGACTTGTAGTGAAGCAAAGGAGATTTTGCTTGATAGATGGATCATTTCGAACGCAAGCCAAGTATTAATCAGAAGGCCAATCGCTGAAATATCCATATAACGTGATGCCAGTGCAGTCATGTCGTGTCCGCGCGAATGCGCAATGGCTACGGCCTGGATGACCACCCACAGAGCCATGCCCGCCGCAAAGAGCTCCGGGTCGCTGGCTTTACGGAGTTTCGCAAACCGGCTCAGCCAAATCAGGCTCGGTAACCACATAACAAGAGCAGCAACTAGGCAGTGCCTGATTGACCAATTGACTGCGCCGAAAGATTGAAGGGGCCACATGAGGGCAGTGAGCACGCCGTTCAGATGCTCCTTCATACCGACCGCTTTAAGTGAAGCATGGCGAGTAAGGTCTGGTATCAATGTCAATCCAACAACTGTAATTAATGCCATGCTCATGAAGACGGCGATGACGTACTTCGGACTGGATTTGTCACGCCAATAGCGCAACGCCACTACGGCAATTACTGGAGCGCAGGCTAGGACGCCCGAGGCCATGGTGAACAGTGATGCGGAGCCTAGTAGGAGCAATATCCACAAGGTGCTACGAGACGTCGGACGATATGTGGCGACGGCGATCATGGCGATCGCCACGATGGCCATGAAGTAGAACTGACTCTGAAAGCCCGCCAGCATGTTTTCCCAGCCGAAAGGCTGCAGCGCAACTATTATTACTGCGAATGGAAAGGCCACTCGTAGCCATGAGCGCGCTTGATATCCACAAAGTCGCGTACATAGCATCGCCAACATCGCGACATACAAGAGGGCATTCGCGTAAGCCTCGACTAAGTTATCCCATTGACCATTATTCAGGATAAAGAGCGCTAGGACCAATAGTTTTGAAAAGAATATGCGGTGCTCGTTATGCGGTTCAAAGAGACTTAGGAAATGTAAATTGCCGTCTACCCAGGGGCTCAATAGTCGGTTGGCCTCGCCATCCCATTGATCCCAAAATGGCAAGTCCGCGGCGAATAGCGAGATATACACAATGCGGATAAGCAATATGCCAACGAATAGTGCAAGTAGGGCGGATCGCAGGGGGCGGCCCGGTTGAGCACTCGTGTATGGCGGTATGGTTTGTGGGTTCGACATATCGACCGTTCCTAAAAGGCGTCTTCTTAATCGATGAACTTTGGTTGTGAGCGCTACAAGGGGGGCCGATAGCTATCGCTTTTCAAATGACGATTGATGCCTAATTGCGCGGTGGAACTGTGATGTACCAGGACGAGGGATTAATAGGTATAGCGAGGCCTTTTCTCTGAGCGCTAAGGTACTTGGAAAGTTGGCGCCAATGCATGTCCGGCAAGGGCTTGCGCTGCAGCAGTGACGGATTAAGGATGGCTATATAGATAAGTGCCGCTGGAACGAGCAGCTCCAAGTCGACATTATTGGGCTCTTTCTTACTGCGTAAGGCCGCGGCGACCGACATCCATATCGCGATCTTGGCGAATACGAAGTAACGGTCTCCGCCCATAGTGAATGGATCGACTATGGTGAGGCCGGTGTTTTCGCAGGCTATAGCAAGGATCTGAATATATGCGAACGCAAGCATGGCCGCGCATGCCTCTGCCCTATAACTTAGACGCAACCTGTAACGCACTAAGCCGACAACACCCAGCGCCAGTAAGATGAGGAGCAGTAGGCCACGTGGTAGCAATATGCACCCGAACATATGCTGCTGTGTAGCAAGGAGTACAAGTTCCTCAACGACTGAAATGGAGAATGGATGTGTATTGTGACGACCAGTGCCCGATAACAAATAGGCGACTTGTATGATCGCTCCAATTGATGCGATAGCGAGTGCTCGATGATTTAACCTATCCCAAAGGCTGCTTTCATATTTTGAGCCATTCCGATTGAGTCGAATCTGGAGATTATGCTCGACCCGCAATGCGCCGCCGACGAGCAAACAAATAATGGAAAACGGCCCGGTGAGCGCCATCACTAAAATTGTAAGATTGTCGAATACTTGGCGACCAAATGATTTTGCTCGTTTTTCATGTGAGAAAGGAAAGATGACGGCAGCAAATAATGCTAATTGTACGAACCATTGTACATTTGTGAGCGATCCGAATATTTCGCCACTGCTTGGTGAGAACATGAATACAAGTACAGGGATCCAGCCGTGTGCTAGAAATTTAGACTTGCGACAAAAATATAACAACGCTCCCGTATCTATGAGCAGTGCGGAGAGGTTGTAAAAAAGGGGCGCATCTTTGTACGGTAATGCATTCGCAAGATAGGCTATAAGGCGTGGAATTAAATGCAAATAGCCGGCATAAGGGACAAGTAGCTGTGGCAGTACATGCTCGAATTGCTGTTGAAAGAAGATCGTTCCGTCTTCAGCCCAAAACTGAGGATTAGTTAGCGCATCGGGCGATTTAGCAGCGAGCAATATAAATACCGCCATAAATGTGAGAAGAGCTGCGGAGTGATTGCGCGATTTGACCGTGGGTTCCGATTTATGTGTGGGAGTCGCCATGTCAATCTCACCTGTTAGTTAATTAGCAGCTTTCTGCAAGTTTATGCGGTAGCTATTTATAAAGTTTTGGGGCGCAGGTTTCGAACCTACACAGCCGATTTGGTCGAGGTCGAAGAGTTAGTCAATCTTGGCTGTTCCCGGCTAATCGCTCCGGAAAGAAAGGTACTTATGACCCACATAGCTTGTGATTGCCGGCACCATCACTCCAATGCCATGGGCTATGGTTTCTCGACCTTTGACCAAGCCCATCGCAGGAAACACGATGTCTGCAAGCACCAGGCTGATGAACACCGTTTGCGCCACTGCGACTAGATTTACCAATATGAACCACCAAACCTGACTACGTAGGCTGTTGGTGGCTGCATCAAATACGAAGTTTCGATTCAACAGGAACGCGGTAATCATGCCAACAATGTAAGCCAGCACAATTGCAGGTACATAGGGTATTAGCCAATGACTGAAGGCTATACGCGAGCCAAAATTCATCAGAGCAGCGATAGCGCCGGCAATCATGAATTTGACGAATCGGCGCGAAATCATTCCTGCTCGCCCAAGGCTACGCAGGCGAGAGTGCGTGCTACTTCAATGCTTTCGTTGATTGATCGATCTTCGGGGTAGTAGTAGGCGGTATCTGCAATATACAGACCGCTTATCGGTGTTTTCATAGCGGGCAGTATGTCGTAGAAGCCTGGTGGGCATACGGTTTGCGCAAAATCGTAACGATGGCAGTGACGCGCAAGCACCCAGTCAGGCTTGAAAGACGGATTGAGTTTGCTCAGGTAGCCAATGACCTCCTCAATGAGCTGGTCGTTGGTATGACTCCACTTCGGATGAGTCTTTGGCATGTAGAACGGCGCGTAGAGTACCGACGGCGACATTTTGTTGAGATTCGAGTACTCGATAACGCCGGGAATCTCAATCGATGGGTCGTTGATGTTCATCCAAAAGTTCTCGCTCAATGGCCGTTTGAGCTTGAGAATGACGCACGCCACCGGAATGTTTTTAATATTGTTGATTTGGGTGGCGAAGTTAGCGGGCAAGCTTGGCACCAACCTTGGTACGTATTGAATGGGAGCGGTTGAAATGACCGCGTCGCAGGGCAGATTCTCGCCATTGACCACAATGCTCGTTACGCGCCCATCCGCGGTCTCGACTCGATCGATGCCCGACTTTAGATGGATACGGCCGCCGCGTGACGTGATGAATGTTTCCATGGCTTTTAGAAGCGTGGCCGAGCCGCCTTCTAGGTAGCCCATGCTTTCCTGCATCAAATTCCGCCGTGAAAGCGCGACACGCTTGATTCGCGTTCCGATCCAGGCGGCCGAGATGTCGTCACGGTATTCAAATAGCTTGAGATCGAAAAGACTCTTCCATAGCACGTTGTATGCGCGTTCCCCAACCCACTTGCGAATCCACTCGGTGGCGCGCATACGATCATAAGGACGCCAATCTTTGATGCCCTTGGCGTACATGGCATGAAGGCCATAACGGAATTTGCTGATCGGGTCGAGGCCACTGAACGTGAGCAATGCTAGTGGCGTTCCCCACTTATATAGCCGCCCATTATAGAAAAAGCCCATCTTGGTATCTGTCCAGCGCAGCTTGCTGGAAAGTCCCAATTCGTCAAGCAGCTTGAACAGTGGGTAGTCAGTCTTGCAGATGAAGTGGTAGTAGCGTTCTATTTCAAGTCCATCGAAATCGAAACTGGCTGACATCCCCCCGATACGATCGTCCCGTTCGTAGATGTCGACGCTGTGACCCTGCTTCAAAAGTTCCATGGCGCACATCAAGCCCATGGGACCTGCGCCGACTATAGAAAACTGTTTCTTGTTCATGGCGTGCCGTCTAGTTTCTGGGGCAGTTAGATTTTCAGGAAGCGCGAGAGCGCTATTTTTTTGGTAGCTGAAGAGATCTGGTGGTCGAGCAACGCAGTCATCGCTTCAGAACGATCCCCGAGTAAGTGGCATCGCAGTAACTTTCTCGGATGGCGTCTGCGAATGGTGTTTGGCGAACTCCGAACACTTCTTCAGTATTGATGCCGTGAAACTCATCGCCCGCAGTGAGCGCTTTGAGTTGGTCCGCGGTGAATGGTGGTTTGCCGCTGAACAAAGCATAGACGCGTAGCAGAAAATGGAAGAATCCATACGGGATATGCACGATCGGCGTGCGCAGGTTCTTTGCCTGCTTGATGGTCTTAATAATGTCTACATAGTCGATGCGCGTGTCGCCGACGATGTCGTAAGCCTCCCCGGGTGGTTGGCTCTCCATACAGCGCACAATGCATCTACAAAAGTCCCTCTCATAAAGCGGTTGACGCATATAGCGACCATCGCCTGGAATAGGAAAAATCGGTGTCTTGGCCATGAACCGTGAAAGCCAGCCGAGATGTTTGGGGTCAAACCAACCGAACATCAGTGTTGGACGCAGCACGCAGTGCAGGGTGCCGCTTTCGACTACCAATTTTTCTTGTGCTTTCTTGGTATTGGTGTAGTCGTCATTGGCAACCGAATTGACCACTGAGGAGCTGATGTGCACGAGATAAGGTACCGCATGTTTGCGGATGGCCGCCAATACATGCTGAGTGGCATCGATGTTGTTGCGGACGAACATCTCCGGGAATTTCCCGGTGATCTGTGCGTGCAATTGGACTACGCATGCAGCACCCGCAAATGCATCGGTCCAGGTGCCGTTCTCAGCCAAGTCTTGTTGGATGATGTTCACGTCAGGGTGTAGGCGATGCAGAATCTCGAGGTTATAGGCGTGCTTGTCGATCGCCACGATGTTGTCGTAACCCTGCGCCTTTAATTCCACGATTAGATTTTGGCCTACCAGCCCCGCGGCACCGGTCAAGACCAGCTTGGCGTGTTTGTCGATCTTGGTCATGTGCATTTAGAGCTTGATTCGCTTGAAGATGGATTCGGGAATGTGCCGGATGATCAGCATGATGATCGACCAGAACCACGGCAGGTAGACCACACTACGACGGCGATCGATAGCGCGTACGATGCCGCGCGCGATCGCATCCGGCTTGGCCCAGAGTGGCCCCTTAGAGAAATCTCTCGTCATGGGCGTATCGACGAATCCCGGCTTGATGGTCACCACGGCTACGCCGACTTTGGCTGATTTCTGCCGCAAGCCGCTGGCGAATGTGCTGACTGCCGCTTTGGCGGCACCGTACAGGTAATTGCTCTGTCGGCCGCGGTCTCCTGCAACAGAGGATATGACGGCCAGCGCGCCATGCCGTTGCATCTCTAACTTGGCTGCTGCCAAGGTCATTAACGAGATGGTGGACGTTGCGTTGGTGTTGAACTCGGCGATAGCGACTTCGACTGACTGTTCGCAGGCAGTCTGATCGGGCAGTGTGCCGTGTGCGATCAGCATGGCGTCAACCTCGCCAAGCCACGACCACGCCTTTTCAAGCACATCCGCATGCGCAGCGAAGTGATTGACATCCAATAGGGCGGAATTGACATCTGCAGCCCCGCGGACACGAAGATCTTGCGCGATGTCGCTCAAGCGTTGTGCTTGGCGTGCAATCAAGAAAATGCGTGCGCCGCGTGCCGCATAGCAGCGCGCAGTGGCTTCGGCGATGGCGGACGTTGCGCCGACAATGATGACCCTGAGCATGCTTACTCCGTGACCCGGCGCCAGAAACTGGACGAGAACCGGGGATCGATGAAATGACTGAAAGCTTCCCACGCTGGAAAATAATGTCGAAATCGCCGTCCGGCCATCCGGGCGTCCTTGGCCGGATAAACGGCTCCCCCCGCTTCGGCGACGATATCGTCCAGCCCATCTAGTAAGCGTAGCGTGCGTTCGCCCTGATTGGGGAAGTCGAGCGCTAGCGTGGTGCCGGGTCTGGGGAAAGAAAGCATCCCCGGTGACGGCTGGTCGCCAAACTGTTTGAGTACGGCCAGGAATGAGCCTGTTCCACTCGAAGTGATGACTTCCAGCAGCCGCTCGATACCCGCCCTGGCCCCGGCGGGCGGAATGACGCACTGGTATTGCAGGAAGCCGTGCGGCCCGTAGATACGGTTCCAACTGCCCACCCCATCCAGTGGATAGAAATAGGGTTCGTAATGGGTGGTGACGTACGCCACGTTTGCGCGTTGGCGATGAAAATAAAGGCTGTTGAAGGCCTTCAGGCTTACCGGATTGATGAGGGACACCGGCGGTGTGAACGGCACGGTCGGACGGCGGGAAGGGGCCGATGGTCTGGCATCCGGGCACGCGGGGCCATGATTGGCTCGGGAAAATAGCCCTCGGCCCAGTGCCCGGCCCTTACTGGCGCAGTCGATCCATGCCACGGTGTATTCGTAATCATCAGCGGAGCGCTGGGACAGGTCGAAGAAGCCATCAAGATCCTTGAACCGGTGGGTCTCGGTACTCACCCAGGGCCCAGCGATACGACGAAGCTGAAGCGTTGCGCGGGTAACAAGGCCGGTCAGGCCCAAGCCGCCGACCGTTGCAGCAAACCACTCTGGCTGGTGCTGCGGCCCGCACAACAACCGACTGCCATCGGAGCGAAGAAGCTCCATCTCCAGAACATGTCGCCCGAATGTGCCGGTCACGTGATGGTTCTTTCCGTGAACGTCGTTGGCGATCGCGCCGCCCACCGTGACGAATTTGGTGCCCGGCGTTACCGGCAGGAACCACCCTTGCGGCACTACAAGGTCAAGGATGTCCGATAACAGGAGGCCGGCCTCGCATTCGAGCTGCCCTGATGCAGGATCGAAGCGGATGAAGCGATCCATGTTTCTTGTGCGCAACAGGGTGCCCCCGTCGTTGAGGCAGCTGTCGCCATAGCTTCGTCCATTGCCATGCGGGAGCAACGTTCCGTCGGCATATGGAAGTAGCCCGCGTCGATCAATGATATCGACAATGGTTTGTCTGGCGGGAGGGTAGCGTCCCCAGGACTGACCTGCACTACTCATCAGATGGATGCGACAACGATGACAGCGGCAATCAATATGAGCACTCGACTCACATTGTCCATGATCGCAAAGACAACGGGATCGTCGTGCATGATACCGCGGTGCGCGATAACCCATGTGCGGCTGATCCAGTACAGCAGGAGGGGACAAAGCAGCCACAGATAATGAGGATGGCGGTACAGGGATTGGCTGGCAGTACTGTCGACGTACAGCGCCAGCACCAGCACGGAAAGGTAACCGCTTGCCCCCCCAAGAGACTGGATCAACGGGAGATCCAGCACATCATAGCCACGGCCGGCAGCCTTCATGCCGGCGGACTTCTGCGCGGCTAGCAGCTCGGTGTAGCGTTTGATCATGGCCAGGCTGAGAAAAATGAACATCGAGAATGCCAGCAACCAGAATGATGCCCTCGACTGGATGGCTGCAGCGCCGGCCACAATGCGCGTTGTGTAAAGCAGAGCGAGTACTACCACATCAAGCATCACGACTCGTTTGAATTTGAACGAATATCCAGTGGTGAGAATGTAGTAGCCGAGCAGCACCAGCACGAAGGTGGGAGTCAGCAACCACGCTAGTGAGAAGCCGGCAATCAACAATAGCAGTGCTGCAAGTGGTCCTTGATAAAGCGGAATGGCGCCGGCGGCAAATGGTCTGTGCTTCTTGCGCCGGTGCAGCCGGTCTGCGCTCAGATCGAGGAGATCGTTGGTCACATATACGCTGGATGCGCAGAGGCCGAAACAGAAGAACGCTAGGATGGACGATAGAACAGCTTGTGGATCGAAGACGCGGTGTGCGGCAAGCAATGGCAGGAAGACGAGAACGTTCTTGATCCATTGATGTATGCGTAAGGCCTTCAACCATTGCCTGCCAGTAACGCCGCTTTGACTGAAAGTGCGCTCCACGCGAGTCACGCGCGCTGCAGCGGTAGATAGGCTCGAGCCAGACTCCACCACGATAGCGGCATTGGCGGATTTCCATACATGCAGATCAACAGTTGCATTGCCGACATAATCGAAGCCGCGTGCACCATAAAGCTCCACGAGCGCCGTGGCTTTGTTTTTCCCTGAGAGATTGCGCTTTCCGTCGCTGGCAATGACAGTATCGAAACCGCCAATATGATCGGCGACGCGGGTTGCAAGGACCGAATCGGCGGCGCTGCATAGCACCGTTGTACGCAGGGTATGCTGTTCGCGCACCCACGCTACGACGTCATTGTTGTACGGGAGGGTGGATACATCTAGCTCAACGCGGCGCGCGATTTCACGCTTCAGACAAGCTTTACCCCGAAAGAGCCAGGCCAGCATGGCGAACAGCATGAAAGGTGAGCGGGCCAATAGCGCAAGGGCAGACTCCACCAGTAAGTCCGTCCGGATCAGGGTTCCATCCAGATCGACGCACAAAGGCGGAGGCGTTTTCGAGACGGGCTGCGCATTGGGATCCGTAACTGCCGATGTCATTCCTTCCCCTTCGTTCCTACAAGTCGGCCGCGCACCTGGGTGTCAGGGCGTTCCCCTGGGCCATAATGCGGATTTTCCTGCGATTTTATCACGTGATCTTGATTGGCCGTATTACCTTCGCCAAGACCATTCGCGGAAAATTAGGCCTACTTCATGTCAAAATGACAATTGTTAACCAATAATCAGCCATCGACGTGCTAGATCACCTTGACGCCTTAGAAGCCGAGAGCATCCACATTTTCCGCGAGGTGGCGGCTAGCTTCCAGCGCCCGGTGATGCTGTATTCAATCGGGAAGGACTCCTCGGTGCTCCTGCACCTGCTACGCAAGGCCTTCTACCCGGCTCGCCCTCCCATCCCGCTGCTACATGTCGATACCACCTGGAAGTTTCGCGAGATGATCGTGTTTCGCGATGAGGTGGCGGCCAGCGGTGATATCCAGCTCTTGGTACATATAAACCAGGATGGCGTGCGCCAGGGGATTTCACCGCTGACCCATGGAGCGACTGTGCATACCGACGTGATGAAGACGGTTGCGCTCAAGCAGGCGCTGGACAAATACGGGTTCGATGCTGCAATTGGCGGCGCACGGCGCGATGAGGAGAAATCCCGCGCCAAGGAGCGCGTTTTTTCGTTTCGCAATGCTCAGCATCGCTGGGATCCGAAGCGTCAGCGTCCGGAACTTTGGAATCTCTACAACACGGCCATACACAAGGGCGAAAGCGTGCGTGTGTTCCCCATGTCCAATTGGACGGAAATGGACGTGTGGCATTACATCCGGCGTGAAGGCATTCCTGTCGTGCCGCTTTATTTTGCGAAGGAGCGCCCGGTGGTGTCGCGCGATGGCGCATTGATCATGGTGGACGACGAACGTTTCATATTGCGCGACGGCGAGAAAATTGAGCAGCGCATGGTGCGCTTCCGAACGTTAGGCTGCTACCCCTTGACCGGTGCGGTCGAATCTACAGCGGGCACGCTGGACGAAATCATCGCTGAAATGGCCGAGTCGCGTTCGTCCGAACGACAGGGACGGGTCATCGATCACGATCCCTCGGCCTCCATGGAGCGTAAGAAACAGGAAGGCTATTTCTGATGGCGGCTACTCATCTCCCGGCCCGCAGCATGCTGCGCTTCATCACATGCGGCAGCGTCGACGATGGTAAGAGCACGCTGCTTGGTCGACTTTTATACGACGCTGGCATGCTGCCCGATGATCAGATCGAAGCCTTGCGGCGCGACAGTCTTCGGCAACACCCGGGTGGCGATGTCCTGGACTTTTCGTTGTTGACAGATGGTCTCGATGCGGAACGTCAGCAGGGCATCACGATCGACGTGGCGTATCGTTATTTCCATAGTGAACGTCGCAGTTTTGTCGTGGCCGATTGTCCAGGGCATGAGCAATACACGCGCAACATGGCGACCGGAGCATCGCATGCGGATCTGGCTGTGGTGCTGGTCGATGCGCGTAAGGGATTGCTACCCCAGACGCGCAGGCATACCTATATTTGCGCATTGCTAGGCATTCGCCAAGTCATTCTCGCGGTCAACAAGATGGATCTTGTCGACTACCAGCAAGATGTCTACGAACCAATCAGCGATGCGTATAGCGAGTTGGCTGCGCAACTTGGCATTGCTTCGGTCCATGCTTTGCCGGTTGCGGCATTGGGCGGCGACAATGTCGGAGAACCTTCCAGGTATATGCCGTGGTACGACGGCCCGACCTTGCTCGATGTGCTCGAAACCATTCATGTCGAGCCGATTCAGGCCGCCGACTTTCGCATGCCGGTGCAATGGGTCAATCGTCCCGACCAGTCCTTCCGTGGGTATGCGGGGACAATCTGCGGGGGGCGCGTTAAGGCTGGGGATGAGATTGTAGTGCAGCCCGGTACGCACCGTGCCCGCGTTGTCCGCATCGTAACGGCTGATGGCGACTTGCCCGAGGCGCATGCAGGGCAAGCGGTGACGCTGACCCTGGATCGCGAAGTCGATATCAGTCGCGGCGATGTGATTGCAGACGCCGCGCGTCCTACATCGGAAGCGGATCAGTTCGCCGCGCATCTGCTATGGATGGGCGACGAGCCGCTGCTTCCCAATCGCGGCTATTGGCTCAAGATCGGCACTAAAACGGTCAATGCCCGCGTCACATCGATCAAGCACAAGGTCGACGTAAATACGCAGGCCAGCTTGGCTGCGCATCGCCTTCTATTGAACGAAGTCGGTTATTGCAATATCGATCTCGATCATCCGATCGCGTTCGAGGCTTACACGGCAAATCCGACATTGGGAGGCTTCATTCTCATCGATCGACAGAGCCATGCCACAGTGGCCTGCGGTATGCTCGACTTTGCCCTGCATCGTGCAACCAATGTGCACTGGCAGCACCTGGATATCGACAAACAGGTGCGAGCGCGAAGCAAGGGGCAACAGCCGCGCTGTTTGTGGTTCACTGGCTTATCCGGTGCCGGCAAGTCGACGGTCGCCAATCTGCTGGAACGACGTTTGAGCGCACTTGGGTACCACACCTACCTTTTGGACGGCGACAATCTGCGCCATGGACTGAACCGCGATCTCGGCTTCACTGCGGAGGCTCGTGTAGAAAACGTGCGTCGCGTGGCCGAAGTCGCGCACTTGATGGTCGACGCCGGGCTGATTGTGTTGGTCTGTGTGATATCACCGTTTCGCGGTGAGCGCGAGTTTGCCCGCACCTTGTTCGCCGACGGTGAATTCATCGAAGTATTCGTAGACACGCCGTTAGAAGAGTGCGAGCGTCGCGATCCCAAAGGCTTGTACCGCAAGGCGCGGGCAGGCGAGATCAGTAATTTCACGGGCATCGACTCTCCCTATGAAGTGCCGGAAACGCCAGAAGTTCATCTGCGTACCAGCGGCACGGAACTCGAAGCGATGGTGGAGCAACTTGCCGTGCGAGTTTTGCCGCATGCGGATCATTGACCGTCACCGCCGAGTGTCGATGCCAATATGAGTGCGGAGTCCTCGCAGCTGCCCTTTCTTGTTTTTGGCGCCCCGCAGATCGATGAAGCGGAAATCGCCGAAGTCGTGGCATGCCTTCGCTCCGGCTGGCTAGGTACCGGGCCGCGCGTCGCGCAATTCGAACGCGATTTCGCGGCGTTCCGCGGTGTGCAGCCCGTTCAAGTGGCTGCCGTCAATTCCTGCACGGCGGCCTTGCACGTGAGCATGTTAGCGGCAGACATCGAACCGGGTTCGGAGGTCATCACCACACCGCTTACGTTCTGCGCCACCGTTAATGCGATTCTGCATGCGGGCCTTGTGCCGGTGCTGGCTGATGTCGATCCATCGAGCCAGAACATCGATCCCGACGCTATCGAGGCGGCGATTACGCCACGCACGCGTGCGATTTTGCCTGTGCACTTCGCCGGGCGCCCATGTGCGATGGATCGAATCATGGCTATTGCGCGCAAGCATAATCTAGTGGTCATCGAGGATTGTGCGCACGCCGTAGAGGCTGAATTCAATGGAAAGCCCCTGGGTACCTTTGGCGATTTTGGCTGTTTTAGCTTCTACGTCACCAAAAACCTTGTGACGGGCGAGGGCGGCATGATCTTGGGGCGCAGCGAGGATCAGGTGGCGCGAGCACGCATCCTGGCGCTGCATGGCATGAGCCAGGATGCTTGGCACCGCTTCGGCGACAAGGGTTACAAGCATTATCAAGTTGTCGAGTGCGGCTTCAAATACAACATGATGGACCTGCAGGCGGCGATCGGGCTGCATCAGTTGGCACGGGTTGAGCAAAACTGGCGTCGACGTTGCGAGATATGGCAGCGTTACGATGAGGCCTTCGCGCAGCTACCGATCACTTTGCCAGCTCCTGCGCAGGTCGATACCCGTCACGGCCGACATCTTTACACGGTGATGATCGATACTCAGCAATGCGGCATTGAGCGAGACGAATTTCTCGAAGCGATGAACGCGGCTCGGATTGGCACGGGTGTGCACTATCTATCCATTCCTGAGCATCCTTACTATCAGCAGCGATTCTTGTGGCGCCCTGAGCGGTGGCCGAACGCCATGAAGCTCGGTCGTGAGACTGTCAGCATACCGTTGTCACCGGCGATGTCTGACGGCGATGTCGCTAGAGTGATAGATGCGATAGGCGGAATTCTAGGCGCTTAAACGCCAGTACATCCGTAGCGGAAGCGATACAGCCTACATGCTCGCGCGCAATGCATGACCGGAAGCGTCGCATATCCACGGATGGTCGTCGTTTGAGCATGTGTGGAACGGCCCAATCGTCAAACCCTTTACGCCAAATTTGTCGAACCATGCTACGTCTTCTTGCATCGGAAGGATAAGCATGGAGTGGTCGTTGATCTCGGTTATAGGCACGCTGATATTCACCAGGGCCTGGGTGCCGGCTGGGATGTTAGGGATTCTGGCCCTGACAAAGTCCTTCCTTTCGACCTTTCCATCCGCGGAAAGCAGCTGAACACCTAGATAAATTGGGTGGGCGCCTTCGGAAGTAAATTCAACCGTACCTAAATTACTGAGCTCGACAGGTATGCTGAGCGTGCCCGCATCGGACGTAAACGTGGGGTCACCCAACATGCTAAGCGCGCTACGTGCTTGATCAGCTTTCAAAGGAGCGAGGGGCTTGGCAGCGGCCGGTGACGGCAGGCTCATTGTTGCGAGCAGCATCTGTCGATCTTCGACGGTAATCCTCTTGGCAGAGTCTGGGACAACCGAAGCCTTGACATGGAGGCCGATTAAAGCGTCATCCTCACACGCCGTGATCGTCGTATGAAAGCAAATCACCCGAATACCGTGCTCGTCCTGAGCTAAACGCTGGATGCGGCTGGCAAGCACGTCAGCGCGTGGCGCCGCGCCATAAATATCGCTGCTCCTGGACAAAGCTAGACCGTCGAATACAGCGGGCCAGACATCCCAAAAGCCACCGACGATCAGTTGGGCCCTATTGGCGACAGCTGCCTCGGCGACTGCACGCGAGCGATTGCGCCAAGGCGTATCAATGAGCTGGGCGTAATCGTGCGATATACCGTGAAGCCTGGTGGCGATCTCTACAAACAACAACGCTAAGCAAAACGGAATGTCTAAAGTTCGACTTCGCAAGAATGGGTAAATCGAGGTCGAAAAAAGGTAGCTCGTTGCCGAAATAAAGGAAATCACAAACGTGATGTAATAGCGAATGTGATGATCATTAATCTGCGTCCATGTGGAACAGGACAAGATACCGACAAGCGCAACAGACGTCGCCATCACTAACAGCGCCGGCACGAAATGGACGGCACGAGCTAGCCAGCCAAAAACGGCGGCGAAAAGCCCCAGCATGAGTAGGACTATCCATGAAACATTTTCTGCCACAGAGAGGTAGCCGGCTAACACGGCACGTCGTGAAATGCTAAGTTGATTAAATGGTGTCTTGCCAAACCCAAAATGCTTGGAATGTTCGTAGGCGAGTATCACGCAAAGAACATTGATGGTGAAAAACACCAGAAGCTGCTTCCGAGGTAGCGTCCCAGTCAGAAGCGCGATGATGATGACGGGGAAGGAAATGGCCAGTAGCGCGAAGTTTGTGGCATAGGCAAAGAAGCCTATGAGCAGCGACGCGAGAATCCAGCGTGTTCGTGTGCTGCCCTGTCGTAGGGTTGCGAGAGAGAGAGCCAGTAGTACGAGAGATGTACCGAACGGATTGTTCTCGACGTAAAGATTGAATAAGGCTTGCGAGCCAAACGTTATCGCGATGAGGAAGTTGGCAAGCGTGATCGTGAATGCAATAAATCTTGGCGATTGATTGAAGAAATACAGCAATCCCGCGGGAGCCAGAAAAGCCAGGGATGCGCGCAGAAAAATCTGAACGCGAAGATTCCATTCGATGTCCGCGATGGGACTGGCAATCGCCGGGATAAAGCTGAGGAGTCGATCCTGTCCCCAAAAATACCAGGTCAACTTTTGGGTTGAGATGAGCGCCGGAAGAACCCCGTCGCTATTCTGTGACCCTGCAAGAAGCCCCGTCATAGGGATGATCAGGCCAGCAATCACGCCTAGAACGATGATCCAGGCGAAGCCGTGATCGTGCGTGGTGGACGGTGTTTGGTTGTGCGTCTTTGTTTTGTGCTGAGGAGTCATTCACGTAATGGAGCATGAAAGCCGCAAAAGACGCATGTGCCTTCCGTGGTTTGCTCGTTGAATGTTTTGCTGTTAGCGCTTTTCTGAACAAAAGAAAAGGCAGTCTTGCAGTTCGGGCAACTCGTCAATTTAGCCGGTGGCGTTGGGCTAGTCGTGAAAGCTTTAATGAGCGCAAGTCGCGCGAGATTGGCGATTCCGCGAAACGCCTCGAATGTCGGGATTTTCGATTGCCCATAGCCGCGTTCGTGGAAGTGAATCGGCGTTTCCGAGATGTGAAGCCCACGGCTCGCTGCTTCAGCCACCATAGTCAGAAAGAAAGAGTAACCGCCAACGAGCAACCTTGAGAAATCGATGCGTTGCAGCGACGTAACCTTGAATGCCCGGAAGGACGTGGTGAATTCATGCAGCTTGATGCCGAGCGAGTAGCGCGCGGCAATATTGCCCAGCTTGCTGATATAGAGCCTGTACCCAGTGTAGTCACAGGTGCCCCCGGGCATATATCGGGAACCAATGCCTATGTCGGCGCCGCCCGCCACTTCTTTCAGAAGTGCTGGTATGTCGGCAGGGTCATGCGACAAGTCGCCATCCATGGTCACGATGACGTCATAGGCATGATGACGGGCGTAAGCGAGGGCCAAAAGATGTGCCGTGCCAAGGCCGAACTTGCCCTTGCGAACCAATACCGTGAGTTGCGGTAGCCCAAGGCCATGCAAGGTCTCGACGGTGCCATCGGAGCTGTTGTCGTCAACGACAAGTATGTCGGCATCAGGAACGGAATTCGTGATGGAGGTCAGTAGCGGTGTGACGTTGCCTGCTTCGTTGTAGGTGGCGAAAAAGACCAGCGGCTTTGTCATTTCAGTATTTCTCGTAGCGCGTACGCATTGTTGAGCTGAAGGGGATTTATTCAAGGACGCTGCTTGGAGCGGTTGAACAAGAAATTCCAAACAATGGTGTACGACATGACATAGTTCCAAAGTGAACCGACGACAATGCCGCATAGCGCGGCGGGTATCGCCATGCCATGCGCCGCGTACAGTCGCGTAGAAATAAATAGACTGATTGCCATGCCGACAGCTGTTATGCCGACGTAGCAAAAATAGCCTAAGAAAATGTGCTGTCCAACGAGTGCCCTATCACTGAATGTCGATTTGTTATTCAGGAAATAGTTGAATGTTGCCGCGAAAAGCATCGCTGTAAGGTTTGCATATTTGAAGTCGTGGATAACGGTGCCCATGCTTATTTTCAAGACACTTAGGTGCACGAGCACACCCAGGGCACCAACGATCAGAAACGACGCTAGCGACTCTGGAATTAGATTGAAGGTCGTCTTGTTTACAAGACGGGACAGCTGTCCAATAACTTTAATCATCTACTTGGGCCAATCAGAATTGCGTCATATATGTGCTTCAGGCCTGCATTTTCTAAATCGAAGCGTTTTTAATTCTCTAAGACAATAGCAGGCTCGTGTGTCACCGATGGTGTAAAAGTTCGTTCGTTAAGACTTGTCTCCAAATACCGAGAATCCCCGAAAACGGAGTCCAAGGGGGCTTGCGGCAAGTAAGAAACGGCTTAAAAAGTACCGAAATATAGGTATTCGCGATCTACCACGACGTATACCCATCATCGGCATGGGTGAATTTCGCGCTCAGTCGCATGGCCGAGCCTAGCAGGGGTGAATTGCCAACGTGCATTAGATAACGAACCGGAATCCCCGGCGTTGACGTTGGTCACAGGGAAACCAGCCGAGTGTCTCGTTGGACTTCCTGTCGTTGAGCTGTCGGGCTACCCAGAAGCTTGGCGGTCGCTTTTATGGACGTTGTTGAAGCGGTGCTTCGCGCACAACACCCGAACACTTGCTTTGGGATGGAACCTTGATCCGTTACACGAAGACAGGTGGTGCCCTATCAGCGGCCTGCCATTCGGGGTTCCAACAAGCGCCGCATATGTGGCGCCTGTTGGAATGCCAATTTAGCCGATTGCTTGTTCCAGCTCAGGAATCAGCTTGAACAAATCGCCCACCAGGCCGATATCCGCGACTTCAAAGATCGGCGCTTCGCCATCTTTGTTGATCGCGACGATGGTGCCTGCATCCTTGATGCCGGTCAGGTGCTGGATGGCGCCGGAGATTCCGATAGCCATATACAGTTCCGGCGCTATGATCTTGCCGGTCTGGCCCACCTGCATTTCGTTGGGCACATAACCCGCGTCGACGGCGGCGCGGGAAGCGCCCACGGCCGCGCCGATCTTGTCGGCGAACTTGTAGATGATCTCGAAATTCTCTTTCGAGCCGACGCCACGGCCACCGGAAACCACCTTGCTGGCACTCTGCAGATCGGGGCGGTCGCTCTTGCCCTGCTTGAGTTCGACGAAGCGCGTGTGCGAGGGCAGCGTGACATCCTGGCTCAGCGCCTCGATCGATGCGCTGCTTGCGCCGTTGCCAGCGGCTGACCAGGAAGCAGTACGGATGGTGGCGACCACCGCATGGGCGGCATCGGCTTCCACTGTGATGATGGCGTTGCCGGCGTAGATGGGACGCTTGAACGTATGGCTGCCTTCGACGCTCATCACGTCGCTGACTTGTGCCACGCCAAGCAACGCTGCAACGCGTGGTGCGACGTCCTTGCCGAATGTGGTGGAGGGCACGAACACGTGGCTGTAGCCAGCAGCGGCTTTGGCGATCTGCGGTGCGAGTACGGCGGCCAGCGGGTGCGCGTTTTCGGCACGCGCAACAGTCAGCACGCGACTCACACCGTCGATTTTCGCGGCCTCGGCCGCGATGGCATCGACGCTATCGGCGAGCACCAATACGTCGATGGCCTCGGGTTTCACAGCCGACGCGGCGCTCACGGCGCGCGCGGTGGAGGAGTTCAATTTGCCGCCCAGATGTTCGGCGATAACCAGAATCTTGCTCATGAATGTCTCCTAGTCCGGTCGTCTGCTTAGAGCAGGCCTTTCTGCTTCAGCGCGGCAACCAGTTCGGCTGCGTCCTTCACCATCACGCCCTTGCTGCGTTTGGCAGGCGCAGCGTAATGCGTGGTCTTGAGCTGGTCGTGCGAGTCGACACCCAACGAGGCGAACTCGATGGTATCGATCGGCTTGGACTTGGCCTTCATGATGTCCGGCAGCTTGATGAAGCGCGGTTCGTTCAAGCGCAGGTCGGTGGTAATCACCGCCGGCAATTCGGCTTCGATGGTTTCCAGGCCGGCATCGACTTCACGCGTCACCGTTGCCTTGCCGTCGGCGATCTCGACCTTGCTGGCGAAGGTGGCTTGCGGGCGGTCCCACAGCGCGGCGAGCATCTGCCCGGTCTGGTTGGCATCGTCGTCGATGGCCTGCTTGCCAAGGATAACCAGGCCGGGTTGTTCCTTGTCGATCAGCTTCTGGAAAACGCGCGCGGCCGTGAGTGGTTGCACAGCATCGGCGGTGACGACGTGGATGGCGCGGTTCGCGCCCATCGCCAGGCCGTTGCGCAGATGCGCAGTGAGATCGGCCGGCCCAATGCCCACGACAACGACTTCTTCGGCAACGCCTTTCTCACGCAGGCGCAATGCTTCTTCCAGCGCGATGTCGTCGAATGGGTTGGCGGAGAGCTTCACGCCGTCGGTCACCACGCCGGTGCCATCGGGTTTGACCTGGATGCGGACGTTGTAGTCCACCACACGCTTGTAGCCGACCAGAATCTTCATCTGCGTTTCCTTCTACCGGACGCCCGCGGGCGCTTGGGATTGCCATACAAACGCCTATTGTAACCGCATCTGGCGAACCATGCGGCGGCGAATGGTGATGGGTTGGGGCCACGCTGGCGCTGGCGGCCTGAGATAGCCGCTGCCATTGAGCACTGCCATACCCGCGCTCCGCATGGGGCGGCCTTGTGCGGAAGAAGCTACGTTCGTGATGGAGTCGTGACTAAGCCCAATGATTCGGCAA
>FSXU01000160.1_pt1 | contig 56484 bp, 26 predicted proteins | sample 1638421 | NCBI WGS metagenome assembly FSXU01 (sample SAMEA3914788, study PRJEB12502) | metagenome | biome: forest; material: soil | place: Canada | collected 2011-07-03 | depth 0.1 m
AATGACAACGACAAATTGTGGTTGCGTAGCGAAGGAGAGGGCAGTCAGGGGCGGATCGATGAAGGTGATATCGAGGCTCTATGGAACCGTCTATTTTCCGCATTCTGGAGCACGCAGCTCGGCATTCGGCATGATCTCGGCACAGGGCCGCACCACGACTGGGCGGCATTCGGCATACAAGGCTTGGCGCCTTATTGGGTCGATCTGGAAGCTACCGCCTACGCGAGCGGTTCAGGCCGTCTTGCTGCGCGAATGCGTGCCGAATACACGCTGCGTTTCACTCAGCGTTGGCTGCTTCAACCTGAATTCGAAGTCAATCTCTACGATAAGGACGATCCTGCGCAACGCATAGGAGATGGAATCTCGAATGCGCAGCTTGGCCTTCGTCTTCGTTACGAAATCAGCAGGCAATTCGCGCCGTATGTCGGACTGGTGTGGACGCGTCGTTTCGGCGCAACGGCCAGTTTTGCCCGTGAAGATCGAATTCCCGTTTTTGACCGTCAATTTGTAGTCGGCCTTCGTGTCTGGCTATAACAAAGGAACGTAGATGAAAAATCGCATTGACTATCGCACCAGTCTTGCTGCTGGCATTGTCGTCCTGGCAGCGCTGGCTTTCGCCTATGCTTGGTCCGGCTTGTACAACATCGGTGCCGACGCGCCGCACTCGCCGCTCACCTATCGGTTTCTGACCATGGTGCGCGAGCAATCTGTTCGGCGATACGCGAAAGACGTCACGGTTCCGAATCTGGAAGATCCGGCGTTGGTCCTGAAAGGCGCAGGGCAGTACGCGGCCATGTGCACGGGCTGTCACTTAGCCCCTGGCATGCAGGACTCCGAGCTCCGTGCCGGCTTGTATCCGCAGCCGCCAAATCTATCGCATGATCCGGTCGATCCACGTGCTGCGTTCTGGATCATCAAGCACGGCATCAAGATGAGTGCGATGCCTGCTTGGGGTACGACTCACGATGACATGACGATCTGGAGCATGGTCGCTTTTCTGCAAAAGCTTCCTGCCATGACTCCTGCGCAATACAAGGACATCGTCGCCAAGGCACCGCCCGACGACGATATGGATATGAGCGGCATGCATGATGACACGACGGAAAAATCGCATTGATGCAGCCGCAGGCAGCAGAGGCTAGGTGTGAACGGCGGTGAGACTCCGCCGTTCACACCTTTGCAAGGCGCAGTCTTTTCCGGCGACGCAGATATCGCCATATCACTGCCACGATCGCAACCAACACCAGCACGATGGCGGCCAACTCGGCGCCTAGTACGCGAAACTGATTGAACATCACGTACATGCCATCTTGCGCATAGAACCCGTTGAAGTGGGCGACCATGGCTGGTAAACCCAGTAAATCCTGCTTGGTCAACTCAAGCACGTGTTCATGCGGGTGGTAGTTGGATCCAAAGTCGAAAGTGTTGCCGTCGGCATCCAGTTCGATATGGCCACCTAGCACGTGGCTTACGGGGCGATTCTTGATGAAGTCCGCGACGCGCTGTGCGCTGCCTACATCGTCTTGCGTGTTGTCGATGATCAAACGTCCGGGCATGAAGAAGTCGCCCGAGAAGAACAGCGCCGTGTTGCGATCGTAGTAGGAGACGTGGGACGGGTAGTGGCCCGGGGTGGGTAACACATCGACAGTACGGTCGCCCAAATCGATTTGCGAAACACCGTTTGGCCAAGTGCTGAAACCGAAATACTGCTTCACATGTTCCAGGTCGGTTCCCACCACTTGCACGTGTGGCAGCGACTGGAACTGCGGATCGCCAGCGCGATGATCCAGATGGCCGTGCGTATGCACCACGATCAGCGGCAGCTTGGCGTCGCCGTCGCCAGGCAGCAACGCCATGACGGTTTGCGCCAGCGGCACCTGCTTGGAGTCGGCCACGTCCCCGGTGTCGATCAGCAGGGCGTGGGTCGACCCTAGCAACAGGTACATGAAAGGTGCTTCGAAGGTCGCGCAAGGACTCTCGCGCAGAATGAAGGTCTGTGCGTTGTAACGGTGCACTTGCAAAGGCGCTTGCGGCGTCTTGCTGCAATCGGCCGCACCTTCATTCCAGTGCACGTCGAGCGAACCGGGGATCGTGTCGGCGCAAGCTGGGATGCAAGCCAACGTGATACTAAGTGCCACTAAAAAGCGGTACAGCCGTTTCATGTATACGCTCCAGAGCGGGAGTGGACCCTCGGGTCAGATGCAGCGTTTCCGACTAGGGTTTAATGTGCACGAATCGGAAGCGATCCCACAACATGCCTCTTTGGTTCTCATTGCACGATCTGCTCGCCGTCCTATGTGGATCGGCCGTTGGTTTTTCGCTTGCGTTGATCGGCGGGGGCGGGTCGATTCTGGCGGTGCCGTTGTTGCTGTATGTGGTGGGCGTCCGAGATCCGCATACGGCGATTGGCACCAGCGCATTAGCGGTGTCTGCTAATGCTTTTGCCAACCTGATTCCTCATGCACGTGCTGGAAATGTGCGCTGGCCGGCGGCTTTCATGTTTGCGGCCACTGGCGTGCTGGGTGCATTTTTGGGATCAAGTCTGGGCAAGATTATCGATGGTCATCGTTTGCTGGTGTTGTTCGCCCTGTTGATGTTGGTGATCGCCGCACTGATGCTGCGCGGCAGGCGCGGACATGACGGCAGCGGTTATCCCCACCGATACATGTTTCCGCGGCTGGGTGCGGTGGGGCTGGGAGCAGGCAGTCTGGCGGGTTTCTTCGGCATTGGAGGAGGATTCCTGATCGTGCCCGGTCTGGTCCTTGCCAGCGGCATGGGCATGATTGAAGCGATAGGTACGTCACTGTTTTGTGTAGGAGCGTTCGGTTTTACCGCGGCGCTCAACTATGCCGCTTCGGGGCTGGTGGCATGGCCGATCGCACTGGAGTTCATCGCCGGCGGTGTCGCGGGGGGCTGGCTCGGGATGTTGGGTGCTCAAAAATTGTCCAGAAAGCGCGGTGCGCTTACGGTCCTGTTCGCCGTGGTCATCGTGGCGGTTGCGCTATTTATGCTGGCAAAAAGCTTGCTTCACTAGGCGCTGAGGCGTGTGGAATGCCGCCGAATGCATCTTTTGTGCGTTTTTTTGCATTTGCTAGTTGGCGCGACCGCAAATTTCCCCTACATTTCTGCTCGCCGAAGAGGCATTTCAACAATCCAATAACGATGGGGTAGTCCATGGCAAAGACGCAGAAGGCAGCAAAAGGCAAAACGGCATCCAAAGCCGCCGCCGCTCCCAAGCCGATCAAGGAAGCATTGAGCAAGTCCGGTCTGGTGGCCCACCTGGCCGAATCGACGGGTGTTGCATCCAAGGATGTGCGCGCGGTGCTCTCCGCGCTCGAAGGTGCTGCCCACGCCTCGATCCACAAGAAAGGCGCAGGCACGTTCACGCTGCCTGGCCTGCTGAAGGTCACCGCCGTCAACGTGCCGGCCAAGCCGAAGCGTAAGGGCATCAACCCCTTCACGAAGGAAGAACAGTGGTTCGCCGCTAAGCCGGCCACCGTGAAGGTGAAGATCCGTCCGCTGAAGAAGCTCAAAGACGCAGCGCTCTGATCCTCGCTTCAAGCTGGCCTAATCTGCCAGCCTGAGGTACACGGGATGCGTTACCGCAAGGCGGCGCATCCCGATTTTATGTGCGAGTGCGGGATCTATCGAACGCGCTGTCTAGTTATCGCCGCAAGATGAAGATCACGGACGCCGGTTGCCCGGTTACCGGATGCAGCGGCTCGCGCATCTCGCGCAAATGCCAACCCGCGTTCGCGAACAACGCTATCCAGCTCGCCAGCGTGCGGAAATACCATGGAGCGGGTGATGGGAACGCGGCGCCGAATCCCGCCCAGCTCTCCTGTCGCCAGCCATCCGCGTAGCCTTGCTCGCCGCATGCGACCAGCGGGTGCACCGTCTGTACGACAAAGCGCCCGTCGTCCGCCAGCAACGCTGGTAGTGATGAAACGAGGCGTTCGGCAGAGTCCTTGCCGAGCAGGGCGAAGTTGCAGACCAGGGTATCGACGCGCAGTTGCCACCGCCTCGCGATGATGTCTTCGTACGACGCTACGTGAAATTCACCACCGGCCTCGCGAGCTCGGGCGATCAAATCGGGCACGGCATCTACCCCGATTGCCTCGACACCCTTCGCAGCCAACGTCCGCACCAGCCAGCCTTCACCGCAGCCCAGGTCCAATACGCGGCCGGGACGGTCATCGAGCACCGCACCGATAATGGCCTGATCGGTTACCAGGCGCCGGCTCTCAATATGGCCGTCGCGCACGGTGCGCGCCCAGGCTTCGGCGTTCTGCTGCCAGCTATGCAGAATATGGGTTTCGCTGCTCGGATCGTTAGGTGTCGACGACATACCGTGGCCTTGCGAGGTGCTATCGCGATCATCGTAGCCGTTTCACGATGACGTGATGGCTACGTGTTTGGGTTATAAAGCGCCCTATGTCACGGGCTGGCGGGGGTGAGCAGTCGCATGCAGGCATCTACGCCATCCTCCGCGGTCGTGCTATCGCGCTGGAAGCGCTCATTGTCGGTGGCCGCTGTGGTGGCAGCGGCCACGACATTCGGGCTCACGTATAGTCTTTCCGCCCCCTTGATCGCCATGAGCCTCATGGCGCGTGGCCATTCCAGCTTGTTCATCGGCATCAACGCCGCGATGCATGCATTGGGCGTGTTGTTGGCAGCGCCCTTGTTGCCGGGATTGGCGGCACGATTTGGCGCACGGCGGCTGACCGTGGTGGCTCTGATCACTGCGGGCGCGCTGCTGCTCCTATTTCGTCTCTGGCCGATGGTATGGGCCTGGTTTCCCTTGCGCATTGCATTGGGCGCGGCGGCGGAGGTCCTGTTCGTGATGTCCGAGACGTGGACGAATGTGCTGAGCGACGAAGGTACCCGTGGGCGCACCATGGCGATCTATACGGCGGCCCTGTCGCTGGGCATGGTGCTGGGGCCGGCGTTGTTGTCTCAGATTGGCGTGAACAATCACGCGTTCGTGATTGGTGCGGCAATTAGCGTTTTTGCTGCATTGTTCGTTCTACCGCCGTGGGTGCTTGCACCGGCGCGTAGCACACCTGAGCCAGCCCAGACGTTGCGTTACTTGAAACTCGCGCCCATCGCGATCGCGACCACCATTCTTAATGCGGGCGTGGAAACGGCCGGTCTTTCATTCATCGCCTTATATGCCACCGGAATGGGGTGGAGCGAACAGCGCGCCATGCAGCTGATCTCCACCCTCATGCTGGGCGCAATCTTGCTGCAGATACCGATCGGCTGGCTTGCGGACAAAATGGACAAGCGGCGCCTGGCGCTAACGTTAGCCTGGATTTCCGCAGTAACTGCATTGCTATGGCCTTTCGCACTGCAGGAAACACAATTGGCCTTCGCCATGGTTTTTGTGTGGGGCGGTTTGTTTGTGGGCATCTACACCGTGATGCTCGCCATGGTAGGTAGCCGCTTTCAGGGCAGCGATCTGGTGGGGGTGTACGCTGTGATGGGACTGGCATGGGGCGCCGGCGCACTGATTGGCCCGAGTGTCGCAGGACTGGCCATGTTGGGCAGTGCAAGGTTTGGTCTGCCAGGCATGATTGCCATCGCTTGTGCGATCTTCGGGGTTTTCATGATGCGTTCGCGGAGCCGTACATAGGCTCCTGCATGCGAGGGTATGAATGCTGAACAAGGTTGCGCCATGATTCGCTTGATCCTGCTGTTGCTAGGTAGCGACTTCATTCGGCGACGCTGGCCGATGCTGGCGTTAGTGGGCTTGGTGTGGGCTGCGCTCGGTGCGGCGATCTTCATCGACGCACTGGATGGCGTGACCTATTTTCCCATTCATGTGTTCGGTTATTTGTTATTGATCGAGGCTGTCGTCACGCTCGTTGTTTCGCCAGCGGGCGCGGACACGCGGGTGGTGTTACGTAAGGCGCGTGGCGTGGTGTTTCTGCTGCTTGGCTTGCTGGTGGTCGATGAGCATCACGCGGCCAGCGTGATTCTCGCCATGCTGTTTGGGCTGGCTTTCCTTGCCGATGGCATTTTTCGCATGGCAGCCGCTGTCGTGGTGCGATTCATGGGCTGGCGCATGTCGTTCCTGACCGGATTGCTGGAGCTTGGCTTTGCCGTTTTCATGTTCGAGCCGTATCCGACGTTCTACGCGGGCACGGTGCCGTATTGCATCGGCATGGGCATTTTTCTATCCGGTTGCGGTTTGTTGCGACAGGCCCTCAGGCTCAAGCGTTTGCCGCGTCGCGCTACCGCTTCGTTGTGGTTGTCGCGCGATCTGACCGTCAATGACGCGGTGTTCGCCGATGGCGATGAAGACATGGCCGAGCAGAGTGGTGATCTGATCGTTCATGTGTGGACGCCAACCGGTTCCGCAGAAGATGTTGTCCCGCGCCCCTTGATCGATCGTTACATCGCGGCGGTCGACAGCAAAGGCGTGATCTCGACCGGGCACGCGGCGCTGGAAGCACCCCCGGATATCTACATCAGTCATTATCCCAAGCAGGAAATCGACCGCTCGCAGACCGACTTCACGCGCGTGTTGCGCGCTACGGCGGATAACGATGTGGCAGGTCGTTTTCAGCCCAGCTACGCCGTTGAGTCCGCAGGCTGGTGCGACTCCACCGTGCAAATACGTTTCGAGCGCTACAACCGTGGACAACTGGTTGCGTTCTGGCGCCGCTACAGCACAAATGAAACCTACAACCTCACCAACCGTAACTGCTCGAGCACCGTCGCGCACGCCTTGGAGGCCGCTCTGGAAGGATCATTGGCCGAACCGGGGGCTGGTATTGGCGCGTTGCTGCGCGCGATGTTCAACCCGGAGCTGTGGGTGGCGGCGCAATTGCAGCGTCGCGCAGAAGCGATGGCATGGACGCCGGGGCTGGTACTCGATTACGCGCGAACCTTGCGTGCCGCGATCCATCCGACACCGCTGGGTTGGTCGACGGTATTGGCACAAGGTACTCGGTTCTGGCATTACGCTCGCATGGTTCAGCGGCGCGAGCCCATGCGTCATATCGAGGCGATTCGCGATGAAGTAAATCAGCGCAAGAGCAAGGGCGCTAAACATCCGTGAGCCGGTCTCGCCGACCCAACGACAGAAGATCGTGTTTCGAGATCTTATGTGGGGATGTAATTCATCCCTGTACTAAACATGGCGTGCCGAAAATCGAGCATGATCGCCTGCTTTTCGCGCACGGTATGCGGAATATGGCCAAACCACTTCCGTATCGTTAAACCCCATGGTATTACCGAGTCTGCCGCTGGGGGCGGTTTGGCCGCGGGAGCCGGGGGAAACAAGGCGTCGCACGAAAGGAATCTGTAGCAAACCTCGCATCGCGTGATTCGCTAGTCATGTCATTCATTGGAGACGACGATGTCCAAACGATTTTTCGCCGAATTTTTCGGTACCTTTTGGCTGGTACTTGGGGGCTGCGGTAGTGCTGTCCTGGCAGCCGCTTTCCCGGGGCTCGGTATCGGCTTCCTGGGGGTGGCACTGGCCTTCGGCCTGACGGTAGTAACGATGGCCTACGCGTGTGCCGGCATTTCCGGTGCGCACTTCAATCCTGCTGTCACCGTGGGCTTGTTCGCAGGTGGACGATTCAGCGGTAGGGATGTGGTTCCCTATATCGTGGCCCAGGTGATCGGCGCTATTGCGGCAGCTGCGGTGCTCTATGTCATCGCCAGCGGCAAGGCCGGGTTCGATGCCACGGCCAGCGGCTTCGCTTCCAACGGCTACGGCGACCATTCGCCGGGCGGCTATTCGTTACACGCCTGCATGGTGTCGGAGTTCGTGCTGTCGGCGATGTTCGTGATCGTGATTCATGGGGCGACCGATCGTCGTGCACCGGCCGGCTTCGGACCGTTGGCCATCGGCCTCACGCTGACCGTGATCCACCTGATCAGCATCCCTGTGACCAATACCTCGGTGAACCCCGCCCGTAGCACCGGCGTGGCGCTCTTCCAGGGCACCTGGGCTGTTCAGCAGCTGTGGATGTTCTGGCTGGTGCCGTTGATCGGCGGCGCAGTGGGCGGCCTGATTTTCCGTTATCTGCTGGCTGAAGACACGGCTAAATCCTGACGGATCGATCGCGTCGTATCGGTGGCAGGCAGCATGGCCGCTTTGCCCCCGATACGGCGCTTTCTACAGCTTGCAATTGGCGTTCGCCGCCCCAAAGATGCGCTCGTCCGGTATGCGGATATTCTGATCGAGAGGCGCCCCGGTGTCGCATGCGATTTTCTCCCTGATCGCCGAATACGGGTTGTTGCTGGTCTTCATCAATGTTTTGGTGGAGCAGGCTGGGGTGCCTGTTCCCGCCGTGCCAACGCTGGTCGTGGCGGGTGCCCTGGCGTCGATCGGCAAGCTTCCGCTGAGCGCCGTCGTATTGGTGGCGCTGATTGCATGCCTGATCAGCGATCTGGCTTGGTATTGGGCAGGTCGTTATTTCGGAGCCGCGGTGATGCGCACGCTGTGCCGCATTTCGTTGTCGCCCGATTCGTGCGTGAAACAATCCGAGCTGCGCTTCCAGCGCTGGCGAGGGCAGATCTTGCTGATCGCGAAGTTCGTACCGGGCCTTTCCACGATTGCGCCTCCGCTGGTGGGTGCGATGAAACTCAGTGCACCCGTCTTCGTATTGTTCGACGCTATCGGCTCGTTGATCTGGATCGGCGTGGTGGTGGGGCTGGGCTACGTTTTCGCGAAACAAATCGATAACGTGTTGGTGCTGATGGCCAACGCGGGTGTCGCTGCGGTCGAAGTCCTCGGTGCGCTTTTGGCGGCCTACATGTTGGTGAAGTGGTGGCAGCGTCGTCGATTGCTGCTTTCCTTGCGCTTGGCGCGCATCAACGTCGATGAACTGCATCAGATGATCGAAGATGGCAAGACGCCGGTGGTGGTGGATGTGCGTTCGCAGGCCTCGCGCCTTATCGATAATCGGATCATTCCCGGCGCGTTAATGGTTGATCTGCGCGGCATCAATCGGGATCTCGATGATGTGCCGATCGATCAGGACGTGATCATCTATTGCAGCTGCCCAAACGAAGTATCTGCCGCTACGGCCGCAAAGGGCTTGATGATGCAGGGCTATCGTCGGGTTCGTCCTTTGCTCGGCGGACTCGATGCCTGGGCCGATGCGGGTTATGACATCGAACGGCTGATCGTCTCGGAAGACGTGGTATTGATTGACGCCCATGTGGCACCGGGCCACGTGCACTGATCCTACCGCGCGTTTTCGAACGCGCTGTCCCACGCGCATGTAAGACGGCTCCCTATGCCAAGGGTAACGTTGTTGCGCCGTAACGCCGATCTCATACTCCGAGGCACTGCGAAGGGCTGCATCGAGACCCTTCCTCCATAGGGAGATCGCTATGAAGCAGATGTTCTGTTTTGCATTGGCTGGAGTGCTCGTTGCTGGGGCAGGTGCGGCTATGGCGGATGAAGGCATGTGGACCATGGATCACTTGCCGGTGAAGCAAATGCAGCAACGCTATGGCTTTACGCCTAGCCCGCAGTGGATAGATCTGGTGCAGCACGCGGCATTGCGGCTGGCGGAAGGATGTTCCGGTTCGTTCGTCTCGGCCAACGGCTTGGTGATGACTAATCACCATTGCGCCAACGCCTGTCTCTCGCAGTTGTCCAAGGGGCATGAGGATTACATGTCCAATGGATATATCGCCCTCAAGCCAGAAGACGAACCGAAGTGCCCCGATGTCGAGCTCAATCAGCTCGAATCCATCACTGATGTCACAGCTCAAGTGAATGCGGCTACGGCCGGCAAGAGCGGCGCTGACCGCATCAAGGCCGAGCACGAAATCGACAGCAAGTTGGAGAAGGGTTGTGTCAACGGCGATGCCAAGACGTGGCGCTGTGATGTCATCACGCTCTACAACGGCGGCAGCTACGCGCTGTACAAGTACCGCCGCTACCAGGACGTGCGCCTAGTTTTCGCACCGGAGCAGAGCATCGCATTCTTCGGCGGCGATCCGGATAACTTCAATTTCCCGCGCTACGACCTGGACGTGACGTTCTTCCGCGCGTACATAGACGGCAAGCCGGCGAACACGCCGCAATACTTCAAGTTCGATACGCAGGGACCGAAGGCGGGTGACATGACCTTCGTCGTCGGCAATCCCGGCTCGACTCGTCGCGGATTGACCTGGACGGAACTGTCCGCACAGCGCGATTACCAGATCGTGCCTGTCTATGCATTGCTTTCCGAATTGCGTGGTGTGCTGTGGCAATACGGTCGTGGCGGCGCGCAGCAAGCCAAGGAATCGCAGGATCTGCAGTTCGGCATTGAAAACGGCATCAAGGTTTTCAGTGGCTGGCTGCAGACATTGAACGACGAACAGTTCATCGAACAGAAAAAACAGCAAGATGCGGCATTGCGTCAGTGGATGGCAGCGACGCCGCAGCGGCGCGCCAAGTACGGCGATCCTTGGTCGGATCTTACGCGCGCGCAACAGCGTGCGAAGGACCTACGCGTTCGTTATTTGCAACTGGAGGCAGGGCTGGGGTTTGGCGATCAGATGGGCCAGCTTTTCGACGATGCCCGAACACTGGTTCGCGCCGCTGCCGAACGCACCAAGCCCGATGCCGATCGGTTGCCGGATTTTCGCGATGCGAATCTCCCTGCCGTGCAACAAGCCGTGGAATCCGACGTTCCGTATTACCCCCAATACGAACAAAACCTGCTCGCCTGGTCGCTGGGCAAGTTTCGCCAGGCACTCGGCGCGGACGATCCGACGGTGCATGAAGTGCTGGGCAAACAATCGCCCGATCAGCTTGCACAGCAGTTGGTCAGCGGCACCAAACTAGGCGACGCGGCCGTGCGCAAACAGCTTTGGGATGGCGGCGAAAAAGCTATCGAAGCGTCCAACGATCCAATGATTGCGCTGGCACGACAGGTCGATCCGGAAGCTCGCAAAATTCGTAAAGCTTACGAAGACGAAGTGAAGGCTCCCACCGACAAGGCCGACGAGGCGATAGCCAAGGCGCGTTTCGATCGCGATGGTATCTCCAGCTATCCCGACGCGACCTTCACGCAGCGTCTCTCCTACGGCAAGGTCGTAGGCTGGAATGAGAACGGTGAGCCGGTGCCTCCTTTCACGCACTTCGATGGCTTGTACAAGCGGGCCACCGGTGCCGACCCCTTCAAACTTCCGGATAGCTGGATCAAAGCGCAAGACAAGCTGGATCTGTCGACGCCGATGAACTTCGTCACCGACAACGACATTATCGGCGGCAACTCAGGCAGCCCAGTGATCGATCGACAGGGACATGCCGTCGGCCTGATCTTCGACGGCAACATCCATTCGCTCGGCGGTGATTTTGTCTACGACGGTAGCAACAACCGCGCGGTAGCCGTCGATACGGCGGCGCTGGTCGAGGCCGTACGCAAGGTCTACAACTTGCCGCGATTGGCCGATGAGCTAACCCAGGGCCATCAGTAACAGCCACAACGCTGCCGCCCCGATATCGGGGCGGCAGTGTCCGCAAGATGCTTTAACGCTCCATCCAGGCCTGCCCACACGCTGCGGCACTCCGGTGCCAGATCAATATCAGCATATGAGGCGTCGGTAACTGATTGATAAACATGGGCGTGAGCGCTCATTGCCGTTGCCCTCAAGAGGCGCGGGCAGTGGGCTGTTGTGCCCTCGATCCGGAGTTCCAACCGATTTGCAGCGGCCCCAAGCATTTCTGCGGGCCGGACTCGGCGGTGTCGGGTGGCAATTATTAGCCCTGAAAAGCTACCTGGTACCGTAAATCATTGCGACTTTCAACGGCGTTGGATTACCATTGTCAAAAGTTCGTCAAAGTCCTAGTGATCTAGTTCACATTTTTGCAAATTGATTGGCAAAAAAACGCAGACGGCCAGGCTTGTTCAAAACAGACGGATCGCATCGTCGGGCAACTTAGAAGCCACTCCGCTGCAAGTTTTGTAGGGAGGACAGGGGACAATGAGATTGACCAGGGGGCGTGCTCGACGCAGCGTGAGCGTGCGTCGACGGATTGTTGCGGCTTGTTGGTTCGCGTCGTTTTGTGCGCACCGATCCACTTAATTCCATCGGCAGGTCGCTGTACGGCGGTCTGTCGTTGAGTTGTTTGTCTGCCTACAGGGGGCAGCGAGGGATCCCCTCGCTCTTTTTATTTGTAACGCCATTCCACTAAGGATCCCGCGTGCCTGGAAGGTAAGCGGGTACCTCGGTACCTACGCACGGGTGGTTGTTTTATGAATCATATTTATCGTTTGTGTTGGAACCGCGCTAGCGAGCAGTGGGTGCCCGCATCCGAACTAGCCACTCGCGCTGCACCAGTCCAGGTATCGCGCAAGCGCACGGTCGGCCGTCGCGCCTTGATGCTGTCCGTGCTGACGGCCTCGCTGTGCGCAGCAGGCGTCGCGTATGCCGGCAATGGTCCGATGGGCGGACAGATCATGTCGGGCTCGGGCCAGATTCAGCAGGTTGGCAACACCACCACGATCCGGCAGGACAGCTCGACGCTGACGCTGAATTGGCAGAGCTTCAATATTGCTTCCAATCAAACGGTGGATTTCCTGCAGCCGGGCAGTAGCGCGATTGCGGTGAACCGTATTTTCAGCAGCACGCCTAGCGAGATCTATGGGCATCTCAATGCCAACGGCCAGGTGTGGCTGATCAATCCGAACGGCATTTTGTTTGGACAAAGTGCGCAAGTGAATGTCGGCGGCCTGGTGGCTTCCACGCTGGATCTGGATGACAGCACGCTGCTTTCTGACAGTCGCCATTTCAGTGGCTCGGGCAAAGGCAGCGTGATCAACAAGGGCACGATCACGGCAGCCAACGGAGGCTACGTCGCGCTGCTCGCCAATCAGGTTTCCAACCAGGGCGTGGTGACCGCACAGCTAGGTACGGTGGCACTGGGAGGCGGGAGTGCGGTGACACTCACCTTCAGCGGCGACAAGTTGTTGCACGTGCAGGTGGATCAAAGCACGTTGAACAATCTCGCGGAGAATCGCCAGCTGATCGTGGCCAATGGTGGTCAGGTGATCATGACTGCGGGTGCGAAAGATGCGTTGTTAGCGAGCGTCGTCAACAATACCGGCGTCGTGCACGCACAAACGGTGCAGAACCACAACGGTACGATCACCTTGCTTGGCGGTATGGAGGCGGGCACGGTCAATGTTGGCGGCACGCTTGATGCGAGTGCGCCCAACGGTGGAAACGGTGGGTCGATCGAAACATCTGCTGCCAACTTCAATTTAGCGAGTACCGCGCGTATTACTGCCGCTTCTCCGCACGGCACTGCCGGTACGTGGCTGGTCGATCCGACAGATCTGACCATCGACGGGCCTTCGGCGACGACGATATCCAACACGCTTAATGGCGGCACCAACGTTACTGAAACGACCACGGCGACAGCTGCCTCCGGTGTAGGCGTGCAATCGTCCGGCCTGGGCGATATCAATGTCGACGCGCCCATCAGTTGGGGAAGCACCGCGACCCTCACTTTGCAGGCTTACAACGCGATCTATGTGAACGCGCCGGTCACGGGTTCGGGCCGCGTGCTGATGCAATCGGGCGTGGGGCAAACCGGCGCAACGGCTGCAAATATCAGCATCGGTTCGTTCACCGGCCCGGGACAAACCTATGTAGGTTCGATCATTGGCAATGCAGGCGTCACGCTGGCCAGCGCCAACAATTTCATCAACGGCGAAGGAAGCACGGCGGTCAGTACGGGTACGTCCAACCCCTGGTTGATCTACTCCACGAGTCCGACGCTCAACACCAGCGGCGGCCTAACGCCCAATTTCATTCAATACAACGCGCCTTACCAGACTGCAGCGCTGGGAGCGGGCAACGGTTTTTTGTATAGCTTGGCGCCGACCGTCACGATCACCGGTCTTACGGGAAGTGTGACGAAGACTTACGACGGCACTACCTCGGCATCGCTCACCAGCGCGAACTTTACGACGTCGGGTCTGGTGAACGGCGACCAGATTGCGAGTGGCTCTGCAACAGGTACGTACGCATCGGCAAACGCCGGCACGAACATTTCGGTCACGTCGTCCGCATCGGGTGCGAACTTCACTTTCACGGATGCTACTGGCGCCATTGCCGTTTACGGTTACAGGCTGGCGGGTACGGCATCGGCCGCGATTGGCACGATCAACCCAAAACAGTTGACTGTAAGCATCATCGGTAATCCCACCAAGATCTACGACGGTACGACGACGGCGACGCTGAGTTCGTCCAACTACCAGCTTGCGGGTTTCGCGTCAGGGCAGGGCGCCACCGTCAACCAACCAAGTTCAGTTGGCTACGCAAGCGCGAATGCAGGTCCGGAAACAATCAACGCGGTTTTTTCCGCGCCGAATTTTACGGCTAATTCCGGCACCGTTCTAAGTAATTACATTCTGCCAACCTCCGGCTCCGGCGCGGGTACCATCACACCCGCGCCGTTGTTGATCCGTGGTCTGCTGACTACTAACAAGGTCTACGACGGCACCAAGGTGGATTCGCTTGTCACCAGCGGCGTTAGTCTCTACGGCGTTATTGCGTCGGATACCGGCGATGTGACGCTCGATTCGACCAGTGCCGCAGGTGCTTTTGCGTCGTCGAATGTCGGTAACAATCTTGCTGTTACGTTGAGCGGGTTTGTGCTGGATGGCAGCAAGGCTAGCAATTACTCGTTGATCGTTCCTACTACGCTCACTGCGAACATTACGCCCAAGGCGCTTACCATCAGTGACGTAGTCGCCAACGACAAGGTGTACAACGCCACCACCGCTGACACGCTGGATCTTGCCAACGTCCAACTGAGCGGCATAGTCGGCAATGATAATGTCACCCTCTCGACGGCGCGCGCCACGGCAGTCTTTAGCCAGTCGAACGTGGGTAACAATCTCGCGGTTACAGCAAGCGGATTCAGTCTTCTTGGAACGGCTGCAGGCAACTACACGGTGTCACAGCCCTCTGGGCTGACGGCGGATATCACGCCTGCGCCGCTTACGATCACCATGATCGGCAATCCGACCAAGATCTATGACGGCACCGATGCCGCCACGCTGACGAATGCCAATTTCTCGATCACGGGATTTGTCACGGGCCAGAAGGCTACGCTGCCGCAGACCAGCTCTGCGACCTACGCAACGTCCAACGCCGGAACGGGCATTACTGTCACGGCGGATATCCAGGCGTCCGACTTCGATCCTGCCGCGAATACGTCACTATCCAACTACAGTTTTCCATTGAGCGTCACTGGAACCGGTGCGATCACGCCAGCGCCATTGACCGGCACCATCATCGGCAATCCGACCAAAGTCTATGACGGGACGAACGTCGCAACGCTGACGGCGAGCAATTTCCAGCTTACGGGTTTTGTGGGTGGGGAGAGTATTTCCGCTACCCCGCCCGGTACGGTGAGTGGAACATACGGGTCAGCTAATGCGGGTGTGCAGTCCGTGACCGCGACGCTTGGTGCCGCAGATTTCACTGCGGCCAGTGGCACGTCGTTGTCCAATTATAGTTTTCCCGCGGACTTCACTGGCTTTGGCACCATTACGCAGAAGGCCGTCGGCGTTTCACTCAGCGCATCGATTAATCCGCAAACGAAAGTGTATGACGGCACCGTAACCGCGAAGATCCAAGGCACAGACTTTGTGCTCTCGGGTTTTGTCGGCACTGACAGCGCTACGGTTACCGGCATAAATGATGTTGGTTACGTTAACGGCAGTTACGCCTCCGCGAATGTGGGTAACCAACCCGTTTCGGCCAGCCTGGTCAAAGGCGACTTTACGTTCACGTCAGGCAACGCCAATAACTACACGTTTCCCGTTGCCGCTTATGGCACCGGAACGATCACGCCAGCGCAGCTGTTTGTCGCCATTTCCAATACACCGACAAAGGTCTACGACGGCACTACCGCTGCGTTGTTGGCGTCCAACAACTTCAGCATTACCGGTTGGGTGAAGGGTCAGGGTGGCAAGATCAACCCGACCGCGTCGTTCACGTATGCCAGTGCGAACGCGAGCACGGTGGGTGGCGATACCGTGTCGGGCAGTTTGACCAGCAACAACTACGTGCCGCAGAACGGTACGTTGATGTCCAACTACACCATTGCCACATCGGCGAGCGGTGCGGGCACGATCACTCAGGCACCGCTCTATATCACCGGCGTTTATGCAACGAGCAAGGTGTACGACACGACGGAGACGGATGCGCTCAACGTCAGCAAAGCGGCGCTCGCGGGCCTTGTGTCCACCGATAAAGGCCTGGTAGCGCTGATCGATGCGACCACCGGGACTTTTGCAACAGCCAATGCTGGAACGGGCATTGCGGTTACTCCCGGTCTTTTCACTATCAGTGGTACGCAAGCCAGCAACTATGCACTGGTGCAGCCCACCGGTTTGACCGCCAACATCACGCCTGCGCCAGTCACGATTTCAGGTGTGTCCGCCACCAGCAGAACCTACAACGGTTCGGTTGTCGACACGCTCAATAGCAGCGGTGCCTCGATAAGCGGCGTCTATAACAGCGATTCGGGCAACGTCGCACTTTCATCGACCGCAGCGACAGGGCAGTTCAGCTCTGCCAATGTGGGCAACAATCTCGCGGTGACAACGAGCGGTTTCAGCTTGACCGGTACGCAGGCCGGCAACTACCAGGTGGTGCAGCCCTCGGGGTTGACAGCGAATATAACGCCAGCTGTGTTGACGGCGAGCATCACCGGTGATCCCACTAAAGCCTACGATGGCAGTACGTCCGCGACATTGACAGCGGTCGATTACACGTTGACCGGACTTGCGCCGGGCCAGAGCATCAGCATTCCTCAATCTGCGACGGCGGCTTATGCCAGCCCGAATGCAGGCAGCGAGACGGTGCAATCGACCTTGGTTACATCCGACTTCATTGCCAGGGCCGGAACCAATCTTTCCAACTACGTGTTGCCGACGGGCGCCACCGGTATCGGAAAGATCACACCCAAGATTCTCAACCTTAGCGCGTCTCGTCTCTACAACGGTTCTGTCGACGCCCTCGGTAGCTTGTTCGGCACGCTTACAGGACTTAACGGCGACAAGTTGACGGTGTCCGGCGAAGGCCTCGCCGCCACCAAGGACGTGGGCACTTATACCGGCACCGGTTCCGGCGTGACCTTGTTTACGTTAAATACGCTAACCCTGGTGGGAGCGGGTACCGCAAACGCGAGCAACTACACGCTGGTTGGCGGTACCGATACGTTCAAGATCACGCCGATAGTGATCAACCTCTCCGGTACGCGCGAATACGATCAGAATACCGACGCGTTGGGCAGCCTGTTCGGCACGCTCAACGGTATTACTGGCGAAAGTCTTACCGTGACGGGTTCGGGCACGACCAGCAACAAGAATGTCGGCACGTACAAAAGGTCGTCGAACACTCTTGCTCTCAATACGCTTACCCTCGTAGGTAATGGTTCGACTGACGCCAACGACTACACGCTCACTGGCGGCACAGACACATTCACCATCACCAAGCTCCCCATCACGATCACGACTCTCGCCCAAAACAAAGTTTACGACGGTACGAATGCGGCTACCGTGGCGTACACCGGCAATGGTATTTTTATTGGCGACACTGTTAACTTCAATGGGGCGTCAACGTTCAGTCAGTCCAACGTCGGGAACGACCTTACGGTTACCTCGAAAAACATCACAGCTACTGGTGCGGACGCCGGCAACTATTCGTTCGTCAACACGGCAACGACGACGGCGAATATCACGCCGAAACTCATCACACTTATTTCGTCACGCATTTATGACGGCACTCCCAACGCGAATGCCAGCCTGTTTACCACTGGCGGCAAGATCGCCACCGGCGTTGGCACGCAGACCCTTACGCTAACCGGCGTTGGCGTGTTGGACAGCAAGAACGCCGGTGCGGAAGGGTTTCAGAATCTCGGCACGCTTGCGCTGGGCAACTCATCCGGCTTGGCAAGCAACTACACGTTGAGTTTCAACGGAGCGGGCAATCCGCCTGCTGCTGATGTTGTGACGATCAGCCCGTACGTTCTAAACCTGACCGGCACGCGTGTCTATGATGCCAACACCGATGCGAACGGCAATTTGTTCGGAACGCTTATGGGGCTTAGTGGCGATACGCTTACCGTCAACGGCTCGGGTGTGACCGGCAGTAAGAACGTCGGGACTTACTCCAATACGACGCCAGGTTCCACGTTCGGGCTCGGCACCCTTTCGTTGGCAGGGAACGGCTCGGCCGTCGCCGGCAACTATACGCTGGTCGGCGGCACCGATACGTTCTCAATTACGCCGCTTGCGATTTTGGTTTCGCTATCCGCGTCCAACAAGGCCTACGACGGCACCACGAATGCGACCGCCATATTGTCCAGCGCAGGCGTGTTGGGCAGTGACCAGGTTACGTTTGCCAGCAATCCGGCGATGTTCGCTAGCCCTAACGCCGCAAATGGCATCACGGTCACCGCGACCAGCATCACCGACGGCGGTGCGGATGCGCACAATTACACGTTGATCAATGCCTCTGCGAGCACCACTGCAAACATCACGCCGGCATTGATCACGTTGACCTCGTCGCGCACCTACGACGGCACCACTAACGCGGATGCGAGCTTGTTTACCACGGGCGGGACACTGGCTACGGGGATTGGCGGGCAGACCCTTACGCTCTCGGGCGTCGGTGCGCTCAATGGGAAGGACGCGGGTACGCAAGGCTTTCAGAGCCTGGGCTCGCTTACCCTCGGTGACGCAACGGGTTCGGCTAGCAACTACACGTTGAGCCTCAACGGCGCCATCCCGCCAGCGGGCGATAGCGTCATGATCAATCCTGCGATCCTCAATCTCTCGGCCACTCGTTTCTACGACGGCAATACCGACGCGAACGGCAACCTGTTCGGCACGCTTACGGGATTCGGTGGCGACACATTCACCGTGAGTGGATCAGGTGTGACGGGCAGCAAGAACGTTGCGGCGTACTCCAACTCGACCCCAGGCGCCACGTTTGGTCTGGGCACGCTAGCACTGGTGGCCAATGGCTCGGCCAACGCCAGCGATTACACGTTGGTAGGCGGCATGGATACATTTGCCATTACGCCACTGCCTCTGGTGCTGACATCGACGCGTGTCTACAACGCCACGACCAGCGCGGATGCCAGTCTGTTTACGACCGGCGGCACGATTGTTGGCGTGGGCGGAGAGACGTTGGCGCTTACCGGTAGTGGCGTTTTAACCACCAAGAATGTCGGCTCCCAACAACCGTTCAAGAGTCTCGGTACGCTCGCTCTCGGTAACGGCACCGGTCAGGCGAGCAATTACACGCTCAGTCCGATCAGCAGCGATTGGGTCACGATCACACCACTGTCGATCACCGTCGATGCTACGGGCAGTAACAAGATTTACGACGGGGCGACCACGGCGACGGTGGGTCTTGGCAGCAACGGCATTTTGCCCGGCGATCATGTGAGCTTCGCGGATGGCTCGGCCAATTTCAGTTCACCTAATGCAGCAAATGGCATAACGATCAACGTGTCTGGCATAACCGACAGCGGTGCGGATGCGGGCAACTACGTATTCAACACGACCGCGACAACGACGGCGAACATCACGCCGGTCGTCATTAATCTGTCGGGAACCCGCGTCTACGACGGTGCCACGGATGCCAATGCCGACCTCTTCGGTAATGGCGACGTGGTCGCTGGCATCAACGGTCAGACGTTGAATCTCACCGGCAGTGGTGTGCTGATCAGCAAGAATGTGAGCCCTGCGCAGGGCTTCGCGTCGCTCGGCAGTTTGACCTTGAACGACGGCAGTGGGCTCGCCAGCAACTACACGCTCGTCGGAGGTGTCGATCAGGTTGCCATTACGCCGGCCATTCTCACGGTGGCTGGAACCCTAACTACCAACCGTACCTACGACGGTACCATGATCGATGCGCTGAGCGGCTCGACCCTGGCGGGCGTGTTTGGCAGCGACAATGTGAACTTGGGCAACGACACCATCGGTTTGTTCGGCGACAAGAATGTCGGCAACAACAAGTCCGTAAGCACGGCGATGACCATCAGCGGCGGGGACGCCAGCAATTACATCCTGGAGCAGCCCACCGGTCTGGTTGCCAACATCACGCCGCTTCCGATCACCATAGCGGCTACCGGTACCAACAGGATGTACAACGGCAAAGTCGGCGATGTGGTAAAGCTCGACAGCAACGGCGTGTTGGCGGGTGATCAGCTCAGCTTTACGAGCGTCACGTCGAATTTCAACAATCCGTATGTCGGCAATAACAAGCCCGTTACGGTGACAGGCATTGCCGCCAACGGTGCGGATGCGGGTAACTATCTCATTCTTGATCCGACGACGACGACCCAGGCCAACATCACCAATGTGGGCTTCATGGGTAGCGGCGTGCAAGGTAACTGGATCGCGCAGTTGCAATACGACATGGAACCGCGCCCCATCGCTACGCCTTACGGATCTGCCGACATGGATACAGTGGGCGTATTCAATGGCAACCAGAAGTTGAAGCACCGTCCAATCGAGCGCAATCGCACTCGATCGGATTTCCGTTCGGGCCTGCAGCTGCAATCTCAGAACGGCGGCGTGCAGTTGCCAACGGACGCTTCGCCATGAAAAAGCACCTCAAGCTACTCATCTTTTCCGGTGGTTCAATGAAGACTTCGATGTGTTCGGCGGCTCCACGTCTCTCCGTGATCAGCGTTGCGCTGTCGCTGGCGTTGGGCACGACGACGGGGTATGCGCAAACTCACGTGACCCCACCAACCGATAGCGGCCAGCTTCTGCAGCAGGTGCAACCTACGCAGACGCAGCCGCCCGGGTCAAATCTCGATCTGACAATCGAGAAACATCAGCAGGCCCGCTCAACGAGCACCACGACATTTCATGTGCGTTCGATCGAAATCACGGGCAACACTTTATTGCCGACGACTGCACTGCACCCACTCGTTGCATCCGGGGAAGGGCAGGAACTCAGCCTTAACGATCTGGACGCGCTGGCCGAACGTGTCACGCATTATTATCACGATCATGGCTACCCGCTTGCGTCTGCCTATGTGCCGGCGCAGACGTTGCATGATGGTGTCGTTCGCATTGCGGTGATCGAGGCACGTTATGGTGCGGTGTCGCTGAAGAATGAAAGCGCGGTGGGCAACTATCCGCTCAATGCGACGCTTTCGCCGCTTCAATCAGGCCAGCCTGTCAGTGACTGCACGTTACAGCGTAGCTTGCTGCTGCTTTCCGATATCCCTGGCGCGATTGTGAATTCTGTCATGCGGCCTGGCACGGCAGAGGGAACATCCGATCTGCTAGTCGATGTGACATCGGCGCCGCGTTACACCGGAACGCTTGGTGTGGACGATTACGGTAATGCCTACACCGATCGTGTGCGCCTTACCGGAACGTTCGATGTCAACGGCTTGTTTCATCAAGGCGATCTGTTGGATTTCAGCGGTGTCACTTCAGGCGCCGACATGAACTATGGGCGCATAAGCTATCGCTATCTGCTAGATGGGCAGGGGACCACGCTGGGTCTCGCGGCATCCGGGCTCGATTATCGCCTTGGCAATGGTCTGTCTGACCTGCACGCGCATGGTACGGCGACAACACAGAGTGTCAATCTTTCGCAACCCTTCATTCGCAATACGGCTGGCAACCTATACGCGCAGGTCGAGTTCGATCACAAGCGCTTGTACGACAACATCGACATTGCCGATATTGAAACGCACCGCCATTCCAACAGCTGGGTGGCCACGGTTGCGGGCGATCAGCGCGACAGCACGGGTATCACCAACTTCAATATCAGCGGCGCGTACGGTCGCCTCTATCTGGACAATTTCCAGACATTGTTTTCCGACTATTTTGGCGCGCGCACGGAGGGGAGTTTCACCAAGTTCGATTATTCCGTCTCGCGATTGCAGCAACTTAACCCAACGAATGCGTTTTATTTTGGGTTCTCCGGCCAGTTGGCCAACAAGAATCTAGACACATCCGAACAGTTCTATCTCGGCGGCCCCAATACTGTGCGTGGCTACGATGTCGGCGTGGTATCAGGCGCGGAAGGAAATCTCGCGACGATCGAGTTTCGCCATGACCTGACCCTCTCGATGTTGCCCGGTCCGTGGCAGGCCTCTGCGTTCGTCGACAGTGGGCGTATCGAAGCGTACAAGACCGTTTTCTTCCCGGGGCCCAACACTGCGCGCCTGAATAGTGCGGGCGTGGGGCTGCACTGGACGGCCTCGCATGATTGGTTGGTTAGTACGAGCATTGCCACGCCGATCGGCAACAGGCCGGAGCTCGCTGGCCCACATGTGAACACCTCTACGCGCTTCTGGTTGCAGGTGCAGAAAGGGTTTTACTGAGCGTGCAACGCGCTTAGGTGTTGATATCGAAAGGGCCGGGTTGCATGAATCCGGCCTTTTTGTGAAGGCTGTCATGCCTCCCGGCCTTTTCACGATTTCTGTCACGGAATTTTCATCCACTTTTCACGGTTGGAATAAGGACGTTTAGACGTCCGTATTTCCTTGTTATTTTTGAAGTCATGGATCTACAATCACGGCGCAATGTTCGGTGTAAAGCATTGAATTTTTTGCGTTGTTCAGTTTTGTGATGGCCACGTTGGGGGCGTGACCTTAAAGGCGCTGTGCGCGGCTTTGGCGTTTGTTTATGCCGCGCCTTCTCTCGATGAGGGAGATCCCATGGCCGCAAGTGGGGGAGTTCCCACCTGGTGTGCACGCAAGGATGCGAGCTGGCAGGCAAGTTCTGCCGGCGTCTCAGTGCCTGTGCCTATCGATAGCTGCCGTCAGGCAAACCGTCCCTTTCTGTTAGGCGACCCGCTCGGGTCGCCTGCGCTTCGATCATCCGCACATTTGTTATTGGACCGTGGCAACCTGCGTCGTTGCGGCGCACGCGTGCTTCGGAGTTATCCATGCACCGGTGCTTTGAGCCATGAATCATATTTATCGTCTGTGCTGGAACCGTTCCAGCGGGCAATGGGTCCCTGCGTCTGAATTGGCAAGTCGTGCGGCGCCGTTCTTGGCGCTACGGAAGCGCGCGGTCGGCCATCGTGCGTTGATGTTGTCCGTATTTGCCGCGTCGCTATGTGCAGCTGGCATGGCTTATGCGGGAACTGGTGCTGTCGGCGGCCAGATTACGTCCGGCTCAGGGCAAATCCAGCAGGTGGGCAACACCACTACGATTCGGCAGGACAGCTCGACACTTACGCTGAATTGGCAGAGCTTCAATATCGCGCCCAATCAATCCGTGGACTTTTTGCAGCCGAGCAGTAGTGCGATTGCCGTAAATCGCATTTTTAGCAGTACGCCCAGCGAGATCTACGGCCATCTCGATGCGAATGGCCAGGTGTGGCTGATCAATCCGAACGGCATTTTGTTTGGGCAACGCGCGCAGGTGAATGTCGGTGGGCTGGTGGCTTCCACCCTGGATCTGGATAACAGCACGCTGACTTCCAACAATCGCAGCTTCAGCGGTTCGGGCAAGGGTAGTGTGATTAACGAAGGCACGATCATCACGGCGAATGGTGGTTACGCCGCTTTAATAGGCAATCAGGTTTCCAATCGTGGATTGATCAATGCGCAGCTAGGTACAGTGGCTTTAGGTGGTGGCAGTGCGGTCACTCTTACTTTCAGCAATAACCAACTCGTTCACCTGCAGGTAAACGCGAGCACGCTGAACAATCTGGCGGAAAACCGTCAGTTGATCGTGGCCAACGGTGGCCAGGTGATCATGACCGCGGGCGCGAAGGATGCCTTGCTCGCCAGTGTGGTCAATAACACCGGTATCGTGCGGGCCCAGACCGTTGAGAATCACAACGGCACGATCTCCTTGGTTGGCGGAATGGCGGCGGGGACCGTAAACGTCGGTGGCACGCTCGACGCCAGTGCGCCGAACGGTGGCAGTGGTGGTTCGATCGAGACGTCGGCGGCCAATTTCAATCTGGCGAGCAACGCGCATATCACCGCAGCAGCGCCGCAAGGCAGCGCAGGCACATGGCTGGTTGACCCGACGAACCTGACGATTGACGCTGCGTCAGCGACGACGATCTCCAGCACACTCAATGGCGGCACCAACGTCACCGAGCAGACTACGGCTACTGGAGCCTCCGGCGTGGGCGTGCAGTCGGCCGGCGCGGGCGATATCAACGTTAATGCAGCCATTAGTTGGACCAACAGCGCTGCAAGTCTTTCATTGCTGGCGTATCACGCGATCAATGTCAACGCGTCGGTGACCGGTACCGGCGGCGTTACGATGGATGCGGGCGGCGCCAATCTGACGATCGCATCGGGTGCCACGATTACCGGCAGTACGGGCGTCACCCTGGCTACGGCAGCCAACTTCATCAATAACCAGGGTAGTAATGCGGTTTCTACTGGAACTTCGGCACCTTGGCTGATTTATTCTACAAATCCAGCGTTAGATACCGCCGGTGGGCTTACACCAAATTTCATCCAGTACAACGCGCCATATCACACGGCGCCGGTAGTGTCCGGTAACGGCTTCCTCTATAGCCTCGCACCGACGCTGACTATCACGGGCCTCACCGGCAGCGTTAGCAAAGTCTACGACGCCACCACGACCGCAACACTTTCGGGCTCCAACCTGACTACGACAGGGTTGGTGAATGGCGATGTCATTTCCACGGCAACCGGCACCTACGCGACGTCGAACGCCGGCACCGGTATCTCGATGAGCGGACCCGGTTCGATCTCCACCATCAACATCACCAACTCCACAGGTGCCATACCCGTTTACGGCTATTCGCTGACGGGCGCTGTACCTAGCGCTGCTATTGGCACGATTACGCCAGCGCCGATTACGGCGACCATCATCGGCAATCCCACCGAGGTCTACGACGACACCACGGTCACGACGGTTACGCCTGCAAACTACAGCTTGAGTGGGTTCGTTGCTGGACAAGGCGCCACAGTGAGCGCGCATACACCCAATGCGTATGTGTCGGCGGATGCGGGACCGGAAACCATCATCGCGACATTCTCTGCTACTGATTTTATTGCCAATGCGGGTACCAATCTCAACAACTATGCGTTGCCGACCACGGGGAGCGGGCTGGGGACGGTTTTGCCCGCGCCGTTGCTAATCACAGGCGTGTTAGCCAACAACAAAGTTTACGATGGTACGACTGCCGATAGCCTCAATGTGGGCGCGGCCGGTTTGTATGGTGTGCTTCCTGTCGATGCAGGCTCGGTGACGTTGGTCAGCACAGGGGCTGCAGGTACTTTCAGTCAGTCGAACGTGGGGAATGGCCTGGCTGTGACGTCTAGTGGATTTACGATTGCCGGCAGCAGAGCAAGCAATTACATTTTGACGGAACCTACGGGTCTAAGCGCGAACATCACGCCGTTGGCGTTGATCGTGGCCGGCGTCACTGCCAATAACAAGGTTTACGACGGAACAACAGCGGATACGCTTAATCTCGGTGACGCAACGTTGACCGGCGTCATTCCCGGCGACAACGTTACGCTTTCCGATTCCGGCGCGAGCGCCAGCTTTGGTCAGTCGAACGTGGGTAACAATCTGGCGGTGACGGCCGGTGGCTTCAGCATTGGTGGATCGTCGGCGGGCAACTACACCTTGAGCCAGCCTTCCGGCTTAACCGCGGACATAACGCCCGCGCCGCTGACGATTACGCTGTCGGGCAATCCAACCAAGACCTACGGCGGCAGCAACGCGGCGACGGTTCCCAATTCCGATTTCGCTGTGACAGGTTTTATCGCGGGTCAGAATGCCACCGTTTCGCAGACCAGTTCATCGAGCTATGCCACGCCCAATGCTGGGACGAGTATTCCGATAACAGCGACTCTGGAGGCGTCGGACTTCACCCCGGCTTCCGGTACGTTGCTTTCCAACTACAGTTTCCCAGCTAGCGTGGCAGGGACGGGAACCATCAATCCTATTGTCTTGACCGGCAGCATCGTCAATAACCCGACCAAGGTTTATGACGCCACGACGGATGCGACACTAAACGGTTCCAACTATTCGCTGACAGGGCTGTTGCCAGGTCAAAGCATCGCGGTGACGCAAACCGCAGGTACTTATGCGTCGGCCAACGCGGGTGTCGAGCCGGTGAGTGCAAGTTTGAGTCTATCGGACTATTCCGCAGGCTCCGGCACGCTTCTTACCAACTATGTTCTGCCGGCTTTCATGGCCGGCTACGGCACGATTACGCCGGCACCTGTTTCATTTAGCTTCAACGCCGCGATTACCGGCAATCCGACCAAGGTTTACGACGGCAACAATGTCGCGACAATTCCCGCCGGAGATTTCACCTTGTCAGGCTTCCAAGGAAGCGACAGCGCAACGGTCAACCAAACGATTACCGGGCAGTACGCCACGGTCAACGTCGGTTCGCAACCGGTGACGGCGAACATGATCGAATCCTATTTCACGCCAGGACCCGGCACCAATCTCAACAACTATCAGTTCCCGATCACGGCTTTCGGTACGGGCACGATTACTCCAGCGCCACTGACGGCGTCGATCATCGGCAATCCGACCAAGGTCTATAACGGCACGACGAACGCAACCATCACCTCGTCGAATGTATCGCTCTCGGGTTTCGTCAATGGCGAGGGCGGAACAGTGACGCCGGCGGCGTCGGCCAATTACGCCAGTCCGAATGCAGGTAGCGAGAGTATTACTACCAACCTGTTTGCGAGTGACTTCACCGCCAACGCGGGAACGCTTCTGTCCAATTACATGTTGCCGGCCACGGCAACCGGACCCGGCACCATTACCCAGGCGCCGCTCTACATCACCAATATTTACGCCAATAACAGGACTTACGATGCGGCAACTGATGCCACGCTCAATGTAGCCACTGCAGGGTTGGCTGGGCTCGTGTCCACCGACGTCGGAAAAGTCGATTTGACCTCGGCGACGACCGGTACTTTCTCGCAATCCAACGTCGGCAATAACCTGACTGTGACACCCGGCGCCTTCAGCATAGGCGGCTTGGAGGCTGCCAATTACATTCTGATGCAGCCAACCGGCCTGACCGCAGATATCACGCCTGCGACGCTTACGATTTCCGGCGTTACAGCGAACAGCAAGGTTTACGACAACACGACTCTGGATACCCTCAATACATCCGGTGCCGCGTTGAATGGGTTGTTCGGTACCGACAGTGTGACGCTTTCGTCTGCGGGAGCGACAGCGCAATTCGGTCAAACGAATGTCGGTAACAATCTGGCGGTGAGTGCAGGCGGCTTCATTATCGGTGGCCCATCCACTTCCAATTACATCCTTGCACAACCGAGTGGCTTGACAGCCAACATCACGCCAGCACCGTTGACTGTCACGATTACCGGCAGTCCGACCAAGGTGTATGACAGCAGCACCTTCGTAGCGCTTTCCGCGTCGGACTACACAATTACCGGCTTCACGGCGGGGCAGGGTGCCACACTTCCACAAACGGCAAGCGCCAGTTATGGAACACCTAATGCTGGCACCGGTTTGGCTGTAAACGCCACGCTTGTACAGTCCGATTATCTGGCCAATGCCGGCACCAACCTCTCCAACTATATTCTGCCTGCGACAGCATTCGGCGATAACGGTGTCATCACGCCGGTAGTTCTCAACCTCACGGGCCAGCGCATCTACGATGCAAACACCGATGCCGCCGCGTCGCTTTTTGGCAACAGCGGCGTGCTGACCGGAATCAATGGTCAGAGCCTCACGCTGAGCGGCACGGGAACGTTGTCGACGAAGAATGTCGGTGTGCAACAGCCATTTGCCAGTGGCGGCTTGAGTGGGTACACACTCACCGGTAATGGCTCGGCCTTGGCCAGCAACTACACGTTGGTGGGCGGCACGGATTGGGTCACCATCACGCCTGCGACGTTAACTGTCGACGGCACTGTGGCTGCCAACAAAGTATACGATGCAACGACAGTTGCGAGCCTGAGCGGATCGATGCTCGCAGGCGTACTGGGCACCGACAGTATCACGTTAGGCAACGATACGACTGGCGCGTTTAACAACAAGAATGTGGGTAACGGCAAACCGGTCACGACGGATATGACCATTAGCGGCGCGGATGCGGCCAACTACATCTTAGTGCAACCCACTACGATCACTGCGAACATCACGCCACTCGCCATTTCGGTGTCAGCCGCCGGCCAGAACAAATCGTACGACGCCACAACGACGGCGAACGTCAATTTGACTAGCACAGGTGTGTTGGCGGGAGACAGCGTGTCATTTTCCGATACGTCTGCAAACTTCACGCAGAGCAATGTCGGCAATGGTATTGCCATCAACGTGGCCGGAATTGCCGCAGGCGGCGCCGATGGCGGCAACTATGTGCTGACCAATACAACCGCCACGACCAGTGCGAATATCACACCGGCCATTCTTAATCTTACGGGTACGCGCGTTTACGACACCACCACCAATGCGGCGGCTACCTTATTCGGCAACAACGGCGTGCTGACTGGCATCGGAGGCCAGACTTTGACGTTGACGGGCACGGGTACATTGTCGACCCAGAACGTCGGATCCCAGCGCCCGTTCGCTGCGGGTGGATTGAGCGGGTTTACGCTCACCGGCAACAATGGCGCCTTGGCTAGCAACTATACCTTTGTAGGCGGTACGGATTGGGTCACCATAACGCCTTATCAGTTGATCGTCAGCGACGCCACAGCACAAAACAAGGTCTACAATGGCAACACTGTGGCGCAGATAACGGGTGCAACGCTTTCTTCGCCATTGCCCGGCGACACTGTAACTCTTAGCAATGACACGACGGGTACTTTCGCCACCAAGAACGTCGGAAACGATATTGGTGTAACGACCAACATGACGTTGAGCGGAGCATCTGCGGGTAACTATTTCATCACCCAGCCCACGGGTCTGAATGCGGATATCACACCGTTGGCGATCATCGTCAACGCAATCGGTCAGAACAAGGTCTATGACACGACGACCAATGCAATTGTCAATCTGAGCAGCACTGGCGTGCTGTCGGGCGATAGCCTCACCTTTACCGACATGTCGGCCACGTTCAATAGTCCTAATGTGGCCAATGGCATACCGATTGCGGTATCTGGTATCAGCGCAACTGGCACCGGCGTGGGCAATTACACGTTCAACACAACGGCGAGCACGAGCGCAAACATCACGCCGGTTATACTCAACCTGACCGGTACGCGCATCTACGATGCCAACACCGATGCCAATGCAAGCCTGTTCGGCAGCAATGGCGTGTTGTCCGGCATCGCTGGCCAGACGCTCACGTTGAGTGGCAGCGGTACCCTATCGACCAAAAACGTCGGTACGCAGCAACCATTCGCGGCGGCCGGTATTAATGGCTATACCCTAACCGGTAACAACGGAGCGTTGGCCAGCAACTACACACTCATCGGTGGTACGGATTGGGTGACTATCACACCGTTTACATTGACAGTTGATGGCACGGTTGCCGCCAACAAAGTGTACGATGGCAACACGACGGCTAGCCTGAGCGGCTCGACGCTCGAGGGTGTTTTCAGCGGCGATAACGTTACGCTCGGCAACGATGCGGACGGTACGTTTGCCACGAAAAACGCCAGCAACGACATCGCTGTTTCCACGAGCATGACGATAAGTGGTACGGATTCGAGTAACTATATTCTTCTGCAGCCTACGAGTGTCGCAGCAAATATCACCCCGCTTCCGATCATCGTGACCGCGACCGGTGACAATAAAACCTACGATGGTACGACGACCGCCCTGGTTGGCCTGAGTAGCACGGGTGTGCTTGCTGGGGATACGGTCAACTTCACCGAATCGTCCGCGAACTTCAACACCGCAAACGCCGGCAATGGCATCCCTATCGGAGTGAACGGCATAAGCGCCAGCGGCTCGGACGCTGGCAATTACAGCTTCAATACCACAGCTGCGACGAGCGCAAACATCACGCCGGCAATCATTAACTTGTCCGGCATGCAGGTCTACGATGGAACAACGACGATAAATCCTAGTGGGTTCGGCACGAATGGCGTCATCGCCGGTGTTGCCGGTCAGACGTTGGCCTTAAGCGGAACGGGCATCGCGCCAAGCAAGAATGTCGCGACGAATGAAACGTTCAATCCGAACAGCCTGACTCTGAATGGTAACGGCGGTTCATTGGCTAGCAATTACACCTTGGTAGGTGGCACCGATTCGATCACCATTACTCCTCTCGCTATTACGGTGGCAGCGACGGGTGTCGACAAGGTTTACAACGGCAACACGACTGACCCGGGCCTCACTCTAAGCAGCAGCGGTGAGATTCCTGGCGACAATCTGACTTTTAGCGGTACCGCTGCATTCGATTCGCCGAATGCGGGTAATGATGTACCGATTACGGTCACCGGCATTACCGGAAGCGGTACCGACCTGAACAACTACACCTTCAACACCACCGCAACGACTAGCGCGAACATCACGCCGGTTATCCTCAACCTTACCGGTACGCGCGTCTACGATGGAAACACGGATGCTGCGGCTGGTCTTTTCGGCGCGAACGGTGTTTTGAACGGTATCAATGGTGATACGTTGACGTTGGGCGGTACTGGTCTGACTTCGAGCAAGAACGTAGGTACGTATCAGAATTCGCCGCAATTTAACTTGAACGACCTTGTCTTGACGGGCAATGGTGCCGCATTGGCCAGCAATTACACGCTAGTGGGCGGTACGGATATCTTTACGATCACTCCGCTTGCCGTGACGGTGAACGCCGTTGGACAGAACAAGACCTACGATGGCACGACGATAGCATCTGTCGGCCTGATTGGATCTGGTTTGATCGGTGGCGACGTGGTGAGCTTCACCGACTCGTCGTCGAACTTCAACAGCCCTAATGCTGGGAACAATGTCCCCATCACGGTAAACGGCATCACCGCGATTGGCGCGGATGCGGGCAATTACACGTTCAACACGACCGCGTCGACCGTCGCCACGATCAATCCAGCCGTGCTCAGCCTCACCGGCACACGCGTTTACGATGCGACTACCGGAGCGGACGCGAGCCTGTTCGGCAATAATGGCGTATTGACGGGCGTGGCTGGCCAGACCTTGACGTTGACCGGCTCTGGCACGCTTTCCACCAAGAACGTAGGTGTGGAGCAATCGTTCGCGTCTGGCGGTTTTAGCGGCTTCACGCTGACCGGCAACAGTGGTGCGCTTGCCAGTAACTACACTTTCACTGGCGGCGACAATTGGGTGACGATCACGCCGGCGACCCTCGATGTAACGGGTACGACGGCTATCAGTCGCGTGTACAACGGGACAACCGATGCCACGCTTAGCGGTGCGCAGCTCTCGGGAGCCTTCGCTGGCGACGACGTAACGCTCGGAAACGATACTGCAGGCGCGTTCGACAATAAGAACGCGGGTAGTAACAAAGCTGTCAGCACGGATATGACTATCAGTGGTTCCGACGCCGGAAACTACATTCTGGTGCAGCCCACGGGATTGACAGCCAATATTACGCCGCTAGGCATCACAGTAGATGCCACCGGTACGAACAAGGTTTACGACGGCAATGCACTCGATACCGTCGGTCTCAGCAGCTCCGGTGTTCTAGCCGGCGATCAGGTTGATTTCAGTAGCGCATCGGCCAATTTCTCCGACAAGAACGTTGGCAACGGCAAGGCCGTCACCGTGGATGGCATCACCGATAGCGGCGCGGATGCGGGCAACTACGTGCTGCTCAACAATACGACCACCACAATCGCCAACATCACGCCATTGATGATCACGATCGGCGCGAACGGGACAAACAAAGTCTTCGACGGCAGTGCCATCGATACGGTTTCGTTGTTTGCCAACGGCGTGCTTCCTGGCGACCAGGTGAGCTTCGCCGACGCGTCAGCGTTGTTCAACAATCCGCATGCCGGCAATGGCAAGTCGGTGACGGTGTCGGGCATCACGGGTAGTGGTACGGATATCGGCAATTACATTTTCAACACGTCGACGATAACAAGCGCCAATATCACGCCGTTGCCTATCACGGTTTCCGCCACGGGTACTAATCGCGCCTTTAATGGCAACGACAACGACGCAGTGCTACTTAGTAGCACAGGCCTGCTGCCTGGTTACCCCGTAAGCTTCACGGACAGTTCGGCGCTGTTCGGCAGTCCCTACGTGGGTAACAACAAACGGGTGACGGTATCTGGCATATCCACCACCGGAGCGGATGCCGGCGATTACATCGTGACCGATCCCATCACAACCACGGATGCCGATATCACCGATCTCGGTGCATTGGGTACGGGCGTACAGGGCAGCTGGCTTGCGCAAATCGATAGCGCACTCGACCCGCAGGTGATTGCCACGCCCTATGGTGTAGCCGACATGTCTGCCGTCGGCGTCTTTACCGGAAATCAGAAGAAGCGACATCGTCCGATTGAACGCAACGTGATTCGTTCCGATTTCCATTCCGGACTTCCCATCAGCGTCATCAACGGAGGCGTAAAACTTCCCACGGATGCCTCTCCGTGAGGAAGCGCAGCAGCGTGGCGCGCATACAGGCGCCTATCGACAACGATACTTTGTCACGGCGGCCGATCATGATTTTGAGATGCCACACGCTTCCACAATTAGGCTTGCTTTGCCTGGCGCTTTCGCTTGCACTCGGCGCCACCACGGCGCGCGCCCAGACGCATGGCACGCAGCCACCCAACAGCGGGCAAATCCTGCAGGAAACGCAGCCGCCGAATGCGCCGCTGCCATCGTCCAATCTTGATCTGAATATCCAGCGCCCTCATCGAAACCGTGCCGTCAGCAAAGAGACGTTCCTTGTAAGGGAGATCCAAATCACGGGTAATACGTCGCTACCGACTTCCATGTTGCATGAGTTGGTTGCACCAGAGGAGGGAAAAAACCTCACCTTGGACGATCTCGATGCGCTGGCCGATCGCATCTCCGAGGCTTACCACACGCATGGCTATCCGCTGGATACCGCTTATGTACCCGCACAGACGCTTCAGAACGGCGTGGTGCGGATAGCGGTGGTGGAGGCGCGATATGGTCAGGTCGCGCTGCAGAACCAGAGTGCGGTGGCCGATCATGTGCTCAATGCGACGTTGTCGCCCTTGCAGTCAGGTCAGCCGATCACCGATTACACATTGGAACGTAGCCTTCTTTTGCTGACAGATATTCCAGGTGCGACGGTGAGTTCAGTCGTGCGCCCAGGTACGGATGTGGGTACGTCGGATCTGTTGGTCGATGTGACTTCCGCTCCGCGTTACACCGGCTCTCTAGGACTGGACGATTACGGTAACCGCTATACCGATCGCGTGCGGCTTAGCGGAAGCTTCGCCGTGAACGGTTTGTTCCATCAGGGTGACGTGCTGGATTTCAGTGGAGTCACGTCCGGTTCGGGCATGAATTACGGTCGCATCGGCTACAGGTATCTGTTGGACGGCGAGGGCACCGTACTGGGTGCGGCGGTGACGGATCTGGACTATAAGCTCGGTAACGGTCTCTCCGATTTGCGTGCACACGGCACCGCGCAGGTCGCAAGTCTCAATCTCTCGCAGCCGTTTATCCGCAACACCGCTGGCAACCTGTATGCGCAGATCGAGTTCGATCATAAACGTCTGCGCGACGACATCGATATCGCCGATATCGAAACCAACCGCCATGCCAACTCTTGGACGGCGACGGTGGCTGGCGACCAGCGCGATACGACCGGCGTTACCAATTTCAATCTCAGTGCTACCTACGGTCGCCTGTATTTCGACAACTTGTACGCAGAGTTCGCCGATTTTCTGGGGCCACGCACGGCGGGCAGCTACACCAAGTACGATTTCTCGGTGTCCCGACTGCAGCAACTGGATCGCACCAACGCGCTGTATTTTGGATTTTCAGGGCAGTGGTCGAACAAGAACTTGGATACGTCCGAGCAGTTTTATCTTGGCGGCCCCAATACGGTGCGTGGCTACGATGTGGGTGCCGTGTCTGGGGCAGAGGGCAATCTGGCGACGGTCGAATACCGCCACGATTTTAGCCTCGCGCTTATGCCTGGTCCCTGGCAGGCATCGGCGTTTCTCGACAGTGGTCACGTGCAAGCTTACAAATCGACGTTTTTCCCCGGACCCAATACAGCGCGTTTGAATAGCGCAGGACTTGGTTTGCATTGGGTGGCGCCGGATGATTGGGTGATGAGTGCCAGCGTCGCCAAACCCATCGGTAATCGGCCGGTATTGCTTGGCAGCGATACCACCACGACGGCACGTTTCTGGTTTCAGGTGCAGAAAGGTTTTTACTGATCTGCACGACGACCGTCGGCCCAGTCAACGCACTGCCTGGCGAATAAAAACCAGGCAGCGCGCGGGGAAGTGCTTACATCAGTTCGATCCAAGCCGGGCTATGGATCCAGAACTGCTCGCGGGATTGGATCCAGCCTGCAGCATCCTCGTAGATCAACCATGCATTGACGACATCGAGCAGATCCTGATCGGTGCGGCGCACGGCAAACGCATGTGCCGTCTTGCCATAGGTGCTTACGTCGAGGGTGCGCAACTGATCCGGATAGGAATGGGCGAGGGCGTCCGGCAAAGGCTGTTCAGCGATCAGGCCATCCAGCGAGCCATCGCGCAGATCCTGAATCGCCTTGCTTTCATCATTGATCTCGATCAATTCGCTATTGCCCAGATATTCCTTCGCCGTGGTCGCCGTGACGGTGCCCGACAGGACACCCACGCGATGTTTTCCGGCGCCGGTTTCCAGGGTTAGCAGATCATCCTTGCCCAGGGATTTGCGGTTCACCACCAGTCCAAGCGCAAAACTGCCGTATGGCTGGCTGTATTTCACGAGCAGGGCGCGTTGTGGCGTCACACTGAGGCCGGATGCCAGCACATCGAAACGGCCCGCGCGTAAGTCATCGATGCCGCCGCCCCACGTGGTGGGCACCAGTTCGATCTTCCAGCGCATATCCTGTGCGAATTGCTGTACAAGATCGATATCCAATCCAAGCCATTGCTGGTTTTTGTCGCGCAGCACCCATGGAGCATTAACGGCAACGCCGACGCGTATGACCCCGTGCTTCTGGATAGATGCTAGGGTGTCGCTCGAAGGCTGCGACGTCCCCTTGCTAGCGTGAGGGGGCTCTGCCGAGGTGTTGGAAATCATGGGCGCATGAACCAGCGCGCCAGCTAGAACAAGAGACGTCAGACAGCCCATTACCCGAAGCAATTGCATTGTCTATCTCCCTGTTGTCGGCGACAGGTGGTGTCAATCCGTAGGGTGATCTTCAATCCATGAACGGCCCCGGCGCAAGCCCCGATCAAGCACCGTTCCAAACCGCCGGCTTCGGTTACGACAACAAGCTACGTACTTAGATTTCACACTCTGGAGTCTATTTTTTCCGCTTACAGCGCACCGTGCCGCGCCCCTCGGGGCGCAATGAACGCCAGGGCCATGCGGCTGCCCTGTCGGAAGGTGGTACCGGAACCGAACGGGAGCGATGTTGAGAATAGACAAGCCATCTTTACTGCAGGCGGCGTTTCATACTCAGGCGGTGTCTCGCCACATGGAGTCGGTGAACGGCGAAACGCCGATGGAGCCCACGCTGCGGGCCGAGTTATTCAGTGCCGAGCAGATGGAGCACTACGGCGTTGCCTTGGCGAAGCAGCATAAGTTGAGTCCGCGTTCATCGTCGGATCGACTGCTCAAGCGCCTTGATGAGAATGCCGGCTTGCTGCTGCAGGCTTGCGAAGCGTTGACGTCGGCGGTCAAGGGCAACCGGCGAATATCGCCGGCGGGCGAGTGGTTGCTGGACAACTACTATCTGATCGAAGAACAGATCCGCATCGCGCAGCGCCATCTGCCAAAGGGGTATAACCGCGAGCTACCCCGGCTCACTCGGGACGAAGCCGATGGGCTTCCACGCGTCTATATCCTTGCGCTGGAAACCATTTCACACGGCGATGGTCGCGTTGACGACGAAAGCCTAAGCAGGTTCATCACGGCCTATCAAACCGTGCAACCGCTGACCCTGGGCGAGTTGTGGGCCATCCCGATCATGCTGCGTCTGGCCTTGATCGAAAATCTGCGTCGTGCGGCAGCACGTGTCTTGGCCGATTGGCACTATCGCGATCAGGCCGGCGAATGGGCGGACATCGTCACTGAGATCGCGGAGCGCGATCCGAAAAGCGTGGTGATTGGCGTAGCGGACATGGCGCGATCCAAGCCGCCAATGACGAGTGCCTTCGTGGCGGAACTGGCGCGTCGTTTGCAAGGGCAGAGCGCAGTGCTTGCCATGCCACTTACCTGGGTGGAGCAGCGTCTCGCTGAAACCGGGTCGAGCATCGAACACGAACTGCAATTGGAAGCCCAGGAACAAGCGGCAAACCAGGTATCGATCGGCAACAGCATCGGCAGCTTGCGCCACCTTGCGGCGATCGATTGGCATGCCTTTGTCGAACGCCTCAGCATCGTCGAGCAAAATCTGTGCAACGATCCTGCCGGCGTGTATGCGCATATGGATTTCGCCACGCGCGACCATTATCGCCATGTGGTGGAGCGGCTTGCGCGTTCCAGCGGTCGTTCGGAACCGGAAGTTGCGACGATTGCCATCGAGCAGGCACATGCGTATGCGTCGAACAATGCCGTCCCCGGCATCGAAGCTCACGTGGGTTACTACCTCGTCGATAAGGGTTTGGACGCCCTAGAGCAAGCGGTCGGGTACCGTTATCACAAGGCGATGAGTGCATGGCGCGCGGTGCTGGGCATTCCGCTCGTGCTTTACGTCGGCATGATCCTGTTGTTCGCCGCGGCGTTCTCCGAGCCGATCATACGGGTGGCTAGCATCAGCGGTTATCCCACCTGGGCGCTGGTACTGCTGGCAGTGCCGGCCTTGCTCGCAACCAGCCAGTTCGCACTCGGTCTGGTGAACTGGATCATTACCGTGGCGACCTCGCCGGCCATGTTGCCACGTATGGATTATTCGCATGGTGTGCCGCAGTCCGCGCGCAGTCTGGTCGTGGTGCCTGCGATGCTTGGAAGCACGCACGATGTCGAGGATATGGTCGAATTGCTAGAAGTGCACTTTCTGGCCAATCGCGACGAGAACATCCACTTCGCCCTGCTGAGCGATTACAAGGATGCTGCGCAAGAGCATCTCGACAACGACGCGGCCATCCTGAGTCTTGCAGGTCAACACGTCGAGTCGTTGAACGCGAAATATGCCCCCGGTTCGGGTGACCGCTTTTATCTGTTGCATCGTCCGCGGCGCTTCAATAGCGCGGACATGATCTGGATGGGGCATGAGCGCAAGCGCGGGAAACTCGCCGATCTCAACAACTTGCTGCGTACCGGTGACACCACTCCATTCGCCACGGTGGTGGGTCCCGTGGACGTGCTGCGTACCATCAAGTACGTCGTCACGCTGGATGCGGACACGCAACTGCCGCGCGACGCAGCCCAGGATTTCGCTGCCGCCATGGCGCATCCGCTCAACCATCCTGTCTATGACGCCGCGAAAGGTCGCATGCTACGCGGGCATGGGATTTTGCAGCCGAGGCTTGGCATCAGCTTGCCCAGCACGGCGCGGTCGCGTTACGCCATGTTGTTCGGTAGCGAAGTCGGCATCGATCCGTATACCCGCATGGTGTCGGACGTGTATCAGGATCTATTCGGAGAAGGCTCGTTTATCGGCAAGGGCATTTACGACGTGGATGCCATCCAGCAATCGCTCGCCGATCGTTTTCCCGACAACACCATCCTCAGTCACGACTTGATCGAGGGCTGCTATGCGCGTTCGGGACTGCTGAGTGATTTGTTGTTATACGAGGAATATCCATCCAGCTATGTCAGCGATTATCGGCGTCGGCATCGCTGGATCCGCGGCGATTGGCAGCTACTGCCATGGCTGTTCCCGCGTGTCCAGACGGTCAATGCAAAGTCGGCGAAAAATTCGCTGAGTGCATTGTCACGCTGGAAAATCCTCGACAATCTTCGGCGTAGCCTGGTGGGACCGTCCTTTGTCGCATTGTTCCTGGCGGCCTGGTTGAGCTTTACGCAGCCGATCGTCTGGACGATCGCCGTGCTGGCCCTGATGTTTGTGCTGCCGCTGCTTTCTTCGCTGCTGGCTTTGGCGCAAAAGCCCTCGGATATGACGATAAGGGCGCATCTACGCACCGCCTGGTCGTTTTGCGGCCAACATGTGCTGCGCGCGCTGTATGGATTGATGGTGCTGCCGCACGAGGCGTATTACAGCCTTGATGCCATTCTGCGAACGCTTTGGCGCATGGTCGTCAGCCGGCGAAACCTGCTGCAATGGCGGACATCGCGCGATGTCGAGCAGGAAGGGACGCAATCGACGGCGCGGATCTACCGCATGATGTGGATCAATCCGGTGCTCGCGTTGCTCGCAGGCGTGGCTATCTGGCAACGCCAACCGGAAGTCTTGCTGCCTGCTTCGCCCATTCTTCTATTGTGGGTGATCGGGCCGTCCGTCGTGCGCTGGTCGGCGCGGCGACGTAAGGAAATAACGTTCGTACCTTCGGCCAAGCAAACGCAATTCCTGCGCGGCGTTTCGCGGCGAATCTGGGCGTTTTTCGAAGTTTACGTGGGTCCGGAAGACAACTGGCTTCCGCCGGACAACATGCAGGAAGTGCCCGTCGTCGTGGTAGCGCATCGCACGTCGCCGACCAATATAGGTCTGTCGTTGCTGTCATGCCTGGCCGCGCACGATTTTGGTTACATCACGACAGGTCGCTTGCTCGATCGCATCGCCAAAACCTTGCAGACGATGCAGGGCATGGAGCGTTATCGGGGTCATCTTTATAACTGGTACGACACAACGACCCTGAAGCCGCTCGCACCGCATTACGTCTCTTCGGTCGATAGCGGTAACTTAGCCGCACATCTGTTGACGCTTCGGCCTGGACTGTTGGCTCTATTGGATGAGCCGCTGTTCCATCCGCGCGTGCTGGATGGCCTGCGCGATACATTGACCTTGCTGGGAGATGCTTCACCCTCGATACGATCCAACAGCACGATGACCAGCTTGCTCCGTCAGTTGCAGGAGCCCTCGCAGGCGCCGCCCGAGTCGTTGGAACGCGTATCAGCGTATTTGCTCGATCTGCAACTCAAAGTCCGCCGGCTGCAGGCCGATCTTCCCGATGACGAAGCGCCGGAAGTTACCTTTTGGTATGCCCGCTTGCATGAGCAGATAGCCGACCTTTTGGCGGAGATGGAACTCGCGCTGGCATGGACCACCTGTTCGCCACAACTGGAAGGTATTCCCACGTTGCAACAGGTGTTGCTCGCATCACCCAATGCTATTTGCGATAACGATTCAGCAAGCGCGAAAGGCCGCCGCGACGAAATCTTCCACCTTGCTTCGATTGCCTCTGACCTAGCGGTGATGGATTTCAGTTTCCTTTTCGATACGCGCAAAAAACTGCTTTCGATCGGTTACAACGTCGACGAGCGTCGACTCGATGCGGGTAGCTATGACCTGCTTGCCTCGGAGGCGCGCGTGGCCAGCTACGTCGGCATCGCGCAAGGACAGTTGCCGCAGGAGGGCTGGTTCGCGCTCGGGCGCTTGTTGACCACGACGGGCGGCGAGCCCGTGCTGCTGTCATGGTCGGGTTCGATGTTCGAGTACCTGATGCCGATGCTGGTGATGCCCAGTTATGAAGGCACGCTGCTGGATCAAACATGTCGCGCGGCGGTCGATCGGCAGATCGAATACGGGCAGCAGACAGGTGTGCCATGGGGTGTTTCCGAATCGGGTTACAACACTGTCGATGTGCAGCTCAATTATCAATACCGTGCGTTCGGTGTGCCGGGTCTTGGCCTCAAGCGTGGCCTGAGCGATGACGTGGTGATTGCGCCGTATGCCAGCGTCATGGCTTTGATGGTGGCGCCAAGCGCGGCATGCGCCAATCTGGAGCGACTGGCGACGGAGGGCCGGCAAGGGCGATACGGCTTCTACGAAGCGATCGACTACACGCCGGCACGCGTGCCGCATGGGCAGACCTCGGTCGTGGTGTTCTCCTTCATGGCGCACCACCAGGGCATGAGCCTGCTCTCACTCGCGTACATGTTGCTCGATCAGCCGATGCAGCAGCGCTTCGACATGGACCCGCAGTTCCGCGCCAACGCGTTGCTACTGCAGGAGCGCGTGCCCAAGTCTGCGACTGAATATTTGCATGCGTCGGGCTTGCAGATGATGCAGCAGGGCAACATCTCGGGTGAAACGACAATGCGTGTCTTCCAAGATCCTGACATGCCACGGCCAGCGGTGCAGTTGCTATCCAACGGACGCTATCACGTGATGGTAAGCAGCTCCGGCGCGGGTTATAGCCGCTCTCGCGATCTGTCAGTCAATCGCTGGCACGAGGACATTACCAGCGACAACTGGGGCCAGTTCTGTTACTTGCGTGACGTGGAAACGGGCGAGTTCTGGTCGACGACATTTCAGCCGACGTTGGTCAAGCCTGAACATTTCGAGGCGATCTTCTCCGACGCCCGCGCCGAATTCCGCGTGCGCGAACAGAACTACGATGCGCATACCGAGATCGTCGTGTCGCCGGAAGACGATATCGAATTACGCCGCGTGCGCCTGACCAATCGCGGCCGTCGTCCGCGCACCATCGAAATCACCACGTATGCCGAATTGGTGATCGCACCGGCGATGGCGGATGCATCGCATCCGGCGTTCAGCGACTTGTTTGTGCAGACGGAGTGGATCGCGTCCGCGCAGGCGTTGATCGGCACGCGTCGCCCGCGCTCCAACGATGAGCGGGTGCCGTGGATGTGTCATGTGATGGCGGTCCATGATGCGCAGATCGATTCGATCTCGTATGAAACGGATCGGTCGAAATTTATCGGGCGCGGGCGCAGCATCGCCAAGCCGCTGGCTTTGAGTCGCCTGGAATCACACGCGCAACTTTCCAATACGGTCGGGCCTGTACTCGACCCCATCGTTGCCATCCGTGTTCGCATCACGCTGCCACCGGAGCATTCCGCCACTGTCGATATCGTGACCGGCATGGCCGACAGTCGCGATGCCTGTCAGCATCTGGCCGAGAAGTATCGCGATCGCCATCTGGCCGATCGCGTGTTCGATCTTGCCTGGACGCACAGCCAAGTACTGCTGCAACAGCTCAACGCCACGCATGCCGATGCCAGGCTCTACGAGCGCATGGCAGCATCCATCCTCTACGCCAATACGCTGATGCGCGCCGAATCCAGCGTGCTGCAAGCCAACCATCGCGGCCAATCGGGGCTGTGGGGGCAGGGTATTTCGGGTGATCTGCCCATCGTATTACTGCGTATCGGCGACACCGCCAATATCGAGTTGGTGCGACAGCTCGTGCAGGCACATGCGTATTGGCGCTTGAAGGGGCTTTCGGTCGACCTGGTGATCTGGAACGAGGATCAAGCCAGTTATCGGCAACTGCTGCAGGATTTGATTCTTGGCCTCATCGCGTCGGGCACCGAGGCGAGCCTGATCGATCATCCGGGCGGCATTTTTGTGCGTCCGTCGCAGCAGCTGTCGGTTGAGGATCGCATCTTGGTGCAGTCGGTGGCGCGCATTGTCCTGCACGATAATCGCGGCACACTGGCCGAGCAGATCGAGCGCCGGCGCATCGAATCGCAATTGCCTCAATTGAGTGCGACCAAACCCAGTCGCGTCGAAACGAGCACCGAGGAAGATACCAGCCAAGCCTTGCTCGACACTCTTCAGCTGACCAATCGCTACGGCGGATTCACGAAAGACCTGGATGAGTACGTGATTGTGCTGCGCCCCGGGCGCCCGACGCCGGCACCGTGGGCCAATGTGTTGGCTAATCCCGAATTCGGTTGCGTTATTTCCGAAGCGGGTGGTGCGTACACCTGGAGCGAGAATTCGCACGAGTTTCGACTGACGCCTTGGAACAACGATCCCATCAGCGATAGCAGCGGCGAAGCGATCTATTTGCGCGATGAAGAGACCGGCCACTATTGGTCGCCAACGCCTTTGCCGCGCCGCGGTCATGGCACGTACGTTACGCGACACGGTTTCGGCTACTCCGTGTTCGAGCACGTCGAAGATGGCATCCATTCCGAACTGTGGGTGTATGTCGCGCTGAATGCGGCCGTCAAGTTCTCCGTATTGCGCGTACAGAACCGCTCAGGGCGGCCACGGCGACTGTCGGCGACCGGTTATGTGGAATGGGTGTTGGGCGATATGCGTGACAAGTACGCGATGCATATCGCGACCGAATCCGATCCTGTCACCGGTGCGTTGCTGGCGCGGAACCCCTACAACACGGAGTTCCAGGGCAGGGTGACCTTCTACGACACCGATGCTACGACACGCAGCGTAACCGGCGATCGCACCGAATTTCTGGGCCGAAACGGCAATCCTCGTACGCCTGCCGCGATGAAGCGCAGCGGATTGTCCGGTCGCCTGGGCCCGGGGCTGGATCCTTGTGCGGCCATCCAAGTGCCCTTCGAATTGGCGAAGGATGAAACGCGCGAGGTGATCTTCCGTCTCGGCTCGGCGCAGGATGCCAAGAGCGCGACCGAGCTTGTGCAGCGCCATCGCGGCTCGGTGACGGCTGCCACCTCGTTAGACGAAGTGCGCATGCATTGGCACTGGACCCTTGGAAAGGTGCAGGTCAATACGCCCGAAGTAGCGGTGAATGCGTTGGCCAACGGTTGGCTGATGTACCAGATCATCGCGGCGCGCTTCTGGGGGCGCAGCGGGTACTACCAGTCTGGCGGCGCATTCGGCTTCCGCGACCAACTGCAGGATTCGATGGCGATGGTTCACGCCAGTCCCTACAGCGCGCGGCAACATCTGTTATTGAGCGCGGCGCACCAGTTCGTGGAAGGCGATGCTTTGCATTGGTGGCATCCGCCATCGGATCGTGGCGTGCGCACGCATTGTTCCGACGACTATCTCTGGCTGCCCCTGGCGACCAGCCGCTATGTGCATCTCACGGCCGACACCGGCGTGATGGACGAGCGCGTCGGTTTCGTCGAGGGCCGTCCGGTGAAGCCGGACGAAGAATCGTATTACGACCTGCCGATACGCTCTCAACAAACAGCCACCCTCTACGAACATTGCGTACGCGCGATCGAGCACAGCATGCCGCGCGGCCCGCACGGTCTGCCCTTGATGGGTACCGGCGACTGGAATGACGGTATGAACCGCGTCGGCGAAAAAGGAATCGGCGAAAGCATCTGGCTCGGCTTTTTCCTCTACCAGGTGTTGACCGAGTTTGTCGGCACCGCGCGTCGCCACAACGACGAAGCCTTCGCCAAACGCTGCGAGGACGAAGCGAAGAAGTTGGCGGCCAACCTCGAAGAACATGCCTGGGACGGCGAGTGGTATCGGCGTGCATACTTTGACGACGGCACGCCACTGGGTTCCAAGCAGAACCAAGAGTGCACCATCGACTCGATCGCACAGAGCTGGTCGGTGCTGTCCGGCGCGGCGCCGCAGGATCGCCGCCATCAGGCCATGGAGTCGCTGGACAAACATCTCGTGAAGCGCGAGGCCGGGCTTATCCAGTTGCTTGATCCGCCGTTCGACCGCGGCACGCTGGATCCTGGCTACATCAAAGGCTATGTGCCCGGCGTGCGCGAAAACGGCGGCCAGTACACGCATGCCGCCGTGTGGGCGACCATGGCCTTCGCCGAGATGGGCGATGCACGTCGCGCGTGGGAGCTGCAGCGGATGATCAGTCCGATCCATCACGGCAGCGGTGATGCGCGCATCGACATCTATAAAGTGGAACCCTATGTGATGGCTGCCGACGTATATTACGGCGCGCCGCATCAGGGCCGTGGCGGGGGGACCTGGTACACCGGTTCAGCGGGTTGGATGTACCGCTTGATCATGGAATCATTGCTCGGCCTGCGCGTGGAGGGCGAGAGCCTGTACATCGAGCCCGTACTTCCTCCAGACTGGAAGGAGTACACCCTGGGCTACCGGCATCGCGAGACGGATTACCAGATCGTGGTGCATGCTTCGGAAGAGAGTGCGGGGCCGCGCCGCATTCTGCTTAACGGCCAGCAGATCGAGGGCGATCGGTTACCGCTGGTTGACGACGGCGGCGAACACAATGTGGATATTTATCTGTGAACCAAGGCATGACAACACCTTCCACCGTATTTCTGTTGGACGTCGATAACACGCTGCTGGACAACGATCGTTTTGCCGCTGATTTGCGCGCGCGCCTCACCTACGAATTCGGTCAGGCCGAGTGCGATCGCTACTGGTCTCTGTATGAGCAGCTTCGCGATACCGTTGGCTACGCCGACTACCTCGGCGCCTTGCAGCACTTTCGTCTTGCCAATGACGCGCGCCCGGGGCTGCTTGTCATGTCTGCGTGGCTGCTCAACTATCCGTTTGAAAATCTGCTGTTCCCGAATGTATTGCAGACCATCAAGCAACTGAATGCGTTAGGGCGTGCCGCCATTCTTTCCGATGGCGATATCGTGTATCAGCCGCACAAGATCGAATCGGCCGGTTTGTATGGCGCGGTCGAAGGCCATGTGCTGATTTTCGTGCACAAGGAGCTTTCGCTCGATGCGATGCAGGCACGTCTTCCCGCGTCGCACTACGTGATGGTTGACGATAAACCTAATCTGCTGGCGGCCATGAAGCGTACGTTGGGCGATCGGCTCAGCACGGTCTTCGTGCGTCAGGGCCACTACGCCGAAAAGGCCGATCTAAGCGCCACACAGCCAGCACCGAACTACAGCATCGCCAGGATCAGTGATCTACCTGAGGTCGCTGCCGAGATAGTTGGTAGATTGACGACCCCGGCAGCCTGAACGATGCGCCACCGGGAGCGATTCGCTCACAGGCAACTGATTTCTCGTCGTCGATACTGTTTGGATATATCCATCGTTGAGGGCAGCACGAAGTGAACGCCAAAGTTGATAAGCAAGCCGGAAAGGTCGCGACGCCAAGCATGCTGGTGGATGTGCCGAAGCTGCTGCAGGCTTACACCGCGCTGCGTCCGGACCCTGCAGAGGCGTCTCAACGTGTCGCTTTCGGTACTTCAGGCCACCGCGGGACGTCGTTCGATCGCAGCTTCAACGAGTGGCATGTGCTGGCCATTACCCAGGCCATCTGCGACTACCGTCGACAGAAAGGTATCGATGGCCCTTTATTCATCGGCATCGACACGCACGCGCTTTCCCGTCCGGCTTTCGAGAGTGCGCTGGAGGTGCTGGTCGCCAATGATGTGCCGGTGATGGTGTCTGCGGGCGACGAATTCACGCCTACGCCCGCCGTGTCGCACGCTATCCTCGTCTACAACCGCGGGCGCAAGGATGGGCTGTCTGACGGTATCGTGGTCACGCCGTCGCACAATCCGCCCGACAACGGCGGCTTCAAGTACAACCCGCCCAATGGCGGCCCAGCCGACACCGACATAACTGGTTGGATCCAGCAGCGCGCTAACGATCTGCTATCGAGCCAGTTGAACGGCGTGAAACGGATGGATTTCGCGCAAGCCAAGCGCTCGAGTCGGGTGAGGGAACACGATTACCTCACCCACTACGTCGAAGACCTGAAAAACATCATCGACTTCGACGTGATCCGCAACGCTGGCGTGCACATGGCGGTCGATCCGCTCGGCGGCGCCGGCGTGCATTATTGGAAGCCGATTGCACAGCGCTACGGCATCGATCTTACCGTCGTCAGCGAGACCGTCGATCCTACGTTCCGATTCATGACGGTGGACTGGGACGGAAAGATCCGCATGGATCCTTCATCGCCCTATGCCATGCAGCGATTGATCGGGCTCAAGGATCACTACGACGTAGCATTCGCCTGCGACACCGACCATGACCGCCACGGCGTGGTCACGCGCAGCATGGGTTTGATGCAGCCGAACAATTATCTGTCCGTGCTGGTCGACTACCTTTTTCGTAATCGCCCGCAATGGAGCGACAAAGCGAATGTCGGCAAGACTGTGGTCAGCACGTCGCTGATCGATCGCGTGACCCAGCGTCTTGGCCGCACGCTTTACGAAGTACCGGTTGGCTTCAAATGGTTCGCCGACGGTTTGTATGACGGCTCGCTCGGCTTTGGTTGCGAAGAAAGCGCGGGTGCCTCGTTGCTGCGCCACGACGGAAGTGTCTGGACCACCGATAAGGACGGCATCGTGCCGGCGCTACTATCGGCAGAGATGACGGCACGCGAAGGCAAGGATCCTGGGAAGCTCTATGTCGACCTGACGGAGGCACTTGGCCGCCCGTATTCCGATCGCGTCGAGGCAGCGGCCAACGCGCAGCAGAAAGCGAAACTTTCCAAGCTTTCTCCGCAGCAACTGCAGAGCAAGGAACTGGCCGGCGAAAAGATCGAGCACGTGCTCGACCATGCGCCCGGCAACAACGCGGCAATCGGCGGTATCAAGGTGATTGCGGCCAGTGGTTGGTTTGCCGCGCGCCCTTCGGGTACGGAAGAGATCTACAAAATCTACGGCGAAAGCTTCAAAAGCGACGAGCACCTGAAAGCGATCCTGCAAGAAGCGCAGCAGATCGTGGACAAGGCGCTGGCGAGCTGAATCGAGCAGGTTACGCGTTTGCGGAAAGCCAACCGCCCCGAAAACCCGCTTTGCGCAATCCGTCCACAATGCACGGTACGCTGCGCATCAGTTGCCAAAGCATCCCGGTGTGATGGTTCTCGATCATGGTGACGATCGGCCCGATATTCAGGCCGACGTGCCACTGCGATTTCCATCCGCATGGGCTGCCCGGTTCGCCAAACGTGGGGTTGAACGTGGAGCGAAAGCCGTAACGATGAACATCGTGAAGGTTTAGCTTGTGCACGAAGTAATAAAGTGCCGGCTCCACGATATCGGGTGCAAAGGGCAGGGACGTCGCCACGGACCACGGCGCCAAAGTACCGTCGTCCACGCCGTAGGGTGCGCCGCGGCCGACGTAGTCGAAGAACTGGCGCTCGATCCCGTCGATCATGCGCGTTGCAGGCCCGGGGCCGTCGCTCGCGGTAATGCCCCAGCCGTGCTCGCCGTATCCCTTGAAGCCTAGGGGATTTTCGATAGCGTACCGGCGCTGGATTTCCGTGGCGCGTCGGCTGTTTTCAAAGTAATCGATACCTTGCTTCTGCATGAAGCTGTCTTGGATGCCGCGCAGATCCAGCCATACATGCGAAAGGTGATGGGTAAACAGCGGGGCGGAATACAAGTAATCGATGTCGTAGCAGCTTTTCCAGGCAAAGGTGGATGACCACGCGTCGTAAGTTGTCGCTGGCACCGAATGAGTGGGAGAGCCGAGCGCCAGCACATGCATCAATAGCGACTCGTCATAGCCTTCCCAATGGTAGGGAATGAATCCGGTTTCCGGCCGCCACCCGTGCCGGATGCGCTTGGTTTCGTCCAGTAGCCAGTCCCATTCCACGCGGCGGTAAAGCGTGTCCGCCAGTTCGCGTATCTCGCGTTCCTGGGCATCGTCGCCTTGGAAATAAGCCGCCGCCGCCAGCACGCCGCTGATCAAGAAGGCCGTGTCCACGCTGGACAACTCGCAGTTCCATGCACGCTTTCCAGTCTGGCTATCCAGGAAATGGTAATAAAAGCCTCGGTAACCCGTAGCATCTGGCTGCTCGCCTTGCGGGCTTGCCACGAAGAAGCGTAGCGTGGTCAGCGTTCGTGCCAATGCGGTGCGACGGTCCATCAAGCCGCGTTCGATAGCTATCGGGTAGCACGACAGGGCCAAGCCCGTTGCGGCAATGCTCGCTGGCCAGTCTGGGGCGTTTTTATCCAGGACGAGGCCGGTGTCGAGATTTGTTTCGAATTCAAAATAGGCGAAAGCGGTTCGTTGAACGTGCAGATGCAGAGTGATTTCGTTGGAAGCCTTCACCATAACCTTCCCATGCGACCTTCTCCTGGCTGCCGATGACCTCGCAGATGTGACTCTTGCATACCGCAGGTTGAATGAACGTCAAGCTCGTTTTGATGCCTCGGTTACTATTATTTATTGTTAATAAACAATAATTTATTTATCTTATCTAAAGTATTTTATTTCCATGGTGCAAGGCTTGCACCGCAGCGCAGGCGGGATGCAAATCCGGCGACAGCGTCGACATCCGCATTTCCAGGTATGCGATAACTTCGCTCACTATCCACATGGCAATGTTGCGAGGGGTGTCATGGCTCACGTCGAGTTACGGCCGGTCGTTCATGTCGATAACGAGTGGCGCCGCTGGATTGCCGAAAATCTTTTGCTGGATGGGCCGCCGCAGTCCATCTACGAGCAAATGCTCAATGCCGGCATTCCTCATGATGAGGCGGTGCAAGAGCTGCAACAGGCGATGGCCAGCCCCTATTTGGTGGGAGCGCAACGGCTGAAGAACCGTCTGGCCAAACACGATTGGGTGCTCGACAACCAGCGTCGGATGAATCGACTGCGCGACGCCGAGGTGCCGCGGCGACACAAATTATCGCGCGAGGAATTTCTTGACGCGTATTACACAGCAGGGCGTCCCGTCATCATCACCGGCATGATGGAAGACTGGCCGGCAATGACGAAATGGAACTTGGATTACTTCAAGGATCGCTGTGGCGAGCGTGAGGTGGAAATCCAGTTCGGCCGTCAATCGGATGCGCAATACGAACTGCGCAAGACGGCGCATCGCAAGACGATGTTATTCGGCGAGTATGTCGAACTCGTGCGTCATGCGGGCAGCAGCAATGATTTCTACATGACGGCCTACAACGAGGGCATCAATCGCACCGCGCTTGCCGAGTTATGGCAGGACATCGTGCAGATCCCCGAATATTTAAGCAGCCACGCTTCTACGCAGGGATTCCTGTGGTTTGGGCCATCTGGGACCATTACACCTTTCCACCACGATTTGACGAATAACTTCATGGCGCAGGTTATGGGCCGCAAGCGTGTACTGCTGATGCCTGCTTGCGAGGTTGGCCATGTGTATAACCATGAGCATTGCTTTACCCATGTGGATGGGCGACGGATCGATCTGGTGCGTTATCCGCGGATGGCCGATGTGCAGGTGATTTCTTGCGTGCTGAATCCGGGAGAGGTGTTGTTCTTGCCGGTGGGGTGTTGGCATTTTGTGGAAGGGTTGGATGTTTCGGTGACGGTGTCGTTTACCAATTTCTTGTGGGATAACGATTTTACTGGTGCTTATCCCGTGCAGCAGATGTTTTGAGCTGTTCGTGTTTGTTTGAGGTTGGGTTTCGTGCCCTGTCGGGCCCGAGTCACTTTTCTTTGCGTGCCCAAAGAAAAGTAACCCAAAGAAAGGGCACCCCGAGGGCGCGCTTTGCGGGCGTCGTGCCCGCAAAGTATGCGGAGGGATTACGGGGTTTTTCGACAGGGCTTCCTGCCCTGACGAAAAACTGGCCGGCGTCCTGCCGGCCACTCTTCGAGCTTTCCTTCATCCCTCCGCCGCGCCCTAGGGGCCCCGGGTAGAGCAGCGCGCATCCGTGCGCGCACTCGGTGCCGGCGCTGCGCGCCGGTAAGGCGTGTGGCGCACGGCGGGTTTGATTCGCTCGCTCTGATTTTGCTTTTAGTTCTTGGCTTTTAGCTTTTCGAAGAGTGTGCGCTGCGCGCGCATGCGTCCTCTGTGCGGCGGGGATGACTGGACGATCAGGCCTCGTGAGGGGCATTGGCATGGATGCCAATGCCTTTTCGCCAGGGCGGGAACCCCCGTCGAAAAGCCCGGCCAGTGCTCACGAACCCGAAGGGCGCCGCAGTGGGGTGCCCTTCTCTTTGGTTACTTTCTCTGACTCCGGGCATCCTGCCCTCCGCCCTTCGGGCCAGCTTCGCTGTTCGTCCGCGTTCCAGACGCGGACGTGGGCATGCAAGAGAAAGTGACTCGGCCTCCGGCAGGAGGTCGAAACGCCCGCCGCGTAGGCGAGCAACCTCGGGCCCAGCCCTCACATCTGGAATTCGAGCCTTCAGCCCCCCAGATAACACCTTCGCCACCAAGAACACCCACCCATGATCCCCTTCTCAGTACTCGACCTCGCCCCCGTAACAGAAGGCAACACCCCCACCCAAGCCTTTGCCAACTCATTGGACCTGGCTCGATGGACCGAAAGCCTCGGCTACAAACGCTACTGGCTCGCCGAGCACCACAACATGCCAGGCATTGCCAGCGCCGCCACGGCCGTGCTGATCGGTCATGTAGCCGGTGGCACGTCGCGAATCAGGGTAGGGGCGGGCGGCATCATGTTGCCCAATCACGCACCGCTCCAAGTGGCCGAGCAATTCGGCACGCTGGCGTCGCTGTATCCCGGTCGCATCGATCTGGGCCTGGGACGTGCACCGGGCACTGACCAAGCGACTGCGCGCGCCTTGCGCCGTTACTACGAGGGCGCGGAAACATTCCCGAACGATGTGCGCGAACTCCTCGCGTTCTTCGAACCAGCTGTACCGGGGCAAGCCGTGCGCGCGGTTCCCGGTGCCGATGTGGATGTCCCGGTTTGGCTGCTTGGATCGAGTCTCTTCAGTGCGCAGCTTTCAGCGGCACTCGGCTTGCCGTTCGCTTTTGCATCGCATTTCGCCCCGGATGCGATGGACGAAGCGTTGATGCTTTACCGTCGCGACTTCAAACCCTCCGCGCGGCTGAGCCAGCCCTACGCAATGCTTGGCGTGAACGTGGTAGCAGCCGAAAGCAATGCTGAGGCGAAGCGTCTGTTCACCACGCAGCAGCAGAGTTTCATCAATCTACGTCGTGGACGCCCAGGCCTGATTCCGCCTCCGATCGAAGATATTGAGACCTACTGGACTGCGACCGAGAAGTACGGTGTCGAGCGAGCCTTGGCCTGTGCGGTCGTTGGCGATACCGACACGGTGCGCGAAGGGTTGGCTGCATTCATCGAGCGGCATCGCCCGGATGAGCTCATGCTGACGGCCAACGTGTTCGACCACGCGGCTCGCAAGCGTTCATTCGAATTGGCTGCGCAGGCGCGCGAGCAACTGGCGGCGCGAGGAGCGTAAACACATCGCTTGATAGTCCTAGCGCCGCGCTGAATCTGGCGCGGCGCATTTAGTTGCAAATTAATATTACATATATGTAATATATATAAATAAATTACACGGAGGTGCCCTATGAGCGATTTTGCCTCCACCGAGCAGCGGTTGGCAGTAACCTGCCGCCGTTATCCCGACTTCCCGCGCCGCCCCGCAACATTGGTGCGACTCGTAAAGCATATTCACAAGGTGTTGCACGACGAAGCCAACGCCTTGCTCAAGCCATACGGGCTCAATCATCCGGAATACAACCTCCTGATGATGCTGTACGGCACGGCGAGCGGTACGATGTCGCCGTCGGAGTTGGCGGATGCGGCGGGAGAAAAGTCGGCCAATATCACTCGGCTTACCAATGAGTTGAGTGAAAAGGGGCTGATTTCACGCGCGGCTAGCGCAGATGATCGACGTAAGGTGGAACTGAGCCTGACGCCGCAAGGTTTGGCGTCAATCGAAAGTTTTCTACCGGATATCTGCGGTTTGCTGGTAAGACAGGGGCGTCACCTGACGGTTTCTGAGCAGGTGCAGCTTGAAAAGCTGTTGAAGAAATTCCTGAGCGGATTGGCAGACTAAGGTTGTCATCGTCATGTCCGTAACCGACATTCAGGCAGTCAAGCCCACGACACGCGAAATGGTGTTGGCTGGTTTGCGCGAGGAATCTACGACCTGGCTATTTGTGGTCAAGACGCTGCTGGCGTTCTATATCACTGGCTGGTTGGCCATGCGCTTGGAGTTGTCGCAGCCATCGACCGCGATGATTACCACCATCATTGTCGCCAACCGCCAAACTGGCTTGGTGCTGGCCAAGAGCTTTTATCGCGCCATTGGCACCTTGGCTGGTGCGGTTGCGGCGTTTCTGATCGTAGGGTTGTTTCCGCAGGAGCGCGTGTTGTTTCTTGGCGCGCTGTCGCTGTGGATCGGCTTTTGCTCGGGTGGCGCTGCGTTGTATCGCAATTTCAAGGCGTACTCCTTCGTGCTGGCTGGTTACACGGCGGCGATCATCGCCATCCCCGTGATCGATCATCCGCCGGATGTGTTTGATTCGGCGGTGGCACGTATCAGCGAAGTCTTGCTGGGTTTGCTGGTGTCAGGTGCAATCAGTGACACCGTGCTTCCGAGTCATATGCGGGATGTGCTGCGCAAGCAGTCACGCGAGCAATTCGCGCACTTCATGCAGTTTGTACAACGAACCACCGGAGGCAAGATCGCGCGCGGCGATATCGAACATGCGCACTTGCGCTTCGTGCGCGATGCGATAGCGCTGGAGGACTTGCGTAGTTCGGTGATTTTCGAAGACCCCGAGGCGCGCGCGCGTAGTGGCCATCTGCTGCTGCTCAACCAGTGCTTCATGGCGGCTTCGACCAGTCTGCAGTCGCTTCACCATTTGATCGATCGTTTGCAGCGAAACGGCCGAGACGTCCCCGCCAGCGCGCTTATCAAACTGTACGCACCCCTCGGTGTTGCGTTGGATGCCCCCATCAGTGCGGGTACTAATGCGCGCTCCCTATTGCCTCGGCTGGAGGCGGCGCGCAAGACCATGGACGCACAAGCCCTCGTGATGCGCGATAGTTTGGTTTCGGGCAGAGATGCGCGCGATTTCGATACCGGTGCAAGCTTATTGCACCGTTTTACCGAAGAACTCTATACGTACGTCGATACTGCAGCATTGCTGCAGGCGCCCGGCCGTATTGCCAGTTCGGCCGAGAAAGTGCGCTTCACTCACGGCAGGAATTACTACGAAGCAGGTCTTGCCATGGTGCGCACGACCCTGACCATGTCTGCGTTGGCGATCTTCTGGATTATTTCGGCGTGGCCGTACGGTGCGTCGGCTATGTTGCTGGCCACCATTTTTGCCGGCTTGTCTGCTTCGGCACCCGATCCGAGCAAGGCTGTCAACGTGACGTTTATCGGTTGGACCCTGGGTATGTCGGCTGGCTTCATCTGCGAGTTCTCCGTACTCCCGCAAATGGATGGCTTTTTGTTATTGGTTGCCGGCACTGCACCGTTCGCAATGATCGGCATAGTGATGATGATGTGGCCGGCATTGACGGCTGTCGGCGTCGGTTATGGCTTGGGTTTCACGTACATTCTTGCGTTGAAGAATCAGATGGTTTTCGACCCCGTTCATTTCATGAACGACATGGTCGCGCAGTTTGCCGGCCTCAGCGCGGCGGCTGTCGCGTTCCTGCTACTGCCGCCGACGCTTGGCAAACCCTGGTTTCGTCGACGTCAGTTCGAACACCTACGCGATCAGGTAAGTGTTGCTGCCCAAGCTCCGCTACCGGGCTTGGCCAATCGCTTCGAGAGCGTAAACCACGATCTATTTGCGCAAATCGTGGCGCAGACCGAACTTGGCAGCAAGGATTCGCGTGAGCTGGTCGCGTGGGCATTGGCGGTCAATGAAACTGGGCGTGCGCTGATTCAACTGCGCAGCGACATGGCGGTCGGTCATTGGCCCGAAGAGGTCAAGGGTGCCATTGCGCCCGCCATGGATGCCTTCGCCAAACTCTATGAATCGCCGAGCCAAGGTGCTTATCTGCGAACGCGTGATGCCCTTGATGCAGCGATCAACGAGGCCTGCAAACACGCTGACGCTGCTCCATTGCTGAATCAGCTGAATTTGTTGCGTATGACGCTGTTGGATGAACTGTCCGCACTCGCCGAGTACATGCCATCTACATCTCTGGAATCAGGAGTGCCACATGCCACGTGAAATTGCCATCGGTGGTGCGTTGTTGCCTGGCTTGTTGGTGTGGTTCCTGATCTGCGTCGCATTGCTTGTGATGTTTGACTGGATCGTTGGCCGCTTCGGTCTCTACCAGTATATCTGGCATCCGGCGCTGTTTCGGCTCGCTCTTATGGTTTGCGTGTTCGGCAGCGTTGCGCTGCTGCTCTATTGATGGCGAATGTTTCGACTGTGACCCTTATGAAAACTGCCCTTTATATCCGCGTAGCCATAACCACCATCGTGGTGCTGCTTGCCGTGCTAATCGCGCACGCGCTATGGAGGCACTATCAATATTCCCCATGGACACGCGACGGGCGCATTCGCGCCTACGTGGTGCGCATCGCGCCGGATGTGCCCGGGCTGGTGACCCAAGTGAATGTCAACGACAACCAGGTGGTGAAGAAGGGTGATGTGCTTTTCGTCATCGACCCGGCGCGCTATCAGGATGCTCTCGATCAGGCCAAGGCGAACCTTGCCGCTGCGCAGGCTGCGCTGCGCGCGGCGGGCGCCAACATCGATGCCGCAACAGCAGGCGCTGCTCAAAGCAAGTCCAATTTCAATATGTTGGCGGAGCAATCCAAGCGCCGTCAGAATCTGGCTGATGTCGTCTCGACCGAGGACCGCGCGAACGCGGCAGAGAGCGCCAACGCGGCGCTCGCCGGCTTGAACAAGGCGCAAGCCGGGCAAGAACAGGCGAAGGCCGCCCAGCAACAGGCCGTAGCTGCTGTCAATCAGGCGCAGGTTGCATTGGCCACTGCACAGTTGAATCTGGATCGCACCCAAGTACGCGCACCGGTCGACGGCTATGTGACCAATCTGCTTGTACGCGTCGGTGATTACGCCAGCGTAGGCGCGCCACGGTTGGCGTTGATCGACAGTCATTCCTATTGGATCGACGGCTATTTCGAAGAAACCAAGTTGCCGCATCTGCGGGTCGGCGATCCGGTCGATATCCGCCTTTTGAGCGGCGGTCCGCATTTGCATGGAACGATCGAAAGCATCGCGCGCGGCATAACGGATGCTGCCAATCCCACTGGCTCCGACTTGCTTGCCAACGTGAATCCCACCTTCAACTGGGTGCGCCTGGCGCAACGTGTACCCGTGCGTGTGCACGTCGACACCGACCATATGCCGGCGGGCACTGTGCTGGTAGCTGGTATGACGGCGACGCTGATCGTGCATCCCGATGCGCACGACAACTCGCACGATGCGACGCGGTGATCGATCGATGCGTAACGTTATCTCCATGACTCGTCTCAGGTGTGCTGCAACTGTCGCAGTACTCTGTGTTGCGCTGGCGGGCTGCGTCACGCCACGCGGATTGCATCCCACTGGTGCGAAGATCGATCCGAATAGCCTCAAGAGTGATCGCAGCCTCGCGGGTGTGCCCCTCAGTCCGACCGCGTGGCCGAATAAAGATTGGTGGGTTGGGTTCGGTGATCCGCAGTTATCCTCATTGATCGAGGAAGCGGTGAGAACCAATCCCAGCCTGGATGAAGCACAAGCCCGCGCAATGCAAGCGCAGGCCGCGGCCAATAGCCTGAACGCAGCGCGTCAACCGCAAGCGGAGCTGGATGCCAGCGCTATCGGCGCACGGCTTTCCGCCAAGGATCCAATCTATCCGTCCTATGACCTCGGCACGTTCGCTTGGAGCAAGTCCGTCACTGCGGGTTTTTCCTGGGACTTGGATTTATGGGGCGGCAAGCGCGCTGCGTGGGAAGCGGCGCTCGGCCGCAGTCGCGCCGCGGAACTGGATGCGTATGCGGCACGCATCGAACTGTCGGTCAATGTGGCGCGTGCTTATGTGAACCTCGGCTATGCATTTACCGAACAAGACGTAGCCGAGCGTGAGTTGCAACGAACTACGCAGTATCTGGCACTGACACGTCGTCTTGTCGCCGGAGGCTTGGGCACTCCGCAGCAGGAAGCGCTTGCCGATTCGGAAGCTGCCAGCGCGGAGCAGCAAAAAGCGCAGGCCGACCGGGCTATCGATGCTGCTCGAAGCAGTCTTTCTGTATTGCTGGGGCAGGGGCCTGATCGTGGCCTCAACATTTCACGCCCACGCGTGCTGGATACCGGGCAATTGGCTTTGCCCGATACGCTTTCAGTGAACCTGATCGGCCGCCGCACGGATCTGGTCGCGGCGCGCTGGCGCGTCGAGGCCGCTGGCAGAGATATCAAGGCAGCACGGACAGAGTTTCTGCCCAACGTCAGCCTGACTGCCATGGCCGGTTTCGTTGCGCTGGGAGGAAGCACCAATGTGTTCCAGTTGCCAGCGCGCACTTATGAAGGTGGGCCGGCGTTGAGTCTGCCCATTTTTGATGGTGGTCGCTTGCGAGCGAATCTTGCCGCGGCGAACGCGAGTTACGATGAAGCGGTCGCGCGCTACAACACCTTGCTGATCGGCGCGCTGAACCAGGTGTCCGATCTGGTCTCCGCACTTGCGTCGGTACGTACGCAGCTTGCACTGGAAAAACGCGCGGAGATTGACGCCCAGAAGAGCTGGCAAGATGCCATCTCCGGTTATCGCGGCGGCGTGACCGGACCGCTCACGCCGCTCATCAGTCGTCAGCAACTTCTGCAGGCCGAGCAGCGTCTGGCTGCGCTGGAAAGTCAGCAGGCGGATCTTTCCATTCGCCTTATCGATGCGCTGGGTGGTGGTTATGGCGCGGATGCTTCCAGCGGAGGGCCGGAACAAAGCGGCACGCGCTAAGCGCCACGAAGCATGTTTCTTGAAACGAATCCCAACACGGTTGCCTACCGCGCTGGGATTCGCTCTGTGCCGTG
>FSXU01000068.1_pt1 | contig 54558 bp, 51 predicted proteins | sample 1638421 | NCBI WGS metagenome assembly FSXU01 (sample SAMEA3914788, study PRJEB12502) | metagenome | biome: forest; material: soil | place: Canada | collected 2011-07-03 | depth 0.1 m
CTTCGTGCTCAGGTATTCGTCGACCAGCAGGTACAAGCGCGACATGTGAATGCCGCGACGATCCGGACGGGTGAGATTGACGAAGGCGCCGACCTGGGCGCTCGCGCGCTGCACGTCGCCGTCGCCGGCGTCGAAGCGTACGGGCACCTCGATGCCGTTCATCCCCACCCAGTCCAGCGCGCCAGCCAGATGCGGCTGCGCCTGGGTGGCGACATCGGGCATGAGGGATAGAGCTTCACTAATGTTCTTCACGGTGAAATTCCCATTGCAACAGATCCGGAACTATTCATTTTTGCTCTTGCATCAGCATTCGCGATTTGTTGTTTTACCGACTGCGCTAGCGCGGAGCCATCGCCAAGCAGCTGTCGCAGGTGTCTCCAGTTTGCGGAAGCGCCTGCATAGTTTTTTTGTTGAAAATCGCTGATGCCGAGCAGCCATAGGGCACGTTGATTGTTCGCATCCAAGGCGATGGCTTGCTCAAGCAACTGGCGTGATGAGTCATCGATAAAATAATCGGCATGCTGCGACATGTCGGCTTCGACCCAGCCCATCATCGCGATGGCATTTTTGCCATCGATCTTCAGTACGTGATCGTAAGCATCCTTGGCGTCGGCAGGGCGTTGTTCGGTGTCAAAAGCATGAGCCATATCCAGCCACTTCTTGATCTCTTCTTGCTTCTGTTCGACGGCCGATGCCAGCGATGCCGACACGCTTGTTGCATCTGGCCGAACGCGCGCGTCGCGCAAGGCCTGATCATCAAGCGCCGCAGGTGTTCCAAGAAGGGTGTAGAGATAGACGGCGATGCTTGGCAGCAACACGGCGGTCAATAAGGCCGCCGCAACCGGAACTTGCGAGGTTTTCTGGCGCCAACCTTCTTTCAAGAGTGGTTTGATTATCAAGAGTAGCGCCAGGACAATCATGGCTGACGCTACAAGGTAGAAGGGGAGGTTCACTACTCGTCGACTCCAGTCGTCTTTTTATCGTCAACGCTTGGTGTGGGGCGATAACTTGGTGATTTGCCCAAATCTAGCGAGAGGCTTTCGGCTCATCGCGCAGTGCGGTCACTGCCGACGCTGCATTGACTTGGAACATTCCCTTCGACAATTTGCTGCTTCGTAGCAAGAGATCATGTGCCGAACGTGCATCGAGCTTCGGCGCAAGATCCAGTAACAAAGCGACGATGCCGCTCACATGAGCAGCCGCCATGGATGACCCTGACGTGAAGTCGTAGCCGCCGCCGGGCTGCGTTGTCAAAATGTCGTTTCCGGGAGCGCTCAAAACACCTGCCGGTGCAGTTGACGTGTCGCTTTCCCGAACGACGATCACTCCCTGCCTATTGACCGGAAACCCGTCGAGCGCCCCATTCGGTGGTAGCGCCGCGACCACAATACGGCCTTGACTAAGCAGTTGAGAAAGCAATTTGTCGAGCAGAGGATCTGCGGGTCCTCCAAGGCTCAGATTGATGATGCGGGTATCAGTGTCGATGATCGCCGCCAACGCTTTGGCGAGCGTGAAGGAGTTACAACGTGCACCGCTGTTTGTGCCGACTGGATACCAACAGGCCTTGTAAATGCTGAGCACGGCTTTGGGTGCTATGCCTACGATACCCTGGTGATTGTCGGCATCTGCCGCGATGACGCCTGCGACTTCAGTGCCGTGACTGTCTCGATTGAACGAGGCCGCATCGTTATCGACTTCGTTTTGGGTATCGTGAATGCGACCCTGTAGATCCAAATGTGATGTATCAGCACCGGTATCCACGACGGCTACGCGAACCCCACTGCCTTGACTGACGTTTTGCGCAAGCGCTGCATCCGTCTCCACGAAGCCACGTTGCAGGTTGACGTAGGGGTCGTTGTAAGACTGCGCATCGGCGTCCTTCTGCGCATAAACGGAATAATCTTGCAGCGGTTGAGCGAGTTGCACCCTCTCATCTTTGGCTAGCGCCTTCAGCAACGCATCGCGAGCCATTCCCGGAGGCGGCTCCAACACGACGCAATAAAGATTCAGCGCCTTGATAGGCCAACCGGTAACCTCGCGCAATCCGTAACGCCGCTTCAACTCGGCCAGATTGGAGATGGCGCGTTGACCGGCGCCGTAGAAACCCGAAGGGGCGTAACCCAGCAAACTGGAGCCCGCGTGTGTGGCGGGGGGCTCAACGGGGTTGGCGACGGCCAACACAATGTCACGCTGGGGGTCCATGGATGACACGCCGCTACCGGATGCGCTACTCGCCTCTCCATGCGTTGCGGGAGTCGCGTTGGGAATCGATTGTGCGCACGCGCTCGAAGCAACCAATGCAGCGAGGAGAGCGAGAAAGCCGTATTTCATGGCGTGCTAGCGACAGGTTCCGCCAATTGGATACCTCGTGTGCCGCGCAGTTTCTGCAATGTATGTTGTGTTGCTGAATTGGATCTTGCCGGAACGACCGTATAAGCGCCCACGTCGTTGGGGCCGCCTACCACTTGCAGCTGCAGGCTATGAAGCAACGCGTTCCAATCGGTCAAGGTCATATTTGCATCAGGTACCACACGGATCGCTCCAGAGGCCACCGGCGACGGCTCCTGGCTGAGTGTGCGATACGCGGGGCTGTTGCCTGTCGACAATAGCTTTGCGCCCAGCACACCAATGCCGATGGCCTGAATCAGCACAGCGGCGACCATCGCCCGCGCCAACCAATTTCCGGATCGCGGGCGCGACCGAAATGGCAACGACTCCTGCGGCATGGGCGCATCGAGACGGCTGAGCAGGCGATTCAATCCAGCGTTCGCGTCAACCGGTATATCCGAGGGCAAGGACATGGCACGACGCAAACGCGTTTGCTGCGCAAACTCGGCCCGGCACGATTCGCAATGCGCAAGGTGATTTTTCAGCCACTCGCTTTGTTCTTGCGTCGCGCTGTCTTGAAGTACCCAGGGCATGGCCTCCCAGGCACGGAGACAATCCTGGCTGGTGTTCATAGGGAAGGTCATGGCACATTCTCTTTATATATGGGTGATTCTCCGGCTAAAGCGGGTAGCACGTTGCGCAACTTGACGCGCGCGTGGAACAACCGTGCCTTCACCGTGCCGACGGGGCACTGCATGATGGTGGCAACATCTTCCAGGGTATGACCGACTCCGTACACGAGCTCGATCACCACACGTTGATCCGCCGATAAGCGATCGAGACCTTTGCCTAGCCAGTCCCGCAACTCACGATCTTCGTCCGGGTCCGTGGAGGGAATACGCTCTTCCGGTACGGCATCGTCCTCGACGGGCTCGTCACCGTGCTGTCGCAGCGCCTTGAGCCCGCAGCGATAGGCGATACCCATGATCCACGTCGAAACGCGCGAGTCGCCGCGAAAGTCGCCGGCTTTCTGCCAGGTGACCAAGAAGCAGTCGTTGATGACTTCTTCGATGACGTCGGCGCGCCGCGTCAGTCGGGCCAGAAAGCGGCACAACCGGCCGTGATAGCTGTGATACAGCGTTGCCAGCGCGACGCGGTCGCCCGCGGACATGCGCTGGAGCAGCATGCGGTCGGCGACGTCGGCATTGAGATCAGCTTCGTTCATAAGCTCGGGGGAGGCCGTCTGATTGCGGTTAATTGGCCACATAGGTGCCGTTTCAACGCAAAAAGGTTGCCTCTGGATCAAAAGGACCACGAAATCGTCCCAACCCAGGAGGCAGGTGCCAGGCTGCCCCATTGCTGGCGCGATTCGGGGTCGATCATGATGCGATCCAGGTCGATTCGCCAGGGGCCGTAGCCCCACACCAATCCCGCATGGCCGTAGCCATAGAAGCTCGTGTGGCCATAACCGTAGGGGCCATAGGGCGAAATGAGGTTCTGGGCGACCCCGGCCCCCACGGACAGGGAAAAATGCTCCGCCAGCGGCCAATGGAAATTGACATCGGCGGCACCGCGCGGCCGCTGGTCGTTGCCGCCCGTCAGGGTGATCGCCGACAGGCCGAAGGTCAGAATGTCCCTGTATACCCAGCTGACGCCGGTTTCCACCCGATTGAAATCACCTGAACGGGCATTGCTGGGGTAATCGTAATAAAGCAGGCTCGCCTGCATCTGCCAGTCGCTGGAAAGCGACCAATAGCGCGACGCTTGCGCCAGGGCTTCGCTGACCCGTCCCGGCGAGCGCACTTCGGTACCTGCAGACAGGCCTAGCGACCAACCCGTCGGCGACGTCCAGGATGCTGCTGCTTGGAAGATGGGCGTGACAGGCGTAATGGCCAGGCCGCGGTCGACTAATTGCGAACTAAGCGCCACCGTGCCGCTGATGTTGGTGGATTGGGCATGAAGCGGCGTGGGCAGCCACGCCACGATCGCTATGGAAACGACGCCCGCGCCGATGCGAATAAGAGAGTTACTCCGAATGTGTGGCTCGATGCGATCAAGCCCCGCTCGGTGTGGGAGTGCCCTGGCTTTCCCATGAAACGGGTGAGACTTCACCATAAGGTCTACTTATTTGGGGACGCGAAAGCCGCGCCGTGGAAGCGGGCACGCCACGGCTGGGAACACCCCCTGATGGGTGTCGCTAGGGCTCTGTTGTGCAGCATCACTTCATCATTTAAAGGGCAACGCGCCGCCGATATTCATGACATATCCGCACCATGAAGGATATCCGGCACTTATAGTCGATCTGCCCATAGAAAAGAATGTCATCAGTGAATGGTGCTCAGGTACGAAATGAGATCATCAAGCTGTTTGGGATCTGACAGGCCTTCGTATTTCATTTTGGTGCCTGGATTGGCTTGCTTTGCCGGCTGAGACAAATAGCTATGCAACTTGTCCGCCGTCCACACCCAGTGGGCTTGCCGCAAGGCGTCTGAGTACGAATAGTCCGATATCGTACCGGCCGATCGCCCCACGATGCCAAACAAACTCGGACCCTTTTTGTTGCGCCCTTCCTTCACGCTATGACACTCGGAGCATTCCGTTTTGAAAACGCTTGCTCCCGCGCTGGCATCATCGGCCCACGCAGCGCATGAGCCGACCATCCCGCCGAAAAGAAAACCTGCAACCGCCAGGCAACGCAAAGATTGCCTCAAAGCTAACTCGATCACGTGCCGACTCCTGTACGCGTTTTTAGAATGCTGCGCTTGCCGAGAGCAGGAATTCATCCAGGTCTCGGGCATTGGTAACCGGTGCTCCCAAGGGGGCGCCGAAGACGTTAGTGGGGCTGCCGTTGAATTTGGTAAAGCGGAACCAGGTGGCAGCGAGTTTGATATTCGCGATCGATGTCCAGGAGTCGTCCCTCCCGAAAGGTGTCCAGAACACGCTGAAGCTATAGCTGGCGGTATCGGGATCCCCATAGGGCACATAACGAACGATATCGTGCGTTCCTGTGCTCACGAGATGTGAATAGGTGACGCCGTAGCTCTGCTTGAAGGTGTACGAAACGCTGGCGCTCTGATCGTGCACAACGCCGTGTGCCTGCGCGGTAAGACCGGGAATGACCGGGCTTGCCGGCACGCTGGCGTAACGGCGCTGCTCGAGGATATTCACGTACGCCAGTTGCACGATGTTGTCCCGATTACCCAGATACTGGTACGTCAGGTCGTAACCGAGATCGGTAACGTCTTCGTTGGGTCCTGTGCGGGGAAGCTGGCGTTTGGTCGTTAACGCAACAATACCTGCCGAGAAGAACTGGCTTTTCAGATCCTTCATATACGCGAAGCTGAAATAGCCCGTATCGCTGAGCTTGCCGGGGTCTCCGCCGATCGAATAGCCAAGATGATCCTGCACCGATGTCGGCATCGATGAGTAAGTTCCGATCTCGCCATACCAATTGGAATCGTATAGTCCGTACACACTCGCGCCGATAACACGATGGGCCAATGTGTTAGAGCTCGATGGATTGAGCAACGTGCCGGAAACCGTCGGTGGTCCGTTTTGCGTCGCTGCCGGAAGTGCAGCGATTGGATCCTGGAACCCCGGATTATTGTTGACCGTGACGCCGATTGTCGCTTCCTGCGTGCCGAGCTTGAGATCCTTGGCAACAAATCGCAGATCGACATCGCTCAATTGGGTGCTGAATTTGTTGTCTCCGACATTGTCGGACTGCACCTTCACATAGCCGCCAATCTGATCCGTGATGCGCCCGGCCAAGTAAAGATCGGCTTCGGAAAGCTCCGTGGTGCTCTGTCCCACTGCGGGAACGGCTCGTGTCCCGACGATTTGTCCGGCTACCGGTATCTTGAAGCCGTTGCCGTCGGTATCGGTATATCCGTTGAGCTTGAAGCGCATGCCATAAGGTGTCAGCTGCGGCCCGTTGGAGCCGGCCCCATAAGAGCCGGCATGACAATCGGCGCAAGCTGAGCCAGTTTGCCGGGCATAGGCGGGAATCGCATTCGCCGTCGTACTTGCAAGCAGTAGAAGTACAGCAAGACCGCACAAAAGGTAGGTCAGCTTGGACCGCCGCATCCTCTTGGGCCGGCGCACCCCGCGTCGGTTCAGAAAAGATGGCATGAAGTCTCCTTAGTTTTGATCGAATGCAGCGGTAAGTAAGTTCTAAACGCGTATCAGCGGCGGCGCTTCGGCCACATCAACCGCAACACGCCATCACGCATAACAAAGTGATGCCAGAGCGCGGCCCCGATATGCAGCGAAACCAATCCCAACAACACCCACGCGGCATCCACGTGCCACGTTTGCAATGTATCGGCCAGATCATCATCGGAGCCGACCAGGGCGGGTAACGTCGCGCCAAATAGATGGACGGGCTTCCCCAATGCATCGCTAAGCGCCCAGCCAAGCAAGGGCAGGGCGAGCAACAGCGCGTACAAGGCAATATGCGTCAGCGATGCGAGGGCATGAACGAGCCGCGACGAGTTGTCGGCGGAAGGGAGCTTGCCCAGCCGAATGCGAACCACGACGCGAACAAAGAAAAGAATAAGTACGAACAGTCCGAAATGGCGATGCCCCTCGAGGAGCCACTGCTGCATGACACGTCCGTCAACTTGATCGCGAATCAAGATCAGGGCTGCCGCGAAACACAAGCAAAGTACGGTGAGCCAGTGTAGGAACACCAACTTTCTAGGGCGAGCAATCACCGTTTCTTCAGCAGGCTGATGCGGCGTCTTATCCAGGTGGACGTCGGCGCCATGCATAAAAGTCACCTTATTGCTCTGCTTTCCTGGAGCTTTGTTCTCCAATCGCATACCCGAGATGCCTTTGTGCGTCGCCGTCATCGTGCCGATCCCTTTCCCATCTCCCCGGCTTGTCTCATGCCTGACGGGAGAATCATGTTCGGGCCCAAGGGGCTTTGTCCGGTGAGTGCCGATCGAGCTACGAATGGTTGCACCGAGGTACGCATTAAAAGTTGCGTCGTAATTCCGTGCTGGTCGATTCCGTCGCAACCTTTCGCAGATGAGGCAGCACTCAAGCATGTGGGTCACCTCAAAACTTTGCGGCCGTGGCTTAAAACATGGAAATCGAACGAATCCAGTTGCAGAAGCATGGCGATAGCCGCGGCATGCTCGTTGCGTTGGAGCAAGAAAGAAACGTCCCCTTCGAGATTCGGCGCGTGTATTACCTGTTTGCCACGAAGGGCGATGTACATCGAGGTCAGCACGCGCATCGGCGTCTGAATCAACTCGCGATATCGGTGCGTGGATCTGTCACGTTTCTGCTGGATGACGGCACCGGACCGGTAGAGGTTGTGCTCAACGATCCCTCGCAAGGCCTTCTGCTCGGCAACATGGTGTGGCGTGAGCTTTACGACTTCAGCGACGACTGCGTGTTAATGGTGTTGGCCGACCAGCTATATGACCCAACCGACTACATCACCAACTACGATGAGTTTCTGCGCGAAGCCCATGGCACACGGTACCGGGAGGGTCCGGTAGCATGGCCCGGCCGCTAGTGGTGATTGGTGCGGGCGAATTTGCGCAGATCGCCTGTGAATATTTCGAGCACGACAGCGACTATGACGTCGTTGCTTTTAGCGTCGAGCGGGCGTATCTCGCGCAGCCCACTTTGATGGATCGCCCCGTGGTCGCCTACGAGGCATTGGAAGCGCATTACCCGCCGTCGGACGTCGACCTGTATGTGGCCATCCCCGCCAGTCAGCTCAATCGCCTGCGCAAGCGCCTTTATCTCGATGCGAAACATAGGGGCTACCGTTTTGCTACCTATGTAAGTTCGCGCGCCTTCGTGTGGCGCAACGCCGCGGTGGGTGAAAACACTTTTATCTTTGAGGGAAACGTCATTCAACCCTTCGCTAGTGTCGGCGACAACTGCATTCTTTGGAGTGGCAATCACGTAGGTCATCGCACGGTTGTTCGCAACCATGTATTTATCGCGTCGCATGCAGTTATTTCTGGTTATTGCGACATCGGCGAGCACAGCTTTATTGGTGTCAACGCCACCTTCAACGATCACGTGAAGGTGGCTCAGGACAACGTGATTGGTGCCGGCGCCCTGGTGACACACGATACCGAACCCGGCTGCATTTACGTCGGATCCCCCGCAAAGGCGCTACCGAACAAGTCCAGCCTCGACGTGAGGCTCTGAAAGCCCATGCTCACGTGGATCAAGAAAGGGCTCGTGTTCGAAACCGCGCGGCACGGCGTAGGGGGTTGGATGAGCCACTCCGCGCTTACGCCAACACCGTATCGCATCGCTGATGATCTCATTCGCGTTTATGCTGGCTTTCGCGATAACGATGGTGTCAGCCGCATTGGTTACGTCGACGTGCGGGCCGACAATCCAACGGCCATCGTACGTGTTAGCACTGAGCCCGTACTGGACATCGGTCGTGATGGCTGCTTTGACGACAACGGCATGATCCTCGGCGATATCGTCGATAAGCCTGATGGGCTTCAGATGTTCTATGTCGGCTTCCAGCGCGTAGAAAAAGCCAAGTTCCTGGCCTTTTCCGGCCTGGCAGTTTCTGATGACGGCGGCGATAGTTTTCGGCGCGTGCAGGAAACGCCCATTCTGGATCGTGCTCCTGGTCGAAGCACTATCGCGGCCATACATTCTGTCATTCATGAAAATGGACGATGGCGTTTGTGGTACGCCGTTGGAGATGAGTGGGAAACCATCGGCGGACATCCGTTTCCGCGCTACCACATCCGTTATGCGGAGACGGACAATCTTCAATCGATACCACGCGAAGACCGTGTCTGCCTGCTTCCGCAGGGAAGCGAGTACCGTATCGGCAGGCCGCGCGTATATCGGCTTGGCGACGGGTATGTCATGTACTTCACCCGCGGCAACGTTACCGGCGAATATTTCCCAGGAGTTGCCTATAGCAAAGACGGTATCCAATGGGTGCGCCGCGATGACGCGCTTGGCATGGCACTGTCCCAAGATGGCTGGGATTCGCGGGTGATTTGCTACCCCGCCTTGTTCCGCCAGCGCGACAAGCTGCTGATGTTCTACAACGGCAACGACATGGGCCGTGACGGATTCGGCGTGGCGGAAGCCAGCGGTACGCACTTCGTTGGTGGTACGCATGCTTACCGTTAGGCCCTATACGCCGGCCGATACGGTTGCTTGGGACGCACTCGTCGAGCGATCCAGAAACGGCAATTTCCTGCACCGGCGCGGCTATATGGAGTATCACGCCGACCGCTTTGTGGATAGCTCGTTGATCGTCGAGCGCGACAGCGAAGTGGTGGCCGTTTTCCCGGCGAATAAGCAGGGAAGCCTGGTGACGAGTCACGGCGGCCTCACCTATGCCGGACTTATCTCGAGCCGGGCCCTGCGCGCCGAATCGACGCTGGCCGTGTTCGAACAGATCGGCGAACACTATCGCACGCAGGGTGTGGAACGTGTCCTCTACAAGGCGGTACCGCACGTATTTCATGCCTATCCTGCCGAAGAAGACCTGTATGCACTGTATCGACTGGGAGCGCAGCTGGTGCGCCGCGACCTTTCCTCGGCGATCGCATTGAAGGAACCCCTCCGCTTCACGCAGGAACGGCAGCGCGCGGTGAACAAGGCGCGAGAGGCGGGCATACGATGCAGTTCGGCTGGCGATCTGACAGCTTTCCATGCGCTGCTCACTGTTGCGCTACAAAGACACAATGTGTCTCCCACCCACAGTCTGCAGGAACTGTCCTTACTACAGGCGCGTTTCCCGGCGCACATCGTGCTGCATGAGGCCCGCGACGAAGCCACAGTGTTGGCGGGCGTGGTCATTTACGATTTCGGCAATGCGGTGCATGTCCAATACATGGCCGCATCGGAGCAGGGGCGAAAAGTAAACGCGCTAAATTTTTTGCTAGCGGAACTGATTACAGGCACTTACGCGAATCGACTCTATTTCAGCTTCGGTATTTCGACCGAGCAGGGCGGCCGGCAACTCAACAGCGGGCTGATCGCGCAAAAGGAGTACTTCGGTGCACGCGCCATCGTGCATGATTTTTACGAGTGGTCGCTTCGATGAACATCCCGTTCCTTAGTCTTCGGGAAGTCAATGCGCGATATGCCGATGAGCTGAAAGTGGCTGCCGGCCGCGTCATCGACTCGGGATGGTATGTGCTCGGCGAGGAATTGAGGAGCTTCGAGCGCGAGTTCGCCGACTATATCGGTGTGCGTCACGCCTTAGGTGTGGGAAATGGACTCGACGCCCTGGCGCTGATTTTGCGCGGCTACAAAGAACTTGGCGCCATCGTCGACGGTGACGAGGTCATCGTGCCGGGCAACACCTTCATAGCCAGTTTCCTCGCCGTAACCGAAAATCGGCTGGTACCCGTTCCGGTGGAGCCGGATCCAGTCAGCTTCAATATCGATCCAGCGTGTGTAGAAGCGGCGATTGGGCCTCGCACGCGCGCAATCATGGCGGTACATCTTTATGGCCAAGTGGCGAACATGCCGGCCTTGGCGGCGTTGGCCCGTAAGCACAATTTGATGCTGATCGAAGATGCAGCGCAGGCACATGGCGCCATGCGTGACGGACGAAAGGCCGGCGCATTTGGCAATGCGGCAGCTTTCAGCTTCTTTCCCGGAAAAAATCTCGGTGCGCTGGGTGATGGGGGCGCGGTCGTCACGGACGATGAAGCGCTGGCCGAGCGAGTTGCAGCATTGCGCAACTACGGTTCCGATGTGAAGTATCACCATCTCTTCCAAGGCCTCAATTCGCGACTCGACGAGATACAGGCAGCCATGTTGCGGGTGAAGCTGCGTTATCTCGATGAGGATATTGCATGGCGTCGTCGTGTGGCGCTTCGCTATCGCGAAGGTATTCATCATCCGCACATAACGTTACCGTCCGTTGCTCAGGAGGAGGAGCATGCCTGGCATCTCTTCGTGGTTCGCTGCGCGCATCGCGACGCGTTACAGCAACACCTGCATGCGTGCGGCATTCAAAGCCAGGTGCACTATCCGGTACCTCCGCATCGGCAGCCGGCCTACGCCTCCTTGCGGAATGCTCATTTGCCAGTGACGGAGCGTCTGCATAACGAGGTGTTGAGCCTGCCCATGGCGCCCACGCTGTGCGCGGATGCCGTCGATCGGGTCGTTGAGGCCTGCCAAGCGTTCGAATGTCCGGCATGAACATCGTCCGCGCCAGTTTCTATTCCGCAATGGCCACTGCGTCCCGCTTGGTCGCGGGCCTTGTCGTCATCAAGCTGGTGGCGTGGTTTGCCGGTCCGGAGGGCGTGGGAAAGCTGGGGCAATTCATGAGCCTGATGTCGCTGCTGGCCGTTTTGGCCGGCGGCGGCATAAGTGCTGGCATCGTCAAATACGTTGCCGAATATCGCCACGATGCGCAACGTCTGTCGCGTCTTCTTGCGGCAGCGCTTTGGTATGCGCTGTGCGCATCTATCCTGATGGGGTGCATTGCCTTGTTGCTCAGTCGACAGATGGCTGTGTGGCTGCTGGGCGATCTGCGCTATGAAAGTTTGATTCGCGTACTGGCCGTTGCGCAGCTCGGCATCGCGATGGTCAACTACATGCTCGCGGTGATCAACGGCTTCATGGATGTGCGCAGGCTTGCCTTCATCCAGGTGCTGGGATCGGCTTTCAGCATCGTCATGGTGGTGTGGTTGTCGCAGTGGCTGCATCTTTATGGTGCGCTACTGGCCTTGGTCGTGAGCCAGGTGTTGTGGCTACTGGTCGGTTTGCCGTCGTGGTGGCGAAGCCCGTATTTCCAGCGGGGCATGCTCCGGATGCGCTTCGACCGCGAAATGACCTTGCGTCTCGCGGCCTTTTCGGTGATGACAATCACCTCGGCGTTATTGCCGCCACTCATCAACATCGCGGTACGCAATCATCTGGCGGTTCAGTTCGGCTGGGGGCAGGTCGGTTATTGGCAAGCGGTGAGCAAGGTATCGGATGCCTATCTGTTGTTCCTCACCACGGCGATCAACATTTATTACTTGCCCAAGCTGGCATCGACTCACGATCGCGAATCCCTGGTGCTGGAATTGCGTAATGCCTATCGTTACCTGTTGCCCGCGGTCGCTGGTCTCGCATTGTTGGTCTATGTGTTGAGAGACTGGGTGACGCGTTGTCTTTTTAGTGCCGATTTCGTCTCTGCGAATGCGTTGTATGGTCCGCAACTTATCGGCGACGTCATTAAGGTCGCGTCGTTCATTCTTTCCTACGTCATGCTAGCCAAGGCTATGACGCGTTTGTTCGTGGTATCCGAGTGCGTGTTTGCAGTCAGCTATCTGGCGCTTGTCTACGTGTTCACCGCGCACTTCGGCCTCATCGGTGCCATGTACGCATTCGCGGTGAATTATCTCTGCTACCTCGCGTTCAACGTGTGGGTCGCACGACGTTATCTAGGGAGGCTATGACGATGGCCGACGATGCACCAGCAAGCGTGCCAGCCATGCCGCTGGTTTCGGTGCTTATACCTGCGTTCAATCATGAACGTTTTGTGCAGCGCTGTCTGGATAGCGTGTTGGAGGACCCTTATCCGGCCAAGGAGCTGATCATCATCGATGACGGCTCCACCGATAGCACCGGCGAACGTATCGCCGAATGGGTAGTGCAGCACAGCGGTGAGCTTCCCATTGAATACGTGCGCAGAAATAACCGAGGCATCGCCGCGACCTTGAACGAACTGGCGGCACGTGCGCGTGGCGAGTTTCTACGTCTTGGTGCCAGCGACGATTACCTGTTGCCCGGTGGTTTGGATGCCCAGGTTCGCTATCTTCTTTCGCACTCGTGCAAGCGCGCGGTCATCGGCGATTCGATCGTTGTCGATCAGCACGGGCAAAAAATGCACGACAGTGGCATGTGTGATCTTCACGGCGCCAACAAACGCCTGTATGACTCTGACGATGGCATACGCCGCGCGGTCATCAGCCAGTGGGCCATAGGCGGTCCCGTTGCACTTATTAGAAAGAGTGCGCTCGACACTGTCGATCGTTGGAGCGAGGGGCTGCGTATCGACGATTGGGATTTTTTCCTGCGCCTGGCGGCCCGTGATGCATTGGGATTTATTGACGTAAGTGTCTGCGCGTACCGCATTCACGGCGCGAACCTGAGTAAGACGCGACAGACAACGGCTCGCATCGTCAATCTTTCAGAATCGCGATATGTCGCTCTTCGTAGAGCTGGGCTTTTCGAAGGACCATACAGAACGTTGATGAAGGCGCAAGCGCATTTCATTAGCGCCAAGATTTCGTTCCTGCAGCGGCGGCTATGGCCGCTCATGTTGCACATGATGGCGTATCTATCTCTTGTCCTGCTTTCCAGGCTCAGGCTTCATTCCTCGCATCCGTTCTTGGAGAAGCCGTGAAACAGCTGCTTCGCCTTCCATCGAGCTATCTGGGGTTGCCGATCCTGCTCACCTGCGGGATCACGGTGCTCACTTACGATCTTCCAACGGGCTATCTTGAAGGTATCGTTCTGCTCGCCGGAACGGCGATGGCCATCATGCTGGCTGACATTGCGCTGGGCATCAGGCTGCCGGAATTAGCACAGTTTCGGGCGCGCCAATATGCAGGTACGCGTGATTCGTTTGTGGCGCTGGCCTTCGCCGGGGTGGTCATTCTTTTCTGCCTTCTCGACCTGGCGCTGTTTCCCATTCCGCTCATTGACGATCCTTCTTCTTACGCCACGATGGACGGCGGCCACGAACACATACGGCACATCTCGGATATGTGCTGGACGCTTCCTCCCATCGGCCTTCTCTGCGCAAGAAGCAGGTGGCTTCGCAATGCGCTTATCGCGATTGGCGTGGCTTTTCCGATCTTGGTTATCGACAGGAACCGGATCTTCGCTTCCTTGTTTTCGTTCGGGCTGGTGATCGTGTTTCGACGTGACGAGGCAAAGCCGCTGCCATGGAAGTCCATCGTTTTTCTTGCGGTGGCGGGAAGCGGCATTTTTTCCATACTCGGCATGTTGCGATCGGGCTCGCTTGATTCCGTCGCGCTGCCGTTCAGCGCCCTATATCGCGCTGCGCCACAGGGCGTCAAATGGCTGCTGCTTTATATCAGCGCCGGTCCGTACAACTTCGGCTCCCTGATGGCGAAGCAATACGTCGATGCCAGTTTTCTCGTCAATCAGATCGTGCCGATGAGCGGGTCCATCGCCACGGCCGGAACCGGCATTCCGCTGGATGCCCCAAACATCAACGTGGGTACGGAATTCTTTCCGTTTCTACTTGCGCTGGGTCCGGTCGGCGCGGTGTTCGCGATCTTGCTGTTGTATGCCTTGCTGCTATGGAGCGTAGGGCGCCTTCGTCCGGCTGCCTCCTTGTTTCCATTGCTGATTTTCTTGCGCGTTGCTTATGTATGCGTGATGTCGCCGTTCGCGCCGCAGGCGTTCACGTGGACGAATATCGGCTTTATCGGACTTTGTCTCCTCATGCAGCTCTTTGCATCGCTGCTGCCCAATCGAAACGCAGCAAATTCGGTTTCCGCCGATCGGGGTCATACGCCCCTGGCTACCGTGCATTCGGCCTCTTCGCACTCTTTCCAATGAGCTCAAACATGAAACAAGACGATGTCTATTTGGTCGATATTTGGCGGATCTTCGTTCGCGAATGGCGATGGTTCGCGATCGGGCTGTTGATTGCCCTGGGCGCCGCTTTTGCCTATTCGCTTGTTGCCAAACCCCAGTGGGAAGCGACCGCCTGGATACAGGTCGGGCAAATAGGGCCCGCGCCGGTAGGGCAGGATCCGAAAGTCGAGCCGTTTCAGCGCGTGCTCATGCGGATGCAGACTCTGACATTTCAAAATGATGTATTGAAAAGCGTGGGCTTTTCCATCGACACGCCCGAAGCAAATCTCTACCGAAAGAGTCTGAAACTGGACCCTGAGCCTTACGCCAATTTGATCAAGGTGACTATAAGGGCGCGCTCGCAGGAGCAAGCCACACAATTGATCACTGCCACGGTTGCGCAGTTACAGGATATTCACAGGCAAATTGAAGCGCTACCGCTAAAGCTAGCGCATGAACGCTTGGACGAAATTCAGGCAGAACTGCAAAGCGCACTGGCCGATCGGGATCGACTGCAGACGATCGCTTTGTCGGGAAACAAGGATGTCGCGGGAAGCAGGGCCGTCACTGACTCAACGCTCACGACCATGCTGCTGGCAAGCAAGGATGAGGCTATCCGTACTTTGCAGGGGGCAAAAAGCGAGCTTCTCAATCGCCTCAGCCCCAATTACACGTATGACACGTCGCTGCCGTGGCCCGTCTATGTGCCATCCAGACAGGCCTCTCCCAATCTTGCTTTGACCTGGGGAGCCGGCATTTTCTTCGGATTCTTTCTGGGCGGCGTGGCGGCCATGCTGCGAAACGCCTACCGACGTTCGTGAAGCAGCCCTTGCTTGTTGTTTGGATCATTCAACCAATGCGACCCATGTCGGCACTCACTGGGTGAATCAACGAAAAAGGTGTGTCGGTGGAGCAGATGGATATGGGTGGGCAACTTAAGCTAAAAACCGAGGAGGCACCCGTGCCCATCCAGAATGTTCGCAGGCAGCAACAAGGTGTGCCTCTAGACGAAGCACAGCTGCTCGATACGCAGCGTGCCTTCGACAGCGTAGCGGCCGATTATGATGGGCCGCGCGGCAACAACGAGCTGATCCAACGCATGCGGCTCACCTTGTGGGAGACCGTGCGCAGCGAAGTGCCCGCAGGCGGTCATCTCCTGGATCTTGGCTGCGGCACGGGTATCGATGCGCTCGAATTTGCGCAACGGGGCTTTCAAGTCGTCGCCACCGATTGGTCGCCGCAGATGGTCGAGCGCACGCAGGCGCGGGCCGCAGCAGCGGGCGTGCAAGCACGCGTCACGGCCCGGCATCTTGGCGTGCAGCAGCTCGATCAATTGGATGCGCGCTTCGACGGCATTTATTCGAATTTCGGTCCGCTGAATTGCGCACCGGACCTTGGTGCTGTGGCTGTCGAGTGCGCGCGCCTTCTTAAGCCGGGCGGCAAGCTTGTCTTCTCGGTAATCGGCCGGATCTGCCCATGGGAGGTAGGGCACTACGCGTTGCGCGGACGCCTAAAGCGTGCCGGCGTTCGTGCAGCTCGCGGCGCCACCGCTGTGGGCATGAATCGCCACACGATCTGGACTTATTACTATCTTCCGCGCGAGTTCTATCGGGCATTCTCCGATCATTTTTCGCTGGAAAGCTATCGGGCGCTAAGCCTGTTCATGCCACCGCCGTACTTGGTCGACTACTACCGCCGTCGCCGTGATTGGTGCGAACGCCTGGGACGACTGGACGATCGCTTCGGCGCGCTGCCGTTGCTGCGCGACATGGGCGACCATTTCCTCATCGTGATGCGTCGGCGCTGAGCGATGAACGCTCTGCAGGCAAAGACAAACGCTAGCTTGTGCCATGCGGCATCGGTTACCCCGGAAGGTGTTTCGCACGCCCCCGTGTCAATTCGAACCGGACGGATTGGCGCGTCACTTGCCTTATGGGCCTATCAGGTCGATCTACGCGACCATTTGATTTTTCCAGGGCTGATCAACGCGCACGATCATCTACACGTGAACGCCGTCCCGCCGCTGCGGGCACATACACCTTTCCCAAACAGCTATGCCTGGATCGATGCGTTTCAAGAACACTTCGAACAACCCGCCGTCATCGATGCCTTAAAGGTGCCCAAAACACTACGGATGCGGCACGGTGCACTGAAGAACCTGATCGCCGGCACGACGTGCGTCGCACATCACGATCCCTGGCATCCCGTGTTCGACACGCCGGAATTCCCGGTTGCCTTATTGCGCGATTACGGCTGGAGTTACGCGTTGGGGTGGCCGGGCTACGGTCCACCGGTACAACAGAGCTTTACCGCTACGGCACCCGATCGGCCTTGGCTGATCCATTTGGCCGAAGGAACGGATGCGACAGCACAGAACGAACTGTCGCAGTTGGATCAACTGGGTTGCCTGGCTCCGAACAGTGTGTTGATCCACGGCGTCGGTTTGCGCGAGCAGGATATCGATCGCGTCATTGACAGCGGCGCCTCGGTTGTCTGGTGTCCCGCCAGCAATCACGCACTACTTGGGCGTTCGATTGATCCGAGACGATTGAACGCTGCGGGCAGGCTTGCGCTAGGTAGCGATTCGCGACTCAGTGGAGCGCGCGACCTGCTTGCAGAACTGAGCGAAGTCGCCAATCAATGCGAGCTGAGTGCTCAAGAACTGATCGGACTGGTCACCGATCAAGCGGCCCGCATTTTGCGAATGCCTTCGCGCGGCAGCCTTGCGCCGGGAGCACACGCCGACCTGGTGATCGTCGAAGACCTCGGCGGCGATGCGGCGCGAAGCCTGGTGGGCATCGAACGCAGCCAGATTCGCGCCGTGGTGCGCGACGGCGTTCCTCAGATCGCCGATCCCGACTTCGCCGAATGGTTTGCCGCCACTGGCGTGGAAACCGTGAGGATGACACTGGATGGCAAACCGAAATTGTTGGCCAAGTCGGTGGCAGAGCCGGCGTTGATCGCGCTTGAACCCGGACTTGAATTTGCCGATGGCGGCATGGAACAGGAATTCGATCTAACGATCGAGGCACGGTGCGATTGATGTCACATCCGGCGATGCTAACCCCCGTTGATGCTTACGCGCTGTGGGCATCCAGTTATCCAGCGCATGCGCACAATCCGGTGATGCAGACGGAGGAGCGCGCGATGCTCAAGCTGATGCCGGCTGGGTTGGAAAATCATGCGGTACTCGACGCCGGTTGCGGCAGCGGACGATACATGGTGCACGCGCTGCAACGGAATGCCGTGCGCGTACGCGGCGTGGATCTTTCGCCCCAGATGCTGCAGCGTGCGGAATCGGAACTAGACACCTATCGAGCCAGCGCGGAAATCAAACTGATGCATGGCACCTTGATTGCTCTGCCGGTTCCGGATGCCTGGGCAGATCTGACGATATGCGGCCTTGTCATCGGCCATCTTGAGAATCTGGAGCAACCTCTTGCCGAGCTGCTTCGGGTGACGCGGCCTGGCGGCATGGTCTTATGCAGCGACGTCCATCCTATTGGTCACGCGCTCGGCTGGACGCGCGACTTCAAATCCGGCGGCCAGCGTTATGCCGTGCAGCATACGCAACATCTGTATAGCCATTGGCATGCGGCTTGTGCAGCACTCGGGTTTCAGATCGAACGGGTACTCGAACCGATGCTGGATCCCGCCGACATTCCCACTGACGCGCATTTCGATCGCACTGCGTTGCAGGTTCCGGTCGCATTGGTGTTTCAGCTAAGGCGTATGCGTTGAACTCCTCTATTTCTATCGACTTCTTGCCATGACCCGCTCGTCAAACACGCTGCTGATCAATCCAACCATCACATCGCGCTCCAGCGCGCGGTTTCCGCTGTCCTTGTTGCATCTATCGGCAGCATTGGATCGCACTGGCAGCAGCCAAATCATCGACGGTAACGTGGATCGCGATCTTCTTGGCGAGACCATGCGCGCCATCGAGCAAAATACGTTTGATGCGGTTGGCATCAGCGTCATGGGTGGCCCGCAGATCGAGCCGTCTATCGCTGTCTCCAAGATGATCCGTGAATGTTTTCCGGCATTGCCGATTATCTGGGGCGGCTATTTCCCGACGCTCTATACGGATACTGCACTGACGGCGCCCTATGTGGATTACGCGATCCGAGGGCAGGGCGAGGAAAGCTTTCCGGAACTCATCGCCGCACTAAGCGGCAAGGACGAATCCAAGCTGGCGCAGATTGGTGGGTTGTCGTGGAAGAACGGCGACAGCATTGTTCACAATCCGAATCGCCGCTTTACACTGGGTGATACCGGTCTTGTGCTGCCCTATGACAAGCTCGGTGACCCGCGACGCTACTTGGCGCCGACCTTCCTCGGTCGGCGCACTGCCGCGCATCAGGCGGCGATCGGCTGCCGCTTTCGCTGCACGTTCTGCGGCGTGGCCGCAATGTTTGGTGGCACGACCGCGTTGCCTGCGGCTGCGCGACTCGAGCGCGATCTCAGCTACCTGAAATACGAACTCGGCGCCGATTCGATCCAGTTCTTCGATCACAACTTCTTCGATCGTGAAGAAGAGATGATTCCGCTGCTTGAAGTCATGGCGAAACTTGAAATGCCATGGTGGTGCTACGCCCGCTCCGATGCGTTGCTCAAGCTCTCGGAAAGCTCGTGGAAACTGGTGCGCAAAAGCCGCTTGCGAATGGCCTACATTGGCGCGGAATCGCCTAGCGGTCAGATGCTCAAGGAGATCCGCAAGGGCACGCGGCCGGATCAGACGCTGGAGGTCGCCGAGCTGTGCCGGCGAAATGGTGTCATTCCCGAGCTTTCCTTCATGGTTGCGCCACCACAAAACACGGAAGAGGAAACTCTGCACACGTTCGAGTTCATTCGCGAGCTTAAGCGGATCAACCCAAGCTCCGAAATCATCGTCTACATCTACACGCCGTTACCGGATAGCAGTAAGCACGAAAAAGATCGTGGCAAACACATCGGCGCACCGCTTCTCGATCTCCACGGAGATCCCGTTGTGTTTCCGAAAACACCGGAAGAGTGGATGCAGCCTCGTTGGGTCGACTACGCCTGCCATGCCGATGCGCCTTGGCTGACCGACGAGTTGCGTCAACACATCCGCGACTTCGTTACGGTTTTACGTTGCCGCTTTCCAACCGCACAAGATTTGCGCTCGCCAACCTGGGCCAAACGCGGCTTGAGTGCCATGGCTTCGTGGCGCTATCGCCATCGCAAATACGATCGCCCGTGGGAACTGAATCTGGCCAACCGACTGGTGCGCTTGCGTATGCCGCAAGTTTCCGGGCTCTGAATCGATGCGGCCGCTACACGTTGCACAAATCAATTTCTTCCCGGCGCCGGAAGGCTGCACGCCCACCGAGGTTTTCGAACAATGGCCTTCCTTGGTGGATATACCTGAGGCGGCTTCCAGCGCCGGAACTCGCATATCGGTGATACAGGCAGCGGCACGTACGGAGCACGTGATACGTAACGATATCGACTACCACTTTCTTGAAACCGACGAATCAGCGGGCCGCGCGAACAGCTTCGCCCGGCTGCTCAGTCATATCAAGGCCGATGTCATACATGTGCATGGGTTGGGCTTTGCCGAAGACGCATTCGCCATATCGCAGTGCCTGCCGCTACTGCCGATTCTTTTCCAGGATCACGCCGATCGAACGCCGCGCTGGTGGACACGTTCACGGTGGCGGCAGTGGTACACGGTGGCTTCTGGCGTTGCCTTCACCGCGCCCGAGCTAGCGAAGCCGTTTAGAGATGCCGGCTTGTTCGGAGCCGATGCACGCTTATTCGCGATACCGGAATCCAGCAGTCGCTTCACCATGGGGAGCCGAGCCCATGCCCGCGCCGAGACAGGGCTTTATGGCGATCCTTGCGTGCTTTGGGTCGGACATCTGAGCGAAGGCAAAGATCCTTTGACAGTGCTGGACGGTGTGGCAGAGGCGGCGCTACGGCTTCCTGGCTTGCAACTATGGTGCGCGTTTGGCAATGCGCCATTGCTCCAAGACGTACAACGGCGCATTGAACGCTACCCTCAACTTGCTGGCCGTGTACATCTGCTTGGCAAGGTTGAGCACGCGCGCATCGAGCCATTGATGCGTGCCGCCGATCTATTCGTTTCCGGCAGTCTCGCCGAAAGCTGCGGCTATGCCGTGCTGGAGGCGCTGGCTTGTGGCGTAACGCCCATTGTCACGGACATTCCCTCGTTCCGCGCGCTTACGGGAGGCTATGTCGGCCATCTATGGCCCTCTGGTAACGCGGCACGGCTGGCCGAGGCGCTAGTATGCAGCGCCGCAAATCGGCCGTCGCCGGAACGCGTGCGTGCCCACTTCGATGCTGCGCTGTCATTCGCGGCGGTCGGCCGTCAATGGACGGAGGCGTACGCGCAGATCTATTACGATCGGCGACGGAGGATGCGATGAAGCTCGCACTGGTCGTGCCCGGTGGTGTCGATCGTACGGGCGAGTTTCGTGTCATTCCGGTGCTGTTGGCGCTGATCGAGAGGTTGGCGCGAACGCACGACGTCCATGTGTTCGCGTTGCGACAGGAAGCTGCAGCGGGCCAGTGGAAACTTGTTGGCGCCACCATTCATAACATTGGCGACGGATGGCCACGTCTACGTGCCGTTGCGGCGATTCGCGCCGAGCATCGCCGTGCGCCATTTGATGTGATCCAGGCCATCTTTTCAGGCTCCTGCAGCTTCGTCGCCGTTGCCGCGGCAACATGGCTGCGTCTACCGAGCCTGGTGCATATTGCCGGTGGCGAGCTCGTCGCACTGCATGAGATCGGCTATGGTGGCCGGCGCAAATGGAAAGGGCGTCTGCGTGAAGCGGTTGTGCTACGCGGTGCCCATGCCATCACGGCAGCCAGTGCGCCCATCATTGAATCGTTACGTGTGCTCGGTCTTAAGGCACAGCGTATACCACTGGGTGTCGACGTGGACGCGTGGCCTCCGCTTGCTCCACGTCTTCGCAACACGAAACATGCACGGCTGATCCACGTCGCCAGCCTCAATCGTGTAAAGGATCAGCCGACCATGCTACGGGCGTTAGCCGCCTTGGCCGAAGCAGGGCTGGAATTTGAGATAGACATCGTTGGCTACGATACGTTGCAAGGCGAAATGAATGGACTGGTCCAGCAGCTTGGATTAGAGCGGCGCGTGCACTTTCTAGGGTTCAAGACGCAGCGTGAATTACGGCCGATCATGGCGTCGGCCGATCTATTGGTGATGTCGTCGCTGCATGAGGCAGGGCCGCTGGTCATGCTCGAAGCCGCGTTGGTAGGCGTGCCTACGGTAGGCACGGCAGTTGGACATATTGCAGAGTGGTCGCCGTCGGCTGCGTTGGCTGTTCCGGTGAAGGACCATGCCGCACTGGCGAATGCCATCCGTAGCGTATTGACGGATGAGGACCTACGCCTCCGCCTGGCCGAAGCAGCGCAGCAGCGCGCGATGTCGGAAGATGCCGACTACACCGCGCGGTCGTTTGAGACGCTGTATCTTCAATTGCGCAACGAAGCAAATCGTTCGCGTTAGGCTGCAGAAGCCGCGTGGTCCAGGGCGGCGCGCACCACGTATAACGTATCCATCCGCGGCACCGGCCGCGTGAGCCAGGTGAGGATGCGGCGCCTATGCGTCGATGTCACCCAGCTTTGCCCCTGAAGCCAAAGTTGGGTACGCACCATGTCGGCGCGTTCCTTTGTCGCTTCGTCAGTGGGTCTTACGCGATTGCCAATGTAGTGCGCAACTTCGCGCATAGAGCGGGACCATTCGATGCCAGCCAGTGCGTGTAGCCAAAGTTCCGAGCATGAAACCTTTGTCAGCGTTTGACGTCGCGAAATCATCCGAAGCAGGGGCGGGCAGTCGCGGTCGAGTCGCCCAAAGAGAGAGTGGGGTATGGCTTGGGTGTAATAGCGATCGACCAATCGCAGCGGTGGCATTGCCCACCAGGGGTGCTCGGCGGCACGTCCGTCCCACAAGACGTCCCAATCGCTTGCGGTCATTCGCGCTGCCAATAGCGAGATGTCGTGCAAGTGCAACAGTCGCAAACTGCGTCCGCACATGTTGCCGGCCGCGTGCAACAACAGGTGGCTCATCAACGCACCGAGGGATGGGTAGGGATTCAAGCCTGGCTGAGGCTTCCTCGGATAGATACGCGCGGTGATATCGACCGTGGTGATCGGTAGACGCTCCTGAATTCGCGTATGCAGTTCGATATTGATGGGGGTGTCGCGATGTTCGCCCAACCCGACAAGTGGCTCGCCTGCAGCGGGTTTGAAGACCCTGTGCTTCCATTGCACAAATGATTCGACGTAACCAAGCTTTTGTAGAAGGTCGGTCACACGCGCGACGTCGCCCTCTTGCACCAGCAGATCGATATCGGCCATGGGGCGGTCACCCGGCGTATAAAGCCCCAGTGCATGCAACGCGGAGCCTTTCAAAGGGACCATGGCCACTCCTACATCGCGTGCGGCAGCATGCAGGCGCTTTAGCAGCGTTTCGATGCGCTGATGACGATGTTCGACATGCTCACGCTGACTTTCGAGAAACGAACTCCATGCAGGGTTTTTCCATGTGGAGCGTTTGCAAAGCAACGACGACACGCCGTGTGCGGCGGCAACCGCCGACGCCAGCTTCCATTCAAGTTCGTTCCACGCTGGCGTCGTGCTGCCCGGCAGCGCCGATGCCAGCTCTACGGCAAGCGTCTCGGTGGTGCGACGCAAGCCCGTCTTAACGGTTTTGAGCGGCGGCAGCATGAGGCACCGGGATAGTGTGAGTTGGCTTTGTTGTATGCGGCGATGTGGCATCCTGGTTTCGGTGCTCGTGTTCGCTGGCAATCAATGCTTGCCATTGCGTTGCAAGCGCGGTGAAAGCGTTGTCGTCATGCGGTATCTCTCCGACGGCCGACGATTGCTGAAGGGTGACTTGCTCATGCAGCAAGTCACGCACACGGCGGTAGAAATCAGAAGTGTAGGCACCGCGAAACATCATGGCGAGGTCGTCGCTATCCTGCCAATTCGTCTTTTTACCTAGCTGCGCCTTGACCTTCTCGTAGAATTTCGTGCCTGGCAGGGGGTAGGAGACACTCACGCCGATGTCATTGGGAGCTGCCTGTGCAACCAGCGCACGGGTCGCGAGGATATCGTCCAATTCCTCGCCCAGATAACCCAGTTGGATGAAAAAGCCCACGCGCACGCCATGGCTGCCAAGCCGTGTGCGAGCTGTGATTAGCTCGGCAACCTTCGTACCTTTAGTCATCGCATCGAGCACGCGCTGGCTGCCGCTCTCTGCGCCGATCCAAGCCTCGCCGCATCCGGCGTGCTCAAGCGCCGCAGCCATGCGTTCGCTGATCAGGTCGGCCCGGGTTTGGATGGTAAACGGGATCGAACCATCTGCGGCGCTTAAATGCTCGCCGAACTCCGTCACCCAATCGACGTGGAAACCGAAGATGTCATCGGCCATCCAGATGTGATCCGGTCGATACGTCTGCTTCAGGTACGTCATCTCTGCAGCTACGTCGTGCGCGCTGCGCTGTTTGTAGTGGTTTCCCCAGATCGGTTTGGCGCACCAATTGCAGCGGAAGGGGCAGCCCCTTGATGCAGCCATATTGAGGCTGAAGTAACCGTGACGTTCGTGCCACATAGTGCGGTAGCGCTCGATGTCGACCAGGTCCCACGCCGGATGACCGACCAGGCGCAGATCGGGCGGTTGCACGCCGATTCGCATCAAGCGCGTCTGTCCGCTCACCAGTGTGGCGATGCCGACGATGCCGGCTGTCCAATGCGGAGTGTCGATGTCTGGGTCTTGTTCAACTCGCCCGATCAATTCAGCTAGGGGCGCAATGCCTTCACCAAGCAACACGGCATGTGCGCCCGCTGCGAGAAATGCTTCGGGATGATCGGATGCGTCGGAGCCGGCAACGATCACGCGCGCGCCGTGTGCGCGTGCCTCGGCGATCATTTGGCAGGCGGCCTCGCGCATACGGCTGAGGCACATCTTGGTGAGGTAATTGAAGTTGTCCTCGTAGAAGAGAACCACGTCGGGGGCCGCAGCCCGCAGAGACGCGTCATAGTCTTCGACACCTTCAGCAAGCATCGCATCGAACAGGCTTACTTCGTGCCCCATCTGCCTCAGGAGGGCTGCGATCTGGATCGTGGCGAGTGGGGGATAAGGCTTGCCGCGCTCCCATTGTTTCCGGTCATACCTGAGGAAGTAGGAATGCCCAACCTGAATCTTTAGCATCTCGAAGAAGCCTTCATCGTCGCTGCGGGGACAAGCTGCAGCGGGCATATGCCAGGGCCGGTACCCCGGCTTGCTTGCACATCAACGCTGCGTGCACGTAAGTGCCGCGTGGCAGGCCTTCGGTTGCCCAATGTTGAAAAATAGTTGGTGGCCGGTCGCGGTAGAAACCGTCAAGAGGCTGGTATCGACATGCGATGCCTCCGACGCCATGCGGTGCAACCTTTTCCAGCAAAAGGGGCACGTACCTGTCGACTTCCATTCGATTAATACGGCGCCGCCTCGTGCATTCCATTGAGCTGAAACGCCCGAACAACGAAAGTGACCTTGATTACGATTTAGACGGCAGCGTTCAGGACGCCAATTCAGATCCATTTGGCGAACGATTCACTTGCGCATTCTTCATGTGCAAGCAGATTCTGGGTGGACGCTTTCGGTTCGAAAGCAACAGCGAGGCGCTGCTGCATCTTGTCGAAGCCGCTTATGGCGGACTGCCGTCGCACGAGTTGCCTATCGTTGCGCCGGAATTCCGCGTCGAGCTTCGCCTATTGCCGCGACAGGCCAAGCCCGGCGTGATCGAACCGCCGCCTGTACGCATGCAATCGGGCGCAGGCCTGCTATGTGGCGTGATGGATGCATCGAATTACGTGGTACTGGCGCCCGAGCGACAGAGGGCTTTGGTGGTGGCGTCGGAAGATATGCTGAGCCACCCTTATTATCTGCGTTACGAGTTGATCGAATTCGCCACGTTCATGTTAGCCACGCGCGGATTGGGCCTGGTTCCACTCCATGGCGCCTGCGTCGGAAGAGATGGGCGCGGCATCCTTCTGCTAGGCGCAAGCGGCTCGGGCAAATCGACATTGGCTTTACACAGCCTGTTGCATGGCCTGGATTTTCTTTCTGAAGACGCGGTTTTCGTTCAACCAGCGAGCATGCTCGCCACTGGCGTTGCCAATTACTTGCACGTGAAAGAAGACGCATTGCGCTTTGTGGATGACGACGCGACCAGGCGCTGGATCAACCAGTCGCTCGTTATCCGCCGCCGCAGTGGCGTTTCGAAATTCGAGCCGGATTTGCGCAAGAGTCATGGCCGACTCGCGGCGAAGCCACTTGAGCTGGTGGGAGCCGTTTTCATTTCGAGCGAATCGGCCGGCGATCATGGCACGTTGCTAAACGTGGTGCCGGATGACGACATCGCCATGCGCCTGTCCGCCGATCAGCCTTATGCGGCAGGGCAGCCCGGCTGGCAACGCTTCGTACAGCAATTGGCGCAGCTAGGTGCCCACCAATTGCATCGTGGATCCCATCCACGGGACTCCGTTCACGCACTACAACAACTCCTTCGCTGATTCCGGGAGCCGGCGAGGATCCGGCCGATACAACTTTTTCCGCCGGAGGTCGTACCTACGTACATGGGATTTTCCAACCTGGGAGAAGTGCCGTTCTGAAGCATCATGCAACGTTGTCGATACCTCCGTCGATGCGTCCGGCAGGCAATGCGCTGACCATCGTGTTGGGCACGTCGTCATGACGAGTGATCGAGAATACGGTCTGCTGCGTTCGCTCCCACGCATACTCACGCAGGGCGAGCTGATCCAGACGGGCGTGTATGTGGCGTTGTCGCTGGTGGCGGCTCTGTCAGGTAGTCTGGCGGCCGTGTTTCTTGTGCCACTGGTGCAGCCAGGGCATACGTTGCCATTCGGCGACGGCATATTCGACGTGCATGGAAGCGTCGACATGCAGGCGGCAGCCTTCGCAACGGCAACTGCTATTTTTGCTTTGTTGCGGTGGCAGGCGGCGCGTCTTGGCGCACGCCTCGTGGGTCGCTATGGCATGGGTTTGCGGCGCATGGTTCATGCGCGCTTGATCGATGCACCATTGGCGTCGCTGGCCGACTCCACATCAGCGGAAATCGCCAACGTTTTCACTCACAACGTCGAGATCATCGTGCAAGGTTTCAGCGCACTGCAGCAGTTGCTGGTCGCTGGCGTCACCTGCGCCATCAGCCTAGCATTCGCGTTTTGGGTCTCGCCGATGCTCATGCTTGGCGCGCCCATCGTGCTGATTTTTTGGTTGCTGACATCGCGGGTCTATAGTCGCGAACAATCGCAAGTCAGTCGCCAATACGTCGCCGACATGACACGAATGTTCTGGCACAGCGAAGATTTTCCGCGACGTTTGCGTCACGTTCGTTCGTTCGAGCGCGAGGACGCGGAGAAGGCTAGTTATGGCGCCATTGCCGCGCGTCTGTGCCATGGCTATGGGCGTCAGCTGGAGCTCGTCGCGACCGGGCGGTTGATGCTTGAACTGTTGGTGGCAGCGGGGATTGGGACAGTCTTCGTGCTCGCCCATCATTGGCATGGTATCGACCAGGCATCGCTTATCGCCGTGTGTCTGCTGCTTGGACGCTTGCTGCCCTATCTGGCTTCGACCCGGCAAAATTTTCAGCAGCTGCGTTCGGCTGGGCCGGCATTTGAACTGTGGCATCGGTATATGGGGCTGGATTCCGCGCGATTGCCGGTTGCGGCATCGCACGCAGCCTCTTCCAGGGGAGTGCTGCACATCGAAAAGATGCGAATCAAACCGCCGCGCGCCGGGCTCGATATCGGCGAACTGGTTTTGGCGCCAGGCGAACTGACGTTGATCTCCGGCGAATCGGGTATAGGCAAAAGTAGTCTGATCGATGTGCTTGGCGGGATGGCGAAGCCAGAGGCGTTCGAAGCACGCGTAGGCACATGCCGCATTGGATTCGATGAATACCGCGAACTGGTGCGACACGGCGCCTATGTCAGCCAGAATGTGCGGCCTTGGCAACATTCCGTGCGAGAGTGTTTGCTGTGGTCCGCACCCGATGCCACGGATGACATGTTGCGCGCAGCATTGGCAGATGTCGGCCTCGACAAGCGTCTGGCGCAATCGCATCAGGGGCTGGATACAGCATTGCATAGCTCTTCAAGTCGGCTTTCCGGCGGTGAGCTGCAGCGATTGCTACTTGCTCAGGTCATATTGCGAAGGCCTTTTCTCGCGTTGCTGGATGAGGCAACCAGCGCACTCGATGCCGCCTCGGAGATCGTGGTTCTTTCGGCGCTGAAACGCCGTCTTCCGCAGACGATTCTTGTTGTCGTGTCGCATCGGAGCAGCGTATCCGCCATTGCCGACCAGTGTCTGACTATTGGCAACGACCTGGTTACGACGGTTGTCGGGGAGAGGCACTTGCAAAGCGCGGTTTCTAACGCCTAACGGAAGTGCTTATCAAATCGGCCGCTTCTCAAGTCGTGCACGCCACACCAGGCCCATACCGATTGCTACAGGCAGCCAGCCGAGCACCCATTCGACGCTCGGCTTTTGCAGCAGGTCGGGGGCATCGAATTGAAATGCCACGGTAGCGTAGATCCACAGCGCCATCAGGCATCGGCCGGTTGCCTCGCCGCGAAATATCCATGACCGCCAACCGACGATCAGCCACAGCCACACCCATAACAATGCGGCAGGTATGCCCAGCATGATCGCCGTATGCGTAAACGCATTGTGGCTGTGTGCCCACTCAATGCCGTCGATGTAAATCGAATATCGGCTACCCATGCCAAGGCCGACCCAGGGGTGCGCCAGAATCAAGTGAGCTGCCTGTACGAATATCTGCGGACGATACGACAAGCCGCGCTGTTCCACGTAGTGCCAGCCACCAAGCGCGATCGCCAAAGTAGCTGCGCCGAGCAGAATCAAAATACGACGCCTGTTTTTCCGCTGGCGATCAACGAAGAGCATGCAGATGTGGGCGACCAGTATCGCCAACCACGCCGCACGGCTATATGTCAAAACCACAAAGACCGCCATGACACCGAAGGCGGCAAGCTGCAACCATTTCAACAAGCCTGCGCGTACTGGTGTCTGCATCAGCCAGATCATCGCTGCGCCATACGCGAAAGCCGCGAGATTCGGATTGTTCAGGGAGCCGAAGGCGATGAGCCGACCTTGAATCTGCCAACTTATCGCCGGGTTCAAACTGCGCCAATGAAAAGTCACCATCGAAATCAATGCGCTCAAGGCCAGGCCGATCGCCGCCCAGAACAGCAGGTGTTGCAACGCTTGCGGATCGCTCGCCGTGAATGCACCCCACGTCAAGACGAATACCGCAATGTAGACAACAACAAAGGCTGCGTCGCCAAAGTGGCCATAGTTCGACCAGGTAACCGATAGCGCTGCCCATCCTAGAAAAATCAGCAACAGTGGACCGTCGACGGTTTGCAGTGCACGTCGGACAAAAAGGTTACGGCCTCTCCATAACCATGCTACGGAGGGCGTCACAAATAGCAGCAAGAGGCTATCGTGATAAGGCTTGCCAGGGTTCCAGATCTTGTCGCCGACCGGGCTCGCGGCAAGGCCTACCAACATCCACCACATGCCGAGCCATAGCCAATAGCGCATCCACTTTGGCAGCTCCGCTGGCACTGAAAGTCGTGGCGCGAGGCCGCTCAACATGTTCTGTTCGTCAATCCGCATGATTGTCGCCAGGTTTGCTGTTAACCGCGCCATAAAAAGCCTTGCATTGTCCGGAAAGGCAATCCCTCAAAGCATGAGTGCCGCTATTCCCGCCAAGGGTTGAAACAAGAGTGCTGATTGAGTGTGCGATGAAACGCGTAACGAAGGGGAGGGTTGCGGCGAATAGCTAAGGCACGCGCTGCTGCGCTAGTCAAAAACCAACAAAAGGGCTGCACCATGAAGCTTCGCTCTCCTCGCGTTCGTCCATTCCTGCTCGCCGCGGCCGTCGCAGCGGCAGTGATGACCACATCAAGCATGGCGGCTGATCAGCGGCCGCACGTTCGTGGAACCATTACAGAGGTGACAACGACGGGTTTTACCGTTCAAACCGATAGTGGCTTGAAAATGGTTGAGCTAACCCCCGACACGCGCATTACCGGTGTCGTGCCCAGTAGCCTGGACAACATCCAGCCAGGCACGTTCATCGGCACGGCCAATGCCCTTCATGGAAGTGCTTTTCAGGCACTTGAGGTTGTGGTATTTCCCGCGGCGATGAAAGGCTCGGGTTTGGGCGACTACGCCTGGGATCTGCCTGCGCCCGCGGGTGCAGCAGCGCAAGGCAACGCCATGGCCGCATCGGCAATGACCAGTGGAACCATCAAGGCGAGTGCGACACACGACGCACCTGCAGGTTCGTCAGCCATGACCAATGGAACCGTCAAAAGATCTTCCGGCGGCACGAACCGCACGATCGTGGTCGACTACGGCTCAGGAGAAAAGGTGATCGTTGTTCCCACTAACGTGCCGGTGGTGACCTTCAAACCTGCCGATCGCATGGCGATCGCCAAGGGTGCCCACGTTTTTGTGGCAATGAAGCCCGGCGATTCCACGCATGCTGCCATCGTGGCGGTGGGCCTTGATGGCACCGTTCCGCCGATGTGATATCGGCGACAGCCTCTCGAACGGCCACCGGTAAAGCGGTGGCCTGCCGAGGTTATCGAACGGGTGTAGAGTCGACAAGAGAATATTTCGACTGCTAAAGACATGCGGTCCTGCCGCCAGACGCTGTAAAACAGGCCGCGGTCACGGTACATCGCCAGGATGTGCAACGGGATGCTGGGAGCATGAGCCACATCGGGAAACCGCCATGCGACAACGGTGTCGTCTTGTCAGACGCCGGATCAACGCCATGCGCCGTTGCCGCACGCAGATGGACGCTGGTTGCTGCCGTGCTTGGCTCGAGCTTAGCGTTTATGGACGGCACCATTGTCAACGTAGCTCTTCCAGCCATCCAACATGATCTCAATGTCGCCGTTTCCGACGTCCAATGGGTCATGGAGTCTTACACGCTGATTTTGGCCGCGTTGCTTCTCGTTGGTGGCGCGCTAGGCGATCGTTACGGACGTCGACGGCTTTTTGTGATCGGCATTTTGCTGTACGCAATCTCGTCGCTAGCGTGCGCACTTTCAGTCAGTGCGCCGCAACTGATTGCCTCGCGAGCCGTTCAAGGCGTCGGCGCGGCGCTGCTCATTCCCGGTAGTTTGGCGCTCATTAGCTCGGCCTATCCATTGGATCAGCGCGGAGCAGCGATAGGGACTTGGTCCGCATTCAGCGGTATCACAGCGGCCGTGGGTCCTGTAGTCGGTGGATTTCTGGTGGAGCACTATTCCTGGAAATGGGCGTTTCTCTTGAATCTTCCGGTGAGCATTTTATTACTGCTCATTTGCGTAATGAGGGTTCCGGAGAGTTTCAACCGGAAAGACCGTAACCCGGTTGACGTGGCAGGCGCTACGTTGATAACCATTGCGTTGGCTGGCATTGTTTTCTCGCTTATTGACGCGCAGAACGAATCGCATAGCGAGGCAGTCCTAAACGCGGGTGCGGTTGGAGTCGTCTCATTGGCACTCTTCTTCTGGATCGAAGCGAAGCAGGACCATCCTATGCTTCCATTAGGCCTGTTTCGCGAACGCAATTTTGCAGGCGCTAACCTCCTTACGTTCTTGTTGTACGCGGCGCTTGGCGGAAGTTTTTTCTTCCTTCCGCTTAACCTGATTCAAGTGCAGGGTTACAGCGCGACGGCAGCAGGGGCCGTCTTTGTGCCGTTTATCGTGATCATATTTGCACTGTCGCGTTGGGGCGGCAGGCTAGTGGATTTGTTTGGCTCAAAATTGCCTCTGATCGTTGGGCCTTTGATTGCTTCGGCCGGTTTCGGCATGTTTGCGTGGCCGACGATCAATCCCGATTACTGGACCACCTTCTTTCCCGCTATATGCATCCTGGGCGTGGGCATGAGTGTCACGGTGGCACCGCTGACAACAACCGTGATGAATGCGGTGGGGGCCGATTTAGCAGGCACCGCATCAGGCATCAACAATGCCATTTCTCGTATGGCCGGGCTACTGGCCATCGCCGTTTTCGGCATCGTGTTGACACATCGATTCGACAGTGCGCTTCTCAATGAGATTTCGCATATACAGATGAACCAAGCGACGACGACATCCATCTTGGCGCAGCGTCAGAAACTGGCGGGAATCGTCGTGCCGTCAGATGTGACTTATCAGGACGCCCTGGCACTCAAGCGGGCCATTGGGTTGTCCTTCGTCTCGGGGTTTCGTTGGGTGATGCTCATTTCATCCGGATGCTCGCTTCTGAGCGCGATCTGCGCTTGGTTCTTTATAGATGGGAAGCGCATTAGCGCGAAATAATTTACACAGTCTGCTTAGTGCAATCCGCGCATCAAGGATAGCTCGCACAAAGCCCTCCAGATCCAATCGGAATTCTTGCACGGGGATGCAGCGACTCAGAAGTCCTGTACCGTCGGGCGAACCACGATCTCGTTGATATCGACATCCGAAGGCTGCTCGATGGCATAGGCAATTGCGCGGGCAATCGAATCGGCGGGAATGGCCCAAGCTTTGTAAAGCTGATCTACGGCTTTTGAGGATGCCTCATCCGAAGTGCTCTCCTTCAACTCGGAGTTGACTGCACCCGGAGAGATGATCGTGGTGCGAATCTTGTTTGCGTGGAATTCCATGCGCAAACCTTCGGTAAGGCTGCGGACGGCGGCCTTGGTGGCGCAATAGACGGTTCCGCCAGGGGCAAACACTTTGATGCCGAAGACCGAAGCGATATTGATGATGTGGCCGCCATTTTCCTTCAGCATATAAGGGAGGGCGGCAGCAATCCCGTACAGCACCCCCTTGATGTTGAGATCGATCATGCGATCCCACTCATCGACCCGGAGCTGGGCAAGCGGTGCGATGGGCATGATGCCAGCATTGTTCACCCACACGTCGATCTTGCCGTACGTATCGATGGCCGCCTTTGCCAGGTTTTCGACCTGCGTTCGCTTAGTAGCATCCACTTCCACAGCAAGTGCATCTCCGCCGTTCGCCCGGATGTCCTTCGCAATTAGGTCGAGGCGATCTTTGCGCCGCGCGCCGAGAACCATCGTTGCACCACGAGTCGCGAGGTGGCGAGCGGTGCTCTCCCCGAGGCCGCTACTGGCACCGGTGATAACGACAACTTTTCTTTCGATGTTCTTGGTCATGATGTCTCCTTGTGGGCGCAAGGCAACCTCGCTTTGCAGCGACTGATAAAGTCGCAAATCATGCGAAAACGTCTCGGTAACGTGGCTGAAATTGTCGTCGATGACGTCATCGCCCTGGTGACAGACCACCAAACGACCATGCGCCAATCCATGGGGGCGTGCAATGGTGCTTTGGTGTCGTTTCGGCGTCGGCTTCCGGATGTTTCTCAAACGATGCGGATCGGCTTTGACGTCCGTCACGGTCGCTGCGTTCAGCCCCTGGCTGCAGGAGCGTGGTGGAGTCGAGTAGCTATGTTCACCAGGTTAGCGAGGGAGCAAGCTTTCATCTTGCGCATGACGCGGCCACGATGCGCCTTGACAGTAATCTCGCTGATGCCGAGTTCGCCTCCGACCTGCTTGTTCAACAAGCCGCTGACTACAAGGGTCATGACTTCTCGCTCGCGTGCGCTGAGTGATCCATAACAGTCCCTGAGTTCACGGAGTTCTGCTTCTTCCTCCAGTGCGGCATGACTACGATCGATGGCGTGCTGGATGGCCTCCAGCAACACGCTATTGTCGAACGGCTTAGTCAGGAATTCGATGGCACCTGCTTTCATGGCCTGAACCGTCGTGGGCACGTCGGCGTAGCCGGTGACAAATATGATCGGCATGTCGTCCCTGTCATTGGCGACAAGCTTTTGTAAATCCAGGCCGCTTACGTCCGGTAACGAGACGTCAAGCACTAGGCAGCTTGGCACAAGGGTTCGTGGTCGCGCCAAGAAATCATAGGCGGATGCAAATGTCTCCACTTGCCAACCTTCGAAGCGGATCAGCGCTTCGAGCGATTCACGGATGGAGATATCGTCGTCAACCACAAATACGACAGGCCCCATATCCGGCAAGATAGATGCTCTCGATCCGTAGTCATATCCGTTCATTAGGCTCATGATTTTCTCCGGATGCGAGGGCACATCTCATCGCTTACGTCATTCGAACGCTGCGTTGAGTGCCGCGAGCAATGCCACCTCGCTGAATGGTTTGAACAGGTAATCGATGGCGCCTCCGTCGAGCGCAATCGCACGGATCGTTTCGTCAGTATTGGCAGTTATGAAAACGATGGGAATGTCTGATCCTCGCAGCGCCAATTGCCGCTGAAGCTCGAGTCCGGACATGCCCGGCATGGCCATGTCGAGAATCAGGCATTCGGTGTTGTCGATGGAACTGGAGGCGAGAAATTCCTCCGCCGACGAGAACGCCTGGGCTGCGAAGCCAAATTCCAGCAGCAGGTCGGGCAACGACTCGCGGACGGATTCGTCGTCATCGACGACCGATACCAAAGAGCGCATGGCTATCACGAATTTTCCTCGGCCTGCATTACCTCTGTTACCGCAGGAACAGAAAACGAGAATGTGGCTCCAGGCCCATCATTTGGCGTCGCCCACAAACGACCGTGATGCCGCTCGATAATGGATCGACTGATAGACAGGCCGATTCCCATGCCACCACCTTTGGTGGTGTAAAACGCCTCGAACATCTTGTCCATGCCCTCAGGACCCAGGCCTATTCCGGCATCCCGGAGGGTCAGGCGCACATGGCTATCTCCATCTTTTTCAGTCTTGATCACGACCTGTCTGGGGCGGTCATCGACGCTACTCATGGCCTCCGATGCGTTCAGAAGCAGATTCAAGATAACTTGCTGAAGTTGGACTCGATCGCCAATGACATTTGGAAGGTCGGGGGCCAGCACTTTGGTCAGAACTACTCGGTTACTTTTGAGTGTGCTCTGTGAAAGCGCAATGACTTCTCCTACGGCTTCGTTGAGGTTCACCCATTCGGTAACCGCATCCTTTTTGCCGAAGAGTGCGCGCAATCGCGCAACAATGTCGGAGGCGCGATTTCCATCGCGAATGGTTCGCTTAGCTATTTCAAGCGCGCCTTCAACGTTCGGAGGATCCGCGGCCAACATCCGGGCACAGGTGCTGGCGTTGGTGATAACCCCCGATAACGGCTGACTGACTTCGTGCGCGATGGAGGCCGTCAGCGCCCCGAGGCTGTTGACCTTGGCCAGGCGAGCGAGCTCGGATTCGAGAGTTCCAAGCGCTTCTTCCGAGATACGGCGCTGCGTCACGTCTTGAATCGCGCCGACGTATTCGAGTCGACCATCCTGGGCGCGCATGCGATGCGAAACCACATGCACGTACTTGATCGATCCATCCGGCATAAGTAGCCGCATCTCGTAGTCATGATCGGCGCCGAGGCTTCGCGCGTCGGCCCTTTTTTCAGACAAGAGCGGCCTATCGTCCGGATGGACCCGGTCCGCGATGCGTTCCAGCGTCACCGGTGTACCTAGACCAAATCCGAAGATGCGATAGAGCTCTGCTGAAAACTTTATATCGTCATTGTCCAGGCACCAGGAAAAACTACCGGTCAAGCTGATGCGTTGAGCTTCTGCAAGAAAGGCTTCGCTGCGCCGAAGCTCTTCTTTAGCACGCCTTCGGTCGTCGATATCAATCGTGATGCCGCACCACTTAACGATGTGGTCGGATTCGTTGCGAAGGGGGCTAAAACGAAACAGAAACCAACGGTACTCACCGTCAAAGCGGCGTAATCGGGCTTCGGTTTCTCCTGGCTTCTTGGAGGTCTTTATGCGCTTCCACGATGCGATCAAGTCGCCGAGATCGTCAGGGTGAACTGCGAACGTCCAATCCCTATGGCTGGCCTGTCCAGCAGAGAGGCCATCGTAGTCAAGATAGTGTTGGTTGCCGTACGTCGATCCGCCTTTCTTCGTGCTCACCGCAGCAGCGTATCGAGGGCCATCGGGATGAGCGACGTCGAACACCTTCCAAGCTTTTAGCTGGTCAAGAGTCTTGGGGGTTTGTTCGAAGATAGGTTGATTGAGGCGATCGATTTCACCAGATAGCGTCGTGAAGCCAATAGGTAAGGGAATGCTATCGATGATCAGGGGAGAATCAGTTTCACGTAATGGCATGGTTTCACCAACTCGTTTGCTTACCTCGATGTCGGTGTTCGTTCCGCCCCATTTGGCGACTTACCCTGATTCGTCGGTCGATGGACACATTCGGAAGAAGAACGAGCGATGCACTTCCTCGAGGCGACGTATTCGCGCTTTGAGTTCGTCCGGCATCCTTTGAGTTCAACCGTTTTTCCGAAAGCCACAACCGAGTGTGAGCCTATGGAAAATCGGGAAGATTGTCTGGATGGACTGCAGTCTGCCACCCGATGCCTAGACCTCCTTGGTGCTGAGTCTCGCGTATTTGCACGAACGTTTGTTCATTAAATCGACGTTGCTTCTTACGAGCACAATCCAGTCGAAAGTCGAGTAGCACATGGGCGCATATTATCAATGCGCTTCCTTCAACAATGTTCGTCGTAATTTGTGCAAATTCGATTTTAGACGTCTATCGATGATACTCCCATATCCGCGTAGAAGGGCAATGTTTCATGCATATCGACGCATGTGCGCTGCGCCAATCGAGACGCTAATGCACGAGGAATGGGTTGGTGATGAAATGACAACAGCCTATTACTGTGCCTTTAACATCTGAGACGCCGCGAATTGATGTGATCTGCGTAACCTGCGAGTGACCACACTCGCATTGCATTAGCGAGGTCGATCTGACTGCCAGTGCGAAGACATCGCTATGTCCGGCACGTAGGTGTTCCTAAGGTTGTCCTTGCCCGAGCAGGCCCGTGTAGTGGGGGAGTCGTTTCTCTACATCGGGGTTTACCTGCAGGCCAAGTTTCATCAGCTCTGTGATTCGCTGCTGTGCTTCCGGACGTTGCACCGAACGTATGAACGTGGCCCATTCTGTACCTGAGTCTGTATCCGGTGGCAGGCTTGCCATATCGACCCGCTGTTTGATGTCGGCGATGGTCTCCTTGTCGAAGGTGGCGATGCGCCGCGCAAGCGTATCCACGAATTTGTCCAACTGTGCATCAGGAAACGAGCGATTGGCGTAACCGTATCGCTCGGCGAGATCGCCATCGATATCGTCGCCGCTAAGAAGAACTTCGAGTGCGCGTCCATACCCGATCAATCGAGGAAGACGCGCCATCGGGCCGCCGCCGGGAGTGAAACCGGCGCCCACTTCGAATTGCGAAAGGATGGCTTTTTCGCGGCTTGCAAAGCGCATGTCGCTCGCCAGCGCCAGTTCGCTACCGACGCCGGTTGCACGGCCGTGTATCATCGCGATGGATACGACCGGTGTACGGCTTAGGCGTACGAATATGTCGGGCAGAGCGGGCAGGCCCGTTTTGCCTGGAGGAATGTTGGTCGTCGCGGAAAGTGGTGGAACGAAGTTGTAGTGTGTGAGGAAGAAACCTGGCACAGCGCTATCGAACACGACCGCTTTGACCTTGGTGTCGCTCTCGATTTGCGTAACGACATCGTTCAATTGCGGAATGGTTTCCGGCCCGAAGATGTTGAACGGTGGATTGTCCAAGGTGACACGCCAATATTCGGGCGTGATCCGCGTGATACGGATCTCTTGTTTCGTCGCGTGATCGCCCTTGGTGGCGGTTGGAGTCGTATCCGATTTTGTCCAGACCCAGCGGCGCTTTCGGCGGCTAGGACTTGCCCTGCGATGCCCATGCCAGCAACTATCAGTGCAATGGAAAGGGGATGCAGTTTCATCGCGGATACCTCAAGGTGATCGCGTTAATATCTCGTTTGCATCCATGCGAAATATTGTGCTCACGTCGATCCGACCTGACGCCGTCGACGAAGCTCCGGGATAGGCAGGCCTTCCCATCCCCAGTTGTCTAGGGCGACTTCTTCGATCACCACAAAAGTCGAATTCAACGGCTTATTGAGCACATTCAGCAGCAACTCGCTCACGCCCTTGATCAGCGCGGCTTTCTCTTCTGCTGTGGCTGCATCGCGGCCGGGGCCGGATCCTTCACGTGTAATTTGAATAGTGACGATAGGCATCTCGAGCTCCTTGTTGGGGGCGGCCGACTCCATCGTGGCATCGCTCATCCGACTTGCTCATGGTTGCTCGGCCTGTGCAGTGGCTTTATGTGGTTCGGAGCCCAGCGAGGATTTCGCCGCCGGTCAGCTTCTGCGGCCTTGATGAGGATCTCGACGCTAGCACTGCGATAACAAATCATCCTCAGATGCAAATCTATTGGACGAAGGTGTCGGCGCATCCAGGAATCACATCGATCTAGATGCAGGCATCAAAGCTGGTGTTGTCGATGGGGCCGATACCAAAGCGTCATAGACGGTAAGCCACGGGCGGGCGCACGCTCGCACGAGCGCCAGTTGGCGTAAAAGATCAGTCGGCCCGTCGAAGCATCGAAGAAGGGTTCTTGTCATGGCATCCGAGTTCAAGCGATCCACGCGCTTTCAATTCCTCGCGGCATACGCACTTGCCGGGGCGATCGGCATCTTCCTGCCTCCGTTGGCGCATCCTGCAGCCGATTCTTCAGCACAAGGCGCTGCTGCAACAGGCAATGCTGCAAGCACAGTTGTCGCGGTTGCAGCCGGTGCCAGCACAGCTGCTGCGGAGGCCCAACTGGCCGCAGACGACACCTCGATACGTCCGTTCCCAAAGATGCATATATCAGACGCAGCACTCGCCGACCTGCGCCGACGGATCGCTGCGACAAGATGGCCCGATAAGGAAACGATAGCGGACACAACGCAAGGTGTGCAGCTCGACACGATGCGCAAGCTCGCTGCCTATTGGCAATCTGATTACAACTGGCGAAAGGTCGAAGCGCGACTGAATGCGTTGCCGCAATTCGTAACGACTATCGATGGCGTGGATATTCAGTTCATCCACGTTCGCTCCAAGAACAAGAACGCGTTGCCGATCATTATTACGCACGGTTGGCCTGGCTCGATCATTGAGCAGCTGAAGGTCATCGATCCGCTGACCAATCCAACGGCCCATGGCGGCAAAGCGTCAGACTCTTTCGACGTGGTGATTCCATCATTGCCAGGTTATGGACTTTCGGGAAAGCCTACGATTACCGGCTGGGATCCCCAACACATCGCACGCGCCTGGACTGTGTTGATGAAGCGCCTGGGCTATAAGCGATTTGTAGCGCAAGGCGGCGATTGGGGTGATGCTGTGACGGAGCAAATGGCGTTGCAAGCACCGCCGGAATTGATCGCTATTCACACCAATATGCCGGCAACCGTACCGGACGACATTGCCACCGCGCTCGCGGCAGGTGGGCCACCGCCGGGCGGCCTTTCTCCCGATGAGAAGCATGCCTACGAACAACTCGATTTCTTCTACAAGCATGGATTGGGTTATGCGCAGGAGATGACGAATCGCCCGCAGACGCTGTACGCGCTTGCGGATTCACCGATCGGCCTCGCGGCTTGGATGATCGACCATGATGAGAAAAGCTACGAGTTGATCACGCGTGTCTTCGATGGCCAGACCGAAGGGCTGTCGCGAGACGACATCCTCGATAACGTTACGTTCTACTGGTTCACCAATACGGCGGTCTCCTCGGCTCGTTTGTATTGGGAAAACAAGCTCGCCTTCTTTGCCCCGAAGCACGTCGCTATTCCGGTTGCCGTAAGCGTCTTTCCGGATGAAATCTATGCGGCACCGCGCAGTTGGACGGAGAAGGCGTTTCCCAAGCTTATCCATTACAACCGCCTCGACAAGGGTGGCCACTTTGCAGCGTGGGAACAGCCTGACCTGTTCGTCGAGGAAATCAGGGCGTCGTTTAGACCTGTGCGTTAGACCTTGTCGAGATCCGACGGCATCACAAATGACGCAGTGAAATTCGCCAGATACGAGTTGGAAAGATCGAAGAGCTGTGCAGCAGGTAACTCTGAGTACTGTTGGCTCATGCAATACCGTGTTGCCCCGGCCACATCGCCATTCGTATCGATGAGGCAGGGGCTTCAACGACATTTTGATTTGGGTCTAGCTCTTTATGAAGGCGAGCAAATCCGGATTGATGACATCAGCATGAGTGGTGAACGCTCCATGTGGGTATCCTGGGTAAATCTTGAGCGTCGCATTCTTCAGAAGCTTGGCTGAAAGTACGCCAGCATCTTTGTAGGGGACCACTTGATCATCGTCTCCATGGAGAACCAGCGCGGGCTGATGGATCTTTTTTAAGTCTTCCGTAAAATCCGTCTCGGAGAAGGCCTTGATGCAGTCATAGTGCGCCTTGGTGCCTCCCATCATGCCTTGACGCCACCAGTTTTGAATGATGCCTTCGGAAGCCTTTGCGCCGGGGCGATTGAATCCATAAAAGGGGCCGCCAGCAACGTCGAGGTAGAACTGGGCTCTGTTTGCAGCAAGTTGTGCGCGAAGCCCATCGAAGACTTCAATGGGCGTGCCGTCTGGATTGTCCTTCGTCTTGACCATGATCGGCGGCACTGCGCTGATAAGCACGACTTTTGCCGTACGCTCCTGACCATGTCGCGCGACGTAATGCGCTACTTCCCCACCGCCGGTCGAATGCCCAATATGGATGGCGTTGCGCAGATCGAGTGCTTCCGTGAGCGCTGCCAGATCAGCCGCATAGTGGTCCATGTCATTGCCGTCGGCCGTTTGGGTGGATCGGCCATGACCGCGACGATCATGCGCAATGACCCGATAGCCATGACTTAGGAAGAACAACATCTGAGCATCCCAATCGTCCGCTGACAGTGGCCAGCCGTGACTGAACACAATGGGCTGTCCCGTTCCCCAATCCTTATAGAAAATTTCGACGCCATCTTTCGTAGTGATCGTGCTGCTCATTTGAGATCCTCGAGTAGTGGGGTGGGGGTGCAACATGGTCTTCCAGCAAGACTTAAACGGGCTCTAGCCAACTGCATTGCCAACTGTATGCCTTGTCGGTGGCCCGTTCTTGAAGATTTCATTACGTAGCGATCAATCCCACCCGACGATTGCCGCATGTCGCTTAACCATGCAGTTCATCCATCGTCGATTAAATATTTAATTGAAACAGTTATTTATATGCATTCCTTGCGATGCTCGATAAATCGTCGCAAAAAGTGGCACCATGGATTTGATAGTCCCAAAAGTCCGTGGCACGTGAGTATCTGCAACAAATCGGCAACTGCAGCTCTTCCAGACTAAACTCCAAATCAGGTTTCACCGATAGAAGTTCGGTTGTCTCCGCCGACGAGCGCACATGGCACTCGTCGATATTGCCAACGGGTTCGTATACGTCGTTTTTCAAAGGAGCGCGTGATGAATACCTTACGCAAGGTTCTGTTCTACGCCGCGATCACTGTGATCGCCAGTTTTGCGTTGACGGCCGTCGCCCCAACGGCACACGCACAGGGAGGCGGCACCTACTGCGCCAGCAATGACAATCGTTACGCACGCTGCCAGGTGTCCTGGCGTGACGCGATACTTGTGCAGCAATCGTCCAAGGCAGCATGCATTCGCGGTCAAACTTGGGGCTTCGATCGAAACGGCATCTGGGTGAACGGCGGTTGCCGCGGCCAATTTGCGCCAGCTCGTGGCGGTTGGGGTGGCGGTGGACGTCAGCCGCAGCAGATGCGCTGCGAAAGTAGCGGCAATAATTATCGGCTGTGCCCGGTCAATATTCAGCGTGGCGACGACGTTCGCATCACCAATCAGCTCTCCAGTGCAAGTTGCCAACAGGGTAGGACTTGGGGCGTGCAACCCAATGGTATTTGGGTCAATCGCGGATGCCGCGCCAACTTCATCATCAATCGGCGTTATTGATCGACCACTGCAAACGGAACCTCCACCGAAAGGTGGTGGTTCTTCTCATCGATTTAGCTACCCCGAATGTATGTTTGTGTTATCGGCTCACAGATAACACGCCGTGTGGAGGAAAACGTCATGAACAGCCATGAGCGGCCGCCGCAAGCCCTTGATAAGGCATTTCTCGAGGGCCAAAAGAAACGGTTGGTTGATTTACGCAGTGAGCTGATAAAGGTCGCCGACTTGTCCGCTTCCGAGGAAGAGGTACTTCAATATGAGGCGGGAGGAGAGGCACATGACGACGCGGACAGTGCCGAGAGGATGGCGATCCAAGAGAACGATGAGGCTCAATTCAATCTAAACCTGAAGCGGCTTGCCCAGGTTGAACATGCGCTACTGAAAATCGACCAGGGAACATATGGCTATTCTGAAAAAAGCGGAAAGCCTATTCCTCGAGCTCGATTGATTGAAATTCCCGAAGCTGTGCTCACGGTCGAGGAAGCGCAGCAGGAAGAAGCCGATATCCGTCGTTAACAGCCTTCCGCTCGATGTCGCCACCCACGGCTGCAGCGTTAAAAGGCTGCATCCCGAACAGCGTTCACGCACTCCACCCCATTTCACAGTCGCACTCTGACCACCTGTGATGGACTTCCAGGGTGGAGGCCGCCTGCGTGCCAAATGTCAGCCGAAATCGATACCAAAGCTCAATAGACGATCTGCACGAATCGGAGCAGCCTACACGCCAACAAGGTGGCCGGAAAGAGAGGCCATGGCGGATGCGTCGCAATGAAATTTTGCGCTTGCGGATTAGGTGTCTAATTCAAGTCAGTTCTTGAGGACTAGAGCATGAAGATACTCATCGTAGTCACTTCACACGACAAACTCGGAAACACCGGGCGTAAGACAGGTTTTTGGCTGGAAGAGTTTGCCGCTCCGTACTATGTATTTACTGACGCAGGAGCGTCGGTGACGGTGGCCTCACCAAAAGGTGGTCAGCCGCCGATTGACCCTAAGAGTGATGACCCCAACAACCAAACACCTGCTCAGACCCGCATCAAAGCGGATAAGGCGGCTTTGGCGGTTTTGGCAAACACAGTTCGCCTTGACTCCGTATCGGCCGATGATTTCGACACCGTGTTCTATTCGGGAGGGCACGGTCCCATGTGGGATCTTGCCGAAGATCCGGTATCGATCAAGTTGCTCGAAACGTTCTACGACAGCGGCAAGCCCATTGCGCTCGTGTGCCACGCCCCCGGTGTACTAAGGCATGTGAAACATAACGGAGAGCCGTTAGTGAAGGGCAAGCGGGTGACTGGATTTACGAACGAAGAGGAAGAAGAGGTACAACTCACGCATGTTGTTCCCTTCCTGGTCGAAGATGAGCTCAAAAAGCTGGGTGCTCATTTCGAAAAGAAGCCGAATTGGGAGAGCTTTGCGATCATCGATGGTCGCCTTGTCACGGGTCAAAACCCTGCGTCCTCGACAGCGGGTGCAAAGGCGCTTCTCAGCCTCTTCAAGTGATTCCGCTCATGGCGTTCGGCCTCCATGAAGGTAAGGCCGACTATTGACGGCATGGTTCCATTGAAAAAATGGGACACAGTCGCGGCCACTTGTCCGAGGCTGCAGTCACGAACTTTGCCATCATAACGTCGACGTCGACTCATCTATCGAACCGCCGCCTCGACAATGGCGATGTCTTGCTCGGTCGTCCCACCGCTTACACCAATCCCGGCGAATACTTCACCATCTTGGGTAAGCGGAACCCCTCCTCCCATGGCGGAGTAGCGGCCGCCAGACACGGCAAGAAGTGGAAAAAGTGACTGACCCGGCTGCACAAGCGGAACGAGATCGGCCGTGCGTATTCGAATCAGCGCGGACGTGTAGGCCTTGCGTTCTGATAGTTCGAGTGAAAACAACGGCGCGCCATTCATCCGGTGCTGAAGCACAAGGTTGCCATGGATGTCGATGACGCTTACCGCTACGGGAACCTTGGCGCGTGTCGCCTCGGCTTCCACACGTTCGGCAAGGGCTTTGGCTGTCGTAAGCAGATCCATAAGTTGCTCATTTCGCGAAGGGGCGAGTGGTCGCTTAGTGCGAAAGCTCGCCTATGTGGAATCCAAGTCGGTCTTCTATGTCGCCCGGTTTGTGGAAACCACGCGCCATTAAAGCCTTGATATTCTCTTGTGCGGCAGGACGCCCTAGCGACGCGATGCATGCATCCCATCCGGCGCCGAGCTCAACGTCAGGTGCAAGGCTCGTATTGACGAGGCGCTTGGTGTTGGCGAGCGCCCATTTGTCAAACCTGGCGATCCTAGTTGCGAGTGCTTCCACGAACGCGTCCAAATCGGCGTCGGGCAGGGATCGATTCACATAGCCGTAGGCTTCGGCTTGGTCACCTCTGATGTCTTCCGAACCCAGAAGCACTTCCAGGGCGCGGTTTCGGCCTATTAGCCGGGGCAATCGAGCCATGGGACCGCCGCCTGCGACCATACCTACACCTACTTCCCACTGCGAAATGATGGCCTTTTCACGACTGGCAAAACTCATGTCGCACGCGAGATTGATTTCACTTCCATTGCCCGTTGCCCGCCCGCGAATTAGGGCAATGGAGGCGATAGGCGCTCGCGGCAGACGAACAAGGAAGTCTGGCCACGGAGGCAAGCCCGAGGGCCCTGCAGGCATGCCAGTCAGATCTTCGAGCTTGGCAGTGAAATCAGAATGATTAAGGAAATAGCCATCTACAGCACTATCGAAGACCACGACTCTGACATGCTCATCGGTTTCGAGTGCGTTGATGAGCTCCTGGAATTCGCGGACCATTTGCGGCCCCATCACGTTGATCGGCGGATTGTCGATCGTCACGCGCCAGTAAGCCGGTGAACGCTGCGAGACTCGAAGTTGAGCGTTAGTGTTTGTAGCTTTCATGGGGACTCCTGTCGCTCATACACGCAATGACCATGTGTATGTCGCACGGTTTCCCGCAGCGCGCCATTGGACGATGGTATCGACTACACCATAGTCCGGAAATGTCTGTTTTGGCTTGCGCGTGAGTCACTGAAATACAGTCGACTTTTTAAAACATAGAACAGGCTCATGACGCGCGCGTGTGAGGTTTTTTTAATGCTTCTCTCACGCGCGGTATGGATATCAAGCGTATGGTGGGTGGGACCCGGTCTCGTGGTTCGATCACGTGTCATGCTGCTTGCAGATCAGCACGCATGGGACACGCGCATCGCCACGCACTCCATCTTGCACCTCACCAGGCTGCTCCTATGACCGCCGAACTCGACCAGCAATGCATCGATACCATCCGCTTCCTGTCCGTCGATATGGTGCAGAAAGCCGATAGCGGCCATCCTGGCATGCCGCTAGGTGCTGCACCGACGGCTTACGTGTTGTGGACGCGCTGGCTCCACTATCACCCCCACAATCCTCAGTGGCCTAACCGCGATCGTTTCGTACTCTCGCCCGGGCATGCTTCCGCGTTGCTGTATAGCCTGCTTCATCTGACGGGCTACGACCTCCCAATGGACGAGATCAAGCAATTTCGCGAATGGGGTAGCAAGACGCCGGGACATCCCGAACGCGGACATACACCCGGCGTGGAAGTAACAACGGGTCCGCTGGGGCAGGGAGCTGCCAACGCAGTTGGCATGGCCATGGCCGAAGCGCAACTCGCTGCGCGTTACAACCGTCCCGATCACACCGTCATCGACCATCGAACATATGCCATGGTCAGCGATGGCGATTTGATGGAAGGTATTGCTTCAGAGGCCGCTTCGTTGGCGGGTCATCTTAAGCTCGGCAAGCTCACCTTTATCTACGACGATAACCGCGTCACGTTGTCTGCTGGCACGGACATCACCTTCTCCGAAGATAGAGCCGCCCGCTTTCAGGCTTATGGCTGGCATATCTTTAGGGTGGAAGATGGTAATGATCTGGCCGCTATCAATGCAGCCTTGCAGGCGGCGCATGACGAAACCGACCGGCCGTCATTTATTGTGGTGCGCACGCATATCGGCTACGGGTCACCTGAGCAGGATAGTTTCGAATCGCATGGCTCTCCACTTGGCGTGGCCAATGTACTGAAGACCAAGCAGAAGCTGGGCTGGCCCGAAGAACCTAGTTTCCTGATACCGGATAAAGCACTGGCGCATCTTCGTGAAGCCATCGAACGCGGCGCGCGTGATGAAGCGGCATGGAACAACCTCATGAGCACTTATGCGAAAGCATTTCCGGAGCTTTCTGCCGAACTACAGCGCAGCCTGCGCGGCGAACTACCACCAGGCTGGGATGAAGCGATACCAACATTTCCAGCGAGTGCCAAGGGCCGTGCAACGCGCGATGCCTCGGGCGACGTAATGAACGCCATAGCATCCAGGCTGCCCACCCTAAGCGGCGGTTCGGCCGATCTCGATCCTTCGACAAAGACAGTGTTGAAAGGCTTTGGCGATTTCAACCCACCTTCAGTGCAGGGCGACGATCTGCAAGGTTCTGATAAGGGCGGTTGGAGCTATCAAGGGCGAAATATCCACTACGGCATACGCGAACATGCGATGGGCGCCATCGTCAATGGACTTGCTGCGCATGGTGGATTCATTCCCTACGGTGCGACCTTCCTTATCTTCTCCGACTATATGCGTCCACCGATGCGACTCGCAGCGCTGTCGCACTTGCATGTCATCCATGTATTCACCCACGACAGCATCGGGCTAGGTCAGGATGGCCCGACCCATCAACCGGTAGAACAGTTGGCGAATCTGCGCGCGGTTCCAAACCTCACAGTGATTCGTCCAGCCGATGCGAACGAAACCGCGGAGGCTTGGCGTGTTGCCGTGGAAACACGCGATCGTCCGGTGGTGCTAGTGCTGACTCGGCAAGCAGTACCCACGCTTGACCGCGGCCGCTATGCCGCGGCTGATGGTCTACGTCGCGGCGCTTATATATTGAGTGATGCACCCAACGGCAAACCCCAACTCATCCTGCTCGCCAGTGGCTCTGAAGTCGGCCTCATCGTGGCAGCGGCCGATCGCCTGCAAGAGGAGGGCATCGCCGTGCGCTGTGTCTCAATGCCAAGCTGGGAGTTGTTCGAGGCGCTCCCGAAAGCCGAACGCGATGCGGTACTACCGCCATCGGTCACTGCAAGACTCGCCGTGGAACTTGGTGTATCTCAAGGCTGGGATCGTTATGTGGGAGCCCATGGCGATATGCTCGGAGTCGAGCGTTTCGGCGCCTCGGCGCCTGGCGAAATCGTAGTGCGCGAATACGGGTTTACCGTCGATAACGTTTGCGCGCGTGCCAAGGCATTGCTGGTGGCGTGAACATTGCGTCACTTAAAGTGCGGCAAATCTACCAAACGCGTCTAAGTGCACGTGATCGTCAAAGGCACAACATCGTAAAGACGTGATCGGGAAAGAGGGCGTATGTCACGACAAGGTCGCTACCACAGGGCCACCGTTCTCCTAAGCTGATGCAAAGTCTTAGCGTAAGCGTACTTTCAGTGACATTCACTGCTTGCACGGCCTTGAAGTCGAAGAACTGTCGCACCGACGGATAAAGCGCTTTATAGAGAGTTTCCTTTGCGGAAAACAGCAAAGTTAGGGCGTGGTGAGGAGATAGGTCGTGAAAGAGGGCGATTTCGCTAGGTAGCCCTATTTCGGACTGGATATTCGCTGCAACTTGCGCGTCCATCCATTCTTCGACATCCACTCCGAGCGAAGCGTGCAATGAAATCTGACTGGCAACAGCTACCGTTACGGTTATGCAGTGACTGATGCTTCCCGTCCACCCTGACGGCCAGTTGGGTAACTTATCTTCACCAATGGGTAGTTCGACATCTAATTCATGGCCTGCGCTCTTTAGCGCGCGTGAAGCGCAATATCGCCCAGCGACAAACTCCCGCTGCCTTTTTTTGCTCGCGCGGCTAATGGAGTGAGGTAGCGACATACCATGGTTACCGAGTTCCTCTGTCGTTCCGACGAACAGACCTACCGTGGCGGGGACACTTAAAGCCGAACGCAGATCATGAACGTAAACGACTCGTGTCTGATGCTCATTAAACATCGTCGTTCCTAGACTGCAGGATGGTTGGCGATCACGCGGATACGTAGCGGGTTCGCTATGTAAAAGCCAGTGCCGCTGAACAACGGCGTGCTCATGCCCAGCCGCGTACCCGGTACCACCACATGCCGACATATTCGCGCAGGCAGCGACCGCTTAGTCGTAGAGCAGCCCGCTTCGGCCACCAGGGATGATCTTCCCAGGATGGATGAACGGGATCGTAAGCAGGGGCGGGAATCACCTCGAGCCCTTGCTTCATGAATGCCGCCGCCGCGCGTGGCATGTGAAAGCCAGACGTTACCAACAAGATGCGCAGCCGCTTTTCGCGCTTGAGCATGACGGCCGAGAACGCGGCGTTTTCGTGCGTATTCGTACTCGTACTTTCGATCCGCATGACATCAACGGGCAGGCCTTGTCGGCGAAGTCCTCTCGCCATCGGCTGAGCCTGGTCGCCGCCGGAAAGTAACACGAGGTCGGCGCGGGCGTTGCGAAATAGCTGCAGGCCGAAGCCGATGCGTGTGGCCGGGCCGTAGGGGTCGTCCGCATCCGGGTCCAAGCCTGATTGTGTCAACGCGCCACCGCCCAGAATCACAATCGCGTCGGCTTTGGGGTAAGCAGAAGCTTGCCGCGCGGGATAGTGGTACTCCAGTGATTCGCGCAAGCGCATGGCCATCGCGGGCGTAGCACACAACCATAGCCAGCCTGCGCCGCACGCTAGCAATGCAACGCCGGGTCGGTAGCGTTGCCGGCATAAAAAGTAAAAGCCGGCGATGGCAAAGATGGCTGCCTGGTTGATCGGATAAATCAAATTCTCGAGCAGATCCATCGGATTCCTGGCAAGCGCATGAGGGCGAGGACGGAAGGCCTAACGCCGTAAGTTGGCCGACCGGCAACGCCCTCTTCAGCTCGGCCTTTGTCCATCAAGAAGCGTGCCAAAGTCCCGTGTTTTCAAAAATATAGGTATCTTTTTCACGATTTGGACTATTGCTTTGGCGATTTGTCAAGAGCATATAATGAGACCCGGTTCACACTTTTATCATCGGCCAGGACTGCCATGAAGAGCCTCAGTCGTTGTTTCGCACTGTGTCTGCCATTGTTGCTTGCCGCATGTGCCACGACGGGCGGCTCCAGCGCGCCGCCGACGCCCAATGCCGATGTGCAGGCTGTCACTACCTATCACATTGGTGTGGATGACCAGTTACAAATCACCGTCTGGCATAACCCGGACCTCAGTGTGAGCGTCCCTGTGCGGCCGGACGGCATGATTACCGTCCCGCTGATCGGCGACGTGATCGCCGGTGGAAAGACGCCCGATGAGGTGTCCACCGAGATCAAAGACAAACTGCAGCCCTATGTTCGCGACCCGCAAGTGGCGGTCATCCTCACGGCGCTGCGTAGTAACGAATATTTGTCGCGCGTACGCGTCACCGGCGCGGTACGCAGCCCGATTTCCATTCCTTACCGCCAGGGCATGACTGTGCTCGACGCGGTGCTGGCGGCGGGTGGCATCACCGAATTTGCGGCGCCCGATCGCACCGAGTTGTATCGCAAAGGCGACGCCGGAAGCGTTACGTCGTACTCGGTGCATCTGGACAACATCCTGCAGAAGGGCGACCTCGCCAACAACTATCCAGTGCAGCCGGGAGATGTGATTACGGTTCCACAACGCGCGTTCTGATCACGCGCTCAGCGTTTTGGAGTGTTTTCTATAGGGAAGGGGTAAGGGGGAAAGTCATGGGCGGAGAATTGTCACCTTTAGGCGGCATGCTGCCTGCGCTAGTGACAGAGGCACGGCGGCGCCGTATGGCGTTGGGCATCGCTTTTGCCGCGATTGCCATTGCGGCCTTGGTGGTCGGCATGGTCTGGCCAAAGAAATACGAGGCCTCCACCACCATCCTGGCGCAGGACAGCAGCATCATTACGCCGCTGATGGAAGGTGCGGCCTCGCCGACGGCCAATACCAACCGCGCGGGTATCGCGCATGACGTGATTTTTAGCCGCAAAGTGCTCGATCAAATTCTGGTGGTGGGCGGTTGGATGGCCACGCATCCGACGCCGATCCAGCAAGATCGCATCATCGAGGGGATTCGTGCGCGCACCACGGTGCAGACCTCGCGCGGCAATCTGATCACGATCAGTTATTCCGACTCCGAGCCGCAGCGGGCTTTCGTGGTGACGCAGGAGTTCGCGCGTCTTTTCATCAGCGAGAGCCTGGCCTCGAAACAACGCGAGAGCCGTGAGGCCTACGAGTTCATCAATAGTCAGGTGGAAGCTTATCGGCACAAGTTGACGGACGCTGAAGACAAGCTCAAAACCTATCGCGACGCCAATGCGGATGCGCGGCCAGGTAGCGATCTCGATACCAATTCACGCATCAGCCAATTGCGCACGCAAATCGAGAACACCCAGCTGGAGCTGACCGAAAAGCGTTCGCAGGAAGCCGCGCTGGCATCGCAGCTCTCGGGCGAGTCGGAAGTCAATGCGGTGCACACCACGCAAGGTATCTACGATACCCAACTCGCTGATTTGCAGAGCCAGCTCGACACGCTGCTGCTCACCTATACCGATCAATATCCCGACGTGGTCCGGGTTCGGCATCAGATCCAGGATTTGCGGCAGCAGATTGCCCAGTCCGATCAACGCAAACTGGCGGCAAAGGCGGCTGGTGCGCCAGTACCGCTAGACAACACAGTGCAAATGAATCCGCTTTATCAGCAACTGAAGATCCAGCTTGCGGCCACTGAGGGCGATGCTGCCGCGGCTTCGGCAAAGATCGGCGCCAGCGAGTCGATGCTTGCCGCGGAACTGGAGCGCAGCAAACGCATCGCCAATTCCGAAAACGTGACTGCCGAATTGACGCGCGACTACGACGTCAATCGCGATGTGTATCAGGACTTGTTGAAGCGTCGCGAGAACGCGCGCGTGTCGATGAACCTCGACGCAGAACAACGCGGCCTAACGTTTCTTATCCAAAATCCTGCCGTAATGCCGCTGGAGCCGTCAGGCTTGCGCTTCATGCATTTCGGATTGGCCGGGCTGTGCCTGTCGCTTGCGATCCCGTTCGGCTTGTTATTCGCCTTGGTGCGTTTCGATCCACGGTTGCGCTCCGCCGACCAGCTTGAGCGTGTGACCGGTTTCAATGTGTTGGCAACGATTCCGTTCTATCCGACCCCGCGCGATCGCCGGCGTGAACGCTTGAGCAACATGATGCTGGTACTGATCGTGGCCGGCGTTGCTGCGTTCTACCTGATTCTTTTCTGGATCCGGCACAAGGGTTGAGTATGAGCATCCATGACGACAAGATCTTTACCAATCGCCAGCACGAGGTGATCGACGCTGCCGCACACCGCATCGAAGAACGTCCGTCGACGGGCCATTCGATTGCGTTGATGACAGAAGGCGGCCATGCACTGGCGCCGCTTCAGTTGGAGCAACGGCGGTTGATTCATCGCGAGGATTCGGTGCGTCGCCAGTCCGATGCGTTTCGCGAAATTCGCACGCGCCTGCTCGGGCTGGCAGGCACCCAAAACTTTATTACGCTGGTGGTATCGGTCAGTCCGAATTCCGGCGGAAGCTTCGTTGCGCGCAATTTGGCGGCAGCGTTTGCTTTCGACGAGTCCAAGACCAGCCTACTGGTCGACTGCAATTTGCGCTATCCGAATCAGCACAAGGCGCTTGGGGTGGATCCGGCAAAAGGCGGTTTGATCGACTTCCTTGAGCATCCTATTCGTGGCATCAAGTCGGTCATTTATCAAACTGGCATACCGCGCCTTCGCTTGGTGCCTGCGGGTACCTCGCGCGAAAACGGGGGCGAATTTTTCTCGTCGTTTCGCATGCGCGCGATGCTCGATTCGCTGCGCTGCCGGTATCCGGATCGTTATCTGTTTCTTGATGGTCCGGCCATAAAAGGCTCTCCGGACGCACGCATTTTGTCGGACCTGGCGGATTTTGTGGTCGTGGTGGTGGGTTATGGGCGCGATACGCCAGCCGCCGTCAACCAGGCCATCGCCAATTTCGAACCAAGCAAGTTGGCAGGAGTGGTTTTCAATCAGTCGGCGTAGGACGAAACGCGGCTGCGCTTCACGGCGATTCAATGTAATTCATTCACGGGGGGAGGGAACATGCCCGCATCCATCACGCTCGCTCGCGCTGTGGCGCTTGCGCTTGTCGTTGTGCCGGGTGCGGTATGGGCATCGCAGTTCGACTACTCCATTTACGGCAGTCTCGAGCACAGCGACAACATTACGTTGAGCGACAGTAACCCCATCAGTCAGAATGTATTCAGTCCAGGCATCAACTTCAGCTACGCGCAACAGGGTTCGATTTTCCAAGCCAACGTAACCGGTACGTTGCAATACAACGATTACCTCGGCCACCAATTCTCGGATCAGACGCAGACCGAGCTGGCTGCGCAAGCCAATTGGACGGTGCTGCCGAAGCGATTGGATTTCACAGTCGAGGATTACGCTGGTGTCGAACCGGTTGATTCGCTGGCCAGCAACGCGCCCAATAATCAACAGCAGACCAACGTACTGTCGTTGGGGCCGACGTTGCATCTGCAATTTGGCGACATCATGCGCGCGCAGATCGAGCTTCGTTATCTCAACAGCTACGCATCCAAGGTCCAGGATTTCAATTCAAGCCGAGGCATGGCCGCATTCCGGCTTTATCGCGACCTCAATCCGACCGATACGTTGTCGTTGAATGTCGAATCGCAACGGGTGAAATTCAACAACAGTGTTGCCAACGAATTGTTCGATGGTGCCGATGATACCGTTGCAACGCCCAATTACACCCGCAACGAAGTTTATGGCGAATATGCGAGCACGCTCGTGCATTTCGATGCCGACATCCTGCTGGGTTGGTCGAAGATTGACTTCGATCGAGCACCGGGGGATTCCAAGCCCATGGCGAGGGCGACGCTTGGGTGGCAGTTCACCCCTCGCAATACGCTGTCCGTGACGGGTGCCTACGAGTTTTCCGATGCGGCGCAAGATATGGCTTTGCAGCCGGGCCAGAGCATTGTCAACACACTGAGCGAAAACCCGACCGACTTCATCAACAACCCCGGTGGCGGCATCAGCACCGGCAGTCTGGTGATCGACTCGCAGGTCTACCTAGAAAAAAGCCTGCAGGCCACCTACACCTATCACACTGAGCGGCTTCAGCTTTCGATTTCGCCTACCTACGACAAGTTGGCGTATTTGAATGGCTCTACGTTCGATCAATCCACGCGTGGCGGTACCGTCAGCCTTGATTACCACCTGCGCCCGCGCACCACACTTACCGGATTCGTCAATGTCGAAAGGCAGACCTACGAATCGCTGTCGCGCACTGATACGACCTATCGCTACGGCGCCGATCTAGGGCATCAATGGACGCCGCACTGGAGTTGGCACGTTTCGTATATCCGGCAGTTGCGCAGTAGTACCGCGATTGCCCAGAGCTACCACGAGAATGAAGTTTTTTTTAGCGTGGTGTTCAAACGATGAACGCGCGCGTCGAAGCAGAGTTGCCATTTTACTTTGGACCGGAGCGAACATTGTTCGGCCTGTTCCACGCATCCGGTACACCGGCGCGAAAGGCCGTGCTGCTATGTGCCCCGCTGGGCCAGGATCAGATACGTTGTCACCGCCTGTACCGGCAATTGGCGCAGGCATTGGTAGCGGAAGGGATTGCGGTGTTGCGCTTCGACTATTACGGCACAGGCGACTCGGCCGGCGATAGCGCAGAGGTGGATTGGGAACGCTGCATGGCCGACACAGCCATTGCGGCCGACGAATTGCGAAAACGTGCCTGTGTAGACCGCGTGTTGGCGTTCGGTGCACGACTGGGTGGAAGCATGGCATTGGCGTCGGTCGCGCAAGCGCGCTTCGCCGGTGTCGTGGCATGGGATCCTGTCCTCGACGGGCAAGCTTACGTCGCGCAGCTCGATGCGATGCAATCGGCATTGTGTGCAGACGGGCAACGCTTCATGGTGCCGCGCAAGCCTGCGGACGTCGCGGCGCAATGGCTCGGTTTTGCGATCAGTGCCAGCCTCCGTCAACAGCTGGCAGACCTGCATATCGAACGACCATCGACGCCGACACTGCTGATCGACTCGCTTTCGCCCGACACGCCGCGACACGTGAACGGTTTCGAGGTGGATGCGGCGATGATCAAGTCGTTGCAGCAGCTCACCCCGTGGGATGACCCGCGCCGGCTTGAAGTGGCTGTGCTTTCGCATTCGCTGATCCAGGCCGTTACTCACCACATGCGGGAGGCAGCGTGATGCAGGAGCAGGCCTTCCGTTTTGGACGCGCGCGACACTTAGTGGGGATCGCGGGATTGCCACCGTCGACCACACCAGACGTCGTCGGCGTGATCGTACTCAATGCCGGACTGGTGCATCGAATCGGCCCCTTCCGCTTGCATGTCGAGATGACGCGCCGGTTGAATGCACGGGGCTATCCGACTTTACGCTTCGATCTTTCCACCATTGGTGACAGCGCTTCCAGTGGCGAGTCACAAACCCGCAAGAAACAGATTTGCGCGGATGTGGCCGACGCGATGCACCTACTCGGCGAGCAAGCGGCGTGCAAACGCTTCGTCTTGATCGGCCTGTGTTCGGGTTCGCAAAGCGCGCATATGGTGGCGTGCACCGATGCCAACGTAGCAGGCGCGGTGTTCCTGGATGGCTA
>FSXU01000066.1_pt1 | contig 44180 bp, 36 predicted proteins | sample 1638421 | NCBI WGS metagenome assembly FSXU01 (sample SAMEA3914788, study PRJEB12502) | metagenome | biome: forest; material: soil | place: Canada | collected 2011-07-03 | depth 0.1 m
CGTACGACTACGCCGAGCCCGGGTTCATCCTCATCGACAAGGTGAACGAGATGAACAACAACTGGTGGTGCGAGCACATCCGCGCTACCAATCCTTGCGGCGAACAGCCACTTCCGCCCTACGGCTCCTGCCTGCTCGGCTCGATCAACCTCACCACCTTCGTGCGCGACCCGTTCGGTCCCAAGGCACGTTTCGATTGGGACGAATACCGCGAAGTGGTGAAGATCTTCACCCGCATGCTCGACAACGTGGTCGAGATCAACGGCCTGCCGCTGGAGCAGCAGCGTCACGAGATCATCTCCAAGCGTCGTCACGGCATGGGCTTCCTGGGCCTTGGCAGCACGCTCACCATGCTGAAGATGCGCTACGGCGGTGCCGAAGCCGTGGCCTTCACCGAAGACGTCTCGCGTGAAATGGCCGTCGCCGGCTGGGAAGTCGCGCTCGACCTGGCCAAGGAAAAAGGCCCCGCGCCTGTCCTCACCAAGAACTACACCGTCACCGGCGACATGCTTCGCAAGCGCCCGGAAATGGTCGAAGACGGCTACAAAGTCGGCGACCTGATTCCCGGTCGCGTGCTGCACGCCAAGTACAGCCGCTACATGCAGCGCGTCGCTAGCGTGGCGCCCAACCTGGTGAAAGAGCTGGCCGAAGTCGGCGCACGCTTCACCCACCACAGCTCCATCGCGCCCACCGGCACCATCTCCCTGTCGCTGGCCAACAATGCCAGCAATGGCATCGAGCCCAGCTTCGCCCATCACTACTCGCGCAACGTTATCCGCGAAGGGCGCAAGAGCAAGGAAAAGGTCGAGGTGTACAGCTACGAGCTGCTCGCCTACCGCGCGCTCATCAACGCCGAAGCGCTGCCGTTCAGCGACGACCCCAAGACCAAGCTGCCCGAATACTTCGTCGCCGCCGACGACATCTCGCCCAAAGAGCATGTCGACATTCAGGCCGCCTCGCAGTTGTGGGTGGATTCGTCCATCTCCAAAACCGCCAACGTACCCACTGACTACCCGTACGAAGATTTCAAAGATATCTACTTCTACGCCTATAAACAGGGCCTCAAGGGCTGCACGACGTTCCGCTTCAACCCCGCCGCATTCCAAGGCGTGTTGGTGAAAGAAGCCGATCTGGAGAACACCCTCTACCGCTTCGAATTGGAAGACGGTAGCGTTGTGGAACTGAAAGGCAACGAAGAAGTGGAGTACGACGGCGAGATGCACACCGCCGCGAATTTGTTCGATGCCTTGAAGGAAGGTTATTACGGCAAGTTCTAGTTAGTGGCGTGTAACGCAAATTCGCGCTACGTTTCGCACACACCGTAATAAACTTATCGCTAGTTCCATAACAAACGTCCGGAGGGGAATACCCGCATGTCCATCGATACCGAGTTCGAAGTCCATCACGATGATCTAGTCGCACCGGCTGCTTCGGAGTCGAACGAAGCGGCTCCTGCTGCTCCGAAGAAGACCCGTCGCAAGAAAGCTGCCAAGAAAGCCAAGGCTGCTGCGCCCGCCAAGAAGGCAGCGAAGAAAGCCGTGAAGAAGGCCGCCAAGAAAGGCGCTGCCAAGAAAGCCACCAAGAAAGCTGCAAAGAAAGGCGCAGCCAAGAAGGTAGCTAAGAAGGCCGCCAAGAAAGGCACCGCCAAGAAAGCGGTGAAGAAGGCCGTCAAGAAAGCCAGCAAGGCCGTAAAGAAGACGGCCCGCAAAGCTGCAAAGAAGGTCAGCAGCAAAAAGACGGCCCGCAAGGCCGCCGGTAAGAAGACGGCTAAAAAAGCCGCAAGCAAGAAAACCGCCAAGAAAGCGGTAAAGAGGTCCACTGCCAGCAAGAAGGTCGGTCGTAAGGCGACCAAGCGCGTCGCCAAGAAGTCCGCCCGCAAGAAGTAAGCAACAACCCATCCGGCCCGGCTCACGCCGGGCCGGATGTTTTTTTAGTTCTGCTCCCTCGCCCCTTCGGGGAGAGGGCCGGGGTGAGGGGCAGCTCTAGCCGTCATCTCCAAAGTGCCTCAGCGCGATCAGCCAAGAGCAAGCAGCGCAACAACAGTCGCGCACCGCCACACATCAGGAATGCTGCACATGACGATCAAGATCGAAAAGAAGATCAAGGGCTACGAGGTCGTCAAGCCCGAGGACAAAAACGCCGCTGTCGCCGCGCCCGTCGTCGCCGAGGCCAAAGAGCCCCAGGTCGCCGAAGTCATCCAGATGCACGAGAGCCTGGAGCGCCCCGAGGCGCTGATCGGCTCCACCTTCAAGATCAAGTCACCGCTGTTCGAACACGCCCTGTACGTCACCATCAACGACATCGTGCTCAACGCCGGTACCAAGTACGAACAGCGCCGCCCCTTCGAGATCTTCATCAACTCGAAGAACATGGACCACTTCCAGTGGATCGTGGCGCTTACCCGCATCCTCTCCGCCGTGTTCCGCAAGGGCGGCGACGTCACCTTCCTGGTTGAAGAAATGAAAGCCGTATTCGACCCCCGCGGCGGCTACTTCAAAGCCGGCGGCGTATACATGCCCAGCATCGTCGCCGAGATCGGCGCGGTGATCGAGCAGCACATGAAAAACATCGGCATGATCCACGACCCCGAAATGAGCGACTCGCAGCGCGCACTGATCGCCGAAAAGCGCGCCGCCTACGAGAGCGCCACGCAAAAAAAAACTGAGCTGAGCCCCACTGACGCTGACACCAATGACTCTGCGGGCTTTCCGCCGGGAGCGACGTTGTGCGCCAAGTGCAATACGAAGGCGCTGGTGCTGATGGACGGGTGTCAGACTTGTTTGAATTGTGGGTATTCGAAGTGTGGATAACTCGGCTATGAGTTGTAGGAATACCCATAACGTTGAACTAGTGACCCCATAACGTTGAACTAAGTGGAGTCATAAAATTGAACTACGGGTAAATCCAGCGGTACGCCGATGGTTCCTGTAGCTAGTGGCATAAAAAAGAGCCGGATTCGCTGAGAATCCGGCTCTTTTTCTTTATGCGACGCGCATTGGGCGCGTGATGATCTTAATTAGCGAATCGAGGGAACTGGGATTGTCGTCCGCGCAAGCACCCAAGGTGTCCCGCAGCTAGGTTGAAAAGCCTATGTGCACCTTTTTGCGCGTCAGTTCTTGCTCCGAGAATTCTATGAACCAGGCCTGCTTTTGCAAAGACACTACTGATTTTTCGTATGTAGATCGAAAATTAAAAACACCTAAAGAACTTCGTGATGCTGAAAGGCTCAAGAGGCGTAACATCATTCGAATGATCAAGGCGCGTGCTGCACGGCTGCAGGGCAAGTATCAAGGATTCGATGATATTGATCTGGATTGGGGGTTCCGTGATGCAGCTAGAAGTGTCGAGGAGCTTTTTGGTCTAAGCGATGGCGCGACTTTGAGGTATTTCGCTTCAATCGAGGTGAGGGCAGAATTTTTTATGCTATGCGAATGGAAGCCAACTAGGCAAAACTTGGTATGTTGGAGATCAACCCTTCAAGGACCAAAATTGCCATAAACGGCGGCCGCATACGCCTTCGCTCTGTCCTTTACAAACCAATGTACCCTTCGTCTACCTCGCGTAACACCTACGTAAGCGAGACGGTAAGTCTCGTCTTCTTTTGCTTTGTCGTAGGTGTAGCCTTCGGGGAATCGTGAGCTAGCTTTGTATACAGCGTTGCGGAATGGATGGCTGCTTCCTGCTCTGCAGTCTTCAAGCATGATCGCAATGTCCGCCTCCAGGCCCTTGGGAACGGGTTTTGTTGTCTCTTGTCACGATAAGATCCTGGAGAAGACGCAAGTCGTGTGTTGAATGTTTGCTGTGCCATCTATGAAAAAGCTCCTCTCATTCTTATAAATGGAGGAGCTTCTTAGGCTTCTTAGACGATGCCTCAACGTCTAGTGTTTTTGTTAGTCATACCCCGACGTCACGACCTTTCCGCGGAATATGCGATAGACCATGGCGGTATAGACCAGCGTTAAGGGGAAGGCGAGTAGACCTGCACCCCAGAACATGAAGGTTAAGCTCGATGACGGTGAAGCCGCTTCCTCGATCGTCAAGGAGAACGGGATCATGTAGGGCCAAAACGATGCCAAAAAAGTCGCAAAAGCAGAGATAAAAAAGATCATGGATCCAACGATCGGAAGCAGGTCTTTGCGGCCACGAAGTCCCGAGATGAGGATGCCAATGCCGCACAGACCGATTGCCGGGAATGCCGCCATCCAAGGCAGTTGCACCCACCGATGAAGGATTTCCAGACGCTGCGAAAGCGCGTAGCCAAATACCGACAGAAACTCGAACGCCAGGGCTACGATGAGCCACGCACTTATGCGGTAGCCGGCCGAACGAATTCGGCCTTCGCATTTGGCGATCAACCACGACGAACCAAGCAACGCATAACCTACGCACAAACCAAGACCACAAAGTAAAGCGAACGGCGTGGCCCACCCCAAGGGCGGCCCCGCATACTGGTGATCTACGACGGGAATTGTTTCAACCAAGGCCCCGAGCATCGTGCCTTGAGCGAAGGTGGCTGCGATCGATCCCCACCCAAATGCGGCGTCCCAAAATGCCTTCGACTGACGGGCCTTGTGCGCGAATTCGAACGCCACTCCGCGCAAGATGAGTCCGCAAACCATGACGATGACGGGCAGATAGAACGCCGACAGCATCACCGCATAGGCTCGTGGAAATGCACCGAACATCACAGTGCCGGCAATGACCAGCCATGTTTCGTTGCCGTCCCACACGGGTGATACCGCCGCGTGCATAGCGTGACGTTGTTCATCATCTCGCGCGAACAGGTAGAGCATCCCGACGCCGAGATCAAACCCATCAAGCAGGACATACAAGAGAAGCGCGGAGGCGAGAACTGAAATCCAGAACATGATCATGGCGAGCCCACCTTGCTGGCGACATCGGTTCCATCATTCTCGTTGCCAAGGGCCAGCGGTCGTTTCGGATTCGAGGGGCCTTCGCTAGATAACCGAGTGGGTCCAGCGTGGAGGAGTCGATAAATAAAGATCGTCCCAAAGCCGAAGATTGACGTGTAGACGAAGCAAAAGATGACCAACGACGAGAGGGCTTCATGCACCGTGAGCGAGGGCGTCAGAGCGTCTGCCGTTCTGAGGACGCCATAGACCGTCCAAGGTTGCCGTCCTACCTCTGCCGTAAACCATCCGGTCAAGATCGCCAGGAACGGTAACGGGTAGCTAAAAAAGATGGCCCACAGCAGCGTTCGAAAGCGATCCAGTCGGCCTATCACATTCAAAAAGGTGCCCAGCCATGAAATAAACAACATCAGCATGCCGCAGCCCACCATGGCACGAAACGCCCAGAACGTGATGGCGACCGGCGGCCGATCTTTGCGCGGAAAATCCGTGAGGCCGACTTCCTTCGAATCAAGACGTCCTGTCGCGATAAGGCTTCCGAGCAGTGGAACCTTCACCTCCGCACGGTTTGTTTCTGCTTGTGCGTCAGGCCACGCAACGATCACTTCCGCTGCGGGTTGTTCATCGTGCCAACGCGCCTCGATCGCTGCGAACTTGGCGGGTTGCCGCTCGTGCACGTAGTCACCGTTGAGATGGCCGACAAACATTTGTATGGGAAGCAGCACTGCCGCTAGACCCAATCCCATTCGAAGCATGGCAGATGCCTCCGACGGGAAGATGCCACGAAGGCGATACCAGGCACCGGTCGCGGCGACGCACGTGGATCCAGCCAAGAACGATGCCAGTAGCATGTGCGGAAAACGCACCCACACCACGGGACTAAACAGGATCTTTGCCCAATCGGTCGGCGTGAAGTAGCCGTTTTGATAGATGTAGCCGACGGGGGCCTGCATCCAGCTGTTATTCACCATGATCCAGTAGGCGCTGAACGTCGTGCCAAGCGGGACCATTAGCGTTGAGAAAAAGTAGAAACGCTCAGAAACCTTACCGCGACCGAACAGAAGCACGCCGAAGAAGGATGCTTCCAGCGCAAACGCCGTGAAGCTTTCATAGGTAAGGAGGGGGCCTTGAATGGGACCCGAGGCGGCAGACAACCGACTCCAGTTGGTGCCGAGCTGAAAGGCCATCACGATGCCTGACACGACACCCATGCCAAAGGCGATGCCAAACACTTTGAGCCAAAGTTCAAATAGGCGCCGATAGACAGGTTTGCGTGAGAAGAGGTAACGCCCTTCCAAGATGGCGAGCCATGCGGCTATCCCTATCGAAAACGATGGGAAGATAATGTGGAACGTTACAGTCGACGCAAACTGCAGTCTTGAAAGGAACAACGCTGTCCAATCCATTTTACTACCCTATGTTTCCAGAGCATGCTTTCACTCATTCATCATCATCCCCGCACTCATTTTCGGGCGGTATCCCCCGTACGGGGCTGGCCGCCTCGCGCGAAATTCTCCACTTTTGGCCGCCGAGCATTCCGGCGATGACCCATCCTCGACATACGTATTAGTTTCAATCGGACGCGTGACTTGTTGGTGGGGTCGGGCGGTGGCGTGCTTTGACTGGAAGGTCTCAAGAGACAGGCCACATGGTGATCAGTCACCGATCACCTGCGACACGCAACTGCATCAAAAGAGGTATGCGAAGTGCCCGAATCCGCGGACGATCAGCCGCTAAAGAGATGTGCCTTTCCAACGGCGATAAATGATTACCGTCGAACGTTGTTGTTGTGCTTTCGAAATCAGTTAGGCCGGTTGTCGCAGAGGGCACGCCTGCTTTCCGGCATGTAAACGATAGTGTGACCCCTCCCACATTGGGGTTGCACCCTTTTAGGGGATACCTGGGCTCCCCGCAAACTTTGATACTCAAGTCGTTCTCAGGTTGCTCTACTCTCCCCAGGGAGGCTTGCTGAGGACCGCAGACGGCCTAGGGAACTCATTCCGACGGCCGTCGCGCCCTTCCCTGGATGGCCATTGTTACGTCGACACTCCCTGGCCTTAACGGCGACGCTCCGCCTATGTTGACGTAGCTCATTTCTCCGGTTGTTTCGTCGGGGCTGAGTTCGCCGAAGGTCGAATGAGCACCTGAGTGATAGGAGCAGAGTGGCAACATTCCCGAAGAGGGTGGTTCGCTATGCGTGCAAAGTGTGGAAACTCTCGCATACGAGTCAATCCTCAATCGGCGATCCAACTTATTAAGTGGTGAGGTATCTACAGTGAGCAGCATTCCGAATGAACCGTGGACGGAGATTTACAGCGGTGGTTCTGCGGAGGTTGAGCGGCAGGAGTTTCATCAGCTTGCTCAGACCATGCTCAAAATCCAGGAAAAAAACAGAGAGCTGGCGGGCGTATCTCATGCGATGCGCACGTTGCATTCGAAGATCGTCGTTGGCGTGACCAATGCCCAGTTGCAGGTTGATCCTGGACTTCCGGCCCCGTTCCACGTCGACTACTTTGCGCCAGCATCGTCCTGGAAAGCCGCCGTGCGGCTCTCTAATGCCAGCGGCGTGCCCAAAGCAGACAACCTGCCCGATATGCGCGGCATTGCGATCAAGATTCAAGCTCTGAACGGAGTCCAACACGATCTGCTTTTCACGAACTATCCCGTCTCTCATGCGCGCAATTCTCGCCAATTTGTGGAGTTCGCGGCCATCGCCATGGGCGACCCTGCATCGCTTAAGCAACGCTTGGAAGCTCGCTTCGGCGCCGACGAGGCAGCGAGAATGATCAACACGGTCACGCGAGGCATGAGATCCAGTCAGGGATTGCACGGCGAAACGTTTTGGAGCCGCGGTGCACTTCTTTGGGGAGACCGACCGGTTCGACTCATCCTTCGCCCCATGATGATGGATGCGCAGGGGGAGGGTAGCGTCCCGAAAACGCCAGATGGTTTGCGTGAGGCATTTGCGCAACACGTCAAGAAAAAGGCCGTTGTCTATCGGCTCGCGATACAGCCCTATGTCAGCGAAGTTGAAACTCCCATCGAAGACGCCGCCGTTGAATGGCGTGAGAACATCAGTCAACCCGTCGAAGTGGCAACGTTGGTCATTCCGCCTCAAGACATCTTGAGTCCACAAGGCATAGAGGCGATGGAAACGGTCAATGACCTTGCCTTCAACCCGTGGAATGGTCCGCCCTCGTTTCGCCCGCTTGGCAATATCAATCGTGCTCGCGGCGAAGTGTATGGGGCAAGCGCGCAACGTTGGGCAAAGGATCCGCGCTGCTAGCCGCCACGCCAACGTTCATCGCACAGCACTTCGCTCTTCCAAGCGATGGCCGTTTCTTTTGCACGCATGGGCTGCGCGGTTGCCCTATTAAAAGGCTTATTCGTGTCGCGCAAGGAGACCGTTGCTAAGGGATCTGTGCGACACCCAGTTTGCCATCTTCCGGAACTTGATGACGCTCCATCGGTGCTGCATCTAATGATGCAACGCCTTCCTTCCCAAGGACTCGTCGCTGATGCGTATGCGTTGGTGCCTCAGGCATCCACCAGCGGCCCTGGGTTCTTCAAGTAGTCCTTCATTTTGTCAGCGGAAAAATACGCAAGCGCCGCCAACAGACCCGTAGGGTTGTAGCCGATATTTTGTGGGAAGGACGACGCGCCATAGATAAACAAGTTGGGCAGATCCCAGCTTTGCGAATAGCGATTGACAACGCTGTTACTGGGATTGGTGCCCATGATGGCGCCGCCCGTGGTGTGGGTGGACTGATAAATCCGTGTGTCGTAGTCCATGCCAGGTTTCATATAGAAACTAAAATAGCTTTTCGGATTCATTGCGCGCGCGATCTCGTCCATCTTGGAGGACGTGAATGCCGCGATTTTGTGTTCGTTGTCGTGCCAGTTGAATGTCATCCGAAGCAAGGGCAGACCGAAGCTGTCCTTGTAGGTGGGATCAAGACCTAAGTAAGCATCTTTGTAAGGCATGACGGTGCCTTGGCTCGTGATCGGAGAGGAGTGCCGGTAGTGTTCTGCGATCGCTTGCTTCCATTTGCTTCCCCAATGAGGGGTGCCTGCGGGCAGGGGCATCTGATCAATGGGACGACCACCCGTGCCGCCCCCGAAGATGACTGATCCACCGATAAAGCCCAGTTGCGAATGATCGAAGTGGTCAGAATTGAACTCATCGATCACCTGTTGCCCAGCGGCTCCTGCTCCGATGAATGGATTAATTTCGACCGAGCGGTCGAAAAAGACGTTCGTTGCTGTGCACATTTGATAGGCGTAATTTTTTCCTACCAGACCTTGTCCCGTGGCGGGGTCGTAGGGGCTTCCGATTCCCGACAACAACAACAGTCGGACGTTGTGCATTTGAAAGGCAGACAAAATCACCAAGTTGGCAGGTTGTTCGACTTCCTGACCATCCTGATCGACGTAGAGCACGCCTGTCGCTTTCTTGCTTGTTTTGTCCCATAGGATGCGCGTGACCATCGCATTGGCCCGGACTTCGAGATTCGGACGGTTTTTCAAAACGGGGAGAATCGTTGTTTGCGGCGAGGCCTTTGAATAGAGGTAGCAGCCAAATCGCTCGCAGTAGCCACAGAGATTGCATGGCCCCAAGCGCACACCATAAGGATTGGTGTAGGCGGTGGTGCTGTTTGCCGCGGGCTGGGGAAAAGGCTTGTAACCCAAGCTTTGCGCGGCCTTGGCGAAAAGCTGGGCCCCATAGATGGGCGGAAGCGGTTTGTTAGGAAACTCGTCGCTGCGCGCGCCCTCGAATGGGTTGCCGCCTTCTCGGAGTTCGCCGCGCAGGTTCCCCGCGGTCCCGGCAACACCGCACACTTTTTCGAAGTGATCAAAGTGAGGCTCAAGTTCATCGAACGAGATGGGGTAGTCCACCACCAACATGTTGTCGGAAATAAATTTCTTCCCGTAGCGCTCCTCGATGTGGCTGCGAAAACGTAGATCTTCCGGGGACGCGCGCCACAGCTGGCCGTTCCAATGCACCCCTGCGCCGCCCACGCCATTCCCCAAGACGAACGATCCATATTTTCGGTAGGGCACAGCCGTGTCGTTCACCCCATAGCGAATCGTGACCGTTTCCTTTGCGAGGGGCTGCCAGAGTTCGCCGCGGATGGCGTGCCGCAACTCGTCGGCGATACGTGGGTATTCGAAGTCTGGCGATGTATCTCGAGCAGGACCGCGCTCAAGAGCGACAACGTTGAGTCCAGCGTCGGTGAGGGTTTTGGCCATAATGGCGCCTGTCCATCCGTATCCGACGATGACGGCATCGACGGGACTTTTCTTCGTGGTCATGAAAGCGCCTTAGGTGTAATCCGCATTACGGGGTGGAGACGTTGGCGGCGTGAGCTGGTGGCAGAAAGTTGCCTGGAAGGGTTCCATCGCTGGTTGGTTCGTTGATTCCATCGGAGGCAACTGCGGCTTTACGCAGGGCGCGAACGGCAGTTGCGTCTACAGATGAGGCTTGATTTCCCCAACTCGATCGTAGGAACGACACGACATCAGCTACGTCCTGGTCCGACAAACGCCATGCGAAGGATGGCATCTGGAATTGCGCGGGCGTTTGGTCGGTCCACACCGTCTTGGAACCCGCCAATACGATGGAGATGACCGACGAGGGATCCGATGACGCAATGACCGGGTTTCCTGCCAAGCGCGGAAACACTCGGTCGTAACCCTGACCGTTTGGCTTGTGACACGCCGCACAGTTATCTAAATAAATCAGCGCGCCGCGTTGACTGGCGTCGCCATTCTTCAGCGCGTGATCCGTTGTATTGGAATATGTGAATGACTGATTCGTTGAGGCAGGATCTAACGACTTCAGAAACTTTGCGGCATCCACCGCGTCTGCCTGCGTCATGTATTGGGTGCTGTGTTCGATCACGTCACTCATGGAGCCGAACGCTATGCCGTTGTTGTTCGCGCCGGAACGAAGAAAGGAAGCAAGATCGGCCTCGCTCCAATCGCCTAACGTGCCTTGCGAATTCAGGCTACGGAGGCTGGGTGCATACCAGTTATCGACGCGTGCGCCAGCCAAGAAGTCAGCACCCTCTTCGGGAGTCTGTGCTTCGACTTGCATGCCAGCTCCGCGGGGCGTATGACACTCGCCGCAGTGACCCAGGCCTTCAACGAAATAAGCGCCATTGGCGAGTTGAGCATCCATGCTCTCTGGAGCCTGAAAGGGGTGGGGCTCAGGCGCATACGCCCATCGCCACATCGTTAGCGGGAAGCGCAGCGACAGCGGAAAGGGAACTTCGTTGGGAACATTAGGCGTTGCCGAAGCGTTGACACTGTATTTGAAGTAAGCATAGAGCGCCTGCACATCATCCGGTTTCAAATTGGAATAGGAGGGGTAGGGCATGGCGGGATAGAGCGTGTGGCCGTGTGATACGCCAAATCGCAACGCCCGATCAAAGTCCGGCAGTGAATACGTTCCGATGCCTTCTTTGGCATCGAACGTGATGTTCGTCGTGTAGATCGTTCCGATCGGAATTTTCATCGCGAGGCCCCCTGTGAATGGAGGGCGCCCTGGCACGCTGTGACATGCCGCGCAATCACCAAGCCGAGCGAGATGCGCCCCTCGGTTGACCAGTTCCGGAGTGAGTTCAACGGGCTTGAGATGCTCATCACCGACGGTGAGATCGGACACCGTGGTTCCTAGGAGGATTACCACACCTAAACCCGAGATCAGCGCTGCGGCCATGGCAAGTTTAGGATGCTTCATCGGACGCCTTCGCATAAAAGGTCGAGCGAACCGTTTTGTATGATTTCTGATTGACGCAACGAAAGGTTCATGACCGCTGTATCTTTCCGTTGATCGACACGGGTCCAAATGGGTAGGCGCGACCTGCCTGATCTAGCCAATCGGTAAAATCTGCGCGCGCACCGGGAAAGCCGATGTATTTCCACGCGGCCATGTCACGATTGCCGCCGTATAGCGGATCTGCGAAATAGCCTTCCTTCGTGTTTGCGAGAAGTTGAGAAAACACCGCACCAGAGGGTGGGCCGTCTAGGCTCACCGCATTCTTTTCCATCTCAGCTAAGAACTGATCCTGTTGTTCGCCGATCAGTTGCGCAAACGGTTGTTGCCAACGTCGCTGGGTCTCCTTGTCGATCGCTGCAACGCCTACTCGATAGAGTTCGCGTGGGTTGTATTTGAGCTGATATCCCAAAGATGCAGCCGCATCAGGCACGAAAGGCCCATGCATGTATTGATAAGCACCGTGCCCGTAAGGAAGCTCCATCTGGCGATCGATGAACTCGGGAACGCCCGTCTCCACACCACCGGGTCCGTCTCCGTCGTGAGGGATTAAGCGATCCACTGCCGCGCCAACAAACGCCCATTCTGCTGCAGTGAAGTAAGTGGGTGTGTAGGGCCGCTGATCCAAAGAGCGTGTGGTCGCTCGAAGCGCACCGACATCTACCAGCGTTGCGAGCGCAGTTGTTGATGCACCTGTTAAGAACTGGCGTCGGGTGAGCCCTTTTTCAGATGCCATGTGCTTTACTCTCCACAATAGGAATGAACCCACGGCTATGGGTCATGCAACACGTTCTTCTCGAGGTTGCAATGCAATACTTAGTGCAACCGATCAAAAGAGGTATCCCCTGATTGGGGGCGCATCGCGCTCGAACGCTCGTTGCGTTGAGCGTTAGTTGATCGAAGTTTTCTTCTTACGATGCGTCATGCCCCCGCTCGGGGGATTTCTGAATCAGGTCGCTTCCGCCAAGATCAGTGCTTGAAACGGCCAATGCGCACGAAGCCAATTCCTTGCATAGGGATTCGTGAGTCAAACCGCAGGCTCCGCTAAGCATTGCGCTTGAGTCCCAGCGATGAGGCTACGATGATGCCAAACCCGACAGTTGCTGCAAGAAGTCCGATTCGATCGTTCGGACCAGAGGCAGATCGTCGCCGAATTGTCCATTTGGCTTTGATGATTGAACCAAACGGTGAGCGCGTGCGGCGGTGGTATTGTCAGGACGCGATTGCCGAATTTGACGAGCGCACCGCCGAGGAGTTGTGCGCGTGTGGAAAGGGCACGCTCGTCGTGAATTATCTTGAGCAGATTCTCAGAGGTAAGCGGGGCTAGTCCGATTACTCATCTCTCTATCTTTCGCTGGTCAGGCTCACCCTTGCGGCATTGACCGGGTTCATTGCAGCACTATCGCTAAAAGCGAACACCTCGAGCAGTCGACGTCTGTCGATATTTATCAGAAAGTGAAAGGTCGCCAACAGGCTGCGAATGCAGCCTGACGTCTTCGCGTGCGGCTATCGGTGTCAGGGAACTATTCCGGAGCGTTCTGCCCAGTGGACAACGCGATGGCGGCTTGGGCGATCATCACCTCTGCTTCGGCGTCTTCCTGGTTGGATTCGGCTTGGACCAACGCCGCTTCATCGTTGGTGAGATCGGTCACGCTGGAAAGGCCGTGCTTAAATGAATCCAGCGATGCTTGATACGCCAGTTCGGCTGCCTGGGTATACGCAAGCGCTTGCGCGCGATTGTCCAGCGACGTTTTGAGGTTGTTGTAGCTTTCCACGATTTGTTGCGCGGCGACGTTCTTGGTGTCCGCCAGTGCATCCTCGGCTTGCGCTTTCTCCGAAATGGCTACCGATAGATTGGTGGCGCGAGAGCCGCCATCAAAGAGCGGTAACTCGAAGGCGACGAAGACGCTGTTGCCCGTCAAGTTGATGGTTGAGTAGGGGCTGCCGTCACTGCTCGTTTTGCCGATGTTCTGGAAGACCTGAGCTTGCACGCTGATCGTGGGGTGGTACGCAGCGTGGGCCACATCGACTTTGGCCTCAGCGGCCGCAACCTTACTTTGTGCGGCGAGCACGTCGGGCCGCAATTGCATGCCCTGGCCGATCAGCGCATTCAACGTGGGGATTTGAGCGGCGTCGGCATTGGTGCTTGTCGGCGACGCCAGCTCGAGCGGTGATTCAGGCGGAAGCCCTACCGTGGTAATCAGCGTTGAAATTGCCGTGTCGGAGTCACCCGATGCTTTGGTGAGCGCTACTTGCATGGCCGCGGTTTGACGATGCGCTTCGGCCACTTGCACCACGGTCGCGCGGCCATGTTGCTTTTGCTCGGTGACCGCCTGCTCGGTGAGTTTGGCTGCATCAAACGCCTTTTGGGCGGCGCGTACTTTACCTTGCGACGAGGTTGCATCGAAAAAAGCTTTGGAAACGTCAAAGACCAGTTTCTCTTGTTCGCCCGTGAGACCTGAGTCGGCGGCGAGTGCGTTCTGCTTGGCTTCTTCGAGCTGTCCTTTGCGCCGGCCAAAGTCGAAGAGTAACCACTTCAGTTGCAATGAAGGCAATACCTCTCGCGATGAGGAAACGATGTAGCCTCGCGGCGAGACGTTGCGTGTGATAGCAAGTGGTGTCTGCTCATTGCCCGCCAGTGCTTTGAGGGCGATTTGCGGCTTGTATTGGCTAGAGACGAGTGTCGTTGCCAAGTGGGCCTGCAGCGCCTCCTCTTGCATAGCCCGGTTCTTCGGGCTGATCTGCAAGGCAAGGTGGACCAGCTCTTGCAACGTATATGCGTGGTGCTGCTTCGACGTTTCGCTTTGAACGGGGAAGTTGGCCCACGACTGCGATTGCGCACACACTTGCGTCTGCCCTGCACCCAGCACCATGGCTGCCGCCACCCAATGCCATGTAGCAAGGTGGCCCTTAGATCGCGCGCGACGCATGGTCGATTTCCTTTTCCAACTGCTGATGTGCCCGCCGCAGGGCTATCGAGGTCGCAAGCTCTGGTGCGACGGACAAGGGTGGGAGTGATGTGTTGTCAGATAAGGCGATAATTTGTGCTCCCACCGCGCTGTCCAACGCGCTCTGTGCGGTGTAGTCGCCATTTGCATCGCGCACGCGCAGGAGCATTAACGTCAATGACGCGATCGTTTCAGCAGAATGCGTCGTGGGTGTCGTGGCTTTGGACTTGGCCAACGGACGCCACTCAAAGGCGCCGCGATCTTGCAGTGACGCTGCATGAGCGAGATCCTGGCTGACGCTTGCTTTGTCTATCGAGGATGGGGCGGATGGCGCTCCCAGCAGTCGGCCGAGCTTCTTCAACACGCCTGCGCGTAAAGCGCGCGCCTGTTCGAGCGCGCTGACTGGCCAAAGCGAGGCAAACACCACAGTTACCCAGACGTTGCCGATCAAGATTCCGACGATGCGATCGCGCAGGACTGTCAAGTCGCTTGCAGGCCCGTATCCTTGTAACACCCCAAGAAAGAATGCGAACGCAATTTGCATACCTGCATATGCGATGGTTTCACTGCTGGTGGATATCCACGCACAAAATGCGGTGACTACTGCAATGACGAGGCAGAGTTGGCCGATATCAGTGAGCCAGGGCAGCACAAAGACCAAACAAAGGCCTGCCAACAGGCCACCAATGATCGCCCCCGACGCGCGCAAGGTGAACTTATGAATGCCCTCGCCAAAGGTCGTGAGGGTAACGAAGAAGCAAGTTGTCACAGCGGTGCGAATGCCAGGCCAGTCAAGGAGGGTGTAGGTGGCGTAGGAAGCCAGCACCGCGAGCATCACTTTGATGGCGAAACGTGCGTGAGATCGATTTTGAAATGCGCTCGGGATGAGGAACGCGTGCGCCGCCGCTTTCGGAGCTGGGGCGTCCACGGCTTTGACGCCGCACGCCTGATCCACCAGTTCCCCGATGGCCAGTTGCAGGGCTACGCAGGCGGGCTCGTCAGAGCCGACATCCACTGCACGTATCTGAGTCGGCAAGAGGTCAACGGGGACACCGTTTCGTCGCTGCAGGAGGTAGGCGCCTGCATCCTTTATGGCCGCTCCGAACGTGTGTCGAACGTTCGGCGGAACGGTCCTCGGCAGCGAACGGGCAATGGAGTGAATTTCCAGCAGTAGCGAAACCAGTCGCCCATCTTCTTCGGCGTAGATCTTCAGGCGCTTGTCCCACAAAAACGCTTTGTTCTTGAGCTGGTCAAGCGCCAACAGGTCATCACGCAAACGTTGCGGATTTTCAGAAAAGGGATGTTCGATGTAGGACGCCAACCGTCCCAGGAGTTGCGTTGCGCGTTGGCGCGAAAGTGCCACCGGGCTTTCACCGAAAAGAAGGTTCACCAAGACAGTGACGCCAACCGGCAGGGCAATGACGACCCACAGCCACAGCAAGCCATGAACCAGCGGATCCATCGCCGGCGTGTCATCGACCAAGGTTTGAGAAAGAACCAGGATGTAGCCGGCGAGAAAAGCGATCGGCCCGAGCTTGCTGGTGCGTGCGAGAAATATTCCCGCAAAGGTGGAGAGCGCAAGCAATGGAATGCGAAGCGCAGGCTCTGATGCATCAAATACATAGAACAGCAAGGACAACGCAACGGCGAGCGTGGCGGCGACGAGGCCACCCACAGAGGAAACCATGGTGGAGGCTGCATCCTCGTGGCTGACGAGGAACACGAGATAGGCGATGTAGGCCGGCAATGGAATCTGAAAGATCATTGAGAGAGCCACCACGATCGTGGTGCCGAGCGTGATGCGAGCAATCGTGCGCCATCGCGTCGGTGTTAGCTCAAGCTCATAGCGGAGCAGGGCGGAGAAGGAGTCTCTTACCGGGCGATCAGTGGACGTGATCATCTCGCACCCGGACCGAGGAGGTCGCACCGATGCGCAAGAACGGCATCGTCCCTTGTTCCAGGCGCACCCACACAGGAAAGCGTTGCGCTACGACGACCCAATTTAAGTCGCGGTCAACTTGAGGCAAACCTGGGCCCACTGCTCCTTCCGGTTGAACGCCTGGCCCCAGGCTCTCAATGACTCCTGTAAGCGGCTGGTCATCGTGACCCATGACCCACACCGTTGCGCGATCTCCGGCATGGAGGTGCGCGAGATCCGTCTCCCGAAAGTTGGCGATCGCATACCAATTGTTGTCATCAATGACGGTGAAGAGCGGATGCCCTTCGGTGGCGAACGATCCCAATGCCAGATTGAAGCCTACAATGCGACCGTCGACGGGCGCCAATACGGTCGTCTCACGAAGATCACGAGCGGCTAATGCTTGCTCGGCCTCGGCGCCGAGCAACTGTGCCTTCAAACTTTCGACGTCGCCAATCGCCTCTTTCGCTTGCGATGCCTGTTGGGCCGCTGCGGCCAATTGCGCTTGGGCGCTGCGTTCGTCCGTGCGTGCCTGGTCCACTTGCTGTGCGGTAACGAAACCCTTTGCTAGTAATGGTTCGATGCGTTGACGGGTGTCACGTGCAAGCGACAGCTGCTGGCGCGCGCGATCGACATCGTGGGCCGCCGCTTGGGCACCCGAGCCTTGTGCCGTTACTTGCCGTCCGGTCAGGTCGATCTGCGCTTGGAGTGCTGCCACCTGTGCGTTGGCTTGGCGCAGTTTTAGATCAAAGGGCTCGGGGTCGATCTTCAAGAGAACGTCTCCCTTGTGCACGACTTGATCGTTTCGTATTCCGATGTAAACGATGCGACCGCTGACTTCGGGTGTTATCCCAGCGCTGTAGGCATAGATGTATGCGTCGTACGTGCGAGGGCGCTGGTCCACGACAATCATCGAGATCACGATGAGGACGATGGCCGCGACGATTGACGTGGTGGCGATGAGGCGGCCGATGGCGCTGTGAACTGGCATGTGTGTGCTCTCCGCTTAGGCCAGCCAGACCAGCCAGATGGCCAGCGTCACCGCGATCCACAGCGATAGATACACCAGGACTGGAACGGGCAGTGCTGCGTCCACGCCGCTTTTGATGAACAACAGGCGGATCAGGAACACACCGCCGATGCCGAGCAGCGCACATATCATCCACGTCGGAAAGTAAGAGCCAAGGATGCTGCGCGAGGGGGACTCACTGCATGCACTTATGAGCGATGCCATCAAACCGATCGAAACGGAACGTTGCAATCGAGAACGGTTGAAGGATGGACGAGGATGCATTGGGGTGACCTATGGAATAAGGAAGGCAGACGTGCGTCGTTTGGAAGCACGCAACCTTGCAAAGCCACGGACCTTCGCGGCTTTCAGTTAAGGCGTGGGGCTTGCAGTGCGAGTTTGCGGTGCAATGCGTTTGCGCCGTATCCCCCCGATGGGGGGAAGTCATTGACGCCTTTCAACACGGTTTAAAAAAAAGGGCCGCGCGTGGCGGCCCAAGCAATGAACAGGTTTATGCCATGCGATTAAGTGTTTTCTCGGATCATTTCGAGCACGTCGGCACCGCGCCCATGCAGGATGGCGCGCACGGAATACAGGCCAAGACCGATAACGGGTTTGGCTTCGATGAACGGTGGACGCACGAGTTCGAGCTGATTGACCTTGACGTTGAGTAGCGCTGGGCCCGGCTGGGCGAGCCACTCTTGAATGGCACCGTCGAGGTCGGATGCTTTCGTGACGGTTTTACCCCACAGACCGATCGCCTCGGCCACTTTGCCGAAATCCGGATTCTTCAACTTGGTAAAGGTGTCCAGAATGCCTTCCGCTTTCTGTTCGAGTTCGACAAAGCCGAGCTTTTCGTTATCGAACACACAAATTTTGACAGCCACGTCGTCTTGAATGGTCGTCAGCAGCTCACCAAACAACATGGTCAATCCACCGTCACCACAACACGCAATGACTTGGCGATCAGGAGCGGCTTTCTTTAGCCCCAATGCGCTGGGCAGTCCGGTCGCCATGGTGCCGTGGAGCAGGCTGCCAAAGATGCGCCGTTTCCCGTTTGTGTCGAAGCCGCGAACGGCCCAAACGATCGGAGAGCCATCATCGGCTGCAACCAGAGCGTCCTCGTCCGCGAATTTGTTGATTCTGGACATCAAATACGATGCGGGGATGCTGTCGTTGTGGCCTGGCTTGAGATGCTTGTGCCAATCCTCTGTCACTTTCTTGAAGCGTTCGACATACTCGTGTTGGAACGCCGCATCGGGGTTTTCGTCCAGATGGGGAAGGAGGGCTTGTAACGTGGGCTTGATGTCGCCCACCGCGCCAAATGTCACGTGATGACGTCGACCCAGGTGGGTGGGCTTGATATCGATCTGCACGATCTTGGCGTGATCGGGGTAGAACTGTCGCCATGCAAAGTCGACGCCCAAACACAGCAGCGTGTCGCAGTCGAGCAACGCGCGATACCCCGCCTCGTTGCCTAAAATACCGGTCATGCCAACGTTGTATGGGTTATTGTGTTCCAAATCCGATTTACCACGCGAGCTGTGCGCGATCGGTGCCTTCAATCGTTCGGCGACTGCTTTGATTTCTTCAAGCGCGCCTTCACAACCGGATCCCGCATAGATCGCAATTTTGCTGCCGGCATTGAGGATCTTGGCGATTTCCTCGATTTCTTGAGCGTTGGGGCGAATTTCGGGTTTGGCGTGATGGACGCGATACGGATAATCATGCTCGACCACGCCGTGAGACATGTCCACCGGAACAATCAATACGGCGACACCTTTGTGCGTTAGCGCCGCTTGGCACGCGGCGACCGTCTTCTTTCTCGCCTGGTCGGGCGTCAGGATCATTTCGCAGAAGACGGAGCACTCTTGGAAAACAGATTTGAAGTCGACTTCCTGGATGAACTCGAAACCCATCTCGCTCATCATCACCTGGCTCGCGATCAGCACAACCGGGGCACGGTTGCGATTGGCCTCATACAGTCCGTTGATGAAGTGAAGACTTCCGGGACCACACGAACCCGCGCACGCCGTCAGGTTACCCGTGAGCAGGGCTTCCGCTCCGGCAGCAAATGCACCTGCCTCTTCGTGACGAACGCTGACCCAATCAATGGAGCTTTTATCCAGGTTTTCGGCAATGAGATTGAGGGTGTCACCCACGATGCCGTAGCACCGCTTGACTCCGGCTTGTTCAAGCACCTCAACGACAACGTCTGCGACTTTCTTACTCATGGGGAACTCCAAAAAAGAAAAGGGACGTCGAGCGGGGGCTTGGCGCATGCGCTGACGAAGGGCGAATTGCACAAGTCGCAACAGCGTTTTGGGTGGGTGTCTTGCCGTCCGACTATGGGAAGTTTGCAGCTTTCCCCGTCGGTAGCCGTATCCCCCCAATGGGGGCAATGGCGCACCCAAAGGTTTGTTATCAAGGAATGGAGCAGAGTTAACGAAGCGTCGTTATGCTCAGTGGGATGCTTAACGATCCTGGATAAGGCCGATCGCGTCGCGTTGAGTGTGCGCTAACAGCCCCACGCTCATCTTCATATCATACGGATGGACGATCGAGCGTCTATTTATGAAGCCAATCATGATCGACGTTGCTGAGTGTCGTTGGTAGGACGTAAATGGCTACATCCCCTGTTTGGGGGACGTGACCATCTCTTTGGGAGCATGCATGTTAGTGGCTATGGGCGGGCGACCGTGTATCGTCCGCTGCTGGCCAATCGGCCGAGGAGATCATCATGGGCTTGTGGACAGTCGCGATAACCGTGGTGCATACGGGTCTAAGCATCGTTGCTTTACTGTTGGGCATCTCGACCGTCATTCGATGGTCACTTCAAAAGCAAACCGGTTCACGCGAAACCCGGTTCCTTGGCATCGCAGCCGCTGCGACGATCACCGGCTTCTTGTTTCCACCCCATGGCCTTACTCCCGCGATCTTGATTGGGATCATTTCAAGCGCGGTGTTGGCGTTGACGTTCGTAGCTCGTTCCAAAGCGGGGCGTTTTCAACGTGGATGGTCCGTGTTGTTTGTTGTCGGTGTGATCGTTAGCGAATACCTTTTGTCTTTCGTTACGGTGGCACAAGCGTTCGGCAAAGTGTCTTTCCTTCATGTGCTGGCACCCACGCTCAAAGAGCCGCCGTTCGCCGTCGCGCAAGGTATTGTGTTGGTGCTTTTTGTCACGCTCGCCGCGCTGGCAATCCGCACTCCAGTGGAGCAGCGCATCCCTGCCGGTTAACTGCCACGGAGTGTCGCAGCATCGGGGCATCGTGCATTCGCGATCGCTGGATCCCTGAGCCGCCAAATGCAGACCGTGGATTTTCTCGTGCGGGGAGCTATTCGTGCCCCGTGTCCTGTGCAGCTTGAGACACGGCGATTTGTCGGCCTATGATCGCGCGACGAATCGCGTCGATGATCTCATCACTACGCGCTGTCTTAAGCAGATACGATGCTGCTCCAAGGGCGAAGGCATTTACCACGCGCGCATCGCCTGGATACGTCGTCAAGACGATGATGTTTGCGCCGCGAAATTCACGACGAATAGCTGAAATCGTCCGCAATCCGCCATCTTCTGACATTTGTAAATCGATCAATGTCAGGTCGGGACGTAACTTGCGAAACTGCGCGATCGCCTCTCTTCCATTGGCGGCTTCCCCGACGATGTGCATGTCAGATTCTTGGCCGATGACAGCACGCAGCCCGTCCCGCATGATGGGATGATCATCAATAACGAGAATGCCGAATCGTTCTTTCTTCTCGTTCAAAAGTTCACCTGCAAGGTCAGCGCAACTCGAAATAAGGCGTTGCTTCACTAGTTCTCACCGTGCCTCGCTTTACCTAGCGACTATGCGCGGGCGAAGAACCAATTTCAACGCTCAAACGGGTATAACTGCCAACCCACCAGGGTTTACTCTAATCGCGTTCAGGGCCGCGCAAGCGAAGGAAGCGCGTGATCCAGCCTGCACGAGAGGCGGCCGCGGTGGCATAGACGGCTCGTCGAGGAATGGCGAGCGTTACACGCGTGCCGTGCGGCGCCGTCGTTCCAATGATCAAACGACCGCCCAGCTTCTCCGCACGCTCGCGCATCCCAGCGATCCCCCAATGGCCCTCTTGCTGGCTTTCTTCAACGCGCTGCTCGGTGAAACCGATGCCGTTGTCGCTCACGCTGATCTCCAGCGCATGCGAAGTAAAATTCACAATAACGACAACCCATTCCGCTTCAGCATGATGGAATGCATTGAGAATGCTCTCACGAACGATCGTGATGATTTCATCAAATACATCGGGGCGAATGGTTCTTGGCTGTCCTTCAACGTGTAAGGAGAACTTCGTAGTTGAAACGGAAGACTCCTCTTTGCCGGTGGTGAGTATGGCTGAGGCGAGGTCCATGTCTCGAGGGTCTGTTTGACGGAGCATCCGTATCGCGTCGCGGCCTTCTATGAGCGCGTTGCGCATGCGCTGTTCGATCGCCGAAGCGTTTTCGCGCTGCTGCGTAGACAAGCTCTTATCCTTGGACCACGCTCCGACCTGCATCAGCGTCCCTTGCATGCCCTGCAGCAGCGTGTCATGAAGGTCGCGCGCTATGCGCTCGCGTTCTGCAAGGCGCTGTTCGATGACCAACTCGTATTGCCTTCGCATTGCGCGTAAACGCCAAAGAAAGAATTGCCAGAAGAGCAAGAGAGCGAGTGCTGCTACGACAGCCTTGAACCAATTCGTTTGATAAAAGGTTGGAGCAATTGCGAACTCGAGTATCGCTGGTTCAACGCTGGCCACGCGATCTTCATTGAACGCCATGACTCGAAACCGGTAATGGCCAGGCGATAAGTTGGAGTAACTGGCCTGCCGCTGAGCACCCGCGTTCACCCACCCATCGTCCACGCCATCGAGTTGGTATTTGAATCGCACACTTTCGGGCTGGGTGAGGGAGGGTGCCGTGTAATCAATGCGTAGGTTGCGCGTCAAGGGCGCTAATGTCGGCACGTCCGATGCTTGCCACGTCTGGGTGCCCGCGGTGAGTTTATCGATCACGGCGACTGGTGCCACGAGGTTGCGGTGAATGTGCGATGGATCAATCCAGGCAACGTTCCCGCCGATTGCAACATAGATACGGCCGTCGCTTCGCTCGGCCATGGTCGGGCCGGGAGAAAGCCATGGCGGAACGTCGTTCAGGCCATCGGAGTGGGTGAACAGTTCGAAGTCCGGCTCTGCATTAGGGCTGGCTTTCATGGCCAGCACTTGTTGCGCCGTGAGGTGATAGACCCCGTCGTTACTGTTGAGCCAAAGGTCGCCGCTCGCCGTTTCGACAATGCCTGAGACGTCGTGAAACAGCGTGTGTTGTGCGCCTGTCACACTTATAAATTTTCCAGAGCTATCCAAAAAGGCAATGCCCTTTTCACCTCCGGCCCAGACGTTTTTTCCCCGAACTGCCAACGAATAGATGTTGCCGACGGCCAAGCCGTTCTTTGAAGTGTAAAGGGTGGTATGCCCCCCCTCGACGACGCCAATGCGGTCTTTAACATACCCCAACCATACACGTCCGACCTCATCGGCCACGATGCGCGTGGCCGGCTCGTTGGGTAAGCCCGGTACGTCGCCATTGAGGGACCATGTGCCATTGGAAAGGCGATACACCCCGCCTGGCGGCAGCGACAGCCAGATATCGTTGGATGGCGTGATGGCGATCGCCTGGCACCGGAAGCCCCATTTGGAACTTCCCGGGCCGATTTTGATTACGGCTTCGGGCAATGGGACATGTTGCGTGTGGTTACCGTCGTAACCGATTAGTTCAACGGGTTGTTTGGACCATATAACCCCCTTTGCATCGGCCATCAGGCATGTCGTGTCGCCAAGGCCCTTTAAGATTTTAGGATCGTCGGTTCCGTTTAAATAAAACGCATCCGGTAATGGTACCGACACCAAGAGACCGCCACGGGGATCGGCGCTGATGGCAGGGTGGCCCTTATAAGGAAGGGGCACGGTGATGAACTTCGTGGCGGTGAACTGATCAACGCCTCGTTCCGTCGCCACCCACATGTTGGATTCTCGATCTTCAAAAAAGTCGACGGATGCCACGCCGCTCAGCCCATCGTGCTCGCCAAAATACTCGTCGCGATAAGGAGGGGTGTTCGCGGCGTTCCATCGCCGACGCATGATTCCGTCATGTTCGGCGGAACCCTTCCAAAATGCACCGGATGAATCGAGGAAGAGGGCGTCCCACTGGAACGAGTCGTATACCATCGGGACGGTTGAAGGAACTCCTTCGGCTGCACGATAAATGACGTCCGGACTAACGGAAACCATCTGGTATGTTTGTTCGTTGATGGCAAAAGCACTTGATGCGTCGATCAGGTAAATTTCTCCACTGATCTCAACCATCCGTTCGATCTGATCGAAGTGAGAGCCACCAGGAGGGGTGACCTCGTCCCAATGCGTCCCTCGCAAGTGCGCAACGCCCTTGGTTGTCGCGATCCAAAGGGTATTGTTCTTGTCGCGAACGATATCTCTGACCGATCCCTGTGGGATTGCGGATGTGGGCGTGTTGATGATTTTTCCGTTGTGTAGAACGCTGAGACCTCCAAAGTTGTATCCGATCCAAAGATCGCCATTGGGATCCGCGTAGAGCGCTGCAGCCTCGCTTGAGGGCAGTAGCGCTGTCAGGCTATTGTCGAAATGGACCCCGTCAAATCGATAAAGCCCGGTCGGAGCCTCGAGCCATAGAAACCCGTCTTTGGTTTGTGCAATCGACCACACTTGGCCCGGTGCGCCGTCACGCGCGGTAAAAGCGCGGTGCTGAAATTGGCGCAACGTGATGTTTAAGGGACTGTCTGGCTTTGCCGGCATGATCGCGACATTGGCCAATACCATCGCCGGATGCGAGGATTGTGCAAGGCACATCCCGCCCAACACCAGCCCGACGGCGATGACCGAAAGCACTCTGGCTATCCGATTTCTTAGGCCCATGGCCGATCCGGGTTGCTTTCCGCGCATGGTAAATCAAACCGGCGCTTGGCTGCGAGCGTAAAACGCGTCTCGATAAATCATACGTAGCCGCATGCACTGCGCGCCAAGCGCAATTTTTTAAAGCTCGTCACCCAGACATGTGCTGAGGCAGTCGTGCGCGCTGCATTGGGGATTCTGTGAAGTTTTCCGAGGCCTCCCCTAATTGGGGTATTTTCCGCAGCCGCCATTGTTGATTAATTGGGATCACTAGCCTTGGGACATGGAGTGACGTTCGTGTCCCGTTCGTCGGCTCGATGTCACAAGGGTTGAGGCAATGAAACAAAGCAATCCGTTCGCGGCGCTCAGCGCGCAATTGGAAGATGTAGATGTCAGGCGAGAGCAAGTGGCGGCCACCGCATTTTCGGTTCTCGAAGCGTGTCGAAGTGACTTTTCGAACATGCTGATCAACGGGCTTGGCGATCGGACCAAGGCCATGCGCTGGATGAGCATGCACCACAGATCCTTTGGTGGGCGCAATGCTTATCGGGTACTCGCAGACGGGGAAGCTGATTTGCTATGGGAAAAGGTTGCTCAAACGTGCGGCATGAGCGCCGATTGATTCCTCACGACAGACGTATAGAGATAATTTCGGGAATTGCCTTGGATACTGGTTACATCTCTGCGGTCGCAGGTCTTACGGGGGCGGGTATCGGCGGACTCACATCATTCGTGACGTCCTGGATAACGCAGCACACGCAATTGGCGGATCAGCACCGCGAAGCTGAGCGCAAACGGCGAGAGGTTTTGTTTTTTTGAGTTCATCACTGAGGCATCCCGGCTTTATGGCGAAGCGTTGACCCAAAGTAAGGACGACATCACGCAGTTGGTCAACTTGTATGCGTTGGTGACGCGCATTCGACTTACCTCATCGCAAGATGTCCTGAAGTGTGCCGAGCGGGTCATGGATGCCATCGTGGTGACTTACTCGCGACCAAACAAAACGCTGCATGAGTTGAAGGTTTTCGCGGAGCAGGGTGGCATGGATTTTCTTCACGATTTCGGTGAAGCCTGTCGCCTTGAACTTGCCGACATCATGGGAATGACTCAAGCGAGTGTTCGCAAATATGTGCGAAAGTGAGCACCAATGGTCGGTCCACTACGCTGTCGCCTCACTCCTCATCCAATAACATCAATCAGGTTCTTGGGTCTTGTTAAGTCCGCCAGCTGATGCCGATTATTCAAAGGCGATCGGCAACTCGCGAACCGAAGCATCTGCGGAGCCAGCTCAAAACGATTATTGGGTGGGTCGCGTAAGCAGCGCGACCAGGAACGCTCAGCGTCAGTACTGTGCCATGGGGTATGGCCGCGCCGACAATAAGTCGACCGCCGAGCTGTCGAGCACGTTCACTCATCCCGGCTATTCCCCAGTGGCCCTCTTTTTGGCTTTCTTCCAAGCGCCCGTTGCTTATCCCTATCCCGTCGTCTATGACGCTGACCTTTAAGGCATGCGCCGAGAAGGTAAGAGTCACATCCAAATGCTTCGCATTGGCATGACGACACGCGTTGGAAATTGCTTCACGAACGATCGAGAAAACTTCGTCAGCGACGGTGGGAAACAACGCCCTGGGGTCGCCTTCGACTTGGAGCGAAAACTGAGTGGCGGACTGCGTTACCGCTTCATAACCAACGTTGCGAAGATCGCCGGCGAGATCACGTGCGCCAATGTCGCTTTGACGAAGCAATCGGATGGCATCACGCCCTTCGATCAACACGCTTCGCATTCGCTTTTCTATGGATGAAGCGCTTTCGCGTTGGTTTGTCGAAAGATCGTTGCCCTTGGCCCACGCATCTACTTGCATCAGGATGCCTTGCATTCCTTGGAGTAGCGTATCGTGGAGATCTCGGGCGATGCGTTCACGTTCGGCGATCCTTTCATCCGTCGCCTGTTGATAGCGACGTTCGAGCGCGCGAAGTCGCCATTGATAGAGCTGCCAGAGCATGACCAATACGATTGCAGCAACGAAGAACCTAAACCAATTCGTTTGATAGAAGGCCGGCTCAATCATGAAATTGAGAGTCGCCTCCGAAGGACTAGCAACGCCATCTTCGTTGAATGCCATCACACGAAAACGGTAATTCCCCGGGGAAAGGTTGGTATAAGAGGCCTCACGTCGCGTGCCGGCGTCTTGCCAATCATCATTCAAACCGTCCATTCGATACTTGAATCGGATTCGCTGAGGCTGAGTGAGCGATCCGCTTGCGTAGGCGATCCGGACATCACGCGTCAGGGGCGCAAGTGCGGGCACGTCTCCCGCACGCCAAGTGGTAGATCCGGCGGTCAGCGTGTCGATGGCGATGGTAGGGGCTAGTGCGTTCCGTCGAATGGCGCTTGGGTCAATCCAGGAAACATTTGACCCTAACGTTACCCATATCCGGCCGTCAGTGCTTTGCACCATGGTGGGGCCTGGCCACATGAGCGTGGGATTACCGTTCAGCCCGTCATCGTTCGTGAATAACTCGAACGAAGGCCTGAAGCTTAGGGTGTGCCACAGCGTCTGAATGTCGGAAGACTTAAAGCGATAAACCCCATTGGTAGCGTTCAACCATAGGTCGCCCGCTGCGGTTTCTACGATGCCCGACACCCCGCGAAGGGCCGTGTTGTCTTGGATCTGCAGGCTGCGAAATTCAGTGGGCGAAGTCATGTAATCCACGCCCGTATCGCCGCCTATCCACACATGCGAACCTCTCACGGTGATTGCGTAAATGTTCCCGACGTTTAATCCATCCTTTGCGCTAAAAAGCGTGAGACGCCCATGATCAATTACCGCCAATCGATTGTTGGTGTAGCCCAACCACACACGTCCATTTTCATCGTTGAGGATTCGTGTGGCCGTCTCTTGCGGCAGTCCCGTCACGCCACCATTTGGCAGCCATGTGCCTTTTGAGTATCGAAAAACAGCGGTGCCAGTTTTGACAAAGGAAATCCAAAGATCCCCGGTGTTGTCTACTGCAATGCTTTGGCACCGCGCGCTCAATGTTTGTCCAAATGAATCTTTGAATACCACCGCTTCAGGTGGCGGCATGGAATGGGCGGTGCTCCCGTCATAACTAACCACCGCGTCGTTCGTTTTTGACCACAGCACACCATGAAGATCAGTGGTCATGCAATTGGTTGTTCCAAACTGCGAAATCACTTTGGGCGTGTCGTTTCCCTTCAGATAGGAGGCGACTTGCCAACCCGTAGCTACCATCACGCCCCCTTTATGGTCCGCGGTGATAGCGAGCAAGCCGTCGTTATTCGGCACCGCGATAGGCGTGAACTTTGAAACCAAGAAGTAATCGACGCCCTGTTCGGTGGTTACCCACACGTTGGATTCACGGTCCAAAAAAAGCATGATGGCGTAAAGGCCACCTAGGCCATCATGGTGTTCGAAGTGTTCTATCTCGGGAGGTGCGGTGACATCAGTGCTCCATCGATATCGTAAGAGGCCAGCGACACCACGCTTAACGATCCAAACTGCCCCCGATGAGTCTCGTAAGCTGCCTATAACATCATTGTTGTGTGCATCCCAGGCGGCTCCCGCAGGAGGACCCTCCATTTCACGCCAGACCGTGTCGTAGTCGACCTTGGTTAATCGATCGGTTTTCTGATCAATGAGGAACGCTCCACCGCGATCACGCATGTAAATATGATCATTTATGCTTCCAATCCACGTTGGCCCATCGCCCGTGTAGCCATCCGCAGGACCTACCACTTCCCACCGGCCGTTGCGTAGGCGGCCCAGCCCATGGACAGTGGCTAACCATAATGTGTTATTTGCACTGCGAACAAAAAACAGCGGTGATCCAGGCGGAACTGATTGCATCTTGGCGTTCGTCAGCTTGCCTTGGTGAAGGACGCTAAATCCGCCCCCGGAATATCCAATCCAAAGGTCCCCGTTGAGGTCTCCATAAAGCGCAGAGATACGGGTCGACGGCAGCAATGCGGAGAGGCTGTTGTCGAAATGGACACCATCGAATCGTGTTAAGCCACTTTCTCCTCCAAACCACATAAACCCGTCAGATGTTTGAGCAATCAGAATGGCTCTAGTTGGGGCCCCGTCATGCGCAAGATAAGAGCGGTGCTCTAACTGGCTAAGCGACACGTTGAAAGGACTGTGTGGCTCAAGAGGCGCGGTAACGTGACTTTCGTCGGCGTGGCTTGTCGGCAAGACGAAGGCGCACAACGTTAGCCACGCAAGCGCAGCGATTGCATATGTCTTGGCGCGAAGATCGTTGCGGTGCATCGTCGGTGCTCAGTTCATTTGGCGCGCTGGGAATTTCTGCCGGATGAGTCGCGGAGTCGGGTGGAAAGTCTACCGAACGGAATGGTCAGGCTTGGAGTGTCGCCGGCGCAGAGCGTCGTCGGAAAGACACCGGCGTCCGCTCTGGGCCGGCGGCTGGCTCGCGTGCAGCGCATGACGAGAGGTCACACAGGTGGCGGGTCGCGGTGACGGCCGGCTCAGGAGGACGCGGGCGAACGTGAGTGGGCGGGTTTCGATCTTGACGGGCGCTCGGGTGATACCACTTTTTTGGACGGTGGTGTAAGCGTGTCCTTGCGAGCATCGTAGGCAGTTGTTTCCACTCGCTTTATCAATGTGACCGCGCCCCGGAATGGCAGTGGCGTCGCGCCGACCACAGGGTTAAGTCGGCCCGACATTTTTTAACAAACCATTAAACAACCAAGCACAAACCTGGAACTCACGACAAAAGGCTCGCAGTAGCCTAAGTTTTTCCCAGCTTCTTTCTTTGATCCTTGGGTCAGCACGCCTTCCTTGGAGTGGCACAAGACAGTTGTGACCTATGGAGCTGCCAGCGGCTGCTCTTTCCAAAAAGCGTGATCAGTGTGAGGAGTGCAGATGGTCGGGGGGATAGCGCCTGGTGAGTTGCTTCTCGAACCGATGTCCGATGACATCGATACCACGGTGTGCGAGCACATCCCTTTCATAGGCAATAAAAATCCCAGCGCGCCGTTTCAGACTTTGGATGCGGTGTGGGAGGCCGTTCGACGTTTGAATGGCGAGGAAGTGTTGGACGCAACGAAGCTCCTAGAGCCGCTTTTGACCGATGGTCAGTGGCTTTTAGGTCGTTCGTATCAGAGCGAAGTCCAAGCACTGGTCGCGATCGGGTATATCTGCAAAGACGACTTTCACCACGCCATCGCCCTTGCACGGCATGCTGCCGATCATCGCGAAGCAGCGCGGTTTCACTCGATCCTGCTGACGATTCTTCGTTTCGGTTACTGGAGGACGCGCAACTTTGAGGCCTTGTATGGGCTTTCACGGCCACGCTTTTCTCGTGCGAGCCACATATCGGCGTTGTCGCAAATCTTTAATCTTTCGATCGAGGCGGCCGCTGAGGCAGAGCAGCTTCGGTTCAAGTTGGCTGAGCGACTTGCCAAAGACGCGGTTGAACTCTCCCACCAACTGATGGGGCCGGAAAGTAATCCATCGTTGCTCCCAATATGCGTCTTAGCAAATCTTGCTTACGAATCCGATGCGATCGATGAGGCCGACCTTCTCCTCCGGGGAAGGATGGCGACGATCGATCACTTTCTCGCGCTCGATGGCGCGTTGTTGGGTGTCAGCGTAACGACCAAGGTGGCTTTGGCCCGAGGTAACGTGAGCCTCGCCCTTTTGATGCTTCGCAAAGGGGAAGAAATTGGGATCAGACGGATGTGGCCGCGCCTCGTGAGTTACTGCGCTTCTGAGGAAATTGCCATCCACATCCGAGAGAATCGGATGGACATGGCCCTGAACGCATTGGCGAAAACGGAAGCGTGGGTGGAGAGCTTAAGCGACCACTGGGCTCAGCGCTCGATCGAGGCGTCGCCTTTGGACGTCGCACGCTATCGGATCGCGCTTGAATTGGGCCAATTCGATTTGGCGGTTCAAGGGTTTCGGCGCCTGAGAGATTCCATGGTCAATCGTAACCATCCGTTGTTGATGGTCAAGTTGACGGTGTTGCTCGCCGGAAGTTTATTTAGAGCAGGGCAGGAGGACACAGCAAAAGACGAACTGTTAGGCGCCTTGCAATTGGGCGCTGGGGCTGGACTGTTCAGAACGTTCGTCGATGAGATGCCACTGATTGATTGCTGTCTGCGCGAAATTCGGCTGTCGTTGACCGCTGGTGCGGCGCACCTGAACCCCTACGTCAGGGGCCTTCTTTCGGCTGTCGGTTCGCCAGCAGTCGACCGAAAAAAAAGTAATTTAAATCATGCTCTTGCTGACGTGCTCAGTGCTAGGGAGACCATTATCTTAAGATTAATCAGTCTGGGCATGTCCAATAAGATTATTGCGCGCGAACTGCATATCGCACCGGAAACCGTTAAGTCTCATGCCAAACGAATTTTCATTAAGCTGTCCACGAAAACACGTGCGGAGGCCGTCGCCCGCGCCAACGAATTTGGCCTTATCTGATCGTTGCCGATCTTTCAACCGTTTTAGGAGCATGGGATGAAGGAGTTCAAACCCTTTCGTCTCGATCCTATCAATCATGCGTTGTTGCGCATGACCGAGCAGGAAGAGGCGATTCCTGTCGCCATCACCGCCAAGACTTTTGATGTGTTGCGCTACTTCGTGGACCATCCCGGTCGTCTCATCACGCACGAAGAACTTCTTGAAGCGTTGTGGGCGGGCGTTGCGGTTATGCCTGAGGTGCTCAAAGGGCACGTGCTTGCCATTCGGACCGCCTTGGACGATGACGCGCAGAGACCGCGTTACGTCGAAACCCATCGGGGACGAGGGTATCGCTTTATTGCTGCGGTCGAGAACGTTCAAAAAAATGGCCACGATGGAGCCGCGTCTGGCGTTTCTCTGGTCGGACGAGAAGACTCGTCGACGAAATTGCGACTGGCGTTTGAACGTGCCTCGTCGGGCAAACCACAAATTGTTTTTGTTCGCGGTGAGCCGGGCATCGGCAAGACTGCTCTGGTGGAAAGCTTCTGCAAAGACCTTGGCGAGCAGAGCGCCTTGGTGTCCTATGGCCGTTGCATCGAAGGTTTTGGAGGCATCGAACCGTTCTATTCCGTGATTGAAGCCCTTGCACGTTGGGCCAAGGAAGAGCGGGGCGGTCGCATCCAGGATGCCTTGCTCTCCCATGCACCCTCTTGGGGAAGCTTGCTTGGAGGAATTCTAACGCGTGATCGCCGGGCCATTCTCTTGCGGTCACAAAACCTGTCGGTCAAGAGCAGGGTGCTTGGGGAGTTCTGCGATCTGCTTGAGTTCATCGCGGAAAGCAGCCCCGTTCTACTTTGGCTTGAAGATGTGCATTGGGCAGATTACTCGACGCTTGATCTCATCTCGGCGCTCGCCCGGCGACAATCCAGAAGCCCGATCATGTTGGTGTGCACCATGCGATCCGACGCCGTATCGGAACGCTCGCATGCGCTCAAGCAGTTGATTGATGATTTGCAACTCCATCATTTGTGCAGCGTCATTGATTTGGAAGGGCTGGACGATAAGGATATTGCCCGCTACATCGGGAGCACGTCTTCTAGCCAGAGCACGGATCTAGTGACATCGCTTCATCGCCGCTCAGGCGGTAATCCGCTCTTCCTGGGAATCATTTTGGATCACCTGCGAAGCACCGGGGCGCTTACCCACGTAGATGGACAGTGGACGTATCAAGCTCCGACTGCAACGATCGCTAAGGAGATTCCACCGACGATCAATGAGCTTGTGGAGTCGCGGATTGCGCACATCGATGACGAATCGCGGCGCGCTTTGGAGGCCGCAAGTGCCGTCGGCGATTCGTTCAATGCCATTGTTCCTGCTGGGGCGGCGGGATTGGGAGTTCGTCGATTCGAAGAACTATGCGAGAAATTATGTCGTTCGGGCACCTTCATTCGGCGTCAGCGCATGGACATGTCTGCCACCGGTGAGCAGATATGGATCTATAAGTTCAAGCACTCACTCTATCGCGAGGTTTTCTTAGCCAGGCAAGGACCTTTGCACTTGGCTCAAAGCCATGCATTGATCGCCAAAGAACTGGAAAGCTCTTACGAGGAAGATGGCGAATCGCACGTTCCGTTCGAGCTGGCAGAGCAGTTCTCGAACGCGCATGACTGGTCCAAGGCCATTTCCTATCTGAAGATTGCTTTGCAGACGGCTAAGCGCCGCTTCGCACACCAAGATGCTTTGACCATCTTAGACAAGGCCGACCGTGTCGCGTTGAATGTGCCCGAAGGGACAAGGGCACATGTTCAAGCTGAATTGATGGAAGATCGTGCATCTATCTACGCGGCAAACCACGATCAACGCGCGCTGGATATCTTTGCTCGCCTTGCGCAAGTCGCCGAAGAATTGGGAAGAACCGACATTCAGGCTCGTGCGGAGTTGGGACGTGGTTTTGTATTGAGTTGGACGGATGCGTCGGCGAGCGTCGCACACCTTGAAGCGGCGCATCGGCTTAGTTACGGCCAGCCTAATCCCCAGCTACGCGCACGCATTCGGTTGGCAAGCGCTGCTTGGCGCATTTGGATTGCGGGCTGGAAACCGGATCTTTCTGAGATTTGCGACACCAACCTGCGGCCGCTGCGCAACGGCGATGACCGACAAATTACCGCATGGGGGTTGATCCAATACAGCATGGTGTGTCTGGTATCCAGTCGCTATCGCGAGGCGCTGGAAACCATGGAAGGGAACGTCGACATACTTGTTCGACATGCGATCGATCGCCCCGAATTTAACGTGTTTCGTGCGATCTGGATGACACATCTCGGCCGACCATGGACGTATATCTTGCTGGGAGAGTGGGGACAGGCATTGGCCGAATTTGATGCCAGTGAGGCCCTTTTTGTCGCCAATGCAAATCGATACAGCACGTGCACGCTGGAAACGTTGCGAGGTTTTCTTTTCCTGTTGGCGGGTGACTATCAAGGCGTCCGCGACGTTTGCGTCAAGCTGGGATTTTACAAAGGCCAAGCGAAAGAGAATCATCATCCGCTTTACACGTTGATGATAACGAACGAAATTCGCCACTGCGCCTTGCTGGCGGGTGCCGCAGATACTGGTCTTGGGCGCGAAGAGGAGGGTATTGAGTCGCTCATCAAGCTCCATCAGGAAATGTTGGAACGACCGGTTGTCATGGATTGGTATTGGCAGTTTCTTTTGCTTTGGGTCCTGGCCGATGCCTTAGTCAAAGTGGGGCGTGCAGAAGAAGCTCGCGTGTATGCAGACAAATTGATTCGGCTGTTGGACGCCACGCAGGAAGGCACCTGGCAAACCTTCGCCTTTGAGTTGCGTGCTCGAATCGCCATCAAGCAGGGCGATTTGGAAGGCGGTGTATATTTTCTGGAACGTGGCCTTGGTGTCATCGAAGCCATCGGCGCACCGGTTGCTGAGTGGCGTATTCATCGGATAGCTAGCGAGCTTTATCGAGCGAAAGGGAACAGCGAACTTGCATCGCGGCACGATCGCTTGTTTCAAGAAGCTGCGCAGTGCTTGCTCGATAGCTTGCCGAAGGGCCATCGCCTGACCGAAACATTTCGTCGATCCTTGCTCTAACTTCGATCGCTCGTTTGTTGTGATCGCTTAAGCAGAAATACTTCTCGCCCTCTCACGATCGGCTGCATCCCCTGGATGGGGGGTGCAGCGTTAAATCGCGCAATTTCGCCCAACACATGCGCTAGCCTAAAACGGTTCCGGAGATGTCTCACACCATTGCGCTGAGATGGCGCAAGCCGGACCCTTTGAATCTGATCCGGATCATGGATGTGCATGCGCGCTGATCGTCATTCCGGATCTTCCATCAGGAGAGATCCATGCAGTCCCCCCTAAAGGCTAACCTGGCGGCTCCCGCTCATGTGACAACCGGTCCGATCCGCGGATCGCGAAAGGTATATCTGAGTCCGCTCCATCAGCCGGCGGTGCGCGTTCCCTTTCGAGAGGTGGCGCTGAGCGATCCGCGAGAGGCGCTTGTCCATCTTTACGATGCGTCGGGCCCTTATACCGATGCAGAGGCCCGCATTGACTTAGCGCAAGGTCTGCCTCTCGTGCGCTATGAATGGTTGGCCCAGCGTGATCTGGAAAACATTGAGGGTCGTGATGTGCAGCCCGAAGACAACGGGCAGCACGCGGGCGAATTTGTTCTGCCATCTTGCCCGGCGCCGCTTCAATTGCGGCGTGGACGCTCGGGTCACCCCGTGACGCAGTTGGAATACGCGCGTGCAGGAGTCATCACCGAAGAGATGGTCTACGCAGCCTTTCGCGAAAACCTGGGGCGCCAAGAACAGCTGCAGGATGCTGCTGAGCGACGTGCGGATGGCGAAGATTTCGGCGCGGAGATCCCCGAGTTTGTCACGCCGGAGTTTGTCCGCGACGAAATCGCTCGAGGTCGCGCCATTTTGCCTGCAAACATCAATCACCCCGAATTAGAACCCATGGTCATTGGTCGAAACTTTCTGGTGAAAGTGAACGCCAACATCGGCAATTCCGCGGTAAGTTCCGGTGCTGCGGAAGAAGTAGAGAAGCTGGTGTGGTCCATTCGCTGGGGCGCAGACACCGTCATGGACCTTTCCACCGGGCGCAACATCCACAACATCCGCTCGTGGATCATGCGCAACTCGCCGGTTCCGATCGGCACGGTGCCGATCTATCAGGCACTGGAAAAGGTCGGCGGCGATCCCCTCAAGCTCACGTGGGATGTTTTTCGCGACACGTTGATCGAACAAGCGCAGCAGGGCGTGGACTACTTCACTATCCATGCGGGCGTGCGTTTGGCGCACGTTCCATTAACCGCCAATCGTGTCACGGGCATCGTCAGTCGCGGTGGTTCGATCATGGCACGTTGGTGCTTGGCAGGTCACCGCGAAAGTTTTCTCTATGAGCGCTTTGAAGAGATCTGCGCCATCTGCCGCCAATATGACGTTTCAATCTCGTTGGGCGATGGTCTACGACCGGGCTCAATCGCCGATGCCAACGATGCTGCGCAGTTTGCAGAACTCGAGACGTTGGGTGAGCTTACAAAGATCGCGTGGGCCAATGGGTGCCAGGTGATGATCGAAGGCCCTGGTCATGTGCCTATGCATAAGATCAAAGCGAACATGGACAAACAGTTGGCCATGTGCGGAGAGGCGCCGTTCTACACCCTAGGCCCGCTCACCACCGACGTGTCACCGGGGTATGACCACATCACCTCCGGTATCGGCGCGGCGATGATCGGATGGTTTGGCACCGCCATGCTCTGCTACGTCACACCGAAAGAGCATCTGGGATTGCCCGATCGTGATGACGTCAAGACGGGCGTCATTACTTATCGCATCGCGGCTCATGCGGCAGACCTTGCCAAAGGTCACCCAGCCGCCAAGCTGCACGATGATGCGCTGTCACGAGCCCGTTTCGATTTTCGTTGGGAAGACCAATTCAATCTGGCGCTTGATCCGGATACCGCACGCGCCTATCACGACGCGACGCTGCCTAAGGACGCGCATAAAGTCGCGCACTTCTGCTCAATGTGTGGACCCAAATTTTGCTCAATGAAGATTTCTCAGGATCTTCGACAGGATGCCGCCGTCATGGCGGGTATGGCCGCCAAGTCGGAAGAGTTTGTGACCACGGGCGGAGCCTTGTATGTGCCGGCCGCTTGACGGTAGGCACATAGCAATCGTCGGCGCGGGCGTCGCCGGATTAACGGCTGCGATGGCGCTTGTCGAGCGCGGAGCCAACGTGACCATTTATGAGCGCTCTTCCATGTTAGGGCGTAGATCGTGCGCATGGGTCGCTGGCGGGATGCTCGCACCCTACTGCGAGCGCGACGGTGCCGACTCAGTGGTGAGCGATCGCGGACGTTTGGCGTTGTCGTGGTGGCCGCAATATGTGCATAGCGTCACTCAACGTGGTTCGTTGGTTGTGGCTGCTCTGCGCGACCGCGCTGATCTGTGGAGTTTCGCAGCGCGCACCGAAGGGCACCAAGCGCTCGATCATGACGGCATCGCACATCTCGAGCCAGATTTGGCTGGACGTTTCGATCAAGCGTTATGGTTTCCCGATGAAGCGCATTTGAATCCGCGTCAGGCCTTACCCGATTTGGCGCAGGCATTTCGTGAGCGTGGGGGCCGCATTGAGTTTGGCGTCGATGCTCAACCTCATGAGTTTGGAAACACTCCTGTGATCGACTGCCGAGGATTGGCAGCGCGCGATGCGCTACCTTCACTTCGAGGTGTGCGCGGCGAGATGCTCTTGCTACGCAGTCGCGACGTTCATTTCAGTCGCCCGGTGCGTTTCCTACATCCGCGCATTCCCCTTTATGTCGTCCCCCGCGAGGACGGCCTTCTCATGTTGGGCGCAACATCCATCGAGAGCGACTATGACGGGCCCGTTAGCATGCGTTCCGCCATGGAACTGCTTCACGCCGCCTACGCGCTGCATCCGGCGCTCGCTGAGGCCGATGTCGTGGAATTTGGCGTTGGTGTTCGACCGGCGTTTCCAGACAATGTACCTCGACTGCTCAGCAAAGATCGAGTCGTCCATTTCAACGGACTGTATCGGCATGGCTTTCTATTGTCGCCTTGGTATGCCGAGCAGCTCGCTGCCCAGATGGTAGAAAGCATGGCAGAGGCAGCGTGACTATCTTCGTCAACGATGAATCTCAGCCCCTCGCTGGGAGCTTGAGTGAACTGCTGGAACGCATGGGATTGAATGACGCCGTGATCGTCACGGCAGTCAATGGTCGCTTTGTCGGCTTAGCTGATCGAAGGACAACGCCTTTAACCCTTGGTGATCGCGTCGAAATCCTCGCACCGATGCAAGGAGGCTGAGCATGGACTCTCTTCACTTCTACGGAGTGACGTTCAACTCGCGATTGTTGCTTGGCACCGCCCAATATCCTTCACCTGCGTGCCTGGCAGAAGCTGTTCGGGCGTCGAATACCGAAATCCTGACGGTTTCACTGCGCCGCGAATCGGCAGCTGAGCGCAGCGGCCAACAGTTTTGGGAGTTGATTCGGGGGTTGGAGTGCAGGCTGTTGCCCAACACGGCCGGATGCCACTCGATGCGAGAAGCGGTCACCACCGCGCACATGGCGCGGGAGCTATTTGGCACCCCGTGGATCAAGCTGGAAGTCATCGGTGACAGCGATACATTGCGTCCGGATGTGTTCGGATTGGTGGAAGCCGCAACGATCCTGGGTGATGAGGGCTTTGAGGTATTTCCTTACACCACCGATGATCTGGGGGTTGCGGAGCGATTGCTTCGTGCTGGTTGCAAGGTGTTGATGCCGTGGGCCTCTCCCATCGGTAGCGGACGCGGCTTAAGCGATCCTTATGCTCTTCGCAGTTTGCGTGCGCATTTTCCTGACGTGCCGTTGGTCGTCGATGCTGGGATTGGCTTGCCCTCCCAAGCCGCCGCTGCCATGGAGCTCGGTTACGATGCGGTGTTACTGAATACAGCCGTCGCACGCGCACGGGATCCGGTTCGGATGGCTCGCGCGTTTGGTCGGTCCGTCGCCGCTGGGCGTGATGCGTATTTGGCCGGCCCGATTGCGCCGCGCGACATGGCGGCACCGTCTACGCCTGTGTTCGGTCAGGCAGTCTTACTATGAATAGTTATGCCAATGCTCGGTATGCGACCCAATTACGGTTGCCACAGGTGGGTCAGGTCGGCCAAGCGCGATTGGCGCGTGCGCGGGTATTGGTGATCGGGGCAGGTGGGCTGGGTAGCGCAGTGTTGCCGCTGCTGGCGGGCGCTGGCGTAGGCACGCTGCGCATCGTCGATCCAGACTATGTAGAAGAGGGTAACTTGCATCGACAGACCCTTTATCGAATGGCAGACATTGGGCAACCCAAAGCGATGGTCGCCGCGGACGCCCTTCACGCACTCAATCCCTATATTCGTATTGATGCCGAAGTGGCGGCATTGGACCCCGTCAATGCACCCTCGTGGGTAGCCGAATCCGATGTGGTCATCGATGCGGCCGATCTATTTGCCGTCTCCTACGCGCTCAGCGACGTCTGCTTGACCATGAGCAAGGTTTTGGTCAGTGCCTCTGTGCAGGGTTCGCAAGGATACGCGGGTGTGTTCTGTGGTGGCGCGCCAAGCTACCGCGCTTTGTTTCCGCAATGGCCGCGCAGTGCAGCCGATTGCGCCACCGTTGGCGTGCTCGGCCCGACGGTGGCGTTGCTGGGGTGCTTGCAGGCAGAACTGGTGCTGGCGATCTTGTTAGGCGTCGAGCGCGATCCGCGTGGCAGCTTGTGGCGATGGGACGCTCAACGCTTTGGATTTTCGCAGTTCGATTTTTGGGGTGCAGAAGAACCTGTCGCGTATTGTCCGGTGCTCGGTCTATCGCAAGTCGCACCTGAGGATGTCTTGATCGATTTGCGCAGTTTGCAAGAGGCACCAAACCCGCTCACCAAGGACGCGTTGCGATGCGAGCTATGCGCGCTCGAATCAGTGCTGCCGCGATTGCCTCGCGATCGACGTATTGTTTTAGCATGCCGCAGCGGGTTGCGCGCATCGCAAGCCGCGGAGCGGCTAAAAAGCGTAGGTTATCGGGATCTTGCCCTGTTGGCCTTGGGATGACGGATACCGCCGGATAATGGTCCGGCCTTAAGCCAGCGATGTGGTGGCGTTGGTCCCCTTTTTGGGGGACATGACGAAAGTCGTTGATCAACGCATGGTTGCAGCGATGCGCTTATGCCGAGACGATCATCGTGATCAGGCGCTCCGTCGAAGGAATCATCTTGAGCACTTGGGTCCCCATCATCACTGTCGTGCACACGATGCTCAGCTTTTTCGCATTTTTGTTCGGCTGGTCCACCGTTCTTCGTTGGTCATTTCGCAAGCAGGCTCGATCAAAGGAAACGGCATTTTTGGCTGCTGCCGTCGGTGCGACATTCACGGGATTTTTGTTCCCGTTTCATGGCATCACGCCTGCCATTGTGATCGGAGTGATATCTAGCGTTGTTTTGTTGTTAACGATTCTGGCGCGCGGCAAATTCGGACCATCGCGTCGGAACTGGTCCATCGTCTTCACGTTGGGATTGGTCATTAGTGAATACTTATTGGCCTTCGTGGCGGTCGCCCAAGCATTCGCCAAAGATCCCGCATTGCATGCACTGGCCCCGACGCTCAAAGAACCTCCTTTTGGCGCAACACAGGGAGTGGTCTTGGTCCTATTTGTGGTGTTCTCCATTTTTGCGTTACGGCGAGTGCCCGTGGATCGTCTTGCTGCGACCATTTAAATAGTCATATCAGGCCTCGGATGGAGCCGGGCCGTTAGCGCTCGGGCATCGTTGTGTCGGACGGATGCGAGGACGATGACCAGGGCTGCAACCTACGCTCAACACCCGTCATGGTTTTTGTGGATCACCGCACCTAGTCGGCGCATCACCTAGCGTCGGCGAAATTTGCCGCTGCGATCCTTAGGTGGGATGATCCAAGCGATACGCTCTTGAACGTCGAGGCCGTGGTTGGCCGCGAGAACGGCGATGTAGATTCCAAATACGCCACGAAGCTCGCCCAGTGCTTGGTTTAATTCCCATCCCTCAAAACTGCATTCGATGAGCGCATGCTTGAGCACGGGGCTATCGAGCGGTCCCGCCTGATGGAAAAACTTTCGGCACGTCGCCCGCATCGCTCGAAGATTGTGAGTCAGTAATTCATCGTCGTTGCGGAGCTTGAGTTCCTCGGAGATAAACTCGTCGATAGCGAATACCGATCGCGCACTATCGACTGGAATTTCCAGTTCAGAAGGCACGTATAGCGCTCGGCAACCCTCAAGGAAGGCGAGTATGCGTCCAGCGGTCTCGCAATCTGGCTTTGACGGTAATCTCTCCTCGCCAAAGATCGGCACGCCCAATCCGCTGACGCGTGATGCGACCTCTTTGAACTTCATGACGTCTTCCTAAGTCAGGATGAAACATCCACCTGCAATGTTGATTTCATAGATTGCCGGAAACGTCTTCGCTGGCAGAGCACCTTTCAAGTTACTTCGCCATTTATCCAGCAACCAAGTTGCGTAACAACGCTTTCGATTTTTCAGTTTCAGCGATTGATTCATGACGTCGTATTGACACGTATCATTGGTAAAAATCGCATAGACGTCCAGTCAAAAATGCCAAAAAAGTGGGCGCCCCCTGTTCGGGGGATGTTCGATAAGCAGGGTTTGTGGTTTGGTTGTTGATCAACGCGCTTATGCGTTAGAAGGATGGCAACGTTGTCGTAGTCGGTGATTGCTGCGACACCTGAAGAAACGAGCGGCAGTCGACCAGGTTGGCGACTAGGGCTACGTCGGTCGCTGCATTGGTCCGCTTGCACGCGTTGAGGCGTGGTCTCAACTGCTTAGCGCATCTTGGGCGAAGTTGGTAAGCGCTTGCTGTGTGTGGTTTTCATGCATCGCCGATACGCCACACAGATTTGCTCGTATGGCATGGAGCAAGCACCACCAGCGTCACTCGGTGGTGTCTAGAAATCCACGTAACATTGCGATCATCACAGCATGGGTCCGATCGTCCGCGCCCAACTTGCCCGCGATGCTCTTCATGCGAGCCTTGACCGTGTCTTCGGAGATATGGAGGGTTTCGGCAATTTGACGATTGCTGCGTCCCCGCGCCACCCATCGCAGAACCGTGATTTCGCGCTCCGTGAGTGCCTCGTCACCGGTATGTCGTGCAACTTGCTTTGCGACTTCGGGTGCGACAACGTGGCGGCCGATCATCGCGCTTCGAATGGCGTTGATGATCTCGACGCTCTCTGCAGTTTTAAGCAGATAGGACGTAGCCCCGAGGGTGAAGGCCCGAGCCACTCGGGCATCGCCTGGATAGGTCGTCAAGACAACGATGGTTGCATCAGGGAACTCATCGCGTATCGCGGTAATCGCTTGTAGACCATCCACTTCAGGCATCTGCAAGTCAATCAACGTGATATCCGGGCGCAACTTTCGGAACTGCTCGATCGCTACTCGGCCGTTGCCTGCTTCACCGATCACGTTCATGTCGGTCTCTTGACCGAGGATCGCCCGAAGTCCGTCCCTCATGACCGGATGGTCATCGACGATAAGAATGCTGATGGGGTCTTTTTTCTCAGTCAAGGGCACACCTGCACAGCTGATGCAAGTTGATACAGGTTCCGGCTGGACGGTCCCCGCTCTGCCTCGCGTGGTCCGGTGACTATGCGCTGTAAGGATCGCCATTTCAACGCTCAAACGGGTAGTTCATTGCAGTAATGGTCGCACGGAAAAGCGGCGGTGGCCGGAAACCATGGCTCGTCTTGAGAACCGGTTGAGCGCCGAGGGCGATAGGCACATTAACTAGTCCGGTTTCCGCTTGCCGATACTTCTGCTCGTGACAGAAAGGTGCGGCGAAGGTAAGGCGCGAGCGCGGCTACGTCATGACGCGTGAAACGAATGTCTACCCTTTAGGGTGCCGACTTCAAAAAATTCGTTCCATATGATTACCAACAATCACTCTTCTCAGGCCGAACGCTGCGATGAAAGCCAACGCCGAGTTAAGACTTGCCGCGTTTTGTCGGGGACTGCTCACTATTCTTGAAAGTTTTTTTTGCGTTATTGCTCGTTCTTTGCAGGTTGATGGCTCCGATTTGAGTCCGGTCGCATGAGGGTCCAGCGTTGAAGTTGGACGAGCAACCGGATCGTGTTCCGCCTGAGTTACCGCTGGTGCGGGGAGGGAATATGAATTGTCGATCACCGCCGATCCGCTTATGTGTTGCAACGGCCCATCGTCATGCTGAGCTGATGGACTTTGAACGAATCGTTGTCATGGAGCGCGATGACCCGCAACTCACTTTGCGGCAGCTTTTAAATACAGCCTGGCAAGCGCTAAGGGGCTTTAAGGGCGATGAGATCGCGCGCGCTACTCGCGTGCTTGAGCCTATGTTGACGCGAAGCGCTACTTTGGCAGATGCGGTCTGTCGCGATGAGGTCAAGACGTTGGTTGCGGTCGGACGTGTGTGGCAAGACGATGTTGACGCCGCTATGTCACTTGCACGAGAGGTGTTGGAACGCCCTGAGGCTGCGCGTTTTCATTTTGTTCTCATCACCTTGGTGCGCTATGGATTTTGGCGAGCCCATCAATTTCCATCGTTTTACGAGTCGTCGCGACCGAGATTTGATCGGTCTCACGCACTAACGGCACTCGCTCATATCGTCAACCTTTCAGTTGAAGCGGGGGTCGAAGCAGAGCATTTGCGTTTGAAACTCGCCGAACGCCTGGCGAAGGAGGCCATTGATCTTTCGGGGCAAGTCTCGGGGCTTGAATCACATGCCGCGTTGATGTCGACCTGTGTGCTGGCCCACGTAGCGTATGAAATGGGAGCCATCGAAGACGCTGATGCGCTAATTCGCGGAAAGCTTCCTGCTATTGAACAGCGCGGATCTCCGCAAAGCACGTTATGGGGATTTACCGTCGGCGCTAAGATCGCATTCGCTCGTGGCAATTCCAGCGTTGCTTTATTCCTGTTGAGAAGGGGGCAGGAAATTGGCGAAGAACGCGGTTGGTCCCAACTTGCGCTTTGCTGCGCTGCCGACGAAATTGCCATTCTCATTGCGCAAGAGCGACTGGATTTGGCCGAACACGTCTTGACGCGCGCGAGCGAACTGGCGCGTCGTTTCAATGATGTTCGTGCCAGGCAGCCGGCGGATTCATGGCCGCTTGACGTTGCGCGTTATCGTGTCGCGCTTGCGACAGGTGCAGCCGCTTACGCGTTCGACGGATTTACCAATCTGAGAAACTTGGCTCGTAGTTGCAATCATATGGCGTGGGCCGTCCGCTTGACAGCGTTGCTCGCTGGCTGCTTGTTCAAAGCCGGTCGTGAGGAAGACGCCTTCAAGGAGATGTTCGACGCATTACAACTTGGTGCGGATGCGGGTTTGTTCCGGACGTTTGTGGACGAGATGGCTTTCATCGAACCCTGCTTACGCCAGATGCGTATCGCACTGCGCTCACAACTGGGGCATTTGAACCTATACATCGGTAGCTTACTGGCAAAAACGGAGCGCCTGATCGATGGTAACGCTACGCCAGTTAAGCACAATACCGCTGATGTGCTCAGTGCGAAGGAGACGGTAATCCTGCGATTGATCAGCGTAGGACTTTCCAACAAACGGATTGCTCGCGAGCTTCATATCGCGCCCGAAACCGTCAAGTCGCACGCTAAGCGTATCTTTATCAAGCTGTCGACCAAAACGCGGGCCGAGGCCGTCGCACGCGGCGCCGAGTTGGGTATCCTATGATGCGCTTGGTCGCTGGTCGAACTCTGTCTACCAGACATGAGCTGAGTTGTAGCTCTCCCGATTGCGGGGCGTGCCAGGCAACACAACTCTCGGGAATCCTCCAGAAGAAGCCTCGCTAGGCCAGGCTTTTTACACCGGTCGTCAGGGGGGGCGCCGAACTAACATGTCCCATCCCGTGAGACGGAGCGGGCGTAGAGTGGTCGGCATACCGCGACGAGAAGCCCTTCCACCCAAAGATTTCGCCATCGATCTGACCGCCAACTGGCGCCTCTATGCAGCCATTCCCGAGGGGAGCCACGCAACGTAGTAACTGGTATTGAGACTGAGCCAAGCTCCGGGGGCTTTTTCTTTCATCGAAGATTCCTTTGCACGATCGAGCCTGCCGCAAAAGGCGACAACGTGCGTATGTGTTCGTAGGTCACGCCGCGTATTGCGCGCGGCGTGAAGGGCTACAGGAAAAATCCTGCTCGTTTTGTCGGAATCAGCTGCTTCC
>FSXU01000047.1_pt1 | contig 41873 bp, 28 predicted proteins | sample 1638421 | NCBI WGS metagenome assembly FSXU01 (sample SAMEA3914788, study PRJEB12502) | metagenome | biome: forest; material: soil | place: Canada | collected 2011-07-03 | depth 0.1 m
ACCACGGGATTGAACGCTGCCGAGGCAGTGAACCCGATGCGCAAGGAACCAAGTTCGCCGCGAGCAGCTCGCTGCGCCGCAAGAGTGGCTCGTTCGACCTGGTCGAGAATACCGTGCACCCGTTCATAGAAGGCGGTGCCAGCGGCCGTCAATACGACACCTTGGGGAACACGACGGAATAAAGGACTTCCGATCTCGGTTTCCAAATCCTTGATCTGAAGACTGAGCGGTGGTTGGCCGATGCCAACACGTTCCGCACCACGCGTGACGCTGCCTTCGTCGGCAACAGCTAGGAAATAGCGAATGTGGCGCAGTTCCATGGGCGCATCTTAAACAATCGCGGATCGCCTGTCCTCGTCAACAATAGGGCTGCCCTTACCCTTTCCAAGGAAACATCCCGCCGCAGGCGTGCCCCCGATAACCCTCTCTAATCTCCCTTTCCCTGCAGCCAAAGGCGGATCCTGCGTGTCTGCTTTGGAAAGCGGATATCACGATTCCGCTAGCTCCGTGAGTGCTTGGCGGCCACCTAACCTACTGCCTTCAATGCAGCTCCGAGGAAGCGTCCGACGATCTCCGGCAGCATCGGGTCGACGGGGAGCGTGTAGTGGGTGGTGTTCGGCAAGATTGCGAGCTCGTTTGCGGGCCGCTGGGAGCCATCGATTCCGGCATCGCGCTGGCCGCCTCCCAGCGCCTTCCAGAACTCGACCATGTGTTCGGGCCGGATGGCGTCAGCGTCGGCAAAGACCAGCAATGTGCGTGTGTGAAGCTTGGCGACGTCGGCGCTCCAATCGAAGGGGCGTTTGGTCAGGTCACCGACCTTCCTGAAGAGGTTGGTCCAATCGACATCGGGATAGGCCTTCCCTAATGGCGATGCCTTTACGCCAGGGCCGAACGTGGCAGCGTTGGCCTCCAACTGTTTGAAGGCCGCCACCCCCTCCGGATAAAAGCCGTCCTGCCTCATCGCTGCGGACACGAGCACGAGCCGGTCGACCACGTCCGGATGGCGGATAGCAGTCTGCAGCGCCACGCCGGCGCCCAGCGAGTAGCCCATGACGTCGGCGTTGCCGAGATTTAGATGGCCGATCAGCGCGGCAACGTCCTCGCCCATCGTTTCACTGCGCAGTGGCCTGTCAGTGTCTGGCGTGCGCCCATGTGCCTGGAGATGGACGGCGATCACCTGCCGCCCCTTGGCCAGTTCGGCCAGATTGCTCCCGAAGCTGTCTGGGTTGATGCCACCGTGGAGAAGAATGAGCGGCTTGCCAGCACCATGCACGCTGTAAAAGAGATGTTGGCCATTGATGTCGGCAAAATGTTCATTCGACATGGCGAGAGTCTCCTTGGCTTGAACAGGAAGGACCGCAGTCAGCACTGCGGTCGCTATGGCAGTCTTCAGGAAATCGCGTCTGAGCATATCGTCCTCACGTCGCGCCGAATTGACCAGCGCGGCCAGTGATCGTGTGTTTCATCGCCATCCTTTCCATGCGCCGGTGGCTGTGGTGTGGTCACGATCTGCCTGCGAGCAACTCATCCAGCTGCGCGAACTGTTCGGGCAGGCCTTCTGCCGAACCGGCGAGCGCTTCCTCGAGGGCCGCTGTTGTGGGATAGAGTTCGTGGAAGGTAACCAGCGTCTTGCCGTCATTTTCTTCGAACGTCACCGTGGTCACGGCGCCCTGATCGCTATCTTCGTTCGTCCATACGAGACGCTTGTGCGGCGTTACTTCTTTGTATGTGCCGAAGAACGCCATCGGTTGATCGAAGTCCGGATGGCTGAACACGAGGCGATACTTGCCACCGGTGCGAATATCCATGTCGCACGAGAGCATCGACATGCCCACCGACTTCGGAACCCACCATTGCTTGAACAATTCGGGTTTGCTCCACGCTTCGAAGACGATGTGCGCGGGCGCATTGAACGTCCGCGTCACGACGAGTTCGCGGTCGGACTTGCGTTGCACGACGGTGCGGTTCATGACGGCGGAACTACCTTCTTTTTCGTTGGGCATCTGCCTTCTCCTTGCGTTTCAAATGTTCGACAAGCTCGTCCAGCGCATCGAAGCGTGCGCTCCACAGTTGGCGGTGCTGCTCGATCCAGGCGGCCTCTTCTTCCAGCCGGCGCAGTCCGAGTTTGCAGGTTCGTACGCGCCCCACCTTCTCCGTGGTCACGAGCCCCGCCTGCTCCAAGATGCTGACGTGCTTCTTCATGCCCGTAAGGGTCATGTGAAACCTTTGGGCAAGGTCGGTGATTGAGGCGTCTGAACCCCCGAGCTGCTCCAGCACGCCGCGTCGGGTGACATCGGAGAGCGCGGCGAACGTTGTATCGAGGCGGGCTTGATAGTGAACCATATGGTTCACTGTAAGACGCACGTGGGTGATTTGCAAGCCGGTGGGCCCACGGGCACAAATTGCACGTAACTCCTCTTTCGCTCCGAACCCAAGCCGACGTCGCCACTTCAGTACTTAGAAAAGTTGGCGGCTTTAATGTTGCCCAAGGCAACTGGCAATCCACTGTAGTAACGCGCTCCGATCATAGGGCTTGCTGAGGAACTTCGTGTCGCCCGGGTAATCGGGATAGTAGTTGGCAGGCTTTCCCGATGTTAGGAGAACTGGCAGGTCGAGTTTGTGCTGGAGCACATGTCGGGCCAACTCAATTCCATTCATACGACCTGGCATTTGGATGTCGCTGAATAGCAGGTCGATCTCCCTATGATCGCGCAAAAGAGACAAGGCCTCGTCGGCACCCGATGCCTCCAAAACGCGATAACCCGCATCTTCGAGAACTAGAGAGGTCAACTCGCGAGCGTCCGAATCGTCCTCTACGAGCAGGATAGTTGGCATAGTATTTAGCATCGAAAGAGGTACAAGGAGATCTTGGTCTCCGTTACATGCTCGGGCAGCAACAATATCGACCTATTAATGTTGACGCGCGATGAAGTTCAGCATTTAGCGTGCCTATCCCGCCTTCGTGCAAAATATGGAGAGAAGCTTTTTCTGTTTCTTCTATATCGGCTAGTACCTTTAAGCCGTGCTATTTGTTGTTCCTGATGCGGTGTTGATTGCACATTAGATATAACCAAGAAGTAACAGGACGATGATGATCACCACAACGGCGCCTACACCTCCAACCGGGTAATAGCCCCATGAGCGGCTGTATGGCCAAGTAGGAAGAGCGCCTAGCAAAATGATCACGAGAATGATCAGAAGAAGAAGTGACATAAGTAAAGTTATCCTCGATAGATGTGGCCACAACTTTTCATGTGGATAGCGATCCAGCGCACTAGTCGCTGTCAATGCAGCAATTCAAATTAAATTGGAGCCGCATAAAGAATGCTGCGTAATCTCTTGGCATTCTCGAGCGATATAACAACTCACACGCTAGATGACGTGCCCTACCCTGCGAAATGGCGGAGGCTCATCACTAAGGTGATGAGCCTCCGATAGGACGAAGACCTGCTTAGTTAATGTCGGTAGTACTCTCTTAAACGCGTGGTGAAGGAGGCATCGGCGAAATTTGGCCAGTTATCTTTGTCAAAGCCAGGTGCATCCTTCAGTCGTTCCTTATCGACATCCAAAAGTAACTGCTTGTTTTCCCCGTCGACCTGTATCGCATCCCACGGTACCGCGAAGAGTTTTTCGCCCATACCAAGCAAGCCTCCAAAGGAAAGAACGCCATAGGCGATGCTTCCGTCGTTGGTGTCGATCATGATGTCTTTCAAATCACCTATGGAATCACCCTTTAAGTTCTTCACGGGATCACCAGTAAGAGTCGATGCAGGAAGAAAGTGCGTTGAATTTGTCATGATAAAAATCTCTGAAGAGGGATCGGATAGTGGATGTTCTGTTTTCATGTAATGCGTTTCATGTAACGCGCACAGCATGCACGCCTAACTGTGATGGACATGAGCACGCATTGTTATTTGATCGACGGACTCTTCGGATACCACGACACTCATAGTTATGTCTTCCGGTCGACTCGATGCCACACATCCGTTCAATGTACAAAGCGTGCTAAGCAATTTAGCGAAGAAAAGCACGATATTTTCGCTCTATACGATGTTTTCTTCTTCTCTTCATGAGCCACTTATGAAGACCCATATTCATCTGTGCATTAGCGTACTTCAGGCTGTATCTGATTCTTTCTGAACCAACATCCGTCGTGCACGCCTTGCGATTGAAGAAATCACGCAGCCCTTACAAGGCTAAGTACTACCCTTCACAACTGTGAAATGTGACTTATGGAGGATGTATGAGCAAACGTAACCAAAATGCTGGACTGGTCCTAATCGTCGACGACAATCACATGGTCGCCGAATCCATCGGCTACTACTTGGAAAGCTGTGGCTACGCGGTGGATTTTGCAGAGGATGGCATTAGTGGTTTACATCTCGCCATCACCAATAGTTACGACATCGTCATTCTTGATCTAATGTTGCCAGGGCTTAATGGCCTTGATGTATGTCGAAAATTACGAAACGAGGCAAGGAACTCCACGCCTTTGTTAATGCTTACAGGGCGAAGCACCTTGGAAGACAAAGTTCTGGGTCTTGAAGTCGGTGCGGATGACTACCTGGTGAAGCCATTCGAACTAAGGGAACTGAGCGCTCGCATGAATGCCCTTATCCGGCGCCAACGCCGTCAAGTATCTCTCGATAGGCTGGTCGTAGGCGATCTCATACTGGACAAAGCAACACTTCGCATTACACGGTCTGGACGTGAGCTTGCCGTCTCACCCCTTGGTTTGCGGCTTTTAGAAATTCTTATGCGTGAATCGCCCCGCGTAGTGACTCGCCGAGAGATAGAGCGCGAGATTTGGGGTGATGCGTTACCAGACTCTGACACGCTTCGATCGCATATGTATAACTTGCGCCGAATCATTGATAAGCCATTCGCTCACCCGCTTCTCCAAACGGTCACCTCAGCGGGTTACCGGCTTGCCGACTTCGATGTAGAAGTCGCTAGCGACGCGGCATGATGGCTACGGTGCACTCCTAAGTTTCCTAAAGATATCCATCGTCCATAAACGAATGACAAGAATGAATCGTTTCAAATATGACTAGCTCAAGACTAGAACGGCGGCAATCCCGAAGATTGCCGCCGTTTTGCTATACGTTATAGCGTAAGCGACTTAACGCCGATAAGGCGCGCCGCCATCTTCCAACAATGTTGTTAGGAGCGCACCCGCCGCGAATAGGTACGCAGGTGATACACACGATGGATGTGTGAGGCGCCCAGCCAACCTCCCAACGCGGCGGAAAGTAAACCTCCAAACGCGCTCAAAAACACAATCCATAAGGTCAATGCCAGATAGTGGATCGCGCGGTCGGTGGCTTCTTTTGATTGCATCTGCGCCGCCAGGATCTCCGGCTGCAAATGCGCGAGTGTCCCAGCAGCTGCGGCAGATGTGGTCCCCGTGTCCGCACCAAGCAATGCGGCGGCTACTTCTTCCTTGCCAGCAATCAGTGACGCCACAATCGGAGTCGCGCTCGATCGATCGTGACCGGGGAGCTGGAACGCGATATTAGCCTCCAATATGGCTACTGCGGGAATGGAGGTGTGGATGCCACCATTATCTGGGCCGCCGCGCATTTCACCCATCCCACCACCGCGCCCAGGCATACCGTGGCCCAGGCCTAATGCTAGAAAAAGAGCCGTCGTTACAACCGATACGCCCCAAACCGTCGCTCCGTGTAGTGCTCCATCTGTGTCGTCTTCGCCCCCGTCAAACCAGCTGGCAAACATGCCGCCTAAGAACAGCGACGCGGTCCACGTAATGAGCATCCAAACACCTGTGCCTATACCGATACCTTTGGCACTCTCGGCCGCATTCCACGCATCGAAACTAGAAAAGCCAAGTGCCAGACCTGCTACATAGAAAAGACCTGCGAACCCCGTAGCAATGAGCCATCCCGCGAAAATGGCGCGAAATCGTAATGATGTATATGTCGTGGTTTCAACCTTCAAACGTTCATCAGCGACATAAGCCATGACAGACTCCTTGAGACGCAAGGGAAAACATAATGGCCATCATCATGCACAGCCGCGGAGCAACGCGAATACGATTAGAACAGGAATAGGCACTCCCAGGAGCCATAGCAGTACATAGCCGATACCACCTTTTTGTTTGGCAGCCGTCATTTCACTACCTCGCTTGATGACAAACATAAGCTTTCCTCATCACGTATAGGCCCCTTGTCCAATGTCTACTTCGCGCAGTGCATGACGTGTGATCGGCTTGCAAAAACCATGTGGGTCGTGCTTGGTTGGCGCGACAGAAGCCAGAACTAAGGTGCGGCGTATAGCCTCTCGAAATAAATAGGTTCACATGGCATTCACTGCCGCAGGTGCCATGTGACTAAGCAGCCTTAGTTTCGCCGAACGCAAAGTCGAGACACTTATGACTACGCACAAGAATCCAAATGGTCGCATCCTAATCGTTGAGGACAATGCAGCTATCGCTGAGATGTTGGGTGAATTCTTGGACGGCCAAGGATACGCTGTCGACTTTGCTTTCGACGGCACCCACGGATTGCGGTTGGCTACCGCCAATACCTATGACGCTATTATTTTAGATGTACTACCTCCTGAACTTAGCGGCTTGGAAGTCTGCAGGCAGCTTCGAGGCCACGCCAAAAGCGTCACCCCCATCCTCATGCTGACCGCTTGCAAAAGCATCGAGGATAAAATTGAAGGGTTGGAATCAGGTGCCGATGATTATCTGGTCAAGCCCTACGAAATGCGCGAACTGGAAGCGCGCGTTCGCGCGCTCCTTCGGAGGGACCGTCACCAAGTTTCTATCGACGTAATGAAAGTTGCCAATGTGATGTTTTATCCAAGCACTTTAGAAGTCATTCGTGCTAATCGAGCGCTTCACGTTTCGCCTATCGGCCTAAAACTTCTGGCTATTTTGATGCGCGAATCGCCTGGTGTCGTGAGCGCGCGGGATATCGAGCGCGAAATTTGGGGCGATTCTCTTTCTGATCCTCATGTGCTTCGCTCCCATGTCCATAACTTACGTCGAATTATCGATAAGCCCTTCTCTTTTCCCATCCTCCATACGATCCACTCTACGGGCTATCGAATCGCTGATTTACGCGAAGAATCAGTTGCACAAGGATGATGATCTAGAGGTTCACTTCGGGGCGAAATCTGGATAAGCGTAATGCCAAGCAATTCAGTTTTCGCGATCGCTAATTTCTCAGTCTCAAATAGGCCAACCCCTAAACCGAATGGCGCCTCAACGTTCGCTGTTTTAGCCAGCGATACATCAGTGATGTATTTGCATGAATGTCATGGACATACCGCTTAGCCCTTCGGAGCGGCACCCTCCTGCCACCTACAATTTATTGCTATACAAACGTTAATCCGCCCCGTACGCAGGGGCGGAGAACACATGTCCAAAACATCATGCCCCCTAGTACTTCTGTACATATCCACGGCAGAACTAGTATCGCTAGACTCGATAGCATTGTGAAATCTGGGCGTGTTGCATGGAATCTACCGAGTCTATTTTGCGAGATGTCGCGCTGGTACAGCGACTGGAGGCAGTGCCTGGAATCCTAGAAGCCGTGGCACGCATGACAGGAATGCGCTTTACCGCCGTTGCCCGTGTTACTGAGCGAACATGGACCGCTTGCGCAGTTTATGATCACGTCCCTTTTGGCCTGAAGCCAGGTGGTCAGTTACCATTCGAGTCCACTATTTGCAATGAGATTCGACAGCATTTCCAACCGATTATTTTTGGGCACGCAAGTCAGCACCCCATCTTTGCGACACATTCCACACCCAAGCTTTATAGGTTTGAAAGCTATCTATCGATTCCTATCTTTCTATCCGACGGATCGTTTTATGGGACTCTATGCGCGCTAGATCCAGAACCAGCGGCATTGGATGATGCCCATCTTCTCCCCACTCTCACACTCTTTACCAAGCTTATTTCGGCGCAGTTTGAGAGCGAGCGAGCCAAAGACCGAGCGGAACTAGCTCTGCGCGACGCAAATGAAACAGCCCGCTTGCGCGACCAGTTCGTGGCCATATTGGGTCACGATCTTCGTAACCCAGTGCAATCCATCAGCATGGGCGCCGAAATGCTGGTCACAGCATTTCCTGAGGGCCGAGAGAGGCGCATCGTCAACCATATTCAGCGCAGCTGTAGACGCATGGCTGAACTGATAGAGAATGTCCTGGATTTTGCTCGCGGACGATTGGGTGAAGGCATTTCCGTGTCCCTTGAACGGAGCCCCGATCTTGCGGCCGAGTTACAGCATGTGATCTCTGAAATCCAACGCGTGCATCCGGAGCGAACAATTGAAATGTATGCCTCGTTACGCAGTGACGTAGTATGCGATCATCAGCGCATTGCCCAACTTCTTAGCAATCTCGTATCGAATGCTGTTACTCACGGCTCCGAAGACAAGCCGGTGATCGTCTCACTTAATAACAACCCTTCTTTTTTCGAGCTCTCGGTAGAGAATTCCGGCGAGCCCATCCCGGCGGATAAAATTGATCGTCTTTTTCTGCCCTTCACTCGCGATGATTCGTCTACACCGCAGCCAGGTCTAGGGTTGGGTCTCTATATTGCCTCGGAGATCGCCAAGGCACATGGCGGCACACTTACAGCCGCCTCAGACAGCCATGCGACGCGCTTCACGCTACGCATACCGGCCCTAAGCGTGGTTTCTTCTCAAATGATAGAGAAGAAACGACCTGCCCTTGATCAGCTTTAGGCTATTGTGCCCTTTGACCCAGCTTTCGAAGATGATCGGCGGCGACGTCGGTGGCTGAATCTTCATTGTTAACATCTTCATTGGGCGGTCTTGTAGGCGATACGCGACCGAGAGTGATGTTTTTTGAAGCACGGATTTCTCGGTTGGAGAACGTCCATATTTCGCCAGATTCGGTGATGATTACGGTCCAATAGAGGTCAGTCTCTGGGCCGTAGTCGATAAGAACGTGCGCGAAGCCTTCGCCCTTTGGCGTATTCATAGGCAGCGGTGGATTTAATTGCAACATGGGCACGCACTCCTGGATGTTTCTACATCAAATACGCGCGACGGCGTGACGCCCGTGTAGATATAGATTAGAAAAACTAAATGCAATGAACAAAAAATAGCAGACCATCTTTTCGCTAAGAATTAATTCGCAAGAAGCACCAATAATTCCATCGAAGATGCATCGACGTGCCATGCAACATCAGGCTAGGCGATGCAACGTCCTCTCGCGCTCCCATTGGCGAGTTTTCGCAGCCTTGATGAAAACCTTCGTGTCTGCAGCGTCGACAACACCTGCATCCTTTCCCACGTTGGCCGCTTTCAGCAACATGTTGCCGCCTGCGTCGGCTGCGATAGCCTTCAAATGGCCGAACGCGTCACGCACAAAGTCCACCGCAGCGCCAGTCTTTGCCATGCGCTGGCCAGCTTCTTGCGCCAACACCACCGCAATTGCGTCAAATACAGTCGACGGCGTTCCGGCTAATTGAGCATCCGCATCCATACGCTTTCCGCCATCCAGGGTGATGCCCAACTTTGGGGAGATAAGTTTGACGGTGGCACCCGCGTCTTCCGCCGCCTTTCGCAGCGCTTTAACGGTGCTTGCATCCGATCCATCATCTATGAGAATGCCAATAGCACGCCCTTTCAGCGTGTCCTTCATTTTTCCGATGATCTGCAATGCCGGTGACAGCGGCATATCTTGAGGTTTCACAGCTACAGATGGCGCCGCCGGAAGTCGGGCCAGACCTAGACCGTCCGCGACACGTTGGGCCAGCTCAGCATCGACATGGCGAAGATGCCCAACAATCGCTTCTCGCACGTGCGGCGTGCCGACCTTTGATAGCTCGAACACGATGGCTGATGCGATATGCGCCTGCTCGATATGGGTCTGGCTTCGGAAGAACAGTCGTGCCTGACTGTAGTGATCCGCAAAACTTTCCGCTCGAATGCGCCCTTTTTCTCCCTCTTCAGCGTGCACCGCCGCGCTATGGAAACCTAACTGTGTTTCGCGCGGCGTATCATTTTGCAATGAACTGGGCTCATAGCTCACCCGTCCCTTGGGGACGTTCGTTTGCATATGTCCATCACGTTGCAGATTGGCGAAAGGACACTTAGGCGCATTGATGGGAATCTGATGAAAATTAGGAGATCCGAGGCGCGAAAGCTGCGTATCAAGATAGGAGAACAAACGACCTTGCAGCAACGGGTCGTTAGAGAAATCGATACCAGGGGGTACATTGGCTGGGCAATACGCGACCTGCTCCGTCTCAGCGAAAAAGTTATCTGGCCAGCGGTCTAGGATCATGTGGCCAATTACGGTCAGCGGCACAAGCTCCTCCGGAATGAGCTTTGTCGCATCCAAATGATCAAATGGAAAATCCGCTGCATCTTCTTCTGTAAAAAGTTGCACGGCCAGATCCCATTCGGGGTAGTCGCCTTTTTCGATAGCTTCGAACAGATCGCGACGATGAAAGTCATTATCCGCAGCCTGCAGCTTGACTGCCTCATCCCAAACCGTTGACTGAATTCCGAGTTTCGGCCGCCAGTGGAACTTCACGAACGTAGACTTTCCATCCGCACTGACCAAGCGGAAGCTATGAATCCCAAAGCCCTCCATCATGCGCAGCGAGCGCGGGATTGCCCGATCACTCATAGCCCACATGACCATGTGCATAGCCTCGGGTGTCAGCGATATGAAGTCCCAGAACGTATCATGCGCAGAACCGGCTTGCGGATAGGCGCGATCAGGTTCCATTTTTACTGAGTGAATGAGATCCGGAAATTTAATCGCGTCCTGGATAAAAAACACGGGGATGTTGTTTCCCACGAGATCCCAGTTACCCTCCTTCGTATAGAACTTTACCGCGAAGCCGCGTACATCCCGGGGAGTGTCGACGGAGCCCGCTCCACCAGCGACCGTTGAAAACCGCGTAAAAACCGGCGTCCGTTCACCAACTTCAGTGAGCACCTTGGCCATGGTGTATTTCGCCAGTGATTTAGTAAGCTCAAAGTGACCATGCGCCGCGCTGCCACGAGCGTGAACGATGCGTTCGGGAATGCGTTCATGATCAAAGTGAGTGATCTTCTCCCGGAGTACGAAATCCTCCAGTAACGACGGTCCTCGCTTCGTTGCTCGGAGCGAATTCTGATTATCCGAAACTGGAATTCCCTGGTTTGTGGTCAGCGATGGGTGTCCGTTCGATACTTTTTGATGGAGCTCATCGCCATGCCCACGAACTTCAGGAGACCCTCTACCTTCTTTTGCAGTTGAAGGACCTCTCACTGGAGGTGCTTTTCTGGATTTTTTGGTCGCCATGGAAGAGAGCCCTAAAGAAGTGAATCAGGCCTGCGCGCCTCGCGGCGCATGCAGGGCACCTGATACTGAGCCCTAGGGTGTGAACGTCATGCGTTAAATAGGTAACCAAACTGCGCGCAGCGATCTATTTCCTTAAAACTATCGGCAGATCTCGCGACTCAGAACTGGCTAGTAGGTGTTCCTCACTAGAAACGAAGCAAAGAGATGTTTGCGATTGGATGAAATCCACTTTTCATCCACTGATCACCACCATTTGCGATCATCGATCGCCACAATGCCCGCTAGCTGCCGCAAGGAAAAATCATGAATAACCTCAGTTCACTCGCCCTGCCCTAGCGGCAGTTTGCTGTACGCGTAATCTTTGTTTATATGGCTCTACTTGTGCTGCTACGCATTTCGGGCAAGCGAAGCTTTGGAGAGATGTCTGCCTTCGATGTCATTGTTCTGGTGTTGGTCGGAGGCACCTTACGCACGTCAATCGTAGGAATGGACACGTCATTCTTTGGTGCGTTGATCGCCGTCGCCACTATCGTCGCCACTGACAGGGGCCTGGTACGCGCGCCGCTCTATCGTGCGTGGAGACGCGGAAGGCCGCTATGGTAGTGATCGAGGCTTCCAGATAGCTGACGTAGCAGCCCACATGACAAACGTACACGCGCGCGACGTGATTATTTGCCCCATGTTATGAACATAACTATCGCGGCGAGCGCCATCACTACCGTCGCGACCCAACCTAATACCCAGAGCCACGGTTGGAGGGTGAATTCACCCATCACTTCCCGCTTTCTACTCATAAGCATCACGATCACCATCATTGGGGCGGCTGCGACGCCATTGATCACGGCGGTCCAATATAGCGCTTTAATCGGGTTGATAGGTGTGAGATTAAGCGCGATGCCAGCAATGCTGGCAAAGATCAGAACGCCGTAAAAGAGCTTCGCCTGACGTGGCTTTTGCTCTAGCCCGTATTTTTCACCCAGCACGCCCGCAGCAGCATATGCAGTGGCGCCCGCTAAAATGGGAATGGCCAACAGGCCTGTTCCAACGATACCCACGGCGAATAGCCAAAATGCAAATCGACCCGCAATGGGCTTCAACGCTTGGGCGGCATCGGATGCTGACTGGATGTCCGTTTTTCCATGTGCATGTAACGTAACGGCCGCGGTTAGGATGATGAAGCCAGCGACTAAGTTTGAAAAAATCATACCGACAGATGTATCGATGCCGATGCGTGCGAGCGCGCCAGGTCCCTGTGCGGGAGCTTGTTTAAGCGATCGTCTTGGTCCAGGAGCACGAATTTCTTCGACCTCTTGGGCAGCTTGCCACACGAAAAGATACGGACTGATGGTTGTTCCCAACACCGCCACGATGGCGACAGCGTACTTCGCGTCGAACCTCGCCTTTGGGAGGACGATGCCTTTAAGGACTTCGGCCCAAGGAACGTGTACAACGAAAATAGTGCCGACATACGCAAACAACGTCAGCGTCAAGAACTTTAGATAAGGCGAGTACCGAGAAAACGGTACATACATCTGTAAGCCTAGGGATATAGCTGCGAACAGTGCTGCGTACAACGTCGATGGACCGCCTATCAATAGCTCAGTCGCGGCACCCATCGCGCCAATGTCAGCAGCCAAGTTGATGATATTGGCAACCAGAATGGATGAAACCAGTGTGTACACCAGCCAGCGAGGATAATACCGGCGCATGTTCTCTCCGAGACCTTTGCCAGAAGCGCAACCGATGCGTGCACTGATTGCCTGAATAGCAATCATCAAAGGCATTGCCAGTATCAGACTCCAAACGGTGGCATATCCGTATGCCGCGCCAACTTGGGAATAAGTGGCAATGCCACTCGGGTCATCGTCCGCGGCTCCCGTGACCAAACCCGCACTAAGCATGCGCCACATGGGCCGTGCGGGACTGACGCTCTTCTTCTTGGTCAAGGAATGTCCTTCACATCCAATCAATCGCTTGCAGAGCGCCGTCCGGAGCTACGGAGACGGTCCGTATCGGCCCCATTTTGGTGAGCGCGCGCGTGGATGTTGCGCTTAAAAGCCAAAAAATGTCAGTGCTTCGAGGCGAGAACTAACACTGCGATGACAATCGCCATTGCATCAGTCATTGCGGAGTCAAAGCAATAGATAAGATTGGGACTTTAGCTTTGAAAGCATAGACTCAGGAGCTAAAGAGGCGTCCCTGGACGGCCCCTTACAGGCGGCTCGCTCCTATCTCACGACACGATTGAATTCAATCACTTGCTTGGAGACTCAGGAGTCTCGAAGGGCCTACTAGACGTCATGTGACGAACACTCGTACGGAATGTTCACAAAAAACGCTGCCGACGAAACTTACTATCCGGTTGAGACGCATGGCAGCCTCAGCGGCACGCGTCGCTCCACTCCAATGAAAAGGCATGAACCATGACCAACAATGAAAAAAATGGCAGCACTCATCATGAGCATCACGAAAAGGCGGCCGAACATCACAAGCATGCTGCGAAACATCACGAAGAAGCCGCGAAGCATTTAAAAAACAACGACCAAGAGAAAGGTTCGCATCATGCGCATCTGGCAACGGGTCATGGGCATCGAGCACAGGAGCATGCCGCTGCGGCGAGCAAACGATTCAGTGATGAACATGGCGAAAAGTCATCGTCGGCTTCGCAGAGCAAATAGATAATTTGCAAGCCCAGAATAGAACGGGGAGCTATGGAGCTCCCCTTTTTACGACAACAGTGAAAGTCGCATTGATCGACACGTATCTAGGCAGACCATCAAGGGACGTGGCTATGCCACAGTGAAAAGACCGTCTCTCACCTTTGTTCGGCACGCCAGCTTGTACCGGCGGTTGTTAAACTCATCAACCCATCGACTCAGAATGGAGTGGCCTGTGGCCACGAATGTAAAAAATGAACATCATTCGCGCGAATATCTCTCCGCTCAGGAGTACCGATCGCTTGTCGAGGCAATCGCGGATGTTGCCATCTACATGCTCGATCCCAATGGCCAGATCATTAGCTGGAATCTGGGTGCGGAGCGCTTCAAGGGCTACCCGGCTGCCGAAGTCCTAGGCAGGCATTTTCGAATGTTCTACACCCCGGAAGATCGAGAAATAAGGCTGCCCGAGCGCGCCTTATCCATCGCAAATGCTGAGGGTCGTTACGAATACGAGGGTTGGCGGCTACGCAAGGATGGAGGCCGCTTTTGGGCACATGTCATCATCGATCGCATCGCTAACGATGAGGGCGTCGTGATCGGTTACGCGAAGGTCACGCGCGACGTCACGCCTCAGAAGGAGGCCTCCGAACAATTGGAGAGGGCGCGCAACGCGCTGTTCCAGTCGCAGAAGCTCGAGTCGATTGGAAAGCTTACCGGCGGCGTTGCGCACGATTTCAACAACCTTCTGATGATCATCCAAAGTTCACTGGAAATGATCGAAGTTAAGAATGCCTCCCCCGAGCAGATCGTGAAACTGGTGGGGCACGCTAAGGCCGCGATCAAACGGGGATCCGCGCTAACGCAACGTATGCTGGCTTTCGCGCGAAAGCAGGAACTTCGCATGGAGCTCGTCGACATCCGAGATCTGATCTATGGCATGACTGACATGCTGCAGCGATCGCTGGGACCGCGCATTCGCCTCGTCACCGCGTTCTCTGATACGTTGGAAAAAATATCCATCGATTCCAATCAGTTCGAATTAGCACTGATGAATCTGGCAGTAAACGCTAGGGATGCCATGCCAGATGGTGGGAGCCTTACGTTTTCTGCGCGAAGCGTTGCCATCGATCGCATACATCCGACGCAGCTCGAACCCGGCAACTACGTCTGCCTGGCGATAGCAGACGATGGCGTTGGCATGGACGAAGCCACTATTGCCCGGGCTACCGAACCTTTCTTCACAACAAAAGGCGTCGGCAAAGGGACGGGGCTCGGCTTATCCATGGTGCATGGCCTGATAGAACAATCCGGGGGGCGCATGCTGATCCATAGCACCAAGGACGCGGGTACACGCGTGGAATTATGGCTACCGATCGCTGGCGTCGAAATGGAAAGAAACTCGCCATCGCTCACTTACAGGAAAGTGTCTCCTTCATTAGCTAACAATCCCCTGCGCGTGTTAGTGGTGGACGACGATCCGCTCGTATGTGCCACCACCGGTGCATTGCTGGATAGCCTTGGTCATAGGGCTCTTGAGGTCCCTTCGGCTGAAGAAGCAATTTCTGTTCTCGAAAGTGATCATGACATTAATATGCTGTTGACTGATCACGCCATGCCTGGAATGACGGGCGCACAGCTAACTAACGAAGTGAATATTCGTTGGCCCGGATTGCCGGTGATGCTCGCCAGTGGCTTCGCGGAAATACATGAAGAAATTTCAGATAAGGCGATACGCTTGCCAAAGCCGTATGGGCGTGATGACCTGATTCGTGCCATCAATGAAGCTTTAAACAAGGTGCCTTCCGATAGCCTTCTCTTTAAATAATTACGAAATAGTTGGCGAGATTCACGTCGTAGCCATGATGCATAGTGACGCCTATGCCAGCTTGCACTTATAAATCCGGTACCATGTCATGACATTTTTGGAACACGATCCTTCAGCTCCGCTCCAAGGATCATATGTTCGTCGATGACATCACGCAAAACATTGCCGTAGTGGTTAGCGACTTCTGGCGCCCCATTCTGCTGTGCGAACTCAATAGCGTTAAGTAAGCTGGATGACCACTGATATAGCAAATCCATCCGTTCGTTAAAGCGCGACAAGAGCCATGCACGCAACGGGCTATGCATAACAAGCGCTTCTTTCGTACAAATGTCCTTCCCCATAGCCAAAGCTTGCGAATAGGCTGATCGATGCCATTCGGTGTGGCCAGCAGCTTCGCGCTTTACAACGAGGGGCGATGGGGCTTGGTGGTCGACTAACGTATTGATAAAAAGTCGCTCAATGCGCCTCGCATCGCGCAAATAGTCGGCTTCCATCAGGAAGCTTCTGTCCAGATCAAAGAATTCGAAGTACCTCGAGTGCAGTGCTCTCAGACGGCTAAGAGGCGCGGATGAAAACCCCACTTTCAGAATATCTTCCCCTACACATTGAAACACGTAGACAAATGTGCGGCCACGGCTCGCGAATCGAGGTGGACGATCATTGTCGAAGGCCTTCGATGTCATGTCACGGCACTCCTCATTCTCATCCATCCGTCACGCCGTGCTCTCGATAGGCACCCGCAATGCGGTACCGTCACGCCTGTTGATCGAAGCCGCGGCATGCCTAGGCCAGCAACTGTATCTGTGACGTCGCGGACCTCGATTGTGGCGTCCAGCACCAACCTGTGACTTCAGCCGCTCCCCTTTGAGTAGCCAAGCTTAAATCCAACGATGAAAGCTGTTGGATAACAGATGGCGTCTTTTGAGGCCGAAGGCCCTCCCTCCTCTACTTCCAATAACGCTCCCTAATCGCGACAAGGGACAAGTTCACACCCTAACTGCGTCATCTTTTGCGCAATATCCGCGTAACGATGTCGCATTTTTCAAAGTATCCGCGTAACCACGTCATCTTTGACAAGTTGTCGTTCGACCTAAATCGGGAAATCGACCTATGTCATTGCATTTTATGCCGTTACTCAAAAGGTTCGATCGATGACAGAGTAACGTGGGGAGCGACGTCGGCGTAGGAAATCAAGTACTGGGCTCAGTGCGAACCCACGCTGGAGGAAGCCGCTGGCGTGGACGACTCGGCGGCTGCGCGCTTGGGCGTGTCGGCTGGACACCAGGTCTTGAGGCGCTTGCCTGCACGGAACAGATCGATGCATACACGCATTTCGGCTTGGAAGGCCAAGTCAGGCGTGTTTATCGGGCAGCCATATGACAGCGGCTTGTCGTCGTTGTACTCGGCGATGCAGGTCGGCAGTGGCAATGGCTTGACCGGATGCGGGTCGCCGACCAGCGACGGCGACGGTAGATTGAGGCGCTCGTCCGCATCCTTGGGCGAAGGCGGCAACGGAGGCACGCCGCACAGCAAGTTGGAAGCCGTGCTGCGTTTGGTGGGATCGCATATGCTTTTGGTAATCGCCTGAATCGCATCGCCTATATGGCGACCCACCGCACCACCCGCTGTCTCGTTCGGCGGCGGGAAATATTTATCGAAACGCGTGGGCTTGAAATGCACGTAGCTGTCGTGCTTCATGATCTGACGATCGTCCGCGGGCTTGGTCGGTTTGATTTTGACACTTGTGTCCACCGGCGCGGGCGGTAACCGTATCGAGCCATCCATGGCGAACAAACTGGTGGCGCCCGGCGTGGCCACGGAGGCCGCCGGCGCAGGTGCCACCTCATGATCTTGCATGACCATCGCATCACGACGAGGCTTCTCGTACGACTCGGTGCGAACGTGTGGTGTCGTCGCGTGCTGCGACGACACCAACTCGGGCAGCGTGGGGGGCGCAGGCTGCGGCGCGGTCCGCCGCATGCTGGTGTCATCCTGTAAACGCACGATCAACACCTGATCGCTATCGACAGGTGCTGGCTGCATTGCAGACCACAGCATTAGCGCGAACAGCATGTGCAGCGCCAATACCAAAGCCAGCACGAGCACCTGCGCCGGACGCGTCAACGCCGGCTGTCGCCACCACCTGTGACTCAAGGCCTCACGCGTTTCGCTATTGGGTAACGCAAGGCCGCGCGCTCGCGCGCCCTCTCGTTGATGTCGGCCCTGCTCGGAATGTTTGATGGCACAGCCTCATTCAAGCCAATTACCCGCGCAAACTTACGCATATCGTCAGCGCGGGTGTTGTGGCTAATTGAGGTAGACACGTTCTTTTATCAAGGGTTCCCCTCATGGAAAGCGTAACGAGCAAACCGGCGCCGAGGGGGCTAGATGCGGTTTAGACGTGCGTTGCACGCCTCGGCTGCCAAGTTCTGAAATGGTTTACAGCTCGACAACCGATCGAGCGAACGCGCTTAACTGGCTTGCGCCATCCAAAGTTCGGCGTCGGCGCCCGCGGCAATGCGCATCGGTGCCGTTGGATCGATGGCCGCGCGCCAAATAGCTTGTGCAACATCGGGCGCACGGGTGATCGGTACGGTTGTATCTTGAAAGCCGGCAAGAACGCGCTGGAAGAGCGGCGCGTAAGCAGGATGATCCACGCCGTACAAGTGCTCGCGTGCAGTGGCACTGAAGCGCGTTTCGGGTGAACGCCCCGGAAGCACCAATCGCACGCGCACGCCAAACGGCTCCACTTCCACGGCCAGCGATTCGGTGAATGCGTTTACTGCCGCTTTGCTCGCTCGATATACACCAACCAGCGGTAAGGGTCTGAGTGTGACTGTTGAAGTCACATTGATGATTACACCCGCAGATCGTTCACGGAATTGCGGCAGCACGGCCTGGGTCATCGCCAATGTTCCAAGCGTGTTGGTCTCGAACAAAGCGCGCGCGGTTTCCAGCGGAGTCAGCTCCACGGGTATCGGCGCGCCAAACCCAGCATTATTCACCAGCACATCAATTGGCCCCGCATCGGATACCGCTTGAGCGACGCTGTCCGGATTGGTGATATCGAGCGCCAACACGATTAGACGTTCAGAGCTGGGCAAGATCTCCGGCTGCGGCTTTCGCATGGTGGCTACGACGTTCCACCCACGGTCAATGAATAGGCGAGCAGTCTCCAGACCAAAGCCGGACGAGCAGCCGGTAATGAGCACGGTGGGCATGGTGAACTCCGTTTGGATGAGAGGAGACGCCCAAGATAGGTTCTGGCGGCAAGACCTACTACACTCTAAAGTCCTGCATTCTTTCGCGAGAGTCCTTCTGTGGTCGATCCTCTGGCTGAAGTGGTCCTGCTGCTGCAACCGGTAGCGCGCTTCTCCAAACTGGTTGAGGGTGCCGGTGAATGGCGGATTCGTCGCTCCAATATTGGCGAGCCGTTTTACTGCGCCCTACTGGAAGGCCAATGCCAACTTACGGTGGAAGGGCACACTGCGATGACTCTGCAAGCGGACGATTTCGTCTTGGTTCCAGCAATGCATAGTCTGGTGAGTGAAAGCTTGGAGCCGCCCGAAGGCGACGCGTCGGAAACGCCTATCGAGAAAAGCGACGGCCATTTCCGCGTTGGGCGGCAAGATGGGGCAGCCGACGTTCGCATGCGCATAGGGCATTGCAGCTTCGGTTCGCCAGATGCAGAGCTTCTCGTGCAACTCCTTCCGCGGGTGATTCACGTTCGCGGTGAGAGGCGTTTAGCGACATTGGTGCAGTTGGTCGGCGAGGAAACGCGTGCGGAACGCATGGCGCGCGAATTAGTTCTTGAACGTCTACTTGAAGTGCTTTTGATCGAGGCGCTTCGTTGCAGCGCCGGTATATCGACAGCGCCGGGCCTTGCGCGCGGTTTAGCCGATGAGCGATTGGCGTATGCATTGCGTGCCTTCCATGCGCGTCCAAATCACCCTTGGACGATTATCGAGCTTGCTAGCGAAGCTGCGCTTTCGCGTTCCGCCTTTTTTTCGCGTTTCAGTCGAACCGTGGGCCTTGCACCCATGGAATACGTACTGGCTTGGCGCATGGCACTCGCCAAGCGCCTGTTGCGCGATGACAATCTCGGCATCGCCCAGATTGCCGAACGCGTTGGTTATAGCTCAGCCAGTACGTTTAGCGTCGCGTTTACCCGTCAAGTTGGGACGTCGCCAGCTCGATATGGACGTGTTGTGACGACCTGAGTAGCGCGTCGAACGTTGCTGAGATGGCTATTTTTACTTCGTAGTTATATAAATCGATGCCCGCTTCGGGTCGAAAGCCGACATTTGAAGAATGACTACAGCCTCTCACGATAACCCCTCTAATCGTGATAGTTGTGGGAACTGTGTCGAAGCTGCATTCTTCCCTGCCCTTGCTCAGTAAAACCCCTTTTGCACCTGGAACCAAAACCGCGCCGCTGTGCTGACATGTGGGCCAGCCAGCGCCGGCTTGTTACCGATGGGCGCGGCAACACTTGTACTGACCAGCCAATCGTGCGGAGCGGTCCAATGCAAACCTAAGCCCGCGCTATTCAGTCGCGCGCTATTGGGTCCGGGAAAGAAGGTCGTCTTGTAAGCCTGGATGTGCCCGCTGTCGACAAATGCCGAAGCCTGCCAAGGACCGGGAAGCATCGCGATGGTCAGATCGTGACGGAACTCGATTGTTGCCAGATTCCCTTCAGCGCCGGAAACCAAACCGACGTCATAACCACGTACGGTATTGGGGCCGCCGAGATAGAACTGTTCTGACGTATCCAGATTCTTGTTCGCCAACTGACCTGAAAAACCAAAATAAAACGCGTTGCCCGTATTCAGTTGCTGTAGACGCGACATGGAGTAATCGAACTTGGTGAAGCTACCCGCCGTGCGCGCACCGAAGTAGTCGGAGAACAAAGTCTGGAAATTGTCCAGATAGAGACGGCCATATGCACCGCTGATATTGAAGTTGGTGACACCGGTTGCATCGCGCTGATCGCCTGCGACCGTAGCAACCCAGCTGTTGGAATGGCGATCGGTTTCGATACCGGCGATGTCGATGTCGTCGTACAACCGCTTGTGATCGAACTCGATCTGCGCGTAAAGGTTCCCTGCGGTATTGCGGATAAACGGTTGCGAGAGGTTGATGCTCTGCGTGGTGGCGGTGCCGTGCGCTTGCAGATCGGAGAGGTCATTGCCTAGCTTGTAATCGAGACCGGTCAGGCCCAGGCCCAGCGTGGTGCCCTGCCCGTTCAGCAGATAGCGGTAGCCGATGTGACCGTAATTCATGTCCGCGCCGGAACTGACCGCGCTAACATCGAGCAGATCGCCTTGGTGAAACAAGCCGTTGACATCGAAGGTGCCGGAAAAGCGTACGCGGTTGGTATACGAATTACCGTAATCATCCATGCCCAGCGTACCGGTGTAACGCGGTGCCGAGGTGACGTTCACCAGCAGATCGGAAGTGCCTTCCGTGTCACCTGGACGCATCACGGAATTGACCAGCGCGCCGGGAATATCCGACAACAGCAGCAGGCTGCGCTCCAGGCCGTATTCGCTTACTGGATCTCCGGGCTGCAGCGGCGACAAGGTGGCACTGAGCGGATAGTGGCCGACAGCACTCTGATTTTGCAGTAGCACCTTGCCGTAACGCGCCTCGACCACCGCGATGCGCACCACGCCGTCATGCAAGGTCTGTGCTGGCACATAAGCGGTAGCTAGCGGATAGCCGTGGTCGTGATAGTAGTTACTGATCTTTTCCGCCAGATCGTCCAGATCGTTGAGACTTAGCTCATGTCCCTCGCCGGAAGCCACCAATGCATGCAGGGCATCGGCAGGCAGCAACTGATTGCCGCTGATCTGAATGCTATGCACGTAGAACTTGCTGTTGTCTTGTGAACGCTGGGCTTTCTGTTTCTGGATGTTCAGATCCAGATCGGATGACGGTTGCTGCGGTGATGGCTGCATCTGTTGCAACAACTGGCCGCTGTTGGTTTGAGGCGGTGTGACGCGCGTTTGCGCGTGCACAGCCGGTATGCATAAGGCAAGCGCCGAGCAAAGCAAAGAAAGACGCAGGGTGGCCGTATATGGCTCTGTTTTCATGGATTCACCGGGACAGTAAGACAACTTGGCGTGGCGCAGCTTGGTGTGATCGATCACGGCAATGCATCCGAGGGCAGACGCACACCGCCGTTCTGCAGTTGCAAGGCGAGGCCAGAATGGAAGTCGACGCGAGCGCGGTTGCGTTCGATCGGGCGATGACGCAACTGCTGGTTGCCGGTATAGACGCCAACCGTATCCATGTCGGCCAAACCATATGGCGTAGCAATCGGCGACGGGTGCAAGCCTCCCTGCAACTGCGCGATCCAACTGCCCTGCACACCGCTACCGCTGAAGCCCGCGCCGGTGATGTCGGCCGTGGTGGTGGTGATCGGATCGGTGATCAAGTAATCGGCAGCATCCGCGCCGGTCACCGTGATGCCGCTGACGGTGACGGTTTTGCCATTGCCAACATAGGGACTGCCGAAGATGGCCAAGCCATCCGCGAAGCTCAGCACATCGCCCGGCAACACGCCGTTGGACGTGAGCGACACCACATCCCCCACCTGCCCGTTGTACATGCGGTTGGTGCCGGTAGCAGTGACCACAATCGGCAGTGGGGTGATGCTCACCCAGTCGGTGCCGCCGGTTAGCGTGTAGTTGCTGCCCAGGCCGGAGCCGTTGCCCAACACCAGCGAACCGGTGCTGGCGAAGGCAAGCTGTGTACCCACGTCCTTGCTCGTAAGCACGCCGGAGCCATTGAGCGTCACCGTTTCGCCGTTGACGCCGGTCAGCACGCCGTTGTTGCCGAACAGGCTGGCGTTCGCGTCGGTGCCCCCGTCATAGACACGCGTACCGGTGAGGTTGAGCACGTACGGCGTGATCGTTGCGCTCGTAGTGGCCGTGGTGTTGAAGGTGTAATCGCCTGCATCGGCGCCGGTTGCGGTAATGCCGCTGACGGCGATCGACACGTTGCTGCCGGCGTTGGGCGAACCGAAGTTGGCCGCGCCGTCATGGAAGTTCACCGTGTCGCCCGGCAGCACGCCATTGCTGGCCAGCGTCACGCCGGCGGTGGTGTTGCCGTCGTAGGTTTTGCTCTGGCCGGCAGCACCGACGTTAATGGCGAGCGGCGTGATGGTGACCCAATCGGTGCCGCCAGTCAGCGTGTAATTGCCACCCAGCGCCGAGCCATTGCCGGTGAGCGTGTAGCCACTTAGGCCGTTGCTGGCGAAGGGCAGCTGTTGACCGACATTTTTGCTGGACAGCACGCCGGAGCCGCTGAGCGTCACCGTTTCGCCATTCACGCCGGTCAGCACACCGTTATTGCCGAACAGGCTGCTGTCGGCGCCGGTAGTGCCGTCGTACACGCGCGTGCCGGTGAGATTCAACACGTATGGCGTGATCGCCAAGGTGTCGTTGCCGCCGGTCAGCGTGTAGTTGCTGGCCGAGCCTGAGCCACTGTTCAGTGCCAGCGTGCCAGCGTTGAAGTTGCCACCCGTGTAGCTACCAACGTTCGCGCTCGTTACGGTGCCGGCACCGGTCAACGCGAGCGTTTCACCGTTCACGCCGGTGCTGATCACGCCGTTGTTGCCGAAGGTGCTGGCATCGGCATCGGTGTTGCCGTCGTACACGCGTGTGCCGCTCAGATTGATCACGGCCTTGTTGATGGTCAGCGCGTCGGTGCCGCCGATCAGCGTGTAGTTGCCGGCCTGGGCAGAACCGTTGCCGGTCAGTGTCAGCGTATTGAGGTTGAAGCCTTGCGAGCCCGTGCTCGAACCGATGCCCATATAGGGCGTCGCACTCGCATTCGCACTCGATACCGTGCCCGAACCGCCGAGCGTTAGCGTTTCACCGTTCACGCCAGTCAGCACGCCGTTGTTACCGAACAGGCTGCCGTTGGCGCTGGTGCTGCCGTCATAGGCGCGCGAACCGGTGAGGCTAAGCACGTACGGTGTGATCGCCAAAGTGTCGCTGCCGCCGGTCAGTGTGTAGTTGCTGGCCAAGCCCGTGCCGTCGGTCAGCCCCAACGTGCCAGTGCTGAAGTTGGCACCGGTGTAGTTGCCCACGTTCGCGCCGGCCACGGTACCCGCACCGGTTAGCGTGATGGTTTCGCCGTTCACGCCGGTGCTGATCACACCGTTGGTGCCGAAGGAGCTGGCACCAGCGTCGGTGCCGCCGTCGTACACGCGCGTGCCGCTGAGATTGACCACCGCCTTGTTGATGGTCAGCGTGTCGGTGCCGCCGATCAGTGTGTAATTGCTAGCTTGGGTTGCGCCATTGCCGGTCAGCGTTAGCGTATTGAGGTTGAAGCCTTGCGAACCAGTGGTCGAGCCGATGCCCGTGTAGGGCGTCGCACTCGCATTCGCGCTGGATGCTGTGCCCGAACCGCTCAGCGTGAGCGTTTCGCCGTTCACACCGGTCAGTACGCCGTTGTTGCCGAACAGGTTGGCATTGCCGCCTGTGGTACCGTCATAGGCGCGCGCACCGCTGAGATCGAGGATGTACGGCGTGATAGCCAAGCTATCGGTACCACCGACCAGCGTGTAGTTACTGGCCAAGCCTGTGCCGTTGGTCAACCCCAGCGTACCGGCGTTGAAGTTGCCGCCCGTGTAGTTGCCTACGTTCGCGCCCGTCACCGTGCCTGCGCCGGTCAGCGTGAGCGTTTCGCCGTTCACGCCAGTGCCGATCACGCCGTTGGCGCCGAAGGCGCTGGCGCCGGCATCGAGGCCGCCGTCGTACTCGCGCGTACCGGCGAGGTTGACTATGGCGGGAGTGATCAACAGCGTGTCGGTACCACCGATCAACGTGTAGTTGCCGGCCAGACCTGTGCCATTGCCCAACTGCAACGTGTTGAGGTTGAACCCTTGCGAGCCTGTCGTCGAACCGGTGCCCATATAGGCAATCGCGCTGGCATTCGCGCTCGACACCGTGCCCGAACCGCTGAGCGTGAGCGTTTCGCCATTTAAGCCGATCAGCACGCCGCCGCCGAACAGACTCGCGTTGGCGCCAGTGGTGCCGTCGTACGCGCGCAAGCTGCTGAGGTTGAGTACATAGGGGGTGATCGTCACCCAATCTATGCCACCGGTCAGCGTGTAGTTGGTGCTCAGTGCCGCACCATTGCCGGTGAGCGTGTAGCCGGCCAAGCCATTGTTGGCGAAGGCCTGCTGCAGACCGACGTTCTTGGTGGACAGCGTGCCGCTACCGCCCAGCGTAAGCGTTTCGCCATTCACTCCGGTGAGTACGCCGCCGGCGCCGAACAAAGTGGCATTAGCGTTCGTGGTGCCGTCATACACGCGTGTGCTGGTGAGATTGAGCACGTAGGGCGTGATCGCGAAGCTGTCGGTACCACCGGCCAGCGTGTAATTGCTGGCCGAACCCGTGCCATTGCCCAGCGCTAGCGTGCCGGCGTTGAAGTTGGCGCCCGTGTAGCTGCCCACGTTCGCACCCGTCACTGCGCCCGCGCCGCTCAACGTTAGCGTTTCGCCGTTCACGCCGGTGTTGATCGTGCCATTGGTGCCGAACGCACTGGCATTGGCGTCGACGTTGCCGTCGTACTGGCGCGTGCCGCTGAGATTGATGATCGCCTGGCTGATATCGCCAGTAAGGCCGACAGGTTGCGTGAGGGTGTAGTTGCCCTGGTCGCTGCCGGCAAGCGTGATGGCGGCGCTGACGGGAATGTTCGTGCCCGCATTCGGCGTGGCAAAGCTGCCGACGTCGCTGCCGATGGTGACGTTGTCGCCGCTCAGCACGCCTTGCAGTAGCTGCGTGCCGCCCAGGGTTGCCGTGGTTGTGCCGTCGTACGTCTTGGTATCGACGGTGGTGCCGATGATGGTCAGCGGCGCTGGGGTGATCACCAGCGTATCGGTGCCGCCTATCAGCGTGTAATTGCTAGCCAGACCGCTGTCGTTACCCAGTTGCAGTGTGCTGAGGTTGAACGGCTGCGAGCCGGTGGTCGCGCCGGTGCCGGTGTAGCTGCCCACGTTCTTGCTCGACACCGTGCCAGAGCCGGAAAGCGTAAGCGTTTCGCCGTTCACGCCAGTGACTACGCCGCCGCCGAACAGGTTCGCATTGGCGGCCGTAGTCGTGTCGTACACGCGCGTGCCAGTGAGGTTAATCACATCGGGCGTGATCGTGAACGTGCCGTTGCTACCCAGCGTGTAGTTGCTGGCTAGGCCCGAACCATTAGCCAACGCAAGTGAGCCGAGGGTAAAAGTCCCGCCGACCTGCGTATAGGTGTTCACATCCTGATCTGTCACAGAACCCGCGCCAGTCACCTTGAGCGTTTGGCCACCTACGCCAGTGTTGATCGTGCCATTGGTGCCGAACGCATTGGCATTGGCATCGACACCACCGTTGTACTGGCGCGTGCCGCTGAGATTGATCACCGCCTGCGTGATGGTGCCGGTGAGCCCGGTGGGTTGCGTGAGGATGTAGTTGCCTGCATCGCCGCCGCCAAGCGTGATGGCGGAGGCAACGGAGATGTTCGTGCCCGCATTCGGCGACGCAAAGTTGCCGGTGTCGACGCCGATGTTGACGTTGTCGCCGCTAAGTACACCTTGCAGTTGCTGCGTGCCGCCCAGGGTTGCCGTGGTGGTGCCGTCGTACGTCTTGATGTTGACGGTCGTACCGGTGATGGTCAGCATGGCTGGCGTGATGACCAGCGTATCGGTGCCTCCGATCAGCGTGTAATTGCCGGCGAGGTCGTTACCCGAACCGGTACTGCCGCTGGCGACCAGCGCCAAGGTGCCGAGATTGAAGGGCTGCGAGCCGGTGGTCGAGCCAGTGCCGGTGTAACTGCCAACGTTCTTGCTGGACGACGAGCCCTGCCCGCTCAACGTAAACGTGTCACCGTTCAGACCAGTGAGCGTGCCGAACAGGTTGCCCATGCCATCCGTGCCGGCGTCGTACACACGCGTACCGCTGAGGTTGAGCACGTAAGGCGTGATCACGCCGTTATTGCCCGCGGCGGATGTCGGCAGGATGTAGTTGGACAGCAGCGTGCCGCTACTGGCAACGAAGTCCGACACCACCAGGGTCGATTGCACACCCAGGCCAGTGCCAGCGTTGGACGTGACATAGTTGGCGGTGGCCGACTGCGGGATCGAGGCGCCCTCCCCGCTAGCGAAGCCAGTCAGTGTGTAATCGGAAGCGGTCAGCGTGGCTGAGTTGGTACCGTCGTAGACCTTGGTGGGACTGCCGGTGATCACGGCGGTGAGCTGTTTGGGCGTGATGTTCGCCGTGAGGCCACCAGGCTGAGTCACCACGTAGTTGCCTGCGCTTGTGCCACCCAGGGTGAAGCCGCCTGCGCTGACAGCGAGATTGTTGCCGACGTTGGCCGTGCTGAAGGCGCCCTCCGCGCCACTCACATCCAGCGTCACGTTGTCGCTACCGAGCACGCCCTGCAGCAACGCGCTGAGGGTATTGAGCGAGTCGGCGGTGCCGCCATCGTAGACCTTGTCGGCAGCGGTGACGCCACTGATGGTGAGCGTTGCGGGCGTGATATTGGCGGTCAGGCCGCTGATCGGCTGGAGTTGGTAATTGTCCTTGGCGCTGCCGGAAATGGAGAAGCCATTCGCGGTAACCGCGATGCCGCTGCCCACATTGGATTGCGCAAACGTACCGGAGGTAGAGGTGATCAACGTGACATCGCCCACGTCGGTCGCCACCAGTCCCGCCAGCCCCGCGGCAGTCACGTTGAGCGTGTCATTGGTGTTGGTGTCGTAGATCTTATTGGTGGCGAACACGCCCGTGATGAACAGAGGCGCTGGCGTGATGTTGCCCGACCCTGAAGCGCTATTGGCCAGGGTGTAGTTGGAGAGCAGCGTGCCGCTGCTCGCGCTGTAGTTGTTGGCCGTCAACGCACCGCTGATCGCAATATTGTTGCCGGCGTTGGCGGTGCTGTAGTTGAACGGCGTGGTCGGCGTGATAGTCGCGCCTTCGCCGGCGACGAAACCGCTGATCTGGAAATTGGACGAGGTGAGCTGCGCGATCGAACTGCCGTCATACACCTTGTTGAGATTGCCGACCAAACTCACCGTCAAGGGCGCCGGCGTAATGCTGCCCGTCGTGAACACAAAGGTGGGGAAGGTGTAATTGCTGGCGCTGCCGCTGCTGAAGGTGAAATCCGAAGCGTTGAGCGTCACTTGGAACGGCTGGTTGCTGCCGACGTTCTTGCTGGCGAAGAAACCAGTGATGTTGGCGTTGACAACGGCGGCATCGCTGCCCTGAAAACCGGTCAACGAAAAGTCTTGCGTATATGATGGGCCGCCATCGATGAGGGTATTGAGCAAAAAGGTGTTGGTACCGTCGTATACCTTGCTCACCGGCTGGTTAAGACTGGCTGTGATGCTTACGCCCACCGCCGCTGGGGTAATGGTGCCGAAGCCGCTGGCCAACGTCGGCAGTATGTAGTTTGACAACAATGTGCTGCCAGCTGCGCTGTAGTTGCTGCCGTTAAGCGTGGTACTTACGCCCTCGATACCCGCGTTGGCCGACGCGTAGAGGCCGGTGGTCGGCGTATTGACCAGCGAGATGCTGTCGCCGCCGATCAGGCCAGACAAGGCGTAATTGCCGGTGCCGAGCGTCGCATCGGTGTTGGTGTCGTAAACCTTGGTGGGGTTGTTGACGATCGAGACAACCAGCGGCGCCGGATTGATCGTGCCCAAGCCGCTCACGCTACTGTTGAAGCTGTAGTTGGACAGCGACGTGCCCGAGCCGACCGTGAAATCCGATGGCTGCAGCGTAGCCGTCACACCGATGTTGGTGCCAGCGTTGGGCGAGGCATAGATCGCCGGGCTCTGCGAAACCACCCCACTCTGGCCGCCCACAAAACCGCTGATAGTGAAATCACCCTGCGTCAGCGTGGCGGCATCGGTGCCGTCATAGGTCTTCGCCGGACTGCCGTTGAACGAAACAGTCAACGGTCGCGGCGTGATATTGGCGGTAAGGCCGGTCGGTTTGATCACCGTGTAATTGCCTGCCGCGGTGCCGGTGAGAGTAAGGCCGCTCGCGGTCACGGCAAGGTTGCTGCCGACGTCCGATTGGCTAAAGGTGCCAGTGGCCGAACCGGTGAGCAATGAAACGTCGTCACTGCCGACCACACCATTGAGCGTGGCGCTGCCGACGTTCAAGGAATCGGTGGTGGTGCCGTCGTAAACCTTGTCGGTGGCTGTTACGCCACCAATGGCCAGCGCCTTGGGCGTGATGTTTGCGGTGAGATTGGTCGGCGCGATCAGCTGGTAGTCGTCGGCCTTGCCGCCAGTAAGCGTGAAACCGCTGAGGGTGACTGCGATATTGTTGCCAGCATTAGTGCTGGCGAAGATGCCTGTGCTGCCCGCGGTGCTCAGCGCAACGTTGCCGGAATCCCCTGCAATTACGCCAAAGATGCCGACGTTGCTGAGATTCAACGTATCCGCGTTGTTGCCGTCGTAGACCTTGTTATTGGCCAGCACGCCGCTGAGCAGCACCGGCGCCGGCGTGATCGTACCCATACCGATGGCGGAGGTCGGTAGCACGTAGTTGGAAAAATTAGTGCCGGCGTTGGCGACGAAGTTAGTGATGGAGAAGGTCGCATTGACCTGCTGCGAGCCGGCGTCGGCACCGGCATAGGCGACGGAACTGGGTTGGTTCACCGTGGCGCCCTGCCCGGCGGCGAAACCAGTGAGCTGGTAGTTGGCAGAACCCAGTGTCGCCGTGGTGGTGCCGTCGTAGACCTTGGTGGGATCGCCAACGATCGACGCCGTCAGCACCGCCGGGTTGATCGTGCCGATATTCGCGCTGGCCGTGCCCGACAAGGCGTAGCCATAAATCGGTATGCCTGCGGCGTTGGTGATGCTGTAACCGGCGATAGCCCCGGGCGTAGTCACGCCGATATTCGAGCCGGCGTCGCTCGACTGATAGGTGCCCGCCGCCGAAGCGACGATGTCGCCGTTGATCAGCCCGCTGTCGGTGAGATTGGATGCACTGAGCGTTGCAGTGGTGGTGCCGTCATAGCTTTTCGACACCGTGCCTGTCAGGCCGGTCACCCTGAGCGTGGGCGCCACGCTGTAGAGAAAGCCATTGCCCGATGCCGCAGCGGCCGTCTGATACGGCGCGTTGTACTGAATGAAATTCGGCGCAAGGCCGCCAGTGGTATCCAGCGTGGGATTGGTGGAATAAATCAGCCACGATGCAGATGTGCCCGTGCTCACCGCAGCACTGCCGGCGCTGTTGACGAAATTCGCGCCCGTGGCGAGCGTGACGCCCGCGCCGCCGACAATCGATGCGCCACTGGCGATGGTGAGATTGGCGCCGCTGGCATCCATCACCACTTTGCCTGCGCCGTCTACAGGAGCATTCACGTTTATGCCGTGCAACGCATCGAGCGTAAGCGTGGCGGCCGCATTGCTCCAGCTCACCGCGGCGTTTACGTTGATGTCGCCCAAGCCAGAACTTTGGGTGCCTGCGCCGGAGGCACCCGTCGACGTAGTCTGTTCGGTGACGCTGGTGCCGCCGTTGAGCGTTTGCGAAATGGTGGTGGCTGCAGTGCTATCGATGGTGAGGTCAATCGGGTCGACCAACCAGGTGCCGGCCTTGCCTTGTGGTGCGGCAGCGGTGATATGCGCATTGCTTGCCAGATTGAAATGGGCCGCGGAGGTTTCGATGGAACCGCCGGCGCCGCCGTTCAGCGCACTCGCGTCTAGCGTGCCGCCAACGTTCACCTGCCCTGCCGTCATGCCGCCCAACAAGGTGATGGTGCCGTTCTGATTCTGCACCGTCTGCGCCTGCACCACGCCGGTGTTATTCACCACGCTGGCGAGCAACGCATCCTTGGCGCCGGCAGTCATGATTACGCGACCGCCATCGGCCACGATCAACTGGCGGTTTTCGGCCAAATTGTTGAGGGTGCTCTGATCCACCTGCAGATGCACCAGCTGGCTGCCGGTGAAGGTGAGCGTAACGGCGCTACCGCCGGCCAGCGCCACCGTGCCGAGCTGCGCGGTGATAGTGCCCTGGTTGGAAACCTGATTGCCGAGCAACGCGACATAGCCGCCATTGGCCGCCGCAATGGTGCCGCGATTGATGACGCTACCCTTGCCCGATCCGCTGAAGCTGCGATTGCTGCTATCGAGGGTGCTGTCATCGACATCGAGCGTGGACGCCACCAGGCCGCCGACATTCACTTGTGCGCTCTGCCCGAACAGCACACCGTTCGGATTGATCAGCCACACTTGGCCGTTGGCGTTGAGATGTCCGTAAATCTCGCTAGGTGTGCTGCTGAAAATGCGATTGACCGCGATAGCGTTGCTACCCGGTTGCAGGAAATTCACAGTCTGGTCGGAGCCGATGTTGAAGCTCTGCCAGTTCAGCATCAGTGTCGAGCTGTCCTGGCGGATCGTGGTGACATTGCCCACTTGCTGGATCTGCGCGGCGCCGGACACGATTTGACCGCCGGTCGGCGCCGTGCCCGCGCGCGCAAGTCCGGGCATGCTTAGCGACATGGCCAGCAGCGAGAGTGCCATGACACGTTGGCCGGCCACACCGCGCTTGCGCGAGCCACCGCTTGCTCGGGTGGAGTGCGCCAGTTCCGAGGCTGGTACCCATTGGGAAAGGGAGCGGTTCCAGCACAACCTGTAGATGTGGTTCATGAGTTCAACGCGCCTTTGAAGAAATAAGTTGTGAGGTCGAGCCGCATTCATGCCGGCATACAAGACCATCAGAGCGGGATGGATGAGGCGGGGTAGCGATGCGGCGCCCATCAGATCGCGCGCGAGGATTTGACGTGCCCGAACGGTGGAAACGACGGACACTCGCAGGGGCCAGCCAGAGCGTGTGGCGGAAGCCATGCGCCGTCATCCGTCTCACCTGCAGAGCCGCGGACATATAGACATTTCCATTTACTCGTCCCTAGGACATTGGGCAAAGGCCAATGAGCAGCCACGACAGCGAGTGATGTGCACCTCAAGGATCCGGCACGAAAGCGCCCGGGCGCCTACGGCGGATCATTGATTCAGCTGTGCGGTGAACTTCTTGGAGCACTGATCATTACCTTGGCTCCTCATCACCTGCGTGGTCGCTCTCGCGCACGCCACCGAAGGCGTCACCACTATCAGGATCGTCGCCTTGAACAATCCTGGAAGTTCACGTCATGTCGCTCGATCATTGCCAACACCCCCTGCTGAACAGCTCGGCCAAGCGTGGCCCCGCATACCCGATGCATGCGGCAGCGGACACGCTGCTTGCGTGACTGCGAGTGGGCTTGGGTCGATTGATGCGAAAGTTACGCCCCTGTCCATTCGAGGCATCCCTCGAACGACGCGTCATGCGCGATGCAATTCCAATTGCAGCCACATGACTTTTTCTTCGATAAACGACGCGTAATCCGTTATCCGGACCCACTAGCGTGTGGGTATGCTAGGTGAGAAACCGTCGACACCAAAGGCACAAACTCGGGAAGTTGCGTCACGCCGTGCGTGACGAAAGGTCATTCCGGCAAAGCCGCGCATTCGGCTTCTTTCCTCGCTGCGGCACTCTGACCCCGCGCTAAAGCCGAGGTGCGCGGGCGGCGACTCATCGCATACAGCTTTGCCGCAGCGGACACCGCATGGCGATCGAATGGAATATTTTTTGTCACCGGGTCACGCTTCGGGCATGCCATTGCATTGCTGAAATGCCCGCTTACCGGCAATCCCTTCCAAATTTTCTTACCTATCCGCTTTAGCTCGGGACAACGACGTCAACGCATGCTCAATCGACTGCATCTACGCTGCGTTCTCGCAGGCGTTGCCGAAATGCGCTTGGCGTAACACCCATGCGCTCACGGAAAGCTGTAGTGAAATTGCAGGCGCTGCGGAACCCGACCTGATCGGCGATGTCCTGCATGCTCATGCGCGAATTGGTCAACAGCTCCCGTCCGAGGCGCAGCCGCTCGTCCCTGATCCACGCGAATACCGTCATATCTAGGTATTGGCGGAAAATGGCCGAGAGCTTCTTGTCGTGCGTCCCTACCTTGTGCGCGATCTCGGCCAATGCCGGTAGCCTGGCGAGGTTGGCGCCGATGAAGCGCATCGCCGCGCGCAGGATCACCTCGTCCGGCGACAGGAGTGCCTGCGGTGTGGACGGCTCGGACGCTGCGGCGCGCGGCGCCAGCCGCAGGTGGATCCGCACGCGCGCCAGCACCTCGGCAGGCAGGCATGGCTTGAGTACGTAGTCGACAGCGCCATGCAGCAGCCCATCCAAACGCTCATCTTGAGCACCTGCAGAACTGAGGAAGATGATCGGGATGTCGCGTGTCTGCGGAGATTCCTTCAACAGGCGGCTGCCGGCGAGGCCGTCGACATTCGGCATTCGCACGTCCAACAGGATCAGATCAGGCGTCAATGCCACTGCGCGCTCGTAACCTTGCCGCATATCGGTCGCTACGCTCACGCGCAGCTGCTCATTGCGAAACAACTCGGTGACCGCGCGTATTTCCTCGGGTCGGTCATCGATGACCAAAATAAGTGGTTGATTCTGTATCAACATCGTACTGCCCACCCCCTGACCGGTGCACCGCAAGCCTCTTGCGGTGTGCGCCAGCTGTATGGATAGGCCGAGTATAGGACAGCTTCGCCTGACACTCCCGTCGCCCAAAGGCCGCGTCAGCCCCTCCAAAAGATCGTCCCGCGGGGCGCGACTAAGCTTTCACCGCGCCCCGCCATGCCCCTTTTATCGGCCTGGCTGGCATGACGTACGCGACTGCAAGACGGATGCTGCAAAGTGGATAACCCGGATAATCTGCTGGACTTATATCTGTTGACTCTGGTGGTGGAGGCCGGCGGCTTCTCTGCCGCAGCGCATCGCGCTGGCACCACCAAGTCAAGACTCAGCCGCCGGATCATCGAGCTGGAGGAACGGTTGGGCGCTCAACTTTTGCATAGAAATGCGCGCCGCTTTTCCGTCACCGCAGTCGGTGAACTGGTGTATCGGCAGGCACTGTTGATCCGTGAGGCTGCTGCAGCCGCGGAAGCGGCCGCCAGCGAGGCAAAAGGTTCTCCAGGCGGCCACGTACGCGTCCATGCAGACAGCCGATTGCTGCCATTGCTGGAGGACATGCTGGAGGGATTTTCGCGCCAGCGTCCATACACGCGAATCAGCGCCATGCAAGGGGACGATGATGTCGATGCGTTGCTGGAGCAGCGGGCGGACATCGTGCTTCGCATGGACGAAACGCTGCCTGATAGCGCCGATATAGTGGCGCGCGCACTGGGTAGTGTGCACCGTGTGCTGGTAGCCAGTCCGCGGCTGCTGGCGCAACCGGATCGGCCGGAACATCCGGATTTGATACCTGATCAGTATTACCTCAGCCACGCCGTCGCAACACCATCACGGCAACAAACTCCTACGTCACGCCGTCGGCCGTCTGCACGTTTCACAAGCAACAATGTCTCGGCTTTGCTGGCAGCAGCCAGGGCCGGTATGGGCTACATGCGGCTGCCGCTCTATTTGTGCCACACGGATCTCCAGCAAGGCAGCTTGCGCACCGTATTCGAATCGCACAATCCACCGCCGCTGCCATTGCACGCGCTGACTTTGCAGGAAAGGGCGATGAGTCAGGCTGCCATGAGCTTTGTGCAATTCGCGCGACGGCATCTTGCACTTTCACAGCTGCCGGGTATCACTCCCATTGATAAGTTTGATTGAATATCGCCTGCGCGCGACAAGCTTTCGAGCCCAGTGTGCGGCCATGCCACTAGGTACTCAGCTCAGACGCCTGCGCAAGCAAGCGGTTGATGCGGGTCAGCAACAGCTTTCCGCTGGCCGGCTTAAGTAAGGCATCGTTGAACTCCAGCACTTCGAAGCCTTCCGGACGCCGCGACGGCAGCGACGAATAGAGCAATACAGGCAACGCGGGATAATGCTGTCGCACCATCTGCAACAGCTCCCAGCCACCCATGCCTGGCATCACCTGGTCAGTGACGACCAAACTGACTGACTGTCGGCGTAGTAGCGCGATTGCTTGCTCACCGTCGGCAGCAGAAAGGCTCTCGAAGCCAAAACCATCCAGCAAATCGCAAAGCATCTCTCGACTCTGCGTCTGGTCGTCGACCACCAGGATCGTGTGCCCCGCACCGTTGACCTCGCCCGCGGCGCCATCGTCTTCGAACAGGTCCGGTTCCAGCTCGCCTTCCTCGGCCAACGGCACGTTCAGCACAAAACCGAAGCGGCTGCCCCCGCTGGAGGCGGCCTCGATATTCAAGTGGCTGTCCATTCGTTCGAGGATCTGCGTGACAATCGCCAGCCCCAGGCCATAGCCGTTATATGGCGTTGCATTACTGCCGCGGGCAAATGGCAGCGACAGATGCTCGCGATCGGACGGTTCAATGCCGATCCCGCTGTCCTCGATCATGAAATGGAGCTGAGATCTTCCCTGTTGTACCGGTGTTGCCGTCACGGTAAACAGGATGTAGCCGTCGCTCGTGAACTTGGAGGCGTTGCCGATCAAGTTCATCAATACTTGGCGCAGCCGCCGGAAATCCAATTTTACCAGTGCGGGCAGATTCTCGGCGTAGCGGTATTCAAAGCGATTGCGGTGCTTCTCGGCGAGCAATGCGGCGTGTTCGACCAGGCCTTGCAAAAAGGCATGAAGGTAGCCGGGTGATTCGACCAGCTCCAGGTCGGCAAGCTCGTCCCTGGAAAATTCCAACAGTTCGTCGATCAGGTCCAGCTGCTGGCGGACGTTGCTTTCAATGAGGCTCGGATAGTCGCGCTGTGCATCTCCCCCGCGCCATTGCCGCACGCAGTCGATGATCCCGGAGAGTGGCGAACGTAGGTCGTGGCTGATGCGCGCAAGCAACATGCTGCGCGCACGCATGGCGTTTTGTAGCTGGCCCGTTCGTACCGTCACGGCCTGTTCCAGCCTTTGGGCATGCTTCACCAAAAGCCGGACACGCCAGCGCCAGGCAAGCACGATCGAGACGAGTGCCAGTAGGACGGCAGCCGCATAAGCGAGGCTGCTGCGCCACCACGGAGGGCTCAGCGTGAATGTCAGGCTGGTCGGCGCGGACAGGCTGCGCTGGTTCTCATCGATGGTCTGCAACTCGAACCGGTAATCCCCGGGCGGCAGCGAGGCGTAACGCAGCTCTCGTGTCGACGCCTCCACCCAGTCGCTATCGATGTTCGACAGGCGATAGCGAAAGCGCACCGGACTGCCAGAACTGTTTCCCAGCACCGCGAAGCGAAGGACCAATGCACCGCCCACATCGAAATCCACCCGTTGTCCATGTCCACGCAGTTCGTGTGTGCCATACAGGGCCGACACCAGCCTTGGATTAATCTGGCGCGGCGCCAGCAATTCCTCCGGCTTGAGCAAATGCGAGAGACCGATCGGCGAGCCTATCCATACCGATCCGTCTTCGTCCGCGTAGAAGGCGCCGTGGTTGGTCTCGTTCCAGAGTAACCCGTCGCGCATGTCCAGGCGCGTCCAGTGCCCCCCGTTCAATACGTCTACGCCGCTGTTGCCGCCCACCCATAAGCGCCCACGATGATCGGAACGTAAAAAGTACACACGGGAATCTGCGAGCAGCGGATCGTCGATAGAAGTCAGGCTCACGCTATCCGCATCGCTCACCTTGCCAACCAGCAGACCCGGTTGCAGCGAGCTTAGCCAGAGCCTCCCGTCAGGTGTGACCTGGACACTCTCGAATCCGCCCAGGATTTCCTGCGGCAAGACGCGCACCTGGCTCCATTGCCCGGCGGCATAACGGAACAACCCCGAACTGCACGCCAGCCACAGACGGCCGGCGCCATCCTCCGCCAGATCCGAACACATCGACGTGGGAATCAGACCCGGAGCGGTCCGCTCCACCCGGCCACTTTCTGCATCCACTCCGTAGAGCCCGCCCAGGGTGTAAGCCCAGAATCGCCCATGGCTATCCTGGAAAGCACCGCGCATCAAAAACGGCAATGTCGCCATCACGCGGGTATTGCCGCTAGCGGGTTCGTAACGCAATACACGTCCGTCGAACAGGAAATACCAGACCGAGCCGTCCGCCGCGGCCAGCACCGTGCGTGTCTGGTGCGGCGGAGCGACTTTCAGCGGCCACGGTTCTGCACGATCCCCGGATGGTGCAATCACGCTTCCACCCCAGTCGTCGGCCACCCACACAGAACCCGAGCGAGCGCGCGTGATCGACCAGATCAATGAGCCGCTCAAGCCCTGCGCCGCCGTCCAGTTCTCCACGGCGTCACGACTGCTCCAATGCAGAAGGCCACCACCATAGGTACCGATCCATACCGTGTCATCCTGATCAACGATCAACGATGACACCCCGGCCTTGGGCAGCCCCTCATCGGTACCGAACAGCTCCCAGCGCTGTCCATTCCAGCGCGCCAGGCCAAGCGAACTGCGAGTCAGCATGCGACCTTCACGGTCTTGGACGATATCGATGCTGGAGGCGGCCACGTCCGCACTGTTCCCTGGCATGTCGCGTGCGACAAATGCATCGCCGCCTTGCGGAAGTACTCGCACGGCATGGATGCCACGCACCCACAGGCTACCGTCGCTGGCGCCGAGGAACCCTAGCCATTTGTCTGCCGGAACATTGGCGTCCGGACCGTAGCGATGCAATTGTCCGTTACGCAGGCTGCACAACTCGGTGCCACAACCGAACCAGGTCGTGCCTTGCCGATGAAACACTGCACTGACCTGACTGAGTCCGGAGAACTCGCGCAGTTGCTCGCTGCTGAAAGGCGAGCTGGCTTGCCAATGCCCTCTGGTGTCTGATGTGAGCAGGAGCAGGCGGTTGCCACTCACCAGCCACATCCCGCCGTCCTCATTCGCTGCCAGCGTCTGCCCTCGGTCGGCCACCAATGGCTCGCCTTTTGGACGGATCCAACCGAAGCGCTCATTCTCGCGAAGTTGCAGGCCCGCCCGAGACCCGACCCACAAGCGTCCCTTAGCGTCCTCCGCGAAACTGATCACCTCGGAAACCTGGAAGCCCTGCTCTGCCCCGACCTCGCTGAAGGCCACGCCGTCAAATCGATAAAGGCCCTTCTCCGTACCTACCCAGACGAAGCCTTCGCGGTCCTGATGAATGCGAACCACAGAAAGGCTGCTCAGCCCGCTGCTCTGGTCGTATACGGTGAGCGGAAGTTGGGCCGCCAAAGTCTTCGTGGGCGGCATCAGTCCATTGAGCAATAACCAACCCGTGAGTACGAGACTCCACCAGCCTCCTTTCCTGTTACTGAGTGCTGATGACATCGAACTCAGGCAAGCGCAAGGCGTCCGCCCACATCTGCAACGAGATTTACCTGAATTTTCGGTCAATGATTGAGTGGGGATCACGTGCCGTAACCTTACGAAGATGAGCCATTCACCTGAGAGTCGTTGCGGCGAATGGCTTTCTATACCGCTTTAGCGAAGTGTGCAGGAACCTACGACTATCTTGCGCGTGTGTCATGTCAGATTGAAGTACTCCGAAAATGATGACGCTTGCAAGCGCTACGGTGGCCTATTCGAGTCATCTCGCTTTTAGCAACGGCGAGAGCCGATCAATCGTGCCCGCGATACGTTCGAGATGCGGATACTGCAATGTTCCTCGATAAGGGATAACTACGTCGCGAGAGTTGCCCTCCATCGTCACGCGTAGAAGCAACGGTTTCGTCGCGGTCATTTGCACGGCGGTCAGCAATTTCTGCGTCGAAAAAGGTTGCCCATCGACTTCCACGACGTGTGCGCCGGCCGACAGACCGGCCTGGAATGCCGGACCATTCCAAGTCACCGATGCGATGTGGCCGTCTTTCTCAATTTGCAGGCCAATCGAATAGTCGAGATTACTCGCCCCGGCCTCATCCTCGTCCTGTCGGAAGGTTTCCGTGGAAACGTTGTTGTACGTGAGCTTCCAGCCGGCTCGCGCCAAACCGGCCATCGCGTCGTCTGTATCGTGGCTGCGAAGATGCTGCTGTAAAAACGTTGCCCAATCGTCCGGGGCGATTTTGTTCAATGCGTTACAGATGTCCTCGAAGGTATACGTCTGCGTGGTCTGGCCGCTTCTTTCCGCATCGAAAAAGCTATGCGCAAAGTCATCCAGGCTGCGTGTATCGTGACTCAGCTCGCGCAGTCGAGCGTCCACATCCAGCCATAGCAGAACACCCTCGGGGTAATAATCTTCGCGTCGCTGCCAGTCGCGCCACGGTACACGATGCCCCGCCATGTAAATGGCATCGTTGGTGCTGTCCTGCAAATTTTTCCAGGCGCGCCCTTCGCGATGAGCGACGATAGCCGCATCCAGCGCCAACTTGTCCAACGTTTGTTGGGTGTTGCGCAGACCTGCACGTGCTGCAAGAACACGTCCCCAAAATTCGGTTTGCCCTTCATACACCCACAGCAACGATCCGCCGACCGGCTGATTGAATGTGGGCGACCATAGATCGGCCGGCTCGTGCGAACGACCGTTCCACGCATGTACGAGCTCGTGCGCAATGAGGTCCAGATTGTTGAGTTGCTGCGACGGGTCGTCGACGTAGGTGGCGGGAAGATTGTTTTCCCCCTCCTCCAGATGTTCTGTGCCACCGCCCGGCGAGAGGACATCACTCAAAGTGACGATGGCGTCATAGTGGCGATACGGTGCCGTGCCGAACGTTTTCAACGTTTGCGCGACAAGAGCCTGCATGTGCGCGATTTCGGTCGGTGTCATGGCAAGATCGTTAGCGCTGTCGGCAAGCATATCCAGCGCCACAGGTTTTGCATCGCGATGGTTAAGCACGATGCGGCGCGTGTAGCGGCCGGCGTATACAGGGGCGTCCACGAGTTGTTCGAGCGTGACCGGCTGAAAGCGTGACGTTCGATCGTCGATTCGTTCGAATGTTAAGGAAGTGAACGGCGTTAAGCCCGGAGGCAGCGCAAGTGTCGCCGCGACCGGCAAATCTCGCACATACCACCCCGCTGGATAGAGCAGCACACGTTGCCAAGGCAGTTCGACCATGTCCGGACGCAGCAGATGCGCGTTAGATGCGGCAAGAAACTGGAAGTCCAGCGTGATCGTATGCGCCCCCTTGGGCACGTCGATGTGGAAAGCGTACATGTCGATGGGATCGCGCATCCAATCCACACGCGTACCGTCCACATGCACTATCAAACCCGCAAGATCCGATATCGAAGCGGTTGGAGCATGACTCGCGGTCTCCCAATGCGGATACAACAGCACCGTATCGCCGGCCTGTTGAACGGGTATGGTCTCGTGGATGGAAAAGACCTGATGCTCTGTGTCGAAGGCCTCGACGCGTAACCCGATGACGCCGTTATAAGCACGATCCTGAGGAGTGGGCAGCGGCGCAGGCAGTGGCTTGGCGATCGGACCCACACCGACTTGCGCAGCAACCGTACAAGTCATGAACACCAACACCGCAGCCAAGCAGAGCGTACGCGACCGTGATCCACGATGCCTATTTCTGCCGTCGCTAATCGCATTTACATCCATATTCGCCATTTTCTAATCGTGTCTCGCGCCGGAATGTACAGTTATTTGAAGCAAATTTACGGAAATTAATCTCGACCCGCGAGATTGTCGACAATGAACGCAGTAAGTAGGCCGCTTAACTCAACCGGGAAGCGGATACACCTTGTAGAACTCGCTGGCGATCTTCCACTACCCGTTGACCTTCAGCAGCGTCAAACTTTTCCAGTCGTGACCCGCATCATGGGTGTGCGTGTCTCGGGTGACAAAATCAAGCGACACCTCAACTTCGGCGATCTCTGTTGCTGTAACAGTGAGCAGCATGACCTTGCGCTGATGAGTTCGCTGCTTGGACGTATTGCTCCTATCGCGTCTTAGATGCACACAGCATGAGGCGACGTAGCGGGTTTTTTGGGGGGGGCACGTGTGGTTATTGATATTTATTCAATCAAATGATTTAGTATTGCCGGAAGGCTGTCCCATCGGCACTCTCTGGCGAGGCAAGCATCGCGTGAGCACGAATCTGGAATTCCCCATCGGCCAGCGGGTGCAGGCGCTGTGGATGACCATCCATCGCGAACATCGCCGCAATGGCGTCTTCGAAAAGCGCGCCTTCGACAGAACGGACCGCTGAGATGAGCAAAAACACTGTTTCCATCGGCGGCGCCAGCGGCTTCTGGGGTGACAGTGTCACCGGGCCGATGCAACTGGTCGCGTCGGGTCGTGTCGACTTTCTGGTGTTCGATTACCTGGCCGAGCTGACCATGTCGCTGCTGGCGACGGCTCGCATGAAAGACCCGTCATTGGGCTACGCCACCGATTTCGTGAGCGTGGCGATGCGCGCGGTACTCAAGGATGCGTTAGCGCGAAACATTCGCATTGTCGCCAATGCGGGCGGCGTCAATCCGCGCGGTTGCGCAGCGGCGCTGCAGGCGCTGGCCGACGAATTGGGATTGCACGTGCGCATCGCGGTGGTGGAAGGAGACGATGTGATGTCGCTGCTGCCCGCGCTTCGCGACGAGGGAGTGCGCGAATGGCAGAGCGGTGGGCCGCTGCCGAATAAAGTGGTCAGCGCCAATGCCTACCTGGGTGCGTTGCCGATCAAGGCGGCACTGGATGCAGGTGCGCAGGTCATCATTACCGGCCGCTGTGTCGATAGTGCGGTCACGCTTGGCGCACTGATGCATGCCTTCGATTGGACAACAGATGACTATGATCGCCTTGCGGCAGGTAGCCTCGCCGGACACATCCTCGAATGTGGCTGCCAGGGCGTTGGCGGTCTGCACACCGATTGGGAATCCGTGCCCGATTGGGCGCACAGCGGCTATCCCATTGTTGAATGCCGCGCTGACGGCAGCTTCACCGTCACCAAGCCCGAAGGCACCGGTGGTCTCGTAACTCCGGCGACCGTTGGCGAGCAGTTGCTCTACGAGATCGGTGACCCTGCACGCTATGTACTGCCCGATGTGGTGTGTGATTTCTCGCAGGTGACCTTGACCCAGTCCGACGAGCACCGCGTGGAAGTGAGTGGTGCATGCGGCCGCGCGCCGACATCAACTTACAAGGTGAGCGCTACGTATGCCGACGGCTATCGCGCGACAGGCCAGCTCACCGTGGTCGGCTTCGATGCAGCCCGCAAGGC
>FSXU01000135.1_pt1 | contig 37859 bp, 37 predicted proteins | sample 1638421 | NCBI WGS metagenome assembly FSXU01 (sample SAMEA3914788, study PRJEB12502) | metagenome | biome: forest; material: soil | place: Canada | collected 2011-07-03 | depth 0.1 m
AAGATCTGCGGAACCAAAAAGAAACGGATTTTATATTTAGTAATACTATATAAAAAATAGTTGGAAGTGAAACATATTAGAAAATCGAAATCTATATTCGGAGATCGTCAACATGAAAATGCCACTACTGGCTGTTGCGTTTGCAAGCGCTTTTCCCATATCGGCATTTGCGCAAAGCAGCGTCACATTGTTCGGTATCGTAGACGCAGGGATAACGTATACGAATAACTCGGCCGGGAAAAGTCTGGTGCAGGCTCAAAGCGGCATTGCACAGGCTAACCGGTGGGGATTGAGAGTCTTTGAGGACATCGGAGGCGGTACAAAGGTCGTCGCCACTTTGGAGAACGGCTTTAATCTCTTCAATGGCAAACTCGGGCAGGGAGGGGCGGAGTTCGGGCGGCAAAGCTTTGTCGGAGTGACGAATCCAACCTGGGGTACTTTGACGCTGGGCAGACAATATGATCCGGTGGTAGACATGGTTCAGGTAACGACCTTCAACGGACACGCTGGCCCGTACTTCGCCCATCCGAGCGACATCGACAATACCGACAACGCCTTCCGTATCAACAATGCGGTGAAGTACGTCACGCCTACCTGGGGCGGTTTGGCGGCGGAAGGGCTGTACGCGTTTGGCGGTCAAGCAGGGAATTTCCGCGCAGACAGTACCATAGGGGGGGCGCTCAGTTACGCCAACGGGTCGGTTTATCTCGCTGCCGGCTATTTCTATGCCCTCAACCCCGCACAACAATTTCCTGACGGCAATTTCGTGTCGAATGGCACGCCAGGCGTATCGAATGGTGAAGGCGCCTACGGATACGTCGGTAACCCGCGGAACATGCAAACGATCAGCGCAGGGGGAGTTTACACGGCCGGCTCGCTGCAGCTCGGTCTGAATTACTCCAATGTACGATTCGACAATGCGGACGGGGTTATCGGAAACACTGTCTCCTTCAATAGCTATGAGAGCTGGGCGCTTTACTTCGTGACTCCGGCCGCGTCAGTCGGCGGAGGATACACGTTCACGGAAGGCAAGGTGGACTTCAACGATGCTAGGCCCAAGTACAACCAGTTCAACCTGTTTGTCGATTATGCGCTGTCAAAACGTACTGACGTCTACGTGATGGGCGTCTATCAAAAGAGCTCAGGCGGCGCAAATGCCGATATCTACCAAGGCATAACCGGACTCCAATCGAGTACCACAGCGCAGGTCGTTGCGCGGATCGGCATGCGCCACAAGTTTTGATGACTATCAGGCGACGTCGAGTAGTGGAAGTGGCTGGCGGCAGGTCACAACACGATCGGCGTAAACCCCGCATTTCGCTCGGCGCACGTGTACGGTTAAAGTTAAACGATGCTTATGGCGCATGGCGGTGAGATAAACCGGGGGGACAATTGAAAGCAAAATTACGACCCAACCTCGCGGCGCTTCGAGCGTTGGAATCTGCGGTCAGGCATCAAAGTTTTTCGCTGGCAGCGGACGAGCTCAACGTGACGCACAGTGCGGTAAGTCACCAGATACGCCAGTTGGAAGCGCTGCTGGGCAATCCGCTCTTCTTCCGGGTGGGATCCGAGGTGATTCCCACTCCGGAATGTTCGCGACTCGCGGAGCGGCTGCGCGATGGTCTCGGCGAAATTGACGCTGCCGTTAATGAAGCCGCATCGCAAGGCGCTCCTTTGCGACGGCAACTCAACGTAAGCGTGATGGCGGACCTTGCAAATGTATGGCTGATCCCAAGGCTATCGGATTTCTCCACGCGATACCCCGAGATCGATCTTTCGCTGACGGTGCATAACGACATCGTTCCTCCAGATCCACACACGGTGGACCTCGGTATCTGGCACCGCCGGATTGACCGGGAAGGCTTCCGTTCGGAGGTTTTTCTGCGAGACCAGGTCATAGCGGTGTGCAGTCCGGATTTTATGGCGGCACATGCACCCCTAACGGTGGATCGGCTGCCCGAAGTTCCGCTTCTGCATTTCAGCAGGCGCTCATGGAGTGACTTTTTTCAGGCGGCAGGGCTTTGCGATAAAAGGCCGACACCCGGCCCCACCTTTAGCGACGCTGCCACGCTACTGAATGCTGCACTGGCAGGTTTAGGCGTTGCGCAGATGCGTCTCCAGCTAGCGCATCCCTTTTTCGATAGCGGGAAGCTGATGCGCGTCGGAACCGTCCAGATTCAGTCGCATCTGGACTACTACTTTGTGTGGCCCGAAGATAGCCCACGTGAAGCGGCCATTCAATGCTTGCGAGAGTGGCTGAGGCTGCAATTTGCGGTGCCGTTTGACAAAGCGATCGACGGGCCGGATGAGCGGTCGGTCCGGTAGAGCGATCAGACACGAACTGACGCGTGAATAGATGGCACGGCGGGGAACGCCGTGCTTCCCGCGTGTTAGTGAATACCATGGAGCGCGGCTGCGGCGATCACCATGACGAGACCGACCGCCCATAGCCAGAGGCGGCCGCCGCCCGCTGCCCCTTTCTTCACGGCTTGCGGTGCTTGCGCCGCGGATGGCTCCGTTTCGGTAGGCGTGCTTTGCTGCGTGACTTCTGTCCGCGTTTCACCCGGTTCCGTCACTGCCTCCGTAAAGTGAGCGAAGAATTCTCCCGCCAGCCTCTTCGCGACGCCGTCGATCAGACGCGCGCCGACCTGAGCGAGCTTGCCACCCACCTGCACGTGTGCGCGGTATAACAGCCTTGTGTTGTCACCCTCAGTGTCGAGATTCACCTGAGCGCCGCCTTTCCCAAAACCAGCCGCACCGCCGGAACCTTCGAACGTCAGGGAATACGACTCGGGGGCGCGCAGATCGGTCAAGATCAGCTTGCCGGTGAAACGTGCTTTGATCGGCCCGACGGCCGCGGCCATCACCACCTTGAACTGATTTTCTTCGACGCGTTCGAGCGATTCGCAGCCCGGCACGCACACCCGTAATATTTCTGGATCGTTCAGCGCTGCCCACACGCGTTCGCGGGGCAATTCCAAGATCTGTTCTCCGGTCAATTCCATTTAGTTCTCCTATGGCTGCTGACTGTTTTGCTGCAGACGACATAAGCAAACGGGCGCTGTCTGGGCATAAGCCGCCTGCGGCGCCGGTTGCAGGCGATCGGCTCATTCACGTGGCAGTCTCCGGCGTGTTGGCCAGCATGGCTTGCTTGAGTTCGCGCTTGAGGATCTTGCCGTAGCCGTTCTTGGGTAGATCGTCCTGAAACCGGATAAATCGAGGCTTTTTGTAGCCGGCGAGATGGTCCCGGCAAAGCGCTAACAATTCGGCCTCGCTCGGGGACGCGCCAGGCCGTGGCCGCACCACTGCCATGACCGATTCGCCCCAGAGCCGATCCGGAATGCCAATCACGGCTACCTCGAGTACACCTGGGTGCAAGAGCAGGACTTCTTCGAGTTCGCGGGGGTACACATTCGCGCCACCCGAGATAATCATTTCCTTCTTGCGATCGAGGAGGAAAACATAGCCGTCGGCGTCGCGGGTGCCGAGATCGCCCGTGTGGTACCAGCCGCACTTGAACACCTCAGCCGTGGCTTCCGGCTTGTTCCAGTAGCCGCGCATCACCACGTCGCCGCGTATCGCGATCTCGCCGATTTCACCGTCCGGTACTGGCCGGTCTGCTTCGTCGAGAATGGCGAGTTCGATGTCGTCACGGACTCGTCCCGCAGACGCGAGGCGGCGTTCCGTGCTGGCGTCGCCGGACAACTTGTGATCGTCGCGCGTCAGCAGAGAGATTGTCATGGGCGATTCCCCCTGGCCATAAACCTGGCACAGGATTGGCCCCCATTGACGAATCGCACGTTTGAGATCCTCCACATACATGGGCGCGCCACCATACCCGAGGAACCGCAACGATGAAAGGTCGTAACGATCGATGCCGGGTGCGTTAAGCAGCATGGTGATCATAGTGGGTGCGATGAAGGCGATCTTCGTCACGCGGTGTTTTTCGATCAGCTCGAATATCTCGTTCGGGTCGAAGCTGGCGGTCGTTGGAATCAGGTGTGTGCCTGCGCCAGCGGTGATCGGGATTGACCACAGGCCGCTGCCATGAGTAAGGGGTCCGGGGTGGAGTACGACATCGTCAGGGCCGAGCTGATAAACCTCGCGCGGGTAGTGGTCAGACATGAATTGCAGGTTGGCATGGCAGTTCATCGCCCCTTTGGGCTTGCCCGTCGTCCCCGACGTATAGAAGAGCCAGGCGAGATCGTGGGGCGCACAATCGATATCGGCGCTGGCCGGATCACCGTCCTCGATGAGATCTTCATAAGGCATCGACCAGCCCGTGTGCACTCCGATACCGATCAAAAGGTAAAGATCGGGCAGCGTTTGACGTACAGTATCAAGACCCACTGTAAAGTCTTCTCCGAAGACGATCGTGCGGCAGCGAGAATCTTCGAGGATATAGGCATATTCCTTAGGATGTGATCGTGCATTGATCGGCACGGCCACAGCGCCCGCCTTGAACGTGGCGAACAATGACTCCAGCAATTCCGGTCCGTTGCGTTGCAGAATGCCGACGCGGTCCCCTGGGCGGATCCCGTGCGCGCGCAATTGCGAAGCCAGCCTGTTGGCGCGCTCGTTGAGCGCCCGGTAGCTGAGCCTCGTATCGCCATGAATGACAGCAATATGATCCGGATGTGCAGCCGCTGCCTGCGTGAGCGTTGAGCCGATATTCATGCCTTTAGTCCTTGCGGTGGGTATGCCTCGCCCTCGACATGCATCTCGCCGTAGCTGAGCCGGGCGTCTGGCTGCCGAGGATTGTTTGAAGAGCGTGCGTTTTATTCTTTGCCGCTGAGTGCTTCTGCCGCGTCGAGCACCGCGGCGACGATGCCGTCATATCCGGTACATCGGCACAGATTGCCGGACATGCCTTCGCGGATGCTTTGCTCGGTTTGCACGGGTTGTCGTCGGAGCAGATCAACGGCGGTCAAAATCATCCCCGGCGTGCAGAAACCGCACTGCAAGCCGTGCTTGCGGCGGAATGCGTCCTGAACTGGGTGAAGACGCCCTGCCTCGGCGAGGCCTTCCACTGTCGTCAGTTCATGACCTTGGGCCTGGACTGCGAACAGGAGACAGGATCGGACGGTGACGCCATCGAGCAAAACGGTGCAGGCACCGCAGACACCATGTTCACAGCCGACATGCACGCCCGTCAGGCCGAGCTCGTGACGAAGGAAGTCTGACAGCAACATGCGTGGCTCTGCAGTGCCCGAGCGGGCTTGCCCGTTCACGGTAGTCTCAATGTCGAGTTGATCGGTTACTGACATCAGGTATCTCCTTTCCGGCGTGCCACATCGGCCAGGGCGCGCCGCAGTACGGTGTTCAACAGGTGACGCCGGTAGGCCTCGGGGTAGTGAGGGTCGCCGTCGATCTCGATGTTGTCGATGGCCTCTCGAATGGCAGCGGCCTCCTGGGACGAGCCGAGCGTGTGTCCCTCTAGCGCTGCCTCTAGCCCAGCGAGCCGCCGTGGCGCGCCGGTGCCGCCGGACACGGCCGCCCGGATAAACGTGATGCGTCCGTCGGAGGCCGTGTCCAGTACGAGCGCTGCTGCGGCGATAGCGAAATCGCCGTGCCGACGGGAAACCTCGATAAAACTGGATCGGCTCGAGGCTGGTGGCACATTCATGCGAACGGAGCGGATATATTCATCGTCCTTGCGCGTTGTATCGAGGCCGCCACGGATAAAGTCGGAAACTGGGGTGGTGCGAACGCCGCGCACTGAACGCAATTCGACTTCGGCACCAAGCGCCACGAGGGCGAGCGGCGTCTCGGCGCCCGGATAGGCTAGCGCCAAGGTCCCGCCCAGAGTGCCGCGATGACGAACAGTGCGATGAGCGACATGGCGCACGGCATCGCGCAACAGCGGACAGGTCTGCGCGATGGTCGCGGAATCCTCTACAGTGGCGTGCCGTGTCAGCGCGCCGATCTGCAGCGTGTCGCTGTCCGACCTGACAAAATCGAGTGTCGGTAATACGTTCAGATCGAGCAACACAGCAGGCGAGACGACCCGGAAGTTCATCATCGGGACGAGGCTCTGACCGCCCGCCAGCAAACATACGTCTCCGCCATGCTCGGCGAGTGCCGCAACCACCGCGTCTTCGTCCGCCGGTTGTACGTATTTGAAGGGCGCCGGTTTCATGTGGCCTCCGAGATCTGCGACCAAAGCCCTGCAGGCGTGACGGGCAGCGCGCTGGTGAAGATCCGGTACTGCGCCAGGGCGTCGTCGATCGCGCTCGCGACCGCTGCGGGTCCCGACATGGCGCTATTCTCCCCGCAGCCCTTGGCCCCTAACTCTGAGAAGGGGGACGGGCCCCCGTGATGGCCGATCGACATCGACGGGGCTTCGGAGGCTGTCGGGCACAAATAGTCCATGAAGGACGCCGAGAGCATCTGACCATCTTCGTCATAGTCGACGTGTTCATAGAGTGCGCCGCCTATACCGTGCGTAATGCCGCCGGCAATTTGACCATGGATGAGCTGCGGATTGATCGCGCGTCCCACGTCGTGCATGGCGATGTACCGCCTTACCTTAGGAATGAATGTCTCAGGATCGATCTCGACCATGGCGAGATCCGCCATGAATCCGTAGGTCGCCGCGGAATTGACCCGGTTCTGTGAATCCGGTGAGGCGAGGTTCTGGGCGGTATAGCTTTCGCTGACGTGGAGCTGGATATCGGCGCCGGGTGGAAAGTCACCGCGATTCCACTGGACGGAGCCCGCGATTTGTCGGAGTGACAAGCTGACGTCGCTCCCCGGCCATGAGAAACGGCCATTGTTGATCACGATCTCGTCGGGTGGGGCCTTCATCAAATATCCTGCGATGACACGTAGTTGCTTCGCCAGCCGCAGCGTTGCGCGTTGCACCGCGCCACCGACCATCACCGAAAAGCGGCTGGCATACGAACCGGTGGTGATCGTCCACGGCGTGACGTCGGTGTCGATGCGGTTGACGACATCGACGTCTGTCACGGCAAGCCCGAATTCGCGAGCGACAATTTGTGCCACGGTGGTCGCGTGGCCCTGCCCGGAACCGGCGGTGCCGACCTGAACGCGCAGGCGTCCGGACGGATCGAGCGCAATCTGGGCGAAGTCGCCGCTTCCGGACTTTGGGTTGTATCCGGGTCGCGAGCGTTCTTCCGGCGTGAGCGACAGCGTCACATAGCCGATGTTCGAGGCGGCGGAATGGACTGCGGTAGCGATTCCGATACCCACAAGTCGCCCCTCGCCCCGCAACGCATCGCGCTCGGCTTCCCAACCTTCCTCGCTCGCGATTGCCAGTGCCTTGTCGAGGCAGCCCGCGTAATCGCCGCTGTCATAGAGGCTTCCGGTCGTGGTTCGATAAGGGAACTCCTCCGCTGCGAGGAAATTCCGGCGGCGCAGTTCGATGCGATCGATGCCCATTTCCAGGGCGATGCGATCCATCAGACGCTCCAGCGTGAACATATATTGCTGGCCGCCGTAGCCTCGATTGAGCCCGGTGGGCAGCTTGTTCGTCAGGACGCACGCCGCCTCGATCTCGCCGCTCACAATACGGTAGGGGCCAGAGAAGGTCGTAAGCGAGCGCATGACGCAAGACGGCTCCGGTGCACGGAGATAGGCCCCGACATTTTCCTGCAGGTTCATCCGAATGGCGTGGACACGCCCATCGCTGCTGACGGCGGCCTCGACGTGCGTGTTGCGGTCGGTTCCACTGGCGCTGCCGAGCAGGTGTTCGCTGCGATCCTCGATCCACTTGACAGGTCGACCCGCAAGGCGCGCACAAGCCGCCATCAGAGCCATGTACGGGTAGATCATCGCCTTGTTGCCGAAGCTTCCTCCGATATCCTGTGGGAGGATCAGTCGGATGCGGGAATCTGGCACGCGCAAGGCACGCGCCATCACGGGCATCAGCGAAAACGGCCCCTGGAAGTTGCCATTGATGACGTAGCTATCGGTCTCCTGAAGATATTCAGCGATCACGCCGTAGGTCTCAAGGGGCGTGGTGTTGTACTTCGGAAAATGCAGGTCGACGGCGACGATCTTGTGTGCCGCGGCGAAAGCGGCGTCCGGGTCGCCGTAGCGGTAACGTTGCGACCAGACGATGTTTGACGCGAGCGAGTCATGGAGCCGAGGAGCGTCTTCTCGACACGCCTCGGTGATTTCGACCGCGACCGGCAACGGATCATAGGCAACCTCGACCACGCCCGCGCCGTCTTCGGCCACGTAGCGATCGCGTGCAAGAACCACGGCAACGGGCTCGCCCACATAGCGGACACGATCGATCGCAACCGCCCGATAGGTGGGTGCTTCTCGGATGATATTCGGAAACGCATCCAGCACGCGCGCGATGTCCGCGCCGGTGTAGACGGCTTGGACACCTGCGGTGGCAAGTGCGTCGGACGTGTCAATGCCAGTAATGTTCGCATGTGCATAGGGACTCCTGACGATTGCCGCATGAAGCGTGTGTGGACCGACAGGAAGATCGTCGATATAGCGGCCGCGCCCGGATATTAGACGCAGGTCTTCCAGTCGACCTTCGATCTGCGGGAATGGCGCGTCATTTGAGTCCATGTCAGCTCGCACGTTTAGCGCCCCGTGAACTTGGCGGGGCGCTTTTCCTTCCAGGCGGCGACGCCTTCCTGGAAATCCTTCATGGCGCACAGCACGGTCATGGCCTTGCCTTCCATCTGGAATCCGCCTGCCAGTGACGTATCCGGCGCGTGAGACACGACCTGCTTCGCGAAGGTTGAGGCGAGAGGCGAGAGTTTTGCAAGGTGATGCGCGAGGTCGTCGACTTCCTTGTCGAGTTGGTCAGGCTGGTAGAGCCAGGTGACGAGACCCCATCGCTCCGCCTGCTCAGCGGTGATGGGCCGGCCGGTTTGCACCAGGGCGCGGGCTCGCCCCACGCCCATCAGGCGGACGGCTCGCTGCGTGCCACCACTGCCCGGGAGCGCGCCGAGCGTTACCTCCGGAAACGCGAAGCGGGCGGCCGGTGTCGCAATGCGAAAATCGCACGAGCAGGCGAGCTCGAGACCGCCGCCATAGCAGTGCCCGTCGATCACGGCGATCACCGGCTTCGTGCAGCGCTCAGGCGCGGACATCGAGTAGGCCAGATTGGCGAGCTGGCGGGGCGGCACTTCGAGGAACTGGGGGATGTCGCCGCCGGCGCTGAAGCCCCGTCCAGCAGCGGCGCCACGCATGACAATGACGCGGATCCGGTCATCTTCTTCGATCATGTCGAAGAAACGGACAATCTCAGCGCGCATCGCCATCGTGATAGCGTTGAGCTTGTCCGGCCGGTTAATGAACAGGCGACCGATGGGGGCGTCTTCATCGATCTTCAGCAAAAGGTTTTCGGAAGCGTAGTCGAAGTTCATGGTGTTGATTCAGTAGAGATTGCGGGGTGGGTCAATCAATGTCCTGAGACTTGATGATCCGGGCAAAAACAGGAAGGATCTGGGTGATCGCAAAGTCATGCCATGCGGGGTTGGGGCTCGCGCAGCAATCTTCGACGACAGACACGGCGAAGCCTGCATCGTCGGCATATCGGGCGGCGCTTTCGACGACCAGGTTGGTCGCCGTGCCGGCCAGATAGAGCGTGTTCAGCCGCTTGCTGCGTAGCCATTCGAGCAGCGGTGTGCCGAAGAATGGACTCACGCACTGTTTGTGGTACACCATGTCGGCGGCCTCAGGCGCGATCGAGTCATGGAATGCGGCACCCCAGCTACCGAGCGTTGCCACCTTGTTCTCGCGGGCTTTGGCGATCCGCGGGGCGACGCTAAGTACATCGGAATAATCATCGCGGTAGCCAAGCCCGACATACACGACCGTGCCACCTTTACGGCGTACGCTGGCGATCAGGGACTGCAGATTGGCAAGCACGTTGCGCTCCGCCACGATCTTCGCCAGTCCTTGCGCGCCGATCTTTCCGTCGGGGTGCACGAGATCGTTCTGTACGTCGAGCACGAGCAGAGCGGTGTCATTCAATTCGGACATCGTGGATTACCTCTTCTCTTCGTTGAATACCTGGATTTCGGCCGCGCGTTTGGATAGGGGTCACCCGGCCGCTGCGACCAGCGCGATTAGCTTGTCGTCGTCGATGGGCCGCTTGGTGCGCAGCGCCTCGGCCTTGATGTCGGCAAGGATGGCCGGGATCCGATCCGACGCTACAGTCAGCCCGAGCGAGACCAGTTTTGCCTCGACCGAGGCAACGCCCGATTTCTTGCCGAGCACGACGCGGCGCGACTGCCCGACGAGTTCCGGGACATAGCTCTCCGCACTGAACGGGTCTTTGAGCAGGCCGGCGACTACCATTCCGGATTCGTGAGCAAATGCGCCACGCCCCACAACCGCCTTGTGCGCCTGAAGTGCGATACCCGAGCGTGCTTCCACAAGTCTGGAGACGTCCATGAACTGCGAAAGATCGACACCGGAATCGACGCCGTGCAGCACCTTCAGGGCAAGTGCGGTCTCCTCAAGGGAGGCGTTGCCGCTACGCTCTCCGATACCATTGACGGTGACCGACATGTATTGGGCGCCCTGCGCCAGTCCAGCCAGCGTATTGGCCACCGCGAGCCCAAAGTCGTTGTGGCAGTGAATCTCAATCGGAATGTCCGATACCGCGCGGATTCTCAGCACTAGCAGGCCGACGATGTTCGGGGTAGCGCAGCCTGTGGTATCGACGATGCGAACGCGGTCAACTGTTTCTTCCAGCGCGAAGGTTTCGAGCAAACGGGCGAGAAACGGAAAGTCTGCGCGGGTTGTATCGAATGGGCTGAAGATGCACGCGAGACCGCGTTCCTTGACGAGCGCGGCTGATTCCAGCGCGAGCTTGATGTACTGATCATCGTCAAGCTTCAACTTGGCTTTGCGCGAAATGGCGCTGATGGGAAGGCTGATCCGCGCGCCCCACGCGCCACATTGCGCAGCGAGATCGATGTCGTCGCGCCGTGCTCTTACCAGCGCGCTGATTTTGGCCCGCAAACCGAGCCCGGCGATTTCCTCGATGGCAGCGCGATCCTCCTCGGATGAGGCAGGCGTTCCGGCCTCGATCTCGTAGACGCCTAATTTGTCCAGAGCGCGCGCGATGTCTACCTTATCTCGACGCGTGAACACAATGCCTGCCTGCTGCTCACCATCGCGTAGCGTGCAATCCGCAACCCGGACCTCCGGATGAAATTGCAGCGCAGCATGTGCTTCGTCGGCGAAGGGGCTCGTCTCCCAGAGTTTTCTGGTTTCGTCTGACATGATGTCTCCGATATGTCCGGCGCCTCTAGTGGCGCCTGAGTCGATGGCCCCAGAATGCATGACTGGCTTGCTGGCCGGCAAACGAAGAAATCTCATCTCCGCTGTGAGAAAGTTTCGTTTCCTTCCTGATGGCCGACAGTCGAACATCCTGAATACGGATTTGCGCGGTAGTTGACCGGCGCATTTCCGAAAAACACAAAAGCATGTCAGGAGACGTCGTGGCTTCAATTTCAGCGATGTAAAAATCATGGACAGCGTAGATCTCGAAGTCCTGAAGTCCAGTGCACGCTGGCTCGAGCAGGGGCATCGCGCGTTATTGGTCACGGTAGTCAAGACGTGGGGTTCGTCGCCACGCCCCGAAGGCGCGATGCTGGCCATCCGCGACGACGGCCTCGTGGTGGGATCAGTCTCGGGCGGTTGCATCGAGGACGATCTGATCGAACGAGTCAGGCAACGCGGCATCGAGCAAACGCTGCCGGAGGCGGTCAAGTACGGCATTACGGCGGAAGAAGCGCATCGTTTCGGGCTGCCTTGCGGCGGCACGATTCAGTTGGTGCTCGAGCCGCTGAGCCGCCACAGTGGGATTGCCGCCTTGTGCGATGCGGTTGAAAGCGGTCGACTGATCGCGAGGCGCGTCGAAATGGCCACGGGCGCGGTGCATCTAGGTCCCGCCGAAGAGACTGACGGCGTCGACTTCGACGGTCGACACCTAGTGACGATCCACGGTCCACGCTACCGGATGCTGGTGATCTGAGCGGGGCAGTTGTCGCGCTACCTTTGCCATATCGCGGTGGGCCTTGATTACCAGGTGACAGTCTGCGATCCGCGCGAAGAGTACACCGACGAATGGGGCGTGCCCGGCACGAAGGTCGTACACACCATGCCCGACGACATCGTGCTTGAGATGAAGCTCGACGAGCGCTGCGCCGTGATTGCGCTGACGCATGATCCGAAACTTGACGACCTCGCGTTGATGGAGGCGCTCAAGACGCCTGCGTTCTATGTCGGCGCGCTTGGGTCTCGGCGGAATAACGCAGCGCGTCGAGAGCGGCTCAAGGAGTTCGATCTGAACGATACCGAACTGGCGCGGCTGCGCGGGCCGGTTGGTATTTATATTGGCAGCAGGACGCCGCCGGAAATAGCCGTGTCGATTCTCGCTGAAGTGACCGCGGCAAAGAACGGGGTACCGCTGCCTACGTTGCTTCAAGTCGAAGGTGCGAAGTCGGCGCGTGAAGTTGCCGCGATCGGTGGTGCGACTTGCAGCGTCTAAGGAGACGTCGTGGCTTTTACTTCAGAGATCGCCTTCGAGAGATATACCGTTCGCACTGTGAGCACGGTCGCGCTGTGTGCGCTAGTTACCTTGCTGGACGGATTCGATGCTCAGGCGGTGGGTGCATTGGCGCCAACGCTGGCCCGTCACTTTGCCGTGCCGGTCAGTGCGCTAGGCCCGATGTTCGGCGCGGCGATGTTCGGGCTTGGTATCGGCGCCGTTGCGATGGGTCCAATCGCCGATCGTTGGGGGCGCAAGAAGTCGCTGATCATTTCGACCTTAGTGTTCGCAGTTTGCGCGCTTTTGACTACTCGAGCTATTTCGCTGGATCAGTTGGTGATCTGTCGTTTCGCGACCGGCCTCGGACTCGGAGGTGCGTTACCCAACACGTTGGCATTGGCGGCCGAGTATTCACCACGGCGTTTCGCAGGATTCGCAGTGGCCGCCATTAGCGCGTGTGTGCCGGGAGGAGGACTGCTCGGCGGTCTTGCGGCAGGAGCAATTTTGTCTCAGTGGGGCTGGCAGTCGTTCTTCGAGCTTGGGGGCATGGTGCCATTGCTGATCGCGATCGCTCTCGTCTTCTTTCTACCCGAGTCGCTGAAATTTCTTGCCGCGCAAAATGCAGACCGACCGGTGATCCAAAAGCTTTTCCGCCAGATCTACCTGCGTGATGCCGCCGACGAAGAACTCACACAGTTGAGGCCAGCCAGTGTGTTGAGCCAAAACCCTATCAGCGCGCTTTTCACTGAAGGGCGAGCAACCACTACGGTTTTGCTGTGGCTCACATACTTCATGAACCTCCTGATCATGTACTTCATCGTCAGTTGGTTACCCTCGCTGTTGGGTTCCATCGGCCTGCCGCCGGGCGCTGGCGCGCGGTCCATCGTGCTTTTCAGTTTGGGTGGGATTGCTGGCAGCCTGATGCAACAGGGGATGTCGCGGTATTGCGGTTCGTCACCGGTGATGATGGGGCAGTTTGGTGCTTTCGTCGCCGCAAGCCTGTGGCTTGCCAAGGGACACCTTGACTATGACTCCACGATATTCGTAGCCTTCTTGGCAGGTTTCTGCGTCGTGGGCGTACAGATTGGCCTCAACATCTTCGCGACCGAATTCTATCCAACCACCGCTCGTGCAACTGGACTTGGATGGGGGCTGGGGATAGGGCGGATGGGCTCCATCGTCGGCCCATTGCTCGGCGGCGTCATGCTCCGGGCGCAGTGGTCGGTAGCGGAGATATTTCTAGCTGGCATCGTACCGGCAGCCATCGCCGGATGCGCAGTTGCGGCAAACGGTGCACGGGTCAAGGGGCATGTCGGGCTCGATTCAATGAATTGACTCATTCAAAGGACGTCTGCGGCGCCGTTTGCTTCGCTAATGACAGCGTCGCTTCGGAGATTCTTTCTAACCTGGAGGCGGAGAATTTTATGTCGAGGAACACTGTCATTGTCACCGGAGCAGCAGGCGGTATTGGCCTCTCGTGTGCGAAATCGTTGTTGAGCGAAGGACATCTGGTTGCAGTGCTGGACATTTCAGCCGATCGATTGGATCAGCAGTTCAACAACGAGCCATATGCGATTCAGGTTCCCCTCGACGCCGGATCGTCGGAAAGCTGTCGTGCGGCGATTAATGAGGCACACAGCCGTCTTGGCGGCCTCGACGCATTGATACACTTTGCTGCTATTTGGTCGGGGACTCCGTGGGACAAATCCGATGCGGCCGAGTGGCAGCGGATGTTGACAGTGAACCTCACGGGGAGCTTTCTATTGGCCCAGGCCGCGGCAGCGAAAATGAGCGCGAAGGGTGGAAGCATCGTTCTCACAGCGTCGGATTCGGCGCGCGTAGGTGGCGTTGCGGGGGGGCCTGCCTACGCTTCCTCCAAGGGGGGCGTCATCGCTCTGACGCGCTCGCTCGCCAGAGCGCTGGGGCCGAACGGCATCCGCGTCAATGCAATCAATCCAGGTGTAGTCGAGAGCCCGATGACTGAAAACTGGCCGCAGTCATTGTTGGACCAGACGGTCGCCCGAACGCCGCTCGGACGTATTGCCAAACCCGCCGACATCGCAGATGTCGCACGCTTTCTCGCATCCGATGCCGCACGCTTTATTACCGGCGAAATCGTTGAAGTCAACGGCGGCTTCTACTTCGACTGAGCTTGGGAAGGAGAGAGACATCCAGCTATCCGACCTTCTCGGGTGGATGGAGCAACGAAAGCCCCCAGACTCTCTCTATACGTCTACGCAATCGGCGAATACGCACCCCGACGCGGTGCGGAAACGTTAATTGGTGACCGGCAACGCTCTCTCAGCCGAATCCCGGTTGAGGTCGGGGAGCGAGCCACACAGGCGGAGATACCACCGCAGAAGTTCGTGTCGGGTCGCAATGCCGAGACGCTGATAAGCGCGCTTACGGTAGGTCGCCACGCTCTCCTCGCCTATCTCCAGATCCAGTGCGATACCCGTCGACGAGATCCCGTAGAGAATTCGCGCGCACACCTCCAGTTCTCGTCGCGTCAAACTTGCAGGGGCGCGCAACATATTGGTCTGGATTTCATGGACAGACGTGAGCGCCGCCGCGGCACTTGGCGCCCGCCGCGCCAGGGTCGCATGTTTGGCAATGAGCGAAACAACCAGATCAGACAGCTGCCCCAGCCGGACAATCTGATCGGAAGTAAATGGTCCTCGTTGATCGGATCGCACCGCGTCTATCCCGAACATTGCTTCAGGCCGCTTTCCGCAAAGCAGCACCCGATCGTGAATAAAGGCTTTGCGGAAGACAACATTTCGCAATTCATTATCGCGGATGTCATGGATCGGAACCCTGACGGGTCGTGCCATGCCATCGCTCGCGTAATGTCTGACCTCTTTCAACGCCGGATCTCGACGCCAATATTGATGTTCGACGTAGAGAACCTCGAATTGCTGGTGCGCCACGAGCGTTCCGCCCGGGCTTTCACTGGCGAGGGCTTCGATGGAGTCGGAAGCTAGAGAAAAAAGCGCGACATGCTCAACGCCGCATTCATTATCGAGGAACGATAGCAAATGAGGCGCGAAATTATTGGTGCCAACGGCGTCCACAAGCATTGGCAATTGAGCCAATGGCAAGGATTCGCGACCCACAGTGTTCCGTTCATGCATCCGCATAGGTGTCTCCATCCGGCACAGCTTTTTGCTGCGCTCGTATCGCACTTCCCGGACCCGCAGCCTTCCTGCTTGAAACGAAGAGGGGAGATCGACGTCTATGTCGATCGGCTTCGAGATATCCCGTCTTCCGAGATTGGCGTGGCCAATTAGTTGGCCAACGCGCCGTAAAACAAGGGTCGAAAGACGGGTCGGATCTTCGGTGCGTCTATGCGTATTATGCTGGTGAGTTTTATTGGCGTCCACAGGCCTGCAACGCCATTGCGTTGAATTCGTTGCGTGTTACATGGTTCGCAACATTTGCACGGAGGCGTAATGCGAAGGGCGTTCGCGATCCCTGTGCCTCTGTGCAGGTATCATGCCCCGTCTTGCAGGCCGGAGAAGCAACCGTATGCTCCCCGAAAGAAAAGTAACGGTGGGCTATCCGCACCGAAGGTTTCTATGTCAAGGACGCGTCCTATGACGATCGTATGGTCCCCGGCCTCATGTTCGGTTTCGATGCGGCAATCGATAAAGCTGATCACGCCCGGCAGAATGGGTGACCCGCTTCTTCCTTGCGACCATTGATGACCCAGAAATTTGTCTCCTTGCGAACTGCTGAATCCCGCGCTCAGGTGCTTGCCATCTGCCGGCAGAAGGTTCACACCGAAGTGTCCTGAGCGCCGGATTTTTTGCCAGCTCGAACTGTTCTTCGAAGGGCAAATCGCCACAAGTGGCGGATTCAGCGAGACTGAAACAAATGATTGGGCTGTAAAACCAGCAGGCTCGTCCTCGAACATGCCTGTGACCACTACGACGCCAGTGCAAAATCTGCCCACGGCGTCGCGGAACTCGCGTTCAGAAAAGGTGTGCATTGTTTGGTTCTCTGTGTTTGAAGGGTTACTACACGGTAATACTGGGCCTCGGCGCGCGTTCCTCACTATTGCGCTGCGAGTCGCCACAGTCTGGCCGGAAGATCACTTGCGAAGAAATGCTTCGATCGATGTCGCGAGTGCAACGGGCGTTTCCTCCATGGGGTAGTGCCCGGCGTTTGTTATGACTTCGAGTTCCGCCTCGGGAAACTGGGCCAAATAGGTCTGTCGCATGACTTCTTCGGTGAGTACGGGATCGTGCTCGCCAACGATGACTTTTATCGCGATTCCGTTGCCATCTACTGCACTGCTGAATTCCGTTTTCGACCAGGCATCAAAGTAACCGGCAAAGGCGTCGATCGCCGCAGTCTTGACGGAATAGCGGGCGGTTTGTTCTATCCATGCTTTCGTCAGCCGGTTGCCGGTTGAAAACTCGAGAATGGCCTCCCGGTTCCCTATACTTCGCGCAGCCCCTTCGAACAGGCTTCTGCCGTCGGCGTCAAAGGACACTTCATTGGCGGACACGGCGGTGACAGCAATGATCTTACGGACACGCTGTCGCGAATCGACGAGGATACGTTGTGCCACCTTACCGCTCATGGAATGGCCGATGATGCTAAATGAGCTCCATCCAAGATCGTCGGCCAGCGCAATCACATCGGATGCCATTTCGTCGATCGTAAAGCGACCTGTCAGCACACGTGAGAGCCCATATCCGCGGTAGGCCGGAAATACATAGGTGAAGTCTTCGTGACTGAGCGAATTGTGCATAGAGTCGAAGGCAGTGTGATCGCCGAACCAGCCGTGCAAGGCCATGACCTTGTGCGCACCAAATCCAATTTTCTGAAAACCTAACGTTGTCATGATGTCTTTCCCATAGCGTTTCGTGCCACGATCCTGGCAATAACGAAGTGCAGACAATGTCTCACCACGTCCCGTGTCGACCATGCCACGGTCGCAGTCCTACATACAATAGACACGACCCCAATGCCATTTGCGCGATCATCACAGCAGGAGTTCGCGTGACTTGGCTCCGGCTCGGCGGGACGCAGCCGGCAGTGCGGGCGTGCCCCGACATCGGCTTTGACGTGGACTTGACGTCTGTCGGCCGTATTTTCAGGAAACGATGGTTAGACGAATGCCGATAGCGTCGATACATCGCCGACCAGAGCCCGACCGTAGATTTCGAGGGGCACTTCCGGTGAAATCAGGCCGTGTCGTGTCGCGGTCGCGATGTCCCGCCACACTCGTTGTATTGGATTGGACTCTGCGAACGCACTGGCACCTTGCACCGACATAAGTCGCTCCACTCCATCGCGACAGTGTCGTGCTGCAAGACCGATATCCGCGCGCATTCTCGCCCGATCCTCGAAGGACATCTCCTGGAGTGATGTGGCGGCGTCGACAATGCGATCGCCCCAGCTCTTGACGATAGTATTGCCAGCCTCAATAAGGCTGGAGGCCTCGGCAAGCTGAAGCAGCATGCCGGGCGCGTCGCGGACATCCGCATAGGTGCTGTACGCAATGCGTTTGCCGCCTGCGCCAATCCGTTCGCGCGTCATTTCAAGTGCAGCCTTCGCCATGCCGAGCACGGGCGCAGACGTCATGAGTACAGCCACCGGTGCAAAGGCCTGGCGATACGTCACAGACTTCTTCGGGTCACCGAGTGCATTTTTTGACATCAGGGAGGAAAGCAGCAAAATCCGACGCTCGGGTACGAAAACGTTCTCGGCGATGACCGTATTGCTGCCCGAGCCACGCACACCAACCGAGTACCAGGTGTCTTCGATGGACAGCTCGCTCATTGGGATGAGGACAAGGCCAAGTTCCTTCGAGCCATCCTGCTGGGTTACCTGCGCGGTGAGCAGGGCCCAATGGGCATGCAAGCTGCACGACGCATAACCCCATTTTCCGTTGATGACGTATCCGTCGTCACTTCGGTTCGCCGTCGCGGTTGGGGCAAGCACGCCGATAAAGCGGGTGTCGGGATTCGCTTCAAATATCTCGCGTTGAACCGATTCGGGATAGTGGCATGCGATCCACGCGGCCGCGTTGGAGATGAACGCGATCCAGGCGCTTGAGCCACAGCCGCGACCGATTTCGGCGACGACGTCTGTGTACGTGCGAACGTCGCCTTCATATCCACCGAACTGCTTCGGCGCACAGACGCGAAACATGCCCGCCGCCTCCATCGCCGAAATAGAGTCATCGGGAAGACGTCGCATCTCTTCCGCTTTCGGTGCATTCGAGCGAAGCAAAGGCACCAGCGATGCCGCTTTAGCGACTAGCTCGCTGCGGAGTTTCGTCTGGCCCGCATGATTGCTGAGTATGCTGTCTTCCATCTCCAAATCTCCTTGGTTTTTAAGTCAATAAAATCAAAAAAACAGTGCTCAAATATGGCATTTCGATAAGCAGAGTTAGCTCCGGTGCTTAGCCTTTGCTAATGTGCACATGGTGCAGACGCTCTATCGTTGAATATCGTCTCGCGCCCGAGTCATATCGCGGGCGATATCGAGTAGGCAGGGGCGAGTGGTTCAATGACAAGGTGAAATTTAGTCTCTTCGGACAACACAATCTGTCCCCTCCCGCAGGGACAGGTAACCCGCGCGCAGGGGCGGACGGCGATCCGGGGTGAAACTGTGTCCGGGGCGATGAGGTGAGGAGCTTTGACCTCATGCCAACATAGGTCATGTAAAATATACTTTATGACCGATCAGTAGCGTTCCATTATGAAAGAGGGGGCGACAGTGGATTTACGTCATCTGCGTTACTTCCTCGCAGTTGCTGAGGAAGGCCACTTTGGTCGCGCAGCGCAGCGCCTAAACATCGTTCAACCTGCATTGAGTATCCAGATACGGGCGCTGGAGGAGGAACTCGGTGGACCATTGTTTGAGCGTACCAGCCGCAGGGTTGAACTGACTCACGCTGGCGTGATTCTCCAGGCCGAGGCACGACGGGCATTGGATCAGGTCGACCATGCGACGCGTACGGTGCAGTGTGCGATACGCGGCGAAACTGGCAGCGTCCGGGTCGGATTTGCCGGTAACGCTGTCATTACCGGGAAGCTCATGAATGACCTGAGCGCTTTTCATAAGGCGTACCCACTTGCCGAAGTCGTTGTCCGCGAAATGGCTCCGCAATCACAGGCCGATGCTATCGTTGCTGGGGAGTTGGATCTAGGGTATGCGCCCGATCATGGGCTTTCGCTCGCGGAGGCGCTGATTGCCGACCACGTTGGGGTGTGGCGTCTAGTGGTGGCGATGCGCGATGACCATGCGCTGGCCAATGTAAAGTCTCTAGTGGCGAGCGACCTGATCGAGGAGCCGCTAATTCTTTATGCTGGACATGACGCTGACTACAGCCTGCTGGCTGCTCTGCGGCATGCCGCAGGCACCGAGCCGAGGGTGATCCATCGGGCAACCGATACGCTCAGTGTGCTTGCGCTTGCGGCTTCCGGGCTCGGCCTGGCGCTTGTCCCCGCGTCGCTAATGCACGTGACAATCCCGAATCTCGTGTATGTCCCGCTTGAGGCCCCACAATTGACGACAGACCTGAAGCTGATCCGCCGCGCCAGCGAAACGAACGGTGCCGTGCGTGCGTTTTTGTCCGTTACTCGCGAGCAATCAAAGCCTAAGGAAAGTACGGGAGGCAGGAAATCGCGTTCTACCCGAGCAAATGCCGTTCCTCGCAAGGTGCACCAAGCTCGACGGGAGTCGACCGATTGACGCCGGCCGATGCCCAAGGGGACAAGGTGGTTCGCGGCAAGCGGTCGAGTTCGCGTCTGCTGCTCGATATGGGATACTTTGAAAAGCTTCGGAACCGCAGAAGGGTAACTCCGGCTTTCTTTGAATCTTTTGAAGAGGTTTGCGTGTCGAGCGGTGATGTTGTATTTAATCTGAGCCCACCTTCGATTCACTGATTTTCTCAGGTGTGGAACGAAGTTGAAGTCTGAACTATTCGGCAAAAACTCTTGAATACCGTAGATGAACAATATACGTGACCCATTGGGAAGAGCACTCGAGGCGATAAGTTGGCTCGTGGAGACGCCCCAAGACGAGGTTAGTGTGAGAGATCTCTCTCTGGCGCTGGACATCGCGCCCAGTTCGGCACATCGCGTGCTTGGGTCGTTGGTTGAGAAGGGATTTGTTCAGCAAGATCCGAGCACCGGGCTGTATTCCCTCGGCGCAGATTTCTTTCGTGTAGCGCATCTTGCGACAGAGCGACTACCGTTTAAGCGGGTGGCACTCCCTCATCTGCGCCAACTTGCGGACATCTGCAACGAAACCGTATTGCTTGGTTTATACGACAAGAGCAAGCAACAGATGATGTTCGTTGCCAGCCTGGACTCGTCAAACAGTCTGAGGTATGTCGTTGAAACGAACAAATGGCTACCGGTCCACGCCGGCGCCACCGGCCTCGCAATCCTGGCATTCCTGAGTCCCGACGAGCGACAGTCCATCATATCGGGGGCGCCGCTTCCCTCCTTAACCAAGAAAACCATCACGACATCAGCCAAGCTCGAGGCAGAGACCGAAAGAGTGCGGCAACGCGGCTATGCGATCAGTGCAGGCCAACGCATCCCGGGAGCAATTGGCCTCGCCGCCCCAATTTGGGGACCGGGAACCGAAGTCATCGGCGATGTTTGCTTGACTATCCCGGAACAGAGATTCGTTCCAGCCAGCGAGAAGGCTCTTGCGGCAGCTATCGTGGACTGTGCCAACAAAATTTCGAGGGATTTGGGGCATATTTCAACTGACCGCATCGGTTCTCTCTTTACGCAAAACGGTGCCGCGAACGTGCCAAGTGCGACCAACTCTCCGAAGAAGAAACGCAGCCCTTGAGTTAGCGGATAGAACTCCACCGTGTACCCGCAAAATGTACTTCCATTCGGTTTCCTGACCGGCACGATCCCCTTGAGTCCTAGGTCAACGGCGGCCCGGCATTGACCGGGCTCCTCCCAAACCTGTATCAGCTCACTTCGTGGGCGGTCAATGCACCTGCTAGAACGAGTGGCGCACGCCAACCATCGCAGCCGTCTGAGACATACCCTTGGCCGGCGTACCACCGGCGCTGCTTACCGCGTAGGCCGCATTGCGGCTGTTCTGCAGGAAGCCGACCTGGGCGTAGACTGCGGTGAGCGGAGAAAACAGATACGTGGCTCGCACCATTTCCATGGTAGCCCGCGTATCTTGCTGGCTGTCCACTATCCGTTGCACAAAGCTGTCCATGATGAGCGCGGCCGTTACCTTGTACTCTGCCTCCAGAGCAAGCTGATTCGACGTTATGCGGGATGTCGTTGGAGAATCCAGATCAACATGGCGGTTTATCCATACCACGCCAAACATGAATTTCTCAAACTTTAAATAGCCGTCCATCAACAGTCGTGAGTCGTGGTTATCGTTTTTCGACAAAGAAATTGGTGTAAGGCCATTAAACAGATTGACAGATGCACCCGGGCCACCATTCTGGCGGTCGTAGGCCGCCGCAGCGCCCCAGTGTTGAGCGTCATACTGGACTAGCGCGGACCATTCGCGGCATGCCGCGGAGTTACCGGGAATGCTTCCCGCGCATGTACCTTCTCCGGGTGCGTTTGAACCACCCGGCGGCGACGCGTCTCGTCCGAACGAATAACTGGCCCCGACGCTTAGTCCGTCGAAGCTCTTTCGGTAGACGATCGTGTTGTCAGAACGAGGGACGGCTATCCAGTTATCCAGCGAGGCGGTCCCATACATGTTCGGCCCGATGAAATCAGCGGAGACATCCGCCCACAGGAACATCGAGTATTGGCGACCGACCGTCAAGGTGCCGAGCGGCCCCGCGAGTCCGACTAGCGCTTGCCGGCCGAATAACCGTCCGCCTTGACCAAGGGCGCCAGTGCCGACATTGAGACCGCTCTCGAGCGTGAATACGGCGTTGTACCCATCACCGAGAGGCTCGGATCCCTTCAATCCCCAGCGCGATGGGACTTCTCCTGTCAGGGCAGGCATTCTGACAAGAGACTGCCCCGCGGGATTTGCATTGTGAACATATTCGATCCCAGTATCGAGAATACCGTAGAGCTGAACGCTCTGCGCTTGTGTGGTTGTACACCACCCTCCAACCATAACCGCCCCAGCGATAACCACTATCTTGCTGATACGTGTCATTTCGTCTTCTCTATTATAGTAGTACTACTAATTAATATAACAACGTGAAAACATTATGGGATGCGCTTGATCTATCGAAAAATTGAAGTGTTCGGCGAGCAGCCTCTCGTTTGCAATGTCGACTACCTTGTGAGGAATCGCCGATTCGCTACTTCCCACCGAGCGGGCTAGTCTCCGGCGAATGTTCTACGGGAGGGATTGGATGAGCAAGAGGAGAGGCAACCAGGCCAAACTTCGGGCGTCCAGCAAAGAGCACCAGGATTGCTGCGGCCAGCGTGGACGCAAAAAAGCCCCTTAACAGCAGATGGTAAGAGCCCGTCTGGTCGAACGCAATGCCCATCGAGAGTGGACCGGCCACGACCCCGAGATTGAAAGCGGAGAAGAGGAGTCCATATATTTTTCCGTAGGCGCGGGGACCGAAATAGCGGCGTACGGCATAGGCTACTAGATCACCCTCGGCTCCTTGGGAGCATCCAATACAAGCTGCACCGACCCATGCCGTCGCAATTGTTGAGGTTCGCAAAGAGAGTACTCCGACTCCGATTGCGCCCATGGCAAAGGTCAGGGAAGCAACCAGACGAGTGGGTAACCGGTCAAGCAGGTAGCCGGTTCCAATTCGACCTATTGCGAGAGCGAGGCCCATCGCCGACAGTGCATTAACGGCATTCGACAAAGATACTCCCTTGTCGGTCAGCATCGACGTGAGGTGCAGTCCGCAGCCAGAGAGTGCCGTCGTTGTGCAAAATATACTCAAGGCAAATATCCAGAATGCAACAGACCTCGTTGCCTGTCCTGCTTCAACGCCGACGCCGTCATTGGCGAGTAGGGCTGGGTTGTTTGCCGGGGACGGAATTTTTGAAATGAAGCGTGTAACGAGCGACGCCACGAGCGCGATGAGACCGAGGATCAGGTACGTTTTCCGCCAACCCACGTGCTGCAGCAGTCCCACTGCTATGGCGGGTAAGATGGCCAGCCCAAATCCGACTCCGAGCATAGCTAAGCCCATCGCGAATCCGAGGCGAGCATCGAACCATTTAGGGAGAATGCTTAGATAGCCGAGCGGAGTCGTTGCGCACCCGAACAACCCCGCAAGAGCACAAAGCGTAAGAAACATCGGTATGGACGGTTGAAGGCCTGCGAATGTGATAACAACGCCGCCAAACCCCAGACTAAGCCATTGTATTACGCGCGCAGCTCCGAATCTGTCAATGAGGTATCCACAACAGGGGGAAAAGAACGCAACACAGAGCATTGCCGCGGAGATCCCCGAAGACACGACCGTTCGGTCCCAACCGGCTGCCAACGCTACAGGCTTCGTGAGAATCGATAAGGTATACGCAAAGATAGGCGCATAGCCCAGCGCGAGGCCGAGCACGCAGCCTGACACCACAACATACTTTTTTAACATTCTGTCTCCAATCTTTGGTCGACTCCCTGTCGGCGCATTCGCAGTGAGGGAGTGTTCTTGTTTTTACCAGTCTGCGCTGGCTAGCTGTGTTTAACGGTGCGGGGAGCGTGGTCGGGCTAGCGATCCTCGGCCGATTCAAGCTTGAGTGAGGCGAAGATGGTGTCTTTGAGTTCACGCATCGCTGAGTAGTACTCGGCCGGCAACGGTACGCCTTCCATCATTGACGCGACGTCTTCCATGCCATCTCGAAATGCTTCGCTGACTTTGGAGCGCTGAGACAACGTGAGGTGCGGCATGACGCCGTCGAAAAATTTCCCTAGTACCAAAGCCCGCGCGGCGAGAACGCCCATTGTCTTTGTGCGTACGTTGACCAGATTGCTCAGCTCGTCTAGCGCCTCAGTAACATTGTTCAATTGCTAACTCCGATCAAAAGGTTTGCCAATCCGGCGCCCCGGTATTTGCCGCGTCCCGGCCGCTCCCGTTGACGGCGATTGATGACGCTGTGTTCTGTCTGATCGGTGAGCCGTGAGGCGGCGTTTGATCTATCTGTCTCGACAGGTGAACTTCGCTTCGCGAAGCGAAATTCCCTTGCGGCGCCGACACTGGATCGGCGATTCTGAATACCGCGACGGCTTCATGTAGCGCTTGTGCCTGCCGTGCCATGGACTGTGCCGCGGCGGTCGCTTCTTCCACAAGCGCGGCGTTCTGCTGGGTCACCTGATCCATCTGTACGACGGCCTGATTAACTTGCTCAATCCCGGTGCTCTGTTCTTCGGACGCCGAAGAAATTTGTCCCATAAGATCGGTCACACGTCTCACCGACTCGACAATCTCGGTGATCGTGCTTCCTGCCTGTTCGACCAGCGTCGATCCGGTCTCGACGCGGCTTACAGATTCACCGATGAGATCCTTGATCTCCTTCGCCGCCGTTGCACTACGCTGAGCGAGCGTACGAACTTCACCGGCCACAACCGCAAAGCCGCGCCCCTGTTCACCCGCGCGAGCCGCTTCGACCGCCGCATTCAGAGCAAGAATGTTTGTCTGAAAGGCAATCCCTTCAATTACGCTAATGATTTCGGCCATCCGGTTTGAACTGTCGGAAATCCGATGCATTGTCTCGACCACACGTCCGACGACTTCACCACCACGATGTGCTGTTTCTGCTGCCGCGCTGGCGAGCTTGGTGGCGTGCCTTGCGTTGTCTGCGTTATGACGGACGGTAACGGTTAGCTCTTCCATACTAGACGCCGTTTGCTCGAGTGATGCCGCCTGCTCTTCCGTACGGCTCGATAACTCAAGATTTCCCTGCGCAATCTGTTGTGCCGCGACGCTGACCGATCCTGCTGAACGCCGGACCTCTCCAACCACTTGGGACATACGCGTCAGCAACGTATTGAAAGCAGTGGCTGCCTGGCCGATTTCGTCCATGGTTCCGACTTTGGCTACGCGCGTCAGGTCTAGTGACTGACTCACATGCTGCATATTCTGCTTCATGCGATTCATCAAAGTGGTGATCCAACGGTACAACAGGAAGCCCGAGACGCCGCTTACTCCCAGAGCTACGACAAGGCATCCGAGTAAGAGGCAGGACGCCTGCGTGTAGGCAGCATTGCTTTCGTCGCGTAGATGTTGGTCGAGTTCGTTGTTGTATTCAACGTGGTGAACAAGGGCCGCGATGAGGTCCTTGCTTGCACTGTCCAATGCCCCGCCCTCTAACAGGAAACTCCTCGCCGCATCGCCATCTCCCGCACGAGATCGCTCCAGGAAGCTCTGCCGTACCGACCGATACGTGGAGATGGCGGTCTTATCCGCTTCGAGCAATTTTTGGTCGTTGTCATCCGATATATCGTCTCGCTCATATGTCGCGACATGTCGATCAAAACTATTGTCAAGAGACGACATCGCCTCCTCGACGGCGCTTTTCGCGCGATTTTCGTTACCGATGAGGTACCGGTAATTAAGAAGTTGGAGGTTAATCACGTCGGTGCGGGCGCCGACCAGTTCCTCGATACTGGGAACGATGTTTCCCTGCACGTACTCGAGCCGATGCTGCGCGTGAGTGAGCTGCCAAAGCCCTTCCGCGCCGACGAATAACAGAGCGAGCAGGGCAACGGCCAAAGTGAGAAGCAAGCGCTTGGAGATCGTCATAACCCGTTCTTATATGTCGGTTGATAAGCTTGCGTTGCCGCCATTGTCGGTCGTGAGTAGTCCGTACGATGTAGACTATCTGGTTTCGTTTCGTCTGTACACGCATTGCGGGGTTACATGGCGACACTGCTGCGAAGCCGCTGCGGTATGTCGAGCGCGTGCCTCGGGAAATCCAACGTCCCAGGTCCCACGACTATCTCCGAGGATTGATCTTCTTTGAGCGGAATTTGTATTCCATTGAACAGCATCACTATCAAGGTGTCAAGAAACACAAAATGAATTTTCGCCCGAGTTTCTTTGGAGTTCCATGTCGTCGTATACCGGCGGTCACGCGACAGCACGACAGGAGCGTGTCGCGCCCTGATCAGCCCCCATTGCGACGGCACGAGATGCAGCCGAGATGGCCTGACCGGCGCTGTCACATCTGCATCTTCCTTGCCAGTGCCTGCGTTACCTCCGTAACTGCCGATGGGTTACAGACAGCTGCGACGTACCGGTCTGGACGAACGACAACGACTTGACCTACGTATTTCCCAAACAGCGCGGGATTGTCGGGAATCGCTGCCACGATATTGTCCGCGCCCGATACTGCAGTAAGCGTACCCAGCGGAGTCGCATTAGCCGGGTCGGACTTGAGAAGAACGACTATCGGGTCAAGCTGCTGCCAAAGCGGTTCGCTCTTCATGGTGCGCAAGGTGTCGATCGGGACATCAATACCGACTAGAGCGAAGCGATACGGGGCGAGACGGTCGATATTGGTTTCTCCACCTGACGCCAAATGCCATAACGCACGCGGAAAGACCTTGCCAACTATCCCGTCTTTGCGTTTTTCGTCCTTGAGAAGAAATCCGCTTTTCATAAACGGTTTCGGCATGTACCGCATTTCGCCGAAGTAGCGGCGAAGGGCCGGAACGCTGTTGATTAAAACGAACGCCAGGTCCCGCATAATCGCGAGCGGCCACGATCGGATATTCGCGACTTTACCAATCCGCACCGAGTAGTCGATGATTTGCCGGATGTGGTGACGGCGTTCATTGTCATAGGAATCAAAAAAGGCGTCGCTCACAGCGTCACGCAATCCTAGGGCGAGCTTCCAGGTGAGGTTCGCTACGTCTCGCGCACCCGTGTTCATGCCTTGGCCGCCAAACGGTGGCATGACGTGCGCCGCATCGCCGAGGAGAAAGATTCGCCCGACACGCAATTCCGCTGCAATACGCTCGGAGAATCCGTAAACTGTGCTACGAATCACTTTGATATCGACACCGCGATAGGGTGACGATTCGTCCAGCAGCTTGCGGATCGACGCAGGGCTTGCGATATCCTCACGCGCGTCGCCTGGCATCAGCATGAATTCGAGCCGGCGACCGCCGTACGGCGCAGGAATGCTGTTCAGCGGTCTTTTCGGGTTGCAGAAGAAACGCGAGTAGGGTGACTGGTCGGGGAATTCGGCAGCGTCAATTACGAGATGTGGTTCGCTGATCCGGTTGCCATCGAATTGGATGCCGAGTTGTTGCCGCACGAAGCTGCGCGCGCCATCGCACGCCAGTAGATATTTTGCGTGAATCGTTTCCGAAGCACCGTCGCCATCGGCCAACTTCACCACGATAGTGTCGCTGAACGGGCTCACGTCGGTGACCTCGCTGGCATAGCGAATTTTGACGGACTCGTGACGACGGGCGCCATTCAGAAGGATTTTCTCGAGCACGGGCTGCAAAACTGCGCTCCGGATGCCAAAGCCATTCTGCGTGGTGAACCCCGGGACTTTGACTAGCGCGAAACCCAACGGCGACATGAAGCGAATACCGAAGGGCGCGGTCCGGTGGGGCTCAAGGGGTGCGGCCAGACCGATGACATCGAGCAGCCGCATGTATTCGTCGTCGACCGCAATCGCCTTGGGCAATTCGGACGTTTGCATCCCCTTTTCGAGCAGCGCAACGCTAACTCCAAGTCTGCCGAGCATGTTGGCGGCTGTCAGGCCAATCGGGCCTGCGCCAACGATCACTACATCTACCGATGCAGGTAGATCGTCGCGTGGCCCCTGCATAGGACGCATGGTTTCTTGCGTTTCTTCAAATGTGAGGGCGCTTGGAACGCGCTGTTTCTTCGCGGAAGACGCCATCAAAGTTAGCATCATTGTTTCCGCTCCTGGAGTGCCTTCGCAATGCGCTGCTGCCATTCAGCCTGCGATATAAAGGTTTGATCCTGACGACAATTCGACTCCGTGCGTGCGTAGATATCGTCGTTCGACAGAGTCAGGTCGAGAGGGTTGGCGTGTGGCTGCGCGACATACCACGGCGTATCGAGATACAACTCGACAAAATTACCTTCAGGATCCGGGAAATAGAGGGACCACGCGTTACCGTGATCGACCGCCCTGATCGAATCGATGCCGTGGGCCTTCAATCGGTTGTAGCGGTCGCGCAACTCATCCAGCGAAGAGACGCTGAAGGAAAGTTGGTTAACGGTACTGGCCCCGGTCTCCTCGCGGCCGGTGGCCAGAACCAACTGATGGTGCTTGGTTGGATCGGCCGTGAGGAAAACGACATCGATCGGGAATGACGTCGCCGTTCCCCGGTCGGATTCGACGAGATCCATGACTTCGGTATAGAAGCGAACCATTTTCCCAAGATCCCGCACGTAGATACCTGCGTGCGTGAGATGCGGTCGCAAAACGTTGCTCATTGTTCCTCCGATAGGTGAGCAGGCAATGACACAGATTCGGCCTGATCGGACACGTGTAGCGCGCCGCTGGTCGTTCCTTTATGCGGAATTTGAATTCCGTTGCAAGATTCTCGCACATTGCCATTCGTGTCAACTAATGAAACCTCGTATCGCTGAGCGGCGTCGACGTGTCTGCGGGCCAGATCACGAGCGCTTGCTGCAGCAAGACGAGCGGTCCTTGGCCTGTGCCGGGAACCAGTCTTATTGAATCACGTCAGGTCGGCCGGAGTTGTCCCCCTTTGGAGGGACGATGACCGGGTTATTTGTGGGCGAAGATGGCGCTTTCTGGCCACACGCTTACGCCCTGCCTCTGCAGGCCCTGCGTCGCGGAGTTGGTGACTTTGGCATGTCGCAAGCGCGACTTGACATCCCTCGGTATGTTCTATTAAATGGAATTCAAATTCTGTACAATGGAATTCGAAAAAGGAGAGTGTGGTGGTGAAACTCGTGACATTTGTCTACGAAGGGGCCGAACGGCTGGGCGTTTGGGACGACGAGCGCGGAGTGCTTGATCTGATGAAGGTGTCCAGCGCGCTCCCGGGCAATATGCAGACCTTGATCGACGGCGGCGCTGCCGCGATGCAAGAGGTGAGAGCGGCAGTCGCAGATAGCCGCGCGTCAGTATGGATTGGCGATATCTCCACCCTTCGGCTTTTGGCGCCGCTGCCGCGAACCCGAAAGAATGTGTTTTGTGTGGGGCGTAACTACAAAGCGCACATCGTCGAAGCGGCGCGAGCTAGGGGTATCGCTCCGAATTTTCCAACGGTGCCAGAATTCTTCTCAAAGCCGGCGACGACGATCGTCGGTCATGAGACGGGCGTCGAACGCCACGCTGCGAGTACAGCCTCGCTTGACTACGAGGTCGAGCTTGGTCTGGTCATCGGCAAGACGATTCGGGACGTAAGCCGCGAGGAGGCGATCGAGGCGATCTTCGGTTACACGATCGTCAACGACATTTCGGCGCGCGATGCCCAGTCGCGGCATAACCAGTGGTTCAAGGGCAAAAGCTTCGACACGTTCTGCCCGATGGGTCCTTGCATTGTCACCGCCGACGAGTTTGGCGACCCTGCCTCCCATCGCATTTCTCTGTCTGTGAATGGCGGGGTGCGCCAGGATTCGAACACAGCAGACATGCTGTTCTCCGTTGGCGAAATCGTCGCGTCACTGGCGAAATCGACGACGCTTGAGGCGGGAGATGTTGTCGCGACCGGCACCCCGGAAGGTGTCGCGTTCGGCATGCCGACACCGGCCTATCTACAGGTCGGCGATTTGATGGAGGCGACGATCGAAGGGATCGGAACGCTACGAAATTCGATTATCGATTGAGCAGGAGACACTCATGAGCATGGAAGACGAACTCCGGTGCGAGCGTGCATTGGGGCATTTCTACCGTTATCTCGACGATCGCGATTACGCGAGGATGCTTGCGCTGTTTCACCTGGAGGGCATCTGGTTGCGGCAGGGCGAGACCCTGTCGAGTCATGAAAAGGTGCTGCACGCGATGGAGCGGCGCTCTCCGACGATGGTCACGCGACATGTTGTGAGTAACGCCATCGCGAGAGCGACGACTCCCGATCGCATGGAAGTATCCGCGTATCTGCTCTTCGTGCGCCACGAGACGGCAGCCAAGGACGGGGTGACGCAGCAACCGCTACTCGGCCTTTATACGTGTACTGCGGAGTTTTGGAAGATTGACGGCGAGTGGCTCATTGCGCGCCTTGATGCAGGTAAACCGGCAGTGAACGTAACTCTCGACGAAAAGCGTTAAAGGAAGGATGCCCATGAGCTTTAGGCCTTTCATGACATCAGGTTTTTAATGAGGTGCAGTATGAAAATCGCAATTATCGGTATCACCGGTCGTGTCGGCTCCCGCATCGCATCGGAACTCCTTGCCCGCAATCATCAGGTCACCGGGATCGCGCGAACGATCGACCCGGCCTTTGTGCCGCCTGCTGGCCTGAGCTTGCAACGAGGCGACACGTCGCAGCCAGCTGCGCTGGCTCAACAATTAGCCGGGCACGATGCTGTGATCAGCGCTGCCCGCTTCGTAACCACAGAAGCATCCGACATTATCGCCGCAGTCAAACAGGCAGGTGCGCCGCGGCTTCTCGTTGTGGGCGGCGCCGCGAGTCTTGAGGTGGCCCCTGGCCAACTGCTGCTCGATGCGCCGGATTTCCCTGAGATCTATAAGGCAGAAGCCAGCGCCGGCCTGCGCTTTCTGAAGGTACTGCGTGTCGAACGCGAACTCGAGTGGACCTTCCTTTCACCGCCCTTGATGTTCGAGCCGGGCCAGCGCACGGGAGTATTCCGACTTGGGGGCGACGAGTTGTTGGTTGACGAGGAAGGCAAGAGTTGGATTTCGATGGAGGACTATGCAGTCGCGTTCGCCGACGAGTTTGAAACGGCGCGTCACAACCGCCGGCGATTCACGGTTGGCTATTGAGCAGGCGAAGTGCGGTAGCGTCCTGACGCTGGACCTGCGGGCTGCGCGTGACTCGCGTGGTCAAGCGACATATATGAAGGAGAAGTACTCAAGATGCAAACCAATTCATGTGAGCCTGCGTCCTCCGGCGCAGGCTACACCGACGACGCCCTGCCGCTCAGCGATCTCGCGGCAGCCGATACGGCCAGGCCCTTCGAGCTCGTCTATGGACGCGTCATGCTGCGGGGGAGCACCAGCCGATCATCCGGTAGCAAGGCATTTCCTCCTCGCGAGGTGTGTCTCGAAACGGGGGCGCGCGACATGGAACCAGCTCTGTTCGGTCCTCGCGGCACGTTGTATTCCTACACTACGGTCCACGTTTCTTCGGTGCGGCCAACTCCTTACACGATTGGCTACGTCGACTTCGAGGGGGGCGTGCGAGTGCTGGCGCACGTCGAGCTACCTGCGGGGAAGCCCACAGAACTCATGTGTGACACCGTGGTGGAATTGCGAGCGGTAGAAGAGCGCTGGTTCGTCGTTCCTGTGATTGCAGACGAGGAGTAAGCGATGAGCGAAGCGTATCTAATTGGTGGTGCGATGGTCCCGATGGGTAAGCATCGGGATTCGAGTTATCCGGGGCTCGCAGTGCCGGCAGTATTGAATGCTCTGAAGAGCGCAGGTGTGAGCCCACGCGAGGTCGACGCGGTGATTTGCGGGCATGCGTTCGGCGGCATGTTGACCGGCCAGCGAATTGTCAAAGAAATTGGCATCGGCTCGATTCCCGTCACAAACGTTGATAATGCTTGTTCCGGCGGCGCAACGGCGCTGCACCTCGCGTGGAAGGACATTCAGGCCGGTCGCCAAGACATCGTGCTCGTGATCGGAGTAGACAAACTTACACAATTCGGCGGCGGTACATTGCCGCTGGTGGCCGAGGATCCGGAAGTCAAGGTTGGCATGGTGATGCCCGCCTTGTATGCGATGCGCGCGCGCCGATACCTGTACGAGCGCGGGGCGACGCCAGCCGATCTGGCCGCCGTCAGCGTGAAGGCTCGGCGCCACGGAGCACGGAATCCGTATGCGCAGTTTCGGTCTGAAGTCAGTGTAGACGAGGTGCTTACTTCCAGGCCAATCGCCGATCCCTTGACTTTGCTTCAATGCTGTCCGACAGGAGATGGCGCTGCCGCAGTGCTGATGGTGTCGGAGAAAGCCAGGAAGCGCCTGGGTCTTCCCGCCGTCAGGGTTGCCGCATCCGTATTGCATTCGGGTCAGATGACCTCCGGCTTCCGGGACATGCTTCGGCCAGAAATCACCTACCACTGTGCGGCTGACGCATATGAAGCGGCAGGCTTTGGCGCCAGCGATCTCGACGTCATCGAACTCCACGATGCCTTCTCGATCGCCGAGTTGGTGTACTACGAGGCGCTCGGATTGTGTGAACCCGGCGCCTCGGCCCACTACATCAGAACGGGCCGGACCACCTATGGCGGCGATGTCGTGGTGAATCCTAGCGGTGGGCTGCTTTCGAAGGGTCATCCTGTCGGTGCCAGTGGTGTCGCGCAAGCGGTCGAGATTTTCTGGCAGCTGACCGGCCAGGCGGGAGAACGTCAGGTGTCGAATGCGCGACGCGGTCTCTCGCACGTGACGGGTGGGGGCATCGCCGGAGTCGATCACGGCGCCTGCACCGTTCACTGCTACGAACGGGTATGACCCGGTTCTGGTCCACAATTGCCGACGCATCGCCCTTATTGGATGTAGGCGTGCGATGTAAGCGGCAAGTTTGACCCGTGTCATCAATCCAGCACCTCACTTCTTCGAGTATGCTCAAGTGACAAAAACAGCGACTTCTGCATTTCCTGCAGCCACGTCTCAACCGCTAGCCGGATATCGCGTCCTCGACCTGACCACGTTTCTGTCAGGACCATTTTGCACACAGATTCTCGCCGACCTCGGCGCAGACGTCGTCAAAATTGAAGCTCCGGACGGCGACTCAAGCCGTTCGATCCCTCCGCATTTTGTCGGCGAAGACAGTGCGTATTTCTTGGCAGCAAACCGCAACAAAAAGAGTGTTGTCATTGATATTAAGCATCCCGAAGGTGTATCTCTAGTCAAGAGATTAATCTCCGAGTCAGACGTCGTCGTTGAGAATTTTCGACCCGGAGTGGCACGGCGGATTGGCCTGGACGCTGACGAGCTCCGCCGCACCTCGCCGCGGTTGGTTTGGGCCTCCATCAGTGGGTTTGGCCAAACAGGCACCGATCGGGACAAGCCGGCGTACGACATGATTGTGCAAGCGCTTTCGGGCGTGATGAGCATGACCGGTGAGCCTGGACGTCCGTCCGTCCGTCTCGGCATCCCTGCGGGCGATATGGTTGCGGGCATGTATGCATCGATCTCGATCAACGCGGCGCTAGCAGACCGGGAGCGCAGCGGGCAGGGGCGCGTTATCGATATCTCGATGCTTGACTGTCAACTGGCGATGTTGTCGTATCAAAGCGCGTACGCGCTGATCGCGGGAGTCACGCCCCCCCCTCAGGGGGCGCGGCATGATTCGATTCCCACGTACCGCTCGTTTGTTGGCAGCGACGGGCGCGAAATCGTCATCACGGCTAATACGGAGCGAATGTGGCGCGGCCTATGCGAGGGGCTCGGGGTATCCGAGCTCTGCCACGACGGGCGCTTTGTGGATGGGGGAGCGCGGCTTCAAAATCGCGATGTACTTTGGCCACTGCTGGAGGCTGCGTTCGCGACGCGTCCTGCAGCTGACTGGGTTGAGCCCATGACACGAAATGGTGTACCTGTGGCGTTGATCAAGACTGTACCCGAAGCGCTCAACGACGCACGGGTCTCGGGGCGCGAGATGATCGTTGCCCTTGCTGATGAAGACGGTCATCACATTGACCTGGTTGGTAATCCGATCAAGTTCGTGGGCGAAAAGCCCGCGGAACCGACATACCCGCCGAAGTTCGGTGCCAATGCGGCGCATGTCTTGTCAGATTGGCTGGCCCTGGATCAAGAGACGATCGACGAACTGATGAAACAGAAGATCGTCATATCGCGGCGTAAGTGCGCAGCTTAGATTTGCTTGCGGAGACGATGACGTGAAGCCGTCCATGCTGGCGAACAGTTGGATAACGTATAGCGAAAGTTATTGATCGATAAAATCAATATATTTGAGTTTGATAGCACGAGTGGGGATGATGAGCCTATGCAATCGATTGGTTGATAGCTGTTCTGCCGAGGTGTGGACGCCGGTCGCTTCTGAGGTCTGCCGCCCTTCGTACCGGCGTTGCGCGTCCCTGCGGTCGATCGACTCGGCTTCGATGGTTCGGCACCGGTTCGCCGACGTGCCAATGCTCTGGACGCATAGCGCGTCGGGAACTCGTCTAGCGTAACTCCGCCGTCTAAATCTGGTGGAAGATCCGCGCCGGGACCGGCGCTGCTTTTCTTGGCGTGAGCAAAAGCTCACTCCTTCTTGTCACTCAAAAGGAATATTGCAATGACCGGCTTATCGAATTTTATTGACGTCCATTCACATGCCATTCTGGATATCGGACAAGGCGCGCCTCTCAACAAGCAGCCGGAATGGTCGGTCGAAAGCGCACTTTCGTTTATGGACCGGTACGAAATCGCGGCCTGTGTGCTGTCTGTTCCCGACGCAGCCAACCATGGTGTTGGACAAGAGGTCCGCGACGTCGCCCGGCGCATCAATGAGATTCTGGCAGATGCAGTCGCTCGGCATCCGACGCGCTTTGGGGCAGTGGCGACCTTGCCGGCACAGGATTCGGATGATGCACTGACCGAGATGACTCACGCGCTCGACGTGCTCGGAATGGACGGCGTCGCGACCAGCACCAGCATTAATGAAACTTATCTCGGTGAGGCCAAATTTGATCCGTGGTTTGAGGAGATGAATCGTCGCGGCGTGACGCTCTTCATCCATCCGACCATCACTGAGACCTCTGTTCCTCTTAGCATTGGTCTGAATCCTTCGGTGCTCGAATTCATGTTTGACACCACCCGGATGTTGACAAATATGGTCGTGACAGGCGCGAAAAAGCGGTTCTCCAAGATCAAGATGATCTCGACCCATGGCGGGGGCGCTCTTCCTTATCTGGTTAGCCGGATCCAGACCATTCAGCATTCGTTTGGGGTTGGCCCAGGTCGGCTCGAGCTGACACCGGAAGAGATCAAGGAGGGATTCGGCTCGTTTTACTATGATCTGACGGCAGTCACCTCCCGTACACAACTGGTAGGTCTTACGGAGCTCGTGCCGACATCGCAGTTGCTGATGGGGCTTGACTATCCGTTCATGCCGGAATCGTCCTTTGCTCCGGCCATCGCCAGTATCAATGGTTATGCTGATTTTGATGATGTCGCCTTCAGGGAGATTTCCTATGAGAACGCCTGCCGCTTGTATCCCGCTCTGAGCGCACGTCTCGGCATCACGCTGTAAAAGAATGCGGTCTGACTGCAGTGCCCCTGCGGTCAGTCAGATCGCCTTCGACCGGCGCCATGGCGCTGCACGTTGCCACCTTCCGTGCGGATGCGGGGTGCAGTACTCTCGCGGGGCACATCGATCTTCGCAGAAGAGAGAATAAATTCGATCAACATGGATTGGAATGGCGAAAAGACCTTGTCCTTGCGATGCACGAGGAACAGTGGGACCGACATCTCAACGCCGGGCGTCCGCACGATCCGTAACTCGCCACGCGCGACGTCATCGCGAATCGACGACTCCAGGAAGAAGCTAAGACCCAGATCCTGTTTGACCAGGTGCTTCTGCGATTCAGGGTGCCCGAACTCGAGTATGACGTTGCGCTGATCGATTCCAAGCGTACGCAGCTGCGCGTCTTCGAGTTCGCGTCGCACGACATTCTGCGGCGCACTTATGAACGGTAGCCGCTTCAAATCCGCAGCTTTGACAGACGCACCAACCAGCCGGCTGTGTGGCGAGCTTGCGAGCAACAGCCTTTCGCGCCACAACGGGTACACGACCAATCCATCATGATTCTCGGACGGATGCATGAGAAGTACAGCGAAATCGCATGCGCCGGTTCGGATTGCGTCGAGCGCTGCTCGTGGATTCAACAGTTCAGTGCGAACCAGGCCGTCAGGATGCGCTGCATAGAACGCGGCAATCAGTGCGGGCAGGAGGTACGAGCCTGCGGTCATCGATGCGGCAATGATTGCGCTGCCCACGGTGCCCGTTTCAAACCGCGCCAATTCGCGTTCCATTTCGCGGGTGCGCGTAACCACGTCGTTCGCCCAACAGTAAGCACGCGTACCGGCCTCCGTCAGGCCAATATTCCGGCCGACACGCTTGAGAAGCGTGACGCCGAGCTTTGTTTCAAGACCACGGATATGAGCGGTGACGACGGGCTGTGTCACGCATAGCTGTTCGGCGGCGCGCGTCACGCTCTGCAGTTCTGCGACAAGACAGAAAACTTCAAGTTTTTGAAGCGTGAGATACGAATCAAAACGTCGCATGATCTGCCCTCAGACATAGGCATTCAACTATATGTCGATGCCAAACTTTGAATTGGAAGTATACATGCGTGACGCCTAGCATTGATGTGCCGTCAGCGAAAAGAAGCGCTAGGCGGAAGTCACTCAGACCACCCTCGCTGAAGCTCGGTGGTGAACAGAAAATAGGAGACGCATGAAGGCCGGTATCGATACTCGAAGGAATGTAGCGGACCTAACCGTCCCGGATGGGCAAGGTAACGTACAGAGGGGTGCGGGACAAAGCACGCCTGGACGGCGCGAAGTCCGGCCGTGCGATGTGAATGCGCCAGCCGTCGTGGAAACTCAAGGTCGACGCTGGAGAATTCTGAACATGGTTCGATCAGCCTGCGGACCTGACGTGTCACTCTCGGTGAAAGACTCCATAGAGTTGGAGGGTGTGCGGATTCTCGCGGGTCTGCCGCATGTCTTCTAGCGGACCGGCTGCAAAAACCACTCGAGGTGTTTCGTCTCGCGCTGAGCGACGCGAACCGCAACGTCTTTCCAGATAACCACCAGCGCGTCCTGCTCGGCGTCATAAGGCACGGACGTTGACACTATCCTGTTCGAGCAATGCATTCATTCAAAACAAGCGAACCACCCGCTCCGCCCGCGAGCGTCGTTCCCGATACCGGCGCAGCGGTTTCCTCTGCAAGCGCAGTGGTCGATGATCTCGTCATTGCCAACCATATCCTGTTCGACCATGGGATCGTCGATGCATTTGGTCACGTCAGCGTACGCCACGATCGCGATCCAACCCGCTTCCTGCTTGCTCGGAACCTTGCTCCGGGTTCGGTCAAGGCCGCGGACATCGTCGAATTCGATTTGCAGGGCGCCCCGGTCAACGCGCGTGGACGTGCGTTATATCTTGAGCGCTTCATTCACTCAGAGATCTACAGGGCACGCCCTGACGTGATGGCGATTGTGCATAGCCATTCGCCTGCAGTTTTGCCGTTTGGCCTGGTGCAAGGCGTCAAATTGCGCCCGGTTTGCCATATGTGTGGCTTTCTCGGCCAAGGCGCCCC